>Ga0210402_10002571_pt1 | contig 17583 bp, 15 predicted proteins | sample IncBWC7MmetaG_FD_161055 | JGI IMG/M metagenome (GOLD analysis project Ga0210402, IMG submission 161055) | Forest soil microbial communities from Barre Woods Harvard Forest LTER site, Petersham, Massachusetts, United States - Inc-BW-C-7-M | ecosystem: Environmental > Terrestrial > Soil >... | reverse complement strand
GTGGGCAAGTAGTCAGCAATGCTGCTACGGACCCCCTGAGCCACACTCCCGTCACAGGCTCAGACTACGCCTCCAACGGGACTCCGTCATCTGCACAATTTCAACGGTAGACCCCCTGGTTCGTAGCGGGTCGAAAGCGCCATTATTATCAACGAGTGGCGCCACGGCGGCCCTCGCATCGCTTCCGTACTGAGCGCCACTGAGCCGGACTGATTAATGCGATTCTCACGCGACGCTTATAGAGAGAATCGCTCCCCAGTGATTCGTCTGGTGGAGCCTTCCGTGCTACTTACCAGCCAGAATTCCCTTGCTTGAAGAGAAGGATCCGTCGGAGTCTTTCTGCGCCCACAGAAACACTCTGTCTCCCACGACCGGTTTGGTTGCACTGAGTTGATACTCGTGAACAGGCGTATCTGGAGGCACGGTGACTTTCTGGAGGCCGCCCTGATACTGGACCGTCAGCGTCGAGGCGTCCGTGCGCTTGACGTGGCCATTCGACATTCTGGATTGAGATGCCGTCCCGTTCGTCATGCGCGAGGCCGATACGTTGCCGTTTGTCATACGGCTCGGCGTGGCACCCGCGGACTGATTCATCATGTAGCTTCCTTCGCCCACGCCCCGCAGATCCTCCGGCAGGATGCTGATCGCGGTTGCCAGCTCCGTCCCGTCGGGTTGCTTCACTGACGTTACGCCGACAAAGTTGGTGTCCTTTACGTGAGACAGATCTCCGGGGACTCTGGCATAAAGATGGAAGGGCTGCACCAGTTTCACCGTCATGACGTCGCTTTCCGTCGGAGGCTTGATCGCAAGCTCGTTGGCGGACGCGCGCTCGACCGTTCCGCGGATTGAAATCAGGCCGTCTGGATTGTGCGCCGGAACGTCCTGGGCCAGACCTGAAAGCGGTATGGACAATGCCCACAAGAAGGCAAACGCCCCTTCCCAGGTTTTCCTGGATACCACCGAGATGTTCTCTAGCATGTCGACCACCTTCTATTTCGATTTCAAGTCGGTAATCTATCACTTCAAGGCAGGCGAGAATATCGATCCCTTCGCTTGCCGTCTGTTTATCGGTCTGCCCTTCGCTATGAGCGGTTTCAGCGAACTAGCGGCCATCGACCCGACCACCGAAATGATTCGTGCCGGATAAGAAGTCCCACACGATTCCACAGCAACGAATGAGGACTTGGTTTTCGACGCGAAGTGCTTGAGTATTATCGCGTCGGAGTCAAGGACCGCGTTGTATTTCAGGAAGCCGAATCAGCCACCCGGTCGTCAAATTTGGCGAAAACCTCGACCGCCCAATCGACGAACACTCGCACCTTGGCGTTCAGATGTCGGTTGGGTGGGTACATGACGTGGATCGGATGACTAGGGCGTCCCCAGTTCTTCAAAAGGGGAATTAGTGCACCTGTCTTGAAGTGGGGCTGGGCAATGTACCTAAATGTTTGGCCCACACCCAGACCCGCGAGCAGTCCGGTCACATGGGCAGTGCTTTCATTCACCGTCACCATCGTCCGACCCTGCACTTCAATTTCTTTGCCTCCGCGAGTGAACACCAACGGAAACGTCTTGCCGGTAAACGGCGACGAATTGCTGTAAACGACGTGGCGCTTTTCCAAATGCTTTGGGTGGGAGGGAGCACCATACTCCTTTATGTAGGATGGGCTCGCGCACGTTACATAGTCGATCTCCGCGATGCGGCGCGCGATCAGCGATGACACTGGCAGTGGATTTCCGCGTATCACGCAATCGACGCCATCGCCGATCAAATCCACGTTTCGGTCACTCACCCCAAGAATGATCTCGATCTCCGGATAGCGGGCACGGAAGGTGTGCAGGGAGGGAAGCAGAATCGTGTTGGCAAGAATCGATGGCAGATCGATTCGCAGACGGCCCTTCGGCTGAGCCCTCTGATTGGCAACGAACTCGTCCATATCGTCGACATCGCTGATGATGCGAATGGCACGCTCATAGTAGGCAGCGCCTTCGGGTGTAACCGTTACCCTACGCGTAGTCCTGTGAAGCAGTTTCACACCCAGGTGCGATTCCAGCTCCTGTATCAGCCTCGTCACCGTCGAAGACGGCAGCTTCAGCGACTCAGCGGCCTTTACGAATGTCCCAGCGTCGGCGATGCGGGTAAAGACCCGGAGTGACAACAGTTGATCCATGGAAACCCCTGGGGTTCTCGGGCAAGCCTACGCCGATTGTTCATCATACGGAATTATGAAATCGTGATCAGCCGATTGATTCGGACCCGTTCGGCGCCTAACCTTCGAGCGCATCCAGGACTGAGCACACGCGCATGAACAGAAAACTCGAAGGAAGAGTGGCGCTCGTCACGGGCGGTTCGAGTGGCATCGGCCTCGCCACCGCCGAACGGTTCGTGGCGGAGGGCGCGTTCGTTTACATCGCCGGGCGCCGTCAGGCTCAGTTAGACGCAGCTGTAAAGAAGATCGGAAGCAACGTCAAAGGCGTGCAGGCCGACGTATCCAAACCGGCTGATCTGGATCGCCTCTATGTCCAGATCAAGAAGGAAAAGGGCCGCCTCGACACCGTCTTCGCCAACGCTGGCGGCGGCACGTTTCTGCCCCTCGGGTCGATCACCGAGCAGCAGTACCACGAAACCTTCGACAACAACGTCAAGGGCGTGATACTGACCGTGCAGAAGGCGCTGCCGCTGTTGCCTAACGCAAGCTCGATCGTCCTGAACGCGTCCACAGCCGCATCGATCGGCATGCCGGCATTCAGTGTGTACTCGGCGGCCAAAGCCGCTGTACGCAACCTGGCGCGCGGCTGGGCGACGGATCTGAAGGACCGCAGGATCCGGGTCAATGCGGTCAGCCCCGGGGTCGTCATTACACCGGCCTACCGGAAGATCGGCCTCAGCGACGAACAGATCAAGGACTTCGCAGCGCAAATGGTGGCGCTGATTCCCCTGGGGCGAACCGGCGAACCGGACGAGATCGCCAAGGCCGTGCTTTTCCTCGCGTCGGACGACAGCAGCTTCGTCAACGGCGCCGAACTAGTCGTCGACGGCGGCCAGACTCAGGTGTAACCCCTGTCGGCGACAAACATGCGAACAAACTCGATGAGGCTCGATTGCATGTCCTGCCTGAAAGTCTTGAGCGCCCTGTCCGCGGTCTTGTTTATCACCCAGGCCTTGCACGCCGAATCAACCGCCTACCCGACGGTCACGGATGATCGGCTCTTGCACCCGGACGCGGGCGATTGGCTCATGTATCGGCGAACTTACGATGGCTCAGGCTTCAGCCCGTTGAAGAAGATCACGCCGAGCAACATTCGCGGACTAACGCTGGCCTGGTCTATGAGCACTGACCTGCTTGGCGCTCACGAAACGACGGCGATCGTCAATCGCGGCTGGATGTTCATCACCACGCCACAAAACAACATCATCGCGCTTGACGCCAAGACCGGGACTCAACTCTGGCGATACGTCAGGAAATATCCGGACGGCTTGTTCCAGCTCCATCCGACAAATCGTGGGGTCGCTCTCTACGGTAATTACGTCTACATGGCGACGACCGACTGTGCGCTCGTGGCTCTTGACGCCGCCACAGGCAAGGAGGTTTGGACCGTTCCGCTCGACGACTACAAGACGGGCTGTTACGCGACCCTGGCGCCGCTTGCAGTGCGCGGCAAAATCATCCTCGGCTACTCGGGTGGCGAATTTGGCGTTCGAGGATCAGTGAACGCCTTCGACGCGCTCACCGGGAAGCGAATTTGGCAAACGTACACCGTGCCGGCGCCAAACGAACCGGGTGGTCAGACCTGGACAGGGGACGCTTACAAACGCGGCGGCGGATCGATCTGGATCACAGGGGTCTTTGATCCTGCCTCAAACACGACTTACTGGGGTACCGGGAATCCCGCGCCCTGGATCGCTGATAATCGGCCTGGCGACAATCTTTATACCGATTCGACGCTCGCGCTCGATGTCGACACAGGCGAGATCAAGAGCTATCACCAATACACCCCGCACGACAGCTGGGATTGGGATGAAGTATCTGCACCTCTCCTGATCGACACAGAGGTCGACGGAAGGCTCGTAAAGACCGCGACGCACGCCGGTCGGAACGGCTACCTGTGGATCCTGGATCGCGATCACGATCAACTCAAATTCCTGCATGCCTTCCCGTTCTCCAATAACAACGTCTTTAAGTCGATCGATTCGAAGACCGGTCGCCCCGTAGTCGACGAGACCAAGCGTCCGGGCGCCCAACAAAGCGGCGAATTCTGCCCGAGCATTGGCGGCGGGAAAGACTGGCCCCCCGAGGCGTGGAGCCCGCAGACGAAACTCCTCTACGTCCCGGCGAACAACAGCATTTGTGGGTTACTGCCGAAAGGTGAGGTCCCAAAACCAGACTCCCGCGGGTTTTACGTGGGGTATGAAGCCGAAAGCATCTTCGGATCGGTCCGCACGGGCGCCGGCGCTTCCGATCACTTGGGTGAGCTGCAAGCCTGGGACCTGAATACCGGCAAGCGAGTTTGGCAGCGCAATTTCAAGACGATGCTCTGGTCACCGCTTCTGGTCACGGGCGCGGACATCCTCTTCGCCGGCGGAACTCCGGATCGATTGTTCAGAGCGTTTGACGCGCGTACCGGCGATCAGCTGTGGAGCTTCCCGCTGCCGTCCGGCGCCATCGGTGTTCCAACGTCATTTGCGGTCGATGGCGAGCAGTATGTTGCCGTCACGACAGGCTGGGATCTTGATGCGCGAGGCGTTCAGAACGGCCTCGACAAGATCAACGGGACGACGACCACTGTGCCTCAGGGCGGCACCATCCTGGTGTTCAAACTTCAATGAAGCGCGACTGGCGTAAAGCTAGGCGGCTTAGCGCGGCGGCGATCTCCGCTTCCCGTCGTCGCATCCACAGGAGATGGACATGCAAGAAAACTCTGCATTCACCGATTCGGTTACGACGTCTCGCCGCGGACTGCTTGCTCTAGCGGCGGGCGGGGCGCTGAGCGCGGTCATCGGCGGTCCACGCGCGTTCGCTCAGGGAAGCGCGCTCAAGCTGCCAAAGGCGAGCGATGCCGTCGAACCGTTCTCGTTTTCAGTGCCGCGAAGCGCAATTGATGACCTCAAGCGCCGTCTGGAAATCACCCGGTGGCCGGAGCGGGAAACTGTTGGCGACTGGTCGCAGGGCGTTCCCTTGGAGAAGGCGCGGGCTTTGATCGCCTATTGGCACGACCGGTACGACTGGCGCAGGTTCGAAGCTCGCATCAATGCCCTCCCGCAATACCGCACGCAGATCGACGGGATCGGCATTCATTTCATTCACGTGCGCTCGCCTCACCCGAATGCGCTACCGATCATTCTCACGCACGGATGGCCAGGATCATTTGTGGAGTTTATGGAGATTATCGGGCCACTGAGCGATCCCACGCGCTTTGGCGCGCGAGCGGAAGACGCATTCCATGTCGTCGTGCCATCGCTTCCTGGATTCGCGTTTTCCGATAAGCCGACGGAGGCAGGTTGGGACGTAAATCGGATCGCGCGCGCCTGGGCAACACTGATGCAGCGTCTCGGCTACGACCGCTGGGTCGCGCAGGGGGGCGACTGGGGTTCGGGCGTGACGCACGCCCTGGCACATCAGCGGCCGCAGGGACTGATCGCAGCCCACGTGAACTGGCAATTCGTATTTCCGGCGAACCTTCCCGAACACCCCACACCTGCGGAACGCAGGGCGATTGACCGTGCGTCGTGGTTTGGAAGCGACCAGAGCGGCTATTTCCGCGAGCAAGGAACGCGCCCGCAGACAATAGGCTACGCGCTCGCGGATTCGGCCGCCGGTCAGGCGCTGTGGATCTACGAGAAGTTTCAGGCATGGACGGACAATCACGGCAATCCCGAGGACGCGCTCAAGATCGACGCCATGCTCGATGACATCAGCCTCTATTGGTTCACCGATACCGCCGCATCTTCTGCTCGCATCTACTGGGAGGCCATGCACTCCGGATTGGCGGGCTTGTCGGCAGGGCGAATCGAACTGCCAATGGCTGCGTCGGTGTTCCCGCACGAAATATTCTGCCCGCCGAAAGCGTGGGCCGAGGCCTTGTGGCCGAACTTGTTTTATTGGAACGAGCTCGACAAGGGCGGACATTTCGCCGCGTTCGAACAACCAGCGCTCTTCACGGAGGAGCTGCGAAAGGCGTTCAGGTCTCAGCGCGCCTAGCGTTGACGCTCATCGAGAGGAATACATCATGCCAGCATCTGCGAAGGTCGGTCTCGACGCTCTTCTGACACCGGAGAATTGTGTCTTGCTACTCATTGACCATCAACCTTTCCAGTTGGCAAACGTAAACAGCCACGACCCCACAATCGTGATCAACAACGTCACAGCTCTAGCCAAAACCGCGAAGGCATATGGCATCCCGACAGTTCTCACGACGGTCAACGAGGAACGCGGGGGCCTAATTTTCAAGCAGGTCCAGGCAGTTTTTCCGGATCAGAAAACGATTAGCCGCACTTTCATCAACTGCTGGGAGGACCGCCGGGTCGTCGAGGCGGTGAAGAAGACGGGCCGGAAAAAGCTGGTCATGGCCGCACTTTGGACGGAGATGTGTCTTGCAATGCCCGCTATCCATGCGATGGGTGACGGCTACGACGTGTACGTCGTCACCGACGCGTCGGGCGGCGTCTCTCCTGAAGCACACGATATGGCAATCCGCCGCATGGCGGCTGCGGGAGCTCAACCGATTACCTGGCTTGGCTTGGCGGGAGAACTTCAGCGTGATTGGGCACGCACAGAGCGCCTTGGAGAAGTCGCTCAGCTTTTTGTCGATCATGCCGGCGCTACTCGCTCTGTGTTCTTGTGGGAGACGCAGTTGCTCGCTGCCTCGCAAGGCAAGGGTGCCTAGAGATGAAATCCGCCACCGAGTTGCTCGAAGCGTATCTGAACAACGTCAGAACGCCCAAGGTATCCGCCTCTCAGTTTGCCGAAGACGGCGTGCTCGAACTGCCCTGGGTCAAGGCTCAGGCCCAAGGGCCCGCCGCAGTCGAAAAACTCCTAACGGGAATGCTCGCCAAGGTGCCGGATTTTCGCTTCAAGAATCTGACCTACTTTATCCAAACTCCCGACAAGGTAGCGGCGGAATACCAGGTCGAAGCTCTGGTCGTCGATACGGGTAAGATTTATCAGCAGACCTACGCCGGCGTCCTGCTCGCCGAGAACGGCAAGATCAAATTGCTCCGTGAGGCTCTCGACACGCTAGCGGCCTCGAAAGCCTTCTCCAGGGACTGAAATGAAAATGAATCACGACTCAGACGACAGAACAGGAGGGGCGCCAACACCGATGTGTTCGCGCCGAAGCTTCATGCGCGTTGCTGCCGCATCAGGCGGCGCAGGGCTCTTGTCAGCAGGTCTCTTGCCGACAATCGTCGAGGCGAGAGTCGGCAGCCCTTCCCAGGTCGTACTCCCACCCGCAACACCCGGGATTGCGCCCTTCAAGGTTCATGTACCACAGCAGATGTTGGAGGATCTCAAGAAGAGACTCGGCGATACTCGTTGGCCCGACAAGGAGCCGGTAACTGACTGGTCGCAGGGCGTGCCGCTCGCGAAAGCGCAAGCGCTGGTTGAATATTGGAGCTCTCAGTACGATTGGCGTCGTGTTGAAGGAGCATTGAATGCACGGCCCCAGTTTCGCACTGAAATTGACGGGCTTGGGTTTCACTTCATCCACGTCCGATCAAAGCACGAGAGCGCTTTGCCAGTCATTCTCACGCATGGTTGGCCAGGATCGGTCGTCGAGTTTCTTCAGGTCATCAGCCCCTTGGTGGACCCGACCAGCCACGGAGGCAAGGCTGAGGACGCCTTTCACGTTGTCATTCCCTCGCTTCCTGGATTTGGATTCTCAGACAAACCGACCGAATCTGGATGGCGTCTCCCCCGCATCGCCAATGCCTGGGCACAGTTGATGAAGCGCCTGGGCTACAGCCACTATGTCGCGCAAGGTGGCGACTGGGGCGCGAGCGTTTCGAGTTGGATGGCCAAGCAACAGCCGTCCGGTCTCATCGCGGTTCATCTGAATCTTCCTATCCTCTTTCCGCCTCCTCCGCCGCCGCCAGGGGGCTATACCGCGGAAGAACAGGCCGCGCTCGCTCAGCTGGAAAGGTTTTCCACGGATGCCTCCGGCTATGCCTCCATCCAGGGGACTCGCCCACAGACGCTGGGGTACGGTCTTGCCGACTCGCCAGTCGGGCAGGCGATGTGGATCTACGAGAAGTTTCAGGGCTGGACCGACAACAAAGGTGATCCCGAAGAGGCCATCTCCCTCGACCATATGTTGGATGACATCACACTCTACTGGTTTACCAACACCGCCGCATCTTCGGCGCGCCTCTACTACGAGAGTTTCAGAAAGGATTTCGCGCGAATGCCGCTGGAGCTTCCTGTTGCCATCAGCATCTTCAAGGGAGACATGTTCACGCCACCGAAGGTGTGGGGAGAGCGAACCTACTCGAAGCTTTTCTATTGGAACGAACTCGACAAAGGCGGGCATTTCGCCGCGTTCGAACAACCAGCGCTTTTCACCGAAGAGATGCGAAAGGCCTTTCGTCAGATGCGGTAAGACCTAGGGAGTCGTCGGTATCAACGACACACCGTCGGAATTGCCCATTACGCGGGGAATGCCGATATCGAATCGTGCGACCTCGCGATTGTCGATGAACGCCGGCCGCACTGCACGCCGCGCAGGAGAGGTATCCTGAAGCCCCCGGGAGCCTCGAATCCCATTGCTTCAGAAAGGACCCGTGATGACTATCATTCTGGGTAGCGGCGAGTATCGTTACAGTGTCGTGGAAAACTGGGCGAAGCTGCCCGCCAGCTGGGAGTTCAAGGATGTCGCCGCGGTCGCGGTCGACAGTAAGGACCAGGTCTATGTGTTCAATCGCGGCGAACACCCGATGATGGTGTTCGACCGCGACGGAAACTTTTTGCGCGCCTGGGGCGAAGGCATGTACCCGCGCGCGCACGGCCTTCATATCGACACCAACGACATCCTTTACTGCACAGACGACGGGGGGCACGTGGTGCGAAAATGCACAACCGAAGGCAAGGTGCTGCTTGAGCTCGGCGTTCCCGGGAAGCCGACGCCGTACATGAGTGGCGAACCGTTTCATCGCTGTACCCATACAGCGCTGTCACCAAGAGGCGATATCTATGTGAGCGACGGTTACGGCAACGCCAAGGTGCACAAGTATTCGCCGGACGGAAACCGGCTGCTGTCGTGGGGTGAACCGGGGACCGATGCCGGCCAGTTCAACATCGTGCACAACATCGTTACCGACGCGGAGGGCTGGGTCTATGTTGCCGATCGCGAGAACCATCGCGTGCAGGTCTTCGACGGCAACGGCAAGTACGAGACGCAGTGGGTCAATATGCACCGGCCCTGCGGTTTGTACTGCTGCCGCGGACCGCAGTTGCGGTTCATCATCGGTGAGCTCGGCCCGGGCATGAGCGTCAATCGGGACCACCCCAACCTTGGCCCACGCCTGAGTATCGTCGACAGGGATGGCAAGCTGATCGCGCGGCTCGGCGGCACGGACGGTCCAGGCTTGGAACCGGGGAAGTTCGTCGCGCCACACGGATTGGCGCTCGACTCGCGCGGCGACATCTACGTCGGCGAAGTGAGCTATACCGAATGGCCAAGGCTGTTTCCGGAGATTCCGATCGCGAAAGGGATGCGCTCGCTACAAAAGCTCAAGCGAGTGAACTAACTTACGGTTATGAAACCTCCTGTAAGGTTAATCTCACGATGTCGTGATGTATCGCGCCAAACATCACGATCGACGATTCATGATTGCGTTTCATATTGCCTCCGGGGAAGTGGACGCGTCTGGGTCAAACGGGTTTCGGCCGCTGATAGTAGCAGTAGCAAGAGCGCAGGTCGTGCCTTTTTGAGCGTGGCCCGCGATCGTTCAGCTTTCGATACGATGTGATGCGCGACTGAATGAAACGACAAACGCGGTCGGAGCTAGGAGCAATTTCGTACGGTGTGCGCTCGGAGGAAATGCAGGCTATTGCTTTTCTCAGCCCTCGAAATGCTTCAGACCGTGCAAGTCCAATATTGTCACGCCGCCTCTATCGACACGTATCAATCCGAGCGCTGATAGGCGCTTCAGCGCTTGATTTGCGCGTTGTCGGGAGAGGCCCACCAAGCTCGCGAGCTCTTCTTGCGAGGCTGGCAGCGTCTCTCGATTGCCTGGGTACAGCCGCGGGTTGAAGAGTGCCGCGAGTTCGGTGGCCAACCTTGCTTCGGGTCCGAGTGCGCGGTCGCGCTCAACCATCCCTATGAACTGACCGAGCCGTTCGTTAAGCTGCCTCAGCAGAAATCGATTAAATGCGAGACTACTGTCAAGTAGCAGTGCAAACGTGCTGCGAGGAAGATATGCCACGATGCTATCTCTCAAGGCAACTGCCTCGTAAAGACGCGGCTCGTCCTTCAGCAGCGAGCCTTCTCCAAACCAACCTCCCGCCGGGACGCCGGTAAAGCCAACTGTTTTGCCGTTTGGCAATAGCGCTTCAAGCTTCACAAGGCCCGATAGTACGCCGAGCCATGCGGTCACAGGTTCGCCCTTTCTGCAGACCAATTCACCCGACGGTATTCGACGCACGATCGTCTCAGTGATGGCCCGGCGGCGCAATTCGGGCGCAAGCTGCGACGCCCATTCCATTCCGAGGAGTCCGAATGACTCCAGGCTGATCACGCGCTCCCGCGTCGTTCGACTAGACATAGGCGTGTTTAATCGGTATGGAGCAGCAGTAGGTGGGGCTGCCGGCCACTACTTGAAGACCTACAAACATTCAGCATCAGACTCTTTGCTTTGTCAACAGCGCAACCGTGCAATTCAAGCGTGACGATCCAAATTCGCCCGGGCACAGAGCGGCGCGAATCCGGCTGCTCGACACAAGCGCCACGTTTCATCGCTTTGTATTGACGCAGTTGAACGAGCGGTTGGGCCAGTTCGTCGCAATGGTCGAACATAACCACCTGCTTCGCCCCGAAGCGAGGCTTGCGACTGAACTCGCGGCGCTCTTCAGCCCGGTGCTTTATCCGGGCCAGCGGAGGTCATCTGTAGTGCCCTGACAACCACCAGCGCGACGGCGGCTACTTGATCGCAGACCGAGGTCTGCAGCCCAGCGCACTGCACAGCGAGGAAGCATTGCTCATGCGCACGCCTCGATCATGCTGCAAAGCAGCACACGCATGCTGTCGCAGACAACCGCGCTCGGGAGCACTGGGAGGTGCGCGCATTAATTATGCGCGGGATTGTCGGTACGACGACAATGTGTCGATTGAACGAATGCTAGAGTTTTTGACAGCTCAGCCGTTTGATTGCGGCTGCAAGGCATTCAAAAGCAAACATCGCAATCGCATCAAGCACGAATCAAAGGAGGACATTGCGTGAAGCATCAAACCGGCGAATCACGCCGCGGAGCTGAACCCGCGGCATTCCATAGCAGATTTCATCCCATCAGAGCCACGCAACACTAGCTGTTCCGAACGTGCGCAGACGCGGTAACCGGCAACGTTGTGATCTCACAATTTGAAGAGGAGCATGATCATGAGTATTTCTAGTAATACGAAGCGGTTCCTGGGATATGGACTTGCGCTGCTGGCATTTGGCGGGAGCTTTGGAAGCGCGTTGGCGCAATCCACAATTACGGTCTTGTCCACGCGTGCGGACTCCGTCAGCGGGGGCGATGCAGTAGTTCAAGTTAGCCTTCCCGCGGGTATCTCGCCGTTACAGGTTGTGATCCTGCGCAACGGAGCGGATGTCACCAGTTCATTTGTTGCAACCGACCTCTCAACGATGAAAGGGCTTGTCAGCGGTTTCAACGTCGGGTTGAACGTTATGCTGGCCAAGACGCGGTCGGATGGCACGTTCCTATCCAAGGCCGCCGTGCAGAATTGGCCGACCTATGGGCCCATCTTTGCTGGCCCGCACCAGCGTCCATGGATTTGTGAAACTGACAGCTCCGGACTTGGACCGCCACCTGCCAGTGGCCCTTGCGTCGCGCCGACGCGCTACGATTGGTTCTACAAGAACACTGCCGGCGCGTTTGTCCCATTGACAACCTTGACGCCCCCGTTTCCCGCAGATCTCGCGCAAACGACGACTATTGACGGCAACACGGTCAACTACATTGTTCGTGTCGAGTCGGGGACGATTGATGAATCGATTTACCGCATCGCCATCATTGACGATCCGACGAACCCGATCTCGAATCCGTGGTCACCTGGTGGCAAGAAGCCAGGACGAGGCTGGAACAACAAACTGGTATATCCCTTCGGACCCGGGGCCGGTCCTGGGTTTCATTCGGGTAGTAACCTCGTTACGTCGGCGCTTTTAGACGGCCCATTGAGTCTTGGTTTTGCAGTTGCCTTTGGCACCCGGAACACATACGGAACCGGATCTGATGACGTCATTTCGGCCGAGACCACGATGATGATCAAGGAGCGCTTCATCGAGCAGTACGGCCTTCCGAAATTCACGATCGCCACCGGCTCGTCGGGTGGTTCCATCCAACAGCACTACATCGCCCAGAACTATCCGGGTCTTCTCGACGCCATTACCCCAAACGCCTCGTTTTCCGACTTGGCCTCCATGGCCGCTGACGTGCTTGATTGTCAAGTCCTCATTAACTACTTCAATCAATACACTAATCCTGCAAATTGGCCAGGCAGCCGCCGCGCTCTAATCGACGGATATGCACTTGGCACTCAAAGCGGGCAGACGACCTGCCAAAACGGCTGGAGCAATTTCTCCAATAGATGGCAGAACCCCACCGCGGGTTTCGCCGCCGTGGTGCCGACACAACTTCGCTATGACCCGATCACGAATCGCAGTGGTGCGCGCGCTGACTATTGGGACGCCAACGTAAATTCGTTCGGTCGCGATCCCGCTACTGGGTTCGCGCGCTCTCCGTACGACAACATCGGCATACAGTATGGACTGAACGCGCTCAATTCCGGTGGGATCACCAAAGCCGAGTTTCTCGATCTCAACGAGAAGATCGGTGGTCTCGATATCGATGGCAACTACGTGCCGCATCGCTCGACGGCTGATCCCATTGCGCTGCTGAACGCGTATCAGTCTGGGAGGGTTGTGACATCCGGAGGGACCCTACCGATAATTGACGTTCGGCCCTATGTCGACACGAGCGATACGGGTCTACTAAGCATCCACACCCGCATTCGCACATTTATCTTTCTGGCTCGCCTGGCAAGTAGCAACGGCACAATCGCGAATCAAGTCAGTTGGCTCACTGGCGGAATTTCGCAGCCGGATTTGTCGACGGCGACGCTACTCGCGCACAACGATTGGCTGGAAAGGATCCTCGCCGACCATTCAGACCTCCCCTACGCAGCCAAGGTCATTCTAAACAAGCCGGACTACCTGAAGGATGCGTGCTGGTATGACGGCGTGAAACACGAAGAAACCCTTACGCTGGATCCGTCAGCAACGTGCAATCAGTTGATGCCGGTGTACGGGACGGTACGTCTCGCTGCCGGCGGCTCGCTTGGCGGCACCGCTCTCAAGTGCCAACTGAAGCCGGTCACCGTGACTGACTACACGGTGAGCTTCACTCCTGCGGAGTTGGTTCGGTTGAATAGCATCTTCCCGCAAGGCGTGTGTGATTGGAGCAAGCCGGGCGTGCTAGAGCAATTTCCTGCTGACACGTGGCTTCATTTCCTGCCCGAGGCTGGCACATGGGCGCGCATGGGGCATTCAAGCTTCGGCAACAACTGATCCTGGCAACGAATTGATCGCGCGGCGATATTCGCCGCGCGACCCGCCATCGTCACATTCCGGGCTATCTGCTGCATCTATCGCTCATCAGGGTGAATGGTGATGCCGGCGATGTTCACCCTAGTTTGAATTCTTTGACCATACGCCGGTCGCGACTAAGTTGCTGTTTTTGCTGGCTATTTTGTTGCCGTCAAAGGGCGGCAATTTTTCTAGCGATTCTCCTAGCGTTTGCCTAACGGTCGGTTTCTAAAGTTCGCACCAAGGTGTGAAAACAACTGCACCGAGTGCAACCAACGACCAAGGAGATTCGCCATGTTCAACGACACACTGAACCACGCCGGCAGGATCGGCCGCATCGTCGTACTCGTTCTCGGCATCGCCGCCATGTTCCCGTCGCTCGGTTACGCGCAAGCGCCTCCGATGGACATGTCCTGGGGCATCCGCGCGCAGATGCAATACCAGGCACAGGGAGACGCGGCCGCCCGCAACGCAGCGCTGACGTACTACCGCTACATGCAACAGCTTCGCGCCGCCGGCTACACCGGCCCGTCGCTGCCGACCGGAGTCACCAACGAGTCGCTGCGCGCGAGCATCAACGCCGCCAATCAGGCCGGCCAGGCGTACAACAACGCGCAGTTCGCGAACTCGCAGCGCCGCAGCAACACCGCGTACGACTACGACATGCGCGCCATTCGCGGTTGCACACGCTACATCAACCAGTGGGGGCAAGTCGCGTACGGCGGTTGCTGAGCGACTTTGCGTCGGCGACGCGAGATCGAAATCGGGGCGGGCCGCGAGACTCGCCCCGATTGTTTTCAGGGACGGAGGCTATCGCTGATCGCGATCAGGCAGAACGAAGCTCTTGCGATGAGCGCGTTGCGCGCCTCTCCGATGCCGGTGGCGAGCGGCGCACTCACGAACGGATTTGCTTGCGATGCCTCGGTGTCGGGCAGCGGGCCGATCGACAATCCGCCGACGCGCGCGACACCTTCGCACACCGCCTGCATCACACTGTCGTTCCCGAAAACCCATCGCGCACCACTGGGCGGAAGGGTGATTCATGCGGGATCACGCGGCCAATCGTTCGTAGTGGTGATGCAGGCCGCCGAGTTCCGGAAATGCGACCACCCTGCCCCGATCTAGCCAGTGCACCAACCTCGGGTTCGGCGCCAATTGCCGTCAGCTCGCCGCGTATAGCCGCCACTCGCCGGGCACGCCCTTAAGCGCGTGCGCGCCGCGGTCCGCAAAGCCGATGCCCGAACCGGTGACAAGGTCCTTGACCGTGCTCGATACCAGCGTTTCATTCGCGGCTGCGGCCGCGGCGACGCGCGCACCGATGTGCACGGCGATACCGCCGATCTGCCCCGCCCTATTCTCGACCTCGCCGGTGTGCAAGCCAGCGCGCGTCGCGAAACCGAGCTCGCGCGCGCGATCCCGAATGCCGAAGGCGCAACGGATCGCACGCGCCGGCCCATCGAATGTCGCCAGGAAGCCGTCGCCGGCGGTGTTCACTTCGTGGCCGTGGAAGCGCGCCAGTTCCTTGCGCACCATGCTGTGATGCTGTTCGAGGAATGTGCCAAAGGCTCGATCGCCCACACGCGCCGCAACCTCGGTCGAACCTACGATGTCAGTGACAAGCACCGTGGCCAATACGCGATCCACATCATGCGTGGGCCGCACGCCGGTGAGGAACTCCTGCACTTCGTCGAGGAGCCGGTCCTGATCGCCGACCCAGGGCAAATGATCGTCGCCTGGTAACTCGACCAGGCGCGCGCCGGAGATATTGCGCGCCAGAAAGCGCGCCTCCTCGGCATTGACGTCGCGATCGCCGGTCCGGTGAAGAATCAGCGTCGGCACGCGGATCACCGGCAGCACGGCGCGGATATCCAGCTGCGTATTCATACGCAGTAACGTCACCGCGGCCCCCGGACTCGCGGCGCGGCGGAAGTACGTCGCGAGGCGGCGCATGAACGGTTCGTCGCCAGCCTTGCTCGGCACGTAGTGCGCGAGATCCATCTCGCCGCCCCACTCGCGCTCGACCAACTCGTAATCGCGCTCTCGCTGCTCCGGTGTCGGGGCCCAAGGATAATCGGGACTCCAGATCCGCTTAGCGAAGCTGCCGCATGTGACCAGCGCGGTCGTTCGTTGCGGGTAGGTGGCCGCAAAGAGCGCCGACAGATTGCCACCTTCCGACACGCCAAAGAATGCCGCGCGCTGCGAGCCCGCGGCGTCCATGACCACGCGGATATCATCCATTCGCTGTTCATGGCTTGGCAGCTGATCGTCGGGGACCCTGTCGGAGAGGCCTGTTCCGCGTTTGTCGAAGACGATCAGCCGCGAAAACGAAGCCAGCCGTTCGAGGAAGCTTGCCAGTGACGGTTCTTCCCACGCAAGCTCCACGTGCGACACCCAGCCCGGGACGTAGACGAGATCGAAGGGACCTTCGCCGACGACCTGATAGGCGAGATGCATGCTGCCGCTGCGCGTAAACCGGGTCTCGGGCTGCATGGAAACAGTCTACATCCACAGGAGCAATGGCGGAGGTGCGTCGTGCCAAGCCGCGCAGTCCGCAAACCGCGGACGCGGACTCGCGCTGCGTAGAAGCTCAGCAATGACCCTGGCAACCTCATCCGCCTACCTTTGCTCGGGCAGTTCTTGACTGACTGGCTCGACCCGAAGATAAATGGCCACGCCACGGTGATCTTTGTCGATGATGCTGATCCCCGCGGGGACGCGGGCGCCATGAGCAGGTGTAACGATTGGGTCACCCGCTGTGCGGGGCGTCTTAACACGAGAGGTAGGAGAGGACAAGGCCTCTTGGGTACCTATTCGTGATTCGCGGCGAAACGTCTTGCCTGGAAGAGCGCGGACGCATGCAGCGCGAATAATACGGGTACAAAGAACGCCGGGATGAGCACCAGAGGCATCTGCGCCATAGCGCCGGTCCCGACACCCGTGTCCGCCCCAGCGACCAAGATCGTGCCGAGGGCTCCCGTGCCCATGGCTACGACGAGATCCAGGATTCCAAGCAGATTCCAGATCACGAATGTCCTGCTGGCAGCGAAACTCGGCTGACGCATAAGCACCACGAGCAGCCACGGCGCAGTCACGCCAATTGTGATGTCGCCCAAACCGGCCGGCAAGGCAAAGAAGCCGGGTAGCACGCCATACGTGTAGAGGGCGAGAAACCCGAGTCCGGCAAAGCGCCATGCTTGCATTGCCATCATGAGGCGAGGGTCGATCGCCAGCACCAATTGCCGGATCGGCCGCGATAGCCAGTACCCGGCGAGGAACACGACGAGGGGCGTCAAGAACCCGAGCAGAATGGGCAGCGGCGGCACACCCGGCGGCGTAACGAACCCACCGCGCGCACCAACTACAGCGACGACAGCGAACCAGGCTACGAATATCGCTGCGATGAAAATCGTTGTTCCTGAAGGAACGGTAGACCGCGGCTCCGCGGGATGCGAGAGGGCAAGGTTTGCCATGGTCTCTCCTGAGATAGTGACTTGCAATACGCAAGTCACTTGACACGGTAGCATAACGACTTGCAATATGCAAGTTACTGTTCAGACCCCGCGACCGAAGAAAGCGAACATGAACAAGCCCAGTAACCTTCGACGCTCTACCTGCGCGGTTGCCAACACTCTCGACCTGATCGGCGACAGATGGTCGCTCCTGGTCATCCGGGACATACTTAGCGGCAAGCGCACCTATAGCGAACTCCTCGCATCGGCCGAGCGAATCCCAACGAACACCCTCGCGGATCGTCTGAAGCGTCTGGAAGAAGCCGGGATTATCGTGAG
>Ga0210402_10002570_pt1 | contig 17588 bp, 20 predicted proteins | sample IncBWC7MmetaG_FD_161055 | JGI IMG/M metagenome (GOLD analysis project Ga0210402, IMG submission 161055) | Forest soil microbial communities from Barre Woods Harvard Forest LTER site, Petersham, Massachusetts, United States - Inc-BW-C-7-M | ecosystem: Environmental > Terrestrial > Soil >... | reverse complement strand
CAGCGCAAGCTCGAGGTCGCGATCCTCCTGGCGCTGAAGCCGCGGGTCTTCATGTTCGACGAACCGACCGCGGGCATGAGCCTCGACGAGGTGCCGGTGATCCTCGACCTCATCGATGAGATAAAGCTGGAGGGTGACAAGACCGTGCTCCTGGTCGAGCACCGCATGGACGTGATCAAGCGGCTCGCCGATCGCATCGTCGTGCTGCAGGACGGCGCGATGATCGCGGACGGCCCGCCGGCCGAGGTGGTGGCATTGCCGGCGGTGCAGCAGGCCTATCTCGGCATGCAGACGGGCGCAAAGCCGCGGCACAGGGCCGGCCATGGCTGACGCCGGCGAAGCGCTGCTGCGGCTCGATGGCGTCTACACCGACATCGGACGCTACCAGATTCTCTACGGCGTCGACCTGACGGTGCGGCGCGGCGGGGTCACGATGCTGCTCGGACGCAACGGCGCCGGTAAGACGACGACGCTGCGCACCATCATGGGTCTGTGGAAGGCGCGTGCCGGGGCGATCACCTTCGATGGACGGTCGATCGCCAGCATGGAGACGCCCGACATCGCGCGCCTGGGGATCGCCTACGTGCCGGAGAACATGGGCATCTTCGGCAAGCTGACGGTGCGCGAGAACATGCTGCTCGCCACCGGCGCGCAAGGGTTCGCCAAGGACCATCTCGACCGCGTGCTCGCGTTCTTTCCGGCGCTGAAATTGAAATGGGAGGCGGCGGCGGGTTCGCTGTCCGGCGGGCAGAAGCAGATGCTGGCGATCGGACGCGCCATCGTCGAGCCGCGGCGGCTGTTGCTGGTGGACGAGCCGACCAAGGGTTTGTCGCCGGCGATGGTCGATCAGCTGGTCGAAGCGCTGCTGCGAATGAAGAAGGAGCAGACCACGATCCTGCTGGTGGAGCAGAATTTTCGCGTGGCGCTCGCGATGGGCGACGATGTCGCGGTGATGGACCAGGGGCGCATCGTCCACAGCGGCTCCACGGCGGCGCTCGGCAACGACGAGGAGCTGCAGCAACGGTTGCTCGGCCTGAGCATGGCGGTCGGCGCATGAGCAAGGAGTGGCAGGAGCGGTTGCAGTATTGGGCGCCCTATGCGGTGACGCCGCTGCTCGTGCTCGCGGTCTTGCCGGCGATGGGGCTTACCGCCTGGGTCACGCTGACGGTCGCCGGGCTCACCATGGGCATGATGCTCTTTCTGGTGGCGTCCGGGCTCACCCTGATCTTCGGCCTCATGGAGGTGCTGAACTTCGCGCACGCGGCCTTCGTGACCGTCGGCGCCTATGTCACAGTCTCAGTGCTGCGGCCACTTGGCGGCTGGACCGCCGACCCGTCGCTGACGCTCAATCTAGCCGCGCTGCTGGTGGCGCTCGTCGCCGCCGCTGCCGCGAGCGGCGCGCTCGGCTACGTGTTCGAGCGCATCATCATCCGCCAGGTCTACGGCGCACCGCTGCGCCAGATTCTGATCACCATCGGCGCGCTCACCGTGATCGAGCAACTGGTGATCGTCGTGTGGGGACCGGAAGCGATTCCGCTGCCCAAGCCGGCGAGCCTGCGCGGCAGCATCTTCCTCGGCGCTTCCTCGATCGAGACCTACCGCCTGTTTGCGCTGTTCGTCGGCCTCGCCGTCGCCGCCGCGATGCATCTGGTGCTGACGCGCACCCGCATCGGGCTGGTGGTGCGCGCCGGCGTCGAGGATCGCGAGATGGTGCAGGCTTTGGGCTATCGCATCCGCCGCGTGTTCGTCGGCGTGTTCGTCGCCGGCACCGCGCTCGCCGGCATGGGCGGGATGATGTGGGGCCAGTATCAGACCCTGGTCACCAGCCAGATCGGCGACGGCATGATCATCCTCGTGTTCATCATCCTGATCATCGGCGGGCTTGGTTCGGTCGGCGGCTGCTTCATCGGCGCCATCCTGGTGGGACTGACGAGCAACTATGTCGGGTTCCTGGCGCCCAAGCTGGCGCTGGGATCGAACATCCTGCTGATGGCGCTCATTCTGCTCTGGCGGCCGCGCGGATTGTTCCCGATGGCCGGGCACTGAGGTGGCGATGGCGCTCGGTCTCCGCGACATTCCGGAAAAGACGTACGGCGCGGCGTCCGGCGTCTCAACGTCCGATCGAGACGGCAGCCGGCACGGCAAATCATGGGCGGGCTGGCTTGTCTCCGACGATCCGCCGGGCCGCTTGCTGCTGAACGTCATCATGCTCGTGGTGCTGGCCGTCTTCGTGTTCGCGCCCTTCCTGTTCCCCGGCACCAAGGCGTTGGGGGTCGCCTCGCGCATCTGCATCTTCGTGATCCTGGTGGCGAGCTACGATCTCATGCTCGGCTACACCGGCATCGTCTCTTTCGCGCATACGATGTTTTTCGGCATCGGCGCCTATGGCGTGGCCATTCTGCTCGCCAAAGCCTGGGTCGGCTGGGGGGCGGTCATCGTGGGCGCCGCGGCCGGCGTCGCCGTCTCCCTGGTGGTCGCGGTCGCGATCGGGCTCTTAAGCCTGCGCGTGCGCGCGATCTTCTTCTCGATGATCACGCTCGCGGTGGCGAGCTTCGCCCTCATCCTCGCGGAGCAATGGCGCGACCTCACCGGCGGCGAGGACGGACTGACCTTCTCGGTGCCGGCGATTCTCAAGCCCGGCTTTCGTTTGTTCGCCGATCCGGTCCTCGGCGTGACCTTCAACGGAAGGGTGATCACCTATTATCTGATCTTCATCGTGTCGCTTGTGCTGTTTCTCCTCATGCTGCGCATCGTCAACTCGCCGTTCGGGCGGGTGCTGCAGGCGATCCGCGAGAACGAGTTCCGGGTCGAGGCGATGGGCTATCAGGTCGTCGCCTACCGCACCATCGTCTCAGCCTTGTCCGCGGTCATGGCGGCGCTCGCCGGCGCGCTGATGGCCCTGCTGCTCGGCTACAACGGGCCGGACGCGACCCTGTCGTTCTCGCTGATGATCGACATCCTGCTGATGATCGTGATCGGCGGCATGGGCACGATGTACGGCGCGGTCATCGGCGCCGTCCTGGTGGTGTTGGCGGAATACTACCTGCGGAACATTCTCGGCGCGGTCCACGGTGTCCTCGCGGACGTGCCGGTGATTTCGGCGCTCTTCCACCCGGACCGCTGGCTGCTGTGGCTCGGCGTGTTGTTCGTATTGATCGTGACTTTCTTCCCGCAGGGAATTTTCGGCTGGCTCCGCCATCGCCGCTAATGCATATGAATTCAGTTCGAAATCGATGGTTCGTCATCGCCGGACTTGTTCCGGCCATCCACGTCTTTGTTTGGCGCGGAATTTAAGACGTGGATGCCCGCGACAAACGCGGACATGACGATGCAAATGAAATCCCATAATGCGCCAGCGCATGGCCATAGCGACCTTTCGCGTCGATCGCTGACCGCCGCACCTACACCGTCGCTAGCCGTCGAAGCCGTAGAGCCGAGCCGGATTCGCCACCAGTATCTTTTGGCGGATCGCCGAGTCGGGCGTCCAGACCGCTAGCAGGTTCAACAGTCGGCCGTCGTCGATCTGCAGGAGCGGCGTGACGTCGGTCGGCTTCTTTCCCGGCGGCGTGACCGCGTCGGGATGCGGCCAGTCGGTGCCCCACACGATGCGGTCGGGATTGGCGGCGATCAGCGCCTTGGCAAACGGCAGAACGTCGCCGTAGTCCGGTGCTGCCTTCGAAGCCCGATAGGCGCCGGAAATCTTGATATATGTTTTGCCGCTTCTGACGAGCTCGACCACGTCGGCAAAGCCCGGTTGGTCGACGCCGAGCGCGGCCTGAGCGCCGGCGAAATGATCGAGCACCAGTGGCACCGGCGATTGCGCGAGTTCACTCTTCAGCGCCGCGATCACCGGGAGGTTCGAATAGATCTGCACGTGCCAATTGTGCCCCTTCGCCCGATCGATCGCGGCCTGCAGGCGCTGACGTGCCACGGCCGGGTCGTTGATGCCGCCGGTCGCCAGATTGATCCTGATGCCGCGGATGCCGGCCGCATTCATGGCATCGAGCTCGCTCTCCGGCGTCTTGTCATCGACGACCGCGACGCCGCGAGCAGTGGCGCCGCGCGCCTTCATGCCGTAGAGCGTCGCCGAATTGTCGGTGCCGTACACGCTCGGGGTCACGATCACCACGCGCTCGAGGTGAAGGCTCTTGTGCAGCGCCGCCATCTCCTCGGGCGACGCCGGTTCCGGCGTATAAACGCGTCCGGCAAAGAACGCGAATTTCTCCGGGTCGCCGAAAATGTGGGTATGGCAATCGCAAGCGCCGGAAGGCACATCGAAACTCACCGCCGTCGCCGGTTGCGAGGCCTTCGCCAACGCCGATCCACCGCGCATGGCAACTCCCATCGCGATACCGGCGAGCAACATAGCGCGTCGTGTTGGCATGGAGTCCTCCCTGCCGAGGTCGCGTCGCCCGCCTGCTGATCCATGCGCCGCGTTCTGCCTCGGAGCCGTGAGCTTATCACCCTGGGCGCCACGGCAGAACTTCAACTCCGGCCGCGGCTCACGCGGCGGATTGATCGCAATGGGCCTCGATCCGGTAGCCGTCGGGATCGATGACAAAGGCCGCGTAATAGCCTGGACCGTAGTCGGCGCGCAGGCCGGGCATGCCGTTGTCCCGTCCTCCGCTGGCGAGCGCGGCGGCGTGGAAGGCGTCCACGCTCTTTGGCGTCGGAGCGGTGAAACAGAAGTGCAGGCCGGATTGCATATCGGGCGGCACCGGGTGCGCCGCCGTACTGATCCAGAACGCGACCGTTCCGCGCCCGTAGCCCAGCGAGTCCTTGCCCTCGCTGAGGCACTGGTAACCGAGCGGCTTGAACGCCGCGTCATAGAAGCGCTTGGTCGTGGCGACATCGCGGACGCCGATCGAGACATGGCCGATCATCTTGTTTGCTCCTCAGGAATAGAGTGGAAGGGTCATGACTTGCGCCGCGCGCGGAAGTCGGCCTGCAGCTGCCAGGTCTTGCCGTCGTCGCGGGAACGTTGGCCGGTCCAACGAATCGGGCGTGATCTCGGTGAAGCTCCAGCAAACTGTTTCGCCGGCGTCATTCTTGCCGAGTTGGACGATGTCGCTGTCGCGGGCGCGCCCGATCTGGCGGCTGTAGAATTGCCGCACTGGGTCGCTCCACAGGATGTGCCAGGCGTCGATACCCGGGTCGTAGACCCGCAGCGTCGTGCCATAGAAGACTCCGGGCAAAATCCAGACGTCCTGGATGGCTCGGCCCTCGAGCACCCAGGCGAAATGGATTTCGCCAGGTCCCCTGTGATGGCTGCCGTCGTCGCGGTGGATAACGGCATCCATCGTCCATTGCCCGATCAGCCAGCCATAGAGCTTCATCTTGTCGGCGCGGTCGGGTGCCGGACCGCTGCTTTGCAGCGCGCCGATGAAAGAGTTCGTCGTCATGTTCGATCTCTTCATTTCCAGACTGTTGTCGTGTCGTAGCTCGCGACCGCTCGCCACGGCTTGGGAAAAATTGCTAATCTTCACCCATGGCACTGACCGCGAATGTTCTGGCGTCGGGCTTCGGCTGGCGCGTCCAAGACGTGATCTGCACCTTTGGCCCGCACGATCGCCCCTTCGCCGAGCGGCATCACGGCGTGTGTGTCGCGGCGGTGACGGAAGGGACTTTTCAATACCGCTCGACGCTGGGCTCGGCCGTGCTGGCGCCGGGGGCGTTGCTCCTCGGCAATGATCGCCACGCATTCGAATGCCGCCATGAGCACGGCACCGGCGACCGCTGTCTGTCGTTCCGCCTCACGCCCGAATTTCTCGAAGGAGTCGTAGCCGCGATCCCCGGCGTGCGACGAGCCGTCTTCTCCGCACCGCTGCTGCCGCCGCGGTCTGGATTGCTGCCGATCATCGCCGCGGCCGAAGCCGCGCGCGAGGATGGTGACGCGGCGGCTTTCGAGGAAGTGGCGCTCCGTCTCGCCGGCGCGGTCGCAGCGGTGCTGGCGGGAACGAAGGGATGGACGCCGGCGCCGAGCCGCCGTCACGAGCGGCAGATTACCGCCGCGCTGCGTCGGATCGAAGCGCAGGCCGACGAGCCGCTGCCGCTCGCCGATCTGGCGCGCGAGGCGGCGATGAGCCCGTACCATTTCTTGCGCAGCTTTCGCGCCTTGGTGGGCATGACGCCCCACCAGTTCGTCCTGTACACGCGGCTCAATCGCGCTGCGGTCCGCCTGCGGCGGACGGCCGACAGCATCTCGGCGATCGCGTTTGCAGCGGGCTTCAACGATCTGTCGACGTTCAATCGTCGCTTTCAGCGCATCATGGGGCTCAGTCCGAGCGCCTATCGCGCTTCATCGCCCCGGTAACCGGCAAACAGCGCAGAGCTCGCCAGACGCAACGCCAATTTGTGCACTGCATTCTCCGTTGAATCGGAACGTGACAAATTAGCACGCTGATCTGAGGTTATCCTGAGCGCTGTGCGCATAGCGAACATGCGATCCTAACAAATAAGTCAGGCGCCGGCAGCGATCGCGAGCTCGTGCGCTCGCTTTTGGTTGTGGGCGTTTTGGTCGGCTGTTAATCTTGCACACGGCGTCACGGGGGCGCCGACAAAATGTTCGGGGGGAAGGATCATGGACAGTGTGAAGGGCTATCTGGCTCCGCTGGGCCGCCTGTTGATGTCGAGTCTTTTCATTTGGGCCGGCTATCACAAGCTGATGAATCCGGGCGGGACGGCGCAGGCTTTCGCCGAACGCTACCACGTACCGCTTCCGGACGTAGCGGTTTGGATCGCGGTCATCATCGAGTTGGTCGGAGGCCTGATGATTTTGGTTGGTTTCCAGACCCGATGGGTTGCACTGGTGCTTGCGATCTTCTGCCTCGGTACCGGCTTTGGCGCGCACCTGCCAATCGGAGACGTGGGCAACATGATCAACTTCTACAAGAACCTGGTGATGGCGGGCGGCTTCCTCTACGTGGCGGCCTACGGCCCGGGCGGCCTCAGCGTCGATCACGCCACCGGCATGGAAAAGGCCTAGGCACCTCGGGCGCGAATGGTCCGCTTCCGCTCTGAAATTGCGAGTGCAAGGCCGCAATCCTTCCGAGCGGTTAACCTCCTATCGGCACTGCCGTTCGACGATCCGTAAGATTCGTCGCGGTATCACGCGAGGTGCGGGCGCTCGATCGGGCGCCCGGACTTGCGACAGGCTGGGCCATGGCGGATGACCGCAGAGCCGTGAAGCGTACTCGCGTGTTGCGCTGCGCCAAGATCATTGTGCCGCGCCGCTCGCCGGTCATTCACTGTACGGTCCAGAACATCACCGGCGGGGGCGCCTGCCTCAAGCTCGCGAATACCTACGGTGTGCCGCAGACGTTCGATCTGACCTTCGAGCACGGCCGCACGCGCCGCGCGTGCCGTGTGGTCTGGCGCACCGACACGAAGCTCGGCGTCACCTTCGAGCCGCAAGCCCCGCCCGCGAAAGGCTCGACCGGGAGGTGATTCCACTGGGGAGCCAGCCCTCGTTTCACGATTTCTCATGAACCTGAGCGGCCAATTGACACCATAGCTCGGTTCACATCGACCATATCACTCCAACGGGAATTGACCGCGCAACTGGTGGCCCGGTGGACCCCGCCAATACGCTCGTCGTCGGAGCTCCCGCACCCTTCGCGTGATCAGAACGAGCCGAGCGTAGACCCCAGCGCGATCACGGCGGCAAGCGCGACGATCGGGCCGACGATCGCCGCCATGACGACGTCGCCATAGCTCTCGCGATGCTTCGACCCGCAAACAGCGAGCAGCGTAACGACTGCACCGTTGTGCGGCAGGCTGTCGAGCGTGCCCGCGCCGATCACGGCCACGCGGTGCATCAGGCTGGGATCGAGGCCAGTCTGCATATAAGTCGGCCCGAGTGCGTCAAGAGCAATGGTCAGGCCGCCCGACGCCGAGCCGGTGAGCGCGGCAAGAATATTGGTCGCCACGGCGAGCGAGACCAGTGGCCCACCCTCGATGCCGAGGACCCAGGCTTTCACAGCTTCGAACGCCGGCAACGACGCCACCACCGCGCCGAAGCCTACCAGGCTTGCCACGCTGATGATCGGCAGCGCCGCGGCGTTCGCCCCAGCGTCCATCGTCGCGCGCAGGGTGGGCAGGCGGCTGAAATTGGTCGCGATCAACACCACGATCGCCACCGCCAGCGCGACGATAACGGACCAGACGCCGCCGACCGCTGCGAGCGACGTCGCGCCCCAGTGCTCCTCGTTGAGGAAGGAGGCGTCGATTTTCGGGAGAACCCCGAAGGACATGAACAGGTTTACCGATACGACCGTAACGAGCGGAAGCGCGGCCAAAACGAACGGCGGGAGCGCGGCGGCGCGACCGCCCCGGGCAATCTCCTCGGGATCGAATTCGCGCGCGGTGGTGGCGCGCTCGCGGACGATCCCGTCGGCTGCGGCGACCGCCGGATCGGTCGGATCGCCGTAGGCATAGGCCTCTCCGGCCCGCCGTGCCCGGGCCTCCGCGCGCGCCAGCCACCACAGGCCGAATCCGAGCATGATCGCAGACGCAGTCAAGCCGAGGCCGGGAGCGGCGAATGGATTGGTGCCGAAAAACGGCATCGGTATCGCGTTCTGGATCGCGGGCGTGCCGGGCATCGCCGACATTGTAAAAGTCGACGTGCCAAGTGCGATGGCCGCGGGCATCAGGCGATGCGGTATATTGGCAGCCTTGAACAAGGCGTGGCCCATGGGCGCCAACACGAAGAATGCAACGAACAGGCTGACGCCGCCATAGGTGACGAAAGCTCCCGTCAGCACGATGGCGAGCATGGCTCGCTTCGTGCCTAGGCGCTCGGTCAGATATTTGGCGATGGCCTCGACCGAACCGCTGGCTTCCATCAGCTTGCCGAACAGCGCACCGAGGAGAAAGATCGGGAAAAACTGTGCGACAAAGCCGGCAGCGTTCCTCATGAAGGTCTGCGTCCAGTTTGCCAGCAGCGGCTGGCCTGCCAGGAGCGCAGCAATGAGAGCGCACAGCGGCGCGAGAAGGAGAATGCTCCAGCCCCGATAGGCAAGCCAGACCAGCAGACCAAGAGCGATCAGGATTCCGACGACGCTCATTGTGCCTCATCGTCGTGGCAAGCAAGCTTCACATAAAAATTCACGCCCTCAGCACTCCATCAGCAGAACATCGAGATCGGTGCTCGACTTGGTGCCGAGATTTGCTCCGCAACTGGTCAGGAAATCGCCGGCGCTCTTGCGGCCCTCCTGCTTCAGCATTGCGAGGAATTCCCATTCGACGCGCCGAATTCGGCCAGCTTGTCGGTCATGATGCGGTGGGTTCGCATGCCTGCCCAGCGTGCGCCTTCACCATGTCCGGGATCTGCGGCCTGACGCAGCAGCGCGATCATGCGCAATTCCTTCATGAGCGGCGAGTTGAAGGAAATCTCGTTCAGACGGTCGAGGATATCGCCGGCGGTCCGCGGTGTATTCAGCCGCTCGCGCGGATTGATCTGGACCAGGATGGTATCATGCGCGTCGCTCTCGCGGACAAGCGGGGTGATGGTCGGATTGCCGGCAAAGCCCCCGTCCCAATAAGCCTCGCCGTCGATCTCGACTGCCTGGAACATTGTGGGAAGGCATGCCGAGGCCAGCAGCACGTCGGGCGTGATTTGGCCGTTGCGAAAGATTCGTCCGCGGCCGGTGTGCACATTCGTGGCGGTGATGAACAGCTTGATCGGAGATGCTGCGAGGCGCTCGAAATCGATGCTTTCGGCGAGTATCTGCCGCAGCGGGTTGAAGCCCATCGGGTTGAGGTCGTAAGGCGAGAATACGCGCGACATCAGATCGATGGCGAGGTAGGCGGGCGATGTGTCGAGAGTCCAGCGGCCCATCAGCCGCTCCAGGGGAGAGCGTTGCAGGGGGCTGAAGGCGGCTGCGCGCGAGACACGCCGCCAATAGGTATCAAGCGCGGCCCGTGCGCCGTCGGCGCCGCCCCTCGACCATCCGTCCACCAGCACCGCCGCATTCATGGCCCCGGCCGATGTGCCGGAGATCGCCTCGATCTTGATCCATGGCTCTTCGAGCAAGCGGTCGAGGACTCCCCAGGTGAACGCGCCATGCGAGCCGCCGCCCTGCAATGCGAGGTCGACAAGAACCGGCCGACGCTCTGTTGCCGCTGCGTCGTCGATCGCCGCACTCATCTGAGCAACTCCGGAATGGATATAGACTGCGCGGGTCTTCCTTAGCGAGAGGCTACATCATTTGATTGGCCGCACGATCCGGCGTCGAGCCGATGCGGTCGTTTTCGAACAAGCATCCGATCGAATAGAAGCGGACATCAACCACCGAGCATGTTCTTGTAGACCCTACCGTCTTTCATTATGACCTTGAAATTCTTGGCGGGGTCAGCAATCAGATTGATATTCTCCAGCGGATTGCCGTCGACCAGCAGGAGATCGGCAAGCGCGCCCTGTTCCGCGACGCCGAGCTTGCCTGGATATGGACTGCGTTTGCCCGACATTGCCAGCAGTTCGGCGTTGGTGCCGGTTGCCATGGCGAGCGCTTCGGCGGAACTGTACCAGCGGACGAGCGAAGCCAGAATGGCCCCCTGTTTCTGCGCCAGAGCTTGGGAGAACAGGACGTCGGTGCCCCACGCGGTCTTGATCTTGTACTTCTTCGCCAGCTCGTATGTCCGGGCTATGCCTGGCCAGACTTCATCAGCCTTGGCTCGTTGGACTGAGCCTGCAGGAAAGCCTTGTCTCAACTCCTCGGGAAGGGGCTGCAGACTCAACCACACGCCCTTCTCGGCAATCAGCTTGGCGGTCGGCTCGTCCATCAGGAAGCCATGTTCGATGCATTTCACACCAGCGGCAATGGCCCGCTGAATTGCCGTTGGCGTAAAGGCGTGCACGGTGACGTAAGTACCCCAATTATCGGCCGCTTCAACAGCCGCCCGCAGTTCCGCCTCCGTGAAAGTCGACACGTCGAGCGGGCTGAACGGCGAGGAAACACCACCGCCAGCCGTCAGTTTGATCTGCGAGGCGCCCTGCATGAGTTGCTCGCGGACGCGGACGCGCACCTCGTCGGGGCTGTCGGCGACCATGCTGCCGCCAAGCTGTTCCATGCGGCTGAGCATGCCGCCGATCGTCCGCGGCAGTTCGGACAACTGGCGGAAATCCCCGTGCCCGCTGGTCACCGTGATGAAAGCCCCTGAGGGATAAATACGAGGCCCTGCGATGATCCCTGAGTCAACGGCGCTCTTCAGTCCGAATACGGGGCCACCGACGTCGCGCACTGTGGTGAAGCCGCGCATCAGAGTGTCGGTCGCCTCGACCCCCGCAGCGATATTGTTGTATCCGGCGTCACCGGCGATCGCTTGAACAGGATTGGGCCGTATCAGCATAGCATGCCAGTGTGCGTCGATCAGGCCCGGCATCAGCGTTCGCCCGTTCCCGGCGATGACGCTCACGCCTGGCTCTGCGGCGATCGGCGCCGTCGAGATGCGCTCGATGATGTTGCCTTTGACCAGCACATCGGACGGTGCGGAGAGCGAAGCGCCCTTGCCGTCGAAGATGCGCACATTCTGGAACAACGTCGCGCTTGCGGCCGGCGCTTGATTATCCTGCGCATGCACAGCAGACGAGAGCCCAATGCCAACAAGCGCTAGCACCGCGATAGCCAACCGTCGGAACATGGAAATCATGCGGACACCCCTCCAACGATGGGATTTATCAGAGTGCACTTAACAAGCAACGCACTTAACAAGTAAAATTTGGCCGTTGTACGTTCGCGGCCAACGTTTCGATCAGACATGCTGCCTTGTCGCTCCGCGGACGACACACGATAGCAACGGCGGAAGAGACCGATGAGTTTGCTTCACAAATATCTGTCGGCTGGCTGATCGCAGCTGTCGGATTCGACGATGCGCCGCCGCTGCGCATTTCCATCGGGACAAGGCCAGAGGTCGGTGAAGGCTTTGCACCCGCCGCCTCACTCTTCAAGTAGTTTGAGTTGATCTTATGTGGTAGGCGACGAGCGCGACCTCGTCCGCGTGTTCTGGGCCAGTTTTCACCCCTTGCGGACGATGCTCTAAAACTCCGCCACGGCGGCGATCAGCCGCTCGATGTCCTCGGGCCGCGACAGGCGATGGTCGCCATCCTTGACGAGGGTGAGCACCACGTCGTCGCTGGCGAGCCGCGAGACGAGTTCGACCGCATGCCGCCACGGCACGTCGGGGTCTTCGACACCCTGAAGAATGCGCACCGGGCAGCCGGTCTCGATCATGTTGCCGAGGATGAGGTGGTTGCGTCCCTCCTCGATCAATTGCCGGGTGACGAGATAAGGCTCGGGTGCGTACGCGGACGGCCGCGCCCACACGCCTGTCTCTTCCAGCTCTTGCCTGATCGCCGGGCTGAAACGTTTCCACATCAATTCCTCGGTAAAATCGACGGCCGGCGCGATCAGCACCATGCCGGCGACCGTTCCGGGCCCGTTTTGCCCCCGTGCGCGCAGGGCGCGGACCATGAGCAGCGCCAGCCAGCCACCCATCGAGGAGCCGACCACAATCTGCGGCCCGCGGCAGCAGGCGTCGAATACCGCTAGACTGTCGGCGAGCCAGCGCCCGATCGTACCCTCGGCGAATATGCCGCCGGATTCGCCGTGGCCGGAGTAATCGAAGCGGATGCAGGCGCGCCCGGCTTGCTCTGCCCAATGCGCGAGCGCCGCGGCCTTGGTGCCCTTCATGTCCGACTTGTAGCCCGAGAGCCAGAAGAGTCCGGGCAGGGCGCCTTCCCGCGCGCGTATCGCCAGCGCGCGCCGCTCGGCTCCCGTTCCAATTTCCAGGAATTTCAGGCTGTTATCATCCATCTGACGCTTCTCGGCGGGAGGCAGGGAGCCGGAGTGAACCGCTTGCCACGCCGTGTTTCGCCGCAAAGGTGCCCGTGCGCAAGAGACTGCGCTGTTGCCGCATTGTCGTTGACTTGGAGCGAAAAACTCCCGATCTTCTCCGATCGCTGATGAGCATCGTGAATGCGTGGCCGACTTGGCGCGGGCATCGCGATGGCAACGGTCCGTCGCAACGACAAAGGAGAGAAGAACCATTCGTCGCCCGATCAGAACCGCGCAGCCCGCCGCCAAGGAGGGTCCGCGCATCAACGAGGAGATCCGCGTCCGCGAGGTCCAGCTCATTGACAAGGACGGCGCCAACAAGGGCGTCACCGAAATCAGCGCCGCAATAGCGATGGCACAGGAGGCCGGGCTCGATCTCGTGGAGATCGCGCCGAATTCGGTCCCCCCGGTCTGCAAAATTCTCGACTTCGGCAAATACAAATATCAGTCGCAGAAGAAGGCGGCCGAGGCGCGCAAAAAGCAGAAGGTCGTCGAGATCAAGGAGATCAAGCTGCGGCCGATGATCGACGATCACGACTACGAGGTGAAGATGCGCTCCATTCAGCGCTTTTTCGAGGAAGGCGACAAGGTCAAGGTGACGTTGCGCTTCCGCGGCCGCGAAATGGCGCATCAGGAGCTCGGCTACAAGCTGCTCGACCGCGTCAAGGGTGACACGGCGAAGATCGCCAAGATCGAGCAGGAGCCGCGCTTCGAAGGCCGGCAGGTGGTGATGGTGCTCGCGCCGCGGTGACGGCCTCCGCGCGATCGATGCAGCGCTCGCTTCCGGAATGACGCTTGCCCGCGAAATCGGGGCAATCAGGAAGAGGAGACGACCATGCCTACCTTCATTGGCATGCTGAGCTGGACGGATCAGGGCATCCGCGCGGTCAAGGATACGCCGAAACGCATCCAGGCCGCGCGCGACTCGGCAAAGAAGTTCGGAGTCGAGATCAAGCAGATTTTTCTTACCTCGGGCGAATTCGACATTCTGGTGATCTACGAGGCGCCGAGTGCCGAACACATCGCCAAGCTGGCCATGACCAACGGTGCGCTCGGGAGCGTGCGCACGCGCACTGTGCAGGCCTGGCCCGAGGCTGAAATGGTCAAACTGATTTCCGACCTTTAGGGCCATTCGCCTTCGCCCGACTGGGCGCGACAGCAGGTGGCCGCCGACTGCGCGCCGGCGGCGGCGCTAGGCATTTGCCATTATCGGGAGCCTCTGCCATAACGCCGCCCTTCCGCCGCCCGGCCGACAAGGGCTGCCGTGGCTGCAGTGATGTGCTCCAAGCACAACCAGCTCATGACGAGCATACCGGCCGGACCGGGCCCACCAGCCCGACGGCCAAGGAGAGCCAAATGCCCAAGATCAAGACCAAGTCTGGCGCCAAGAAGCGCTTCAAGGTGACGGGTGGCGGCAAGGTCCTCTACCAGCAGTCGCGCAAGCGCCACGGCATGATCAAGCGCACGAAAAAGCAGATCCGCCAGCTCCGCGGTACCAACGTGCTGTTCAAGACCGACGGCGACAAGATCAAGAAGTTCTTTCTGCCGAACGGCTGACCGCGCGGCTGGCCCGCTGCGCGCGGGCCGCTATCCAATCACCGTTTCGCGATTCGAGAGGAGATCAGTCATGGCACGCGTCAAGCGCGGAGTCACCGCTCATGCCAAGCACAAGAAGGTGCTCAAGGCCGCCAAGGGCTACTACGGAAGGCGCAAGAACACGATCCGTGTCGCCAAGCAGGCCGTGGAGAAGGCGAACCAGTACGCCTACCGCGACCGCAAGCGCAGGAAGCGCACCTTCCGCGCGCTGTGGATCCAGCGGCTCAATGCGGCGGTTCGTCCGTTCGGCCTCAATTACAGCCGGTTCGTCGCCGGCCTCGGCAAGGCCGGTATCGTGATCGACCGCAAGGTGCTTTCGGACCTCGCGATTAGCGAGCCCGCGGCTTTCGAGGCGATCGTTGGCAAGGCAAAATCGGCGCTGGCGGTTTGAAGCGCTGGCGCCAATTGGCAGCGTCATGATCCGTCGCGCGCAAAAGTGCTCGTGCCATGATTAATCGCGCCTACGTCCAGCGCATGGCGCGCTATAACCGCTGGCAGAACGAGAGCGTCTACGGCGTCGCCCACCGGCTGAATGACGAGGAGCGGCGGCGCGAGCGCGGCGCCTTCTTCGGCTCGATCCACAAGACGCTCAGCCATCTGCTATGGGCCGACCACATCCAGATGAGTCGGTTCACCAATGTGCCGAGGCCGCCGGCCGGCATCCCGGAATCGGTCTCGCTCTTTCCTGACTGGGACGCTTTGAAGGAGGAGCGCGCGCGCTTCGATGGCGCGATCATCGGCTGGGCTGACGCCGTCGACCCTGTGTGGCTTGCCGGGGATCACACCTATTATTCGGGCGCGACGAAGCGCGAGCTGACCAAGCCGTGCTGGGTGCTGGTCACCCATTTGTTCAATCACCAGACCCATCATCGCGGCCAGGTCCATTGCCTGCTGACGCAGGCCGGCGGCAAGCCGTCCGACACCGATCTACCATTCATGCCGGAGTGACGGACGAAATGCCTGACGCCGCACAACTCGAACAACAAATTCTCGCCGATGCCGCCGCTGCGCCTGACGAGCCGGCGCTCGAAGCAGTGCGCGTCGCCGCGCTCGGCAAGGCCGGCTCGGTCACGGCGCTCTTGAAGACGCTCGGCACGTTGACGCCCGAAGAACGCAAGACGCAGGGGCCGCTGATCAACGGATTGAAAGACCGCGTCAACGCCGCGTTGCTGGCGCGGCGTGAGGCGCTCAAGGGCGAGGCGCTGGCGGCGCGGCTCAACACGGAAAGCGTCGATGTGACGCTGCCGGTGCGCGAGGCGGCAGCCGAGATCGGCCGCGTGCACCCGCTCACCCAGGTATTCGACGAAGTGACCACCACCTTCGCCGACATGGGCTTTGCCGTCGCCGAGGGACCGGACATCGAGACCGACGACAACAACTTCACCAAGCTCAATTTCCCCGCGGATCATCCGGCCCGCGACATGCAGGACACGTTCTTCTTCCATCCGAAGCCTGACGGCTCGCGGCTCCTCTTGCGCACGCACACCTCGCCGGTGCAGGTGCGCACCATGCTGAGCCAGAAGCCGCCGATCCACATCATCTGTCCGGGCCGCACCTATCGCAGCGACAGCGACCAGACGCACACGCCGATGTTCCACCAGGTCGAGGGCCTGGTCGTCGACCGCGGCTCGCATCTCGGCCACCTCAAATGGATCCTGCAGGAATTCTGCAAGGCGTTCTTCGAGGTCGATCAGGTCAAGATGCGCTTTCGTCCTTCCTTTTTTCCGTTCACCGAGCCCTCGCTCGAGGTCGACATCCAGTGCCGGCGCGACAAGGGCGAAATCCGCTTCGGCGAGGGCGACGACTGGATGGAGATTCTCGGCTGCGGCATGGTGCACCCCAACGTGCTGAGGAATTGCGGGATCGACCCCGACGAATTCCAAGGCTTTGCCTGGGGCATGGGTATCGACCGCATCGCCATGCTCAAATACGGCATGCCGGACCTGCGCGCCTTCTTCGAGGCCGATGTCCGCTGGCTCTCCCATTACGGCTTCCGCCCGCTCGATGTGCCGACGCTGGCGGGCGGATTGACTTCGTGAGCAACCCACCGCAACTGGCATCGTCATCGCCGGGCTTGACCCGGCGATCTATGCTGACTTGCGGCAAGCTTCGATGCCGCATGGATGCCCGGGTCGCGCCCGGGCATGACCGTCAATTGTGCGGAGACGGCAGGGGCCTTCTCCCATGATGAAATTCACCCTCGGCTGGCTCAAGGAGCATCTCGACACCGATCGCTCGCTCGGCGAGATCGTGGACAAGCTCACCATGATCGGGCTTGAGGTCGAGCGCATCGAGGACAAGGCGAAGCTCTTGGCGCCGTTCGTCATTGCGCGCGTGGTCGAGGCCAAACAGCATCCCAATGCCGACCGGTTGCGCGTCTGCATGGTGGATACCGGCAGCGGCGATCCGATCCAGGTGGTGTGCGGCGCGCCCAATGCGCGCACCGGTATGAAGGGCGTATTCGTGCCGCCCGGCGCCTTCATCCCCGGCAAGAACATGACGCTCGCCGTCGGCACCATCCGCGGCGTCGAGAGCCGCGGCATGCTCGTCTCCGAATTTGAGCTGCAGCTTTCCGACGACCACGAAGGCATCATCGACCTGCCGGACGATGCGCCGATCGGGGCGAACTACGCGCAATGGGCCGGCCTCGGCGATCCCATGATCGAGATCAACCTGACGCCGAACCGCGCCGACTGTACCGGCGTGCACGGCATCGCCCGCGATCTCGCCGCCGCTGACATGGGGAAGCTCAAGGACGCGAGCATCAAGCCGGTGAAGGGCGAGTTTCCCTGCCCCGTGCGGGTGACGCTCGATTTCGGCGCCACGCCTTCGCTCTGTCCCGCCTTCGCGCTGCGGCTCGTGCGCGGCGTCAAGAACGGTCCGTCGCCCGACTGGCTGCAGCAGCGGCTCGCCGCGATCGGACTACGCCCGATCAATGCCCTCGTCGATATCACCAACTTCATCACCTACGACCGCGGCCGGCCGCTGCATGTGTTCGATGCAGCGAAGGTGCGCGGCAATCTCGTGGTGCGGCGGGCGGTCGCCGGCGAGACTCTGCTGGCCCTCGACGGCAAGAGCTATGCGCTCGACGAATCGATTTGCGTCATCGCCGACGAGGACGGCGTCGAGTCGCTCGCCGGCATCATGGGCGGCGAAAAA
>Ga0210402_10002568_pt1 | contig 17592 bp, 28 predicted proteins | sample IncBWC7MmetaG_FD_161055 | JGI IMG/M metagenome (GOLD analysis project Ga0210402, IMG submission 161055) | Forest soil microbial communities from Barre Woods Harvard Forest LTER site, Petersham, Massachusetts, United States - Inc-BW-C-7-M | ecosystem: Environmental > Terrestrial > Soil >... | reverse complement strand
CTTTAAGTTGCGCAAAGACTTTCCCGGTCAAGAAGCCTATGTCATGGATCGAGTGATCCGCATGGCCACCCAGCCGGTGCTGTATGTGGACATCCTTCAATTGGACCAGTACCGCGACCAAGTGCGACAGAAGAAGAAAGACTTACTCTCAAGAATAACTTTGAGCGAGCCGGGGCAGTTGATGAGCAACGACAAGTTCGCCACCCTGCTGCTGGCATATGGCGTTGACCCGCCGATGAAAGCCAGCCCAACCAACCCGCACAAAAAGATTTATGCGTTCGCCAAGACCGACTACGCGTTCACCGACCTGCTGGAGCATGAGGACATCGAGGTGCAGGCGCTGGTGGCGGCGCGGCTAGGGATCAAGTCAACCATCGAAGAGACACGCTCCACACGGCTGATCAACATTGGCCTTTGCACCTATGAGGCGTTTAGTGAACCTCTCCTTCCGGTGCCGCTCAAGTACGGTGGCGCGCATACGCATAGGTACAGTGGCGATTGGCAGCTCAACATGCAGAACCTTTCGACCCGCAAGTCGAAAGCGATCCGCAGCGCCATCTATGCGCCGCCTGGTTACACCATCGTCGCCGTGGACGCCTCGCAGATCGAGGCGCGCATCGTGGCGTGGTTGGCGGGGCAGACGGATCTGCTAGACATGTTCAGGAACGGGATCGACACTTACAAAGCGTTCGCGGCGATCATCTTCGGCACCGGGGGGGTTACTCAGGTGAGTAAGGAGCAGCGGTTCGTCGGCAAGACCTGCATTCTTGGCTTAGGTTTCGGCATGAGCGATCTCAAGCTATGGCGCACCATCACCAACCTTGCGCGCGAGCAGGGGATTAATATCGAGATTACGATAGAGAGTTGCAGGCAGTGGGTGCAGACCTACCGCGCCACTTACGCCGCCATTTGGCGTTGTTGGCAGGACATGGGCAACCTGATCCATGCGATGGCGAACGGGTACAGCGATGGCTGGTCGGTCGGGTCATGCCCGGTCGAAGGCACAACTATCATCTTGCCGAGCGGCTTGAAACTCTATTACGACAACCTGCGCATGGAGGACGGCGAGTACTGGTACAATCAAGCACAGTACCGGCGTAAAATCTATGGCGCGAAGCTGCTGGAGAACGTGGTGCAGGCGCTCGACCGGCAGCATGTGGTGATGGCTGGACTGCGCACCGAGGAGCGGGCGAAGGCGCTGGGGATCGACGCCAGAGTTTTACTCAACGTTCACGACGAGAACGTTCACTGCGTACCGGACGAGCAGGCGCTTACCCTTGCGAGTATCGCTTTGGAAGAGATGCGGCGCAACGAGCCGTGGAGTAAAGGGCTACCCCTCGCTGCCGAAGTCAAGCTGGGAAAGAACTTTGGCGAGATGGAAGCGTGGGTGCCTACAACCTGAGTTGCACAAAATACAACCTGTACGGGTATTGACACGAGTTGACAGATAGTGTAAAGTCATGTTTTTGCGTATCCGAGGTCAATACAGATGGTTAACTTTGTCACCGCGGAACCGGACATCGAAGTCCCTGCCGACGAGAAGACGCTGATGCATGTTTTCTCGCTGGGTCCGATTGAAGCGAGGTTCATGCAATCGATGCTCTTACGGGGCTGGGCCGGGTCGGAAGACCTACCCAAGGTCAACTCGATCCGAGCTTTGATTTACAAGCTGCGCAAGAAGCTGGAGCCGCGCAAGGTTTGGATTATCAACGATGCCTCTGGACGCTATTCCATCCCCCCGGACAGTAAAATGGTTGCAAAGAGGATTATCGAAACTGCGCTCACTCAGCAAGAGTAAGCAGGAGGGGGGCATGGCGACGAGAGACATCAAAGACCTGATCAATGCTCCCATTGTGCCGTATGACATGTGGAAGCAACTCAACGTGCCAGAAGATCTGCTGAACCAAGCGCAGTTAGCGCAGCAAGCCAATATGGATCATTCGATCAATGCGCTGGTCGGCGCGGGACAAATCCATCAGTTTCCGCCCAACGGCCCGTTCTCGGGGGCAATGACGACCTCGCCCACGCCAGCACTGGCGTCCCGCGCCCGTGAGTTGTTCCTCAAGCGCATGGGCGGCATTCGTAACGAGTTGCGGATCGCTGACGGCGATTTCTTACAGTGTCACGTGTACGGCGAGATGGTGCATCTGTTCTATTGTTTTGGTGGCAGGGCGGGGGTTACTCAAGAGAGTATCGACCTGTTTCCGAGCGACATGCTTATCACTCAGTTCAGAATGGTTCTTTCAACATGAGCAATGGTCCAACGGAGGAACAACGCCTCAAGATGGAAGTGTTTGAGAACCGTCTAATTGATGCGTTGGATGATATTTATCCCGACCCTTCACGCAGGGATCAAGGTTGCGCAGCTCATGTTTTAGGTCACGTCCTGTCTATTGTGCTTGCGGATTGGTCAGCCGAGGGGAAAAAAGAAATGGTTGACCATTTTATTGAGCGCTGGAAGCAAGAGATGCTAGCGCCGAAAGACTGGAAAAAACGAAGCAACCAAAACCCAATAGAGTAAGATGATCAAAGCTACCGCAACCTTAAACGGCAGGACCACGCTCATGCTGGGCCTAAGTTTCGGCAACCTAGATCGGTTCCGGCAAGAACCGGGCGACAGCTTCATCAAGATTGACGGCACGACGATGGACCTGCCGATTGACGTGCTGTTGTTTTCTGGCAAGAGCGAGGCCCACCTTACCGAGTTGATACAGCACTCGATTACGGCTGACACTATCATACACATCGATCCGAAGCTGAAGTCCTAAGTTACCCAAGAGAGTAAGATGACCAAGATCGAGTTCGTTGAGTTTGAAGAGAACCCGGATCGCACCGGTTGGTATCTTGTCGAGTACGGTAAACTGGGGGAAGAGCCCACGGACAGCGTGGGACCGTACGAAACCAAGACGGCGGCGTTGCGCATGTGGCGCGACACGACCCCCGGCATGAAGAACGAGAAAGAAAAGGAGCCAAGTGATGCTGGACACGATGGCGACTAAGGTTAAAAGCTTCAGTTGGAGCTATAGCAAGCTCAAAAACTTCGAGACTTGCCCTCGTCGTTACGAGGCGGTGGATGTCGTCAAGAGCGTCGAGCAGACGCGCAGTGACGCTTTGGATCGCGGCGATGAATTGCATGAGGCGATGAAAAGCCGAGTGCTGGGAACAGCCAAGCTGCCGCCGCACCTGATCTACATGGAGCGCTGGGCGGAAAAGCTGACAAGGGTTTTACATCCGTACCAGATCATTCAGTGCGAGCTTAAGCTCAGCTCAGATCGAAATGGGAAGCCGACTGGGTACTTCGACAAGACCACGTGGCTGCGCACCAAGATCGACTATTTGCGCATCATTCCTGCCGATCTGCAATCCCCGGATCAAGGGCCAAGCGACTTCGCGCATGTGATAGACTACAAGACCGGACGCCCGCCCAAAATTTGGGATGGCACACAGTTGTTGATCAACGCGCATCTGATTTTTAACCATTATGCCGAGCTAGGTAAGATGCGGGTGGACTATCTGTGGACCGAGTACAACGACACGACGCATGAGACGTTCACCCGCAGGGACACCCCGGCCGCGTTTGACGCCTTACTCCCGAGGGTAAACGCCTTGGAGGAAGCGCATGTGACCGGGAACTTCCCGCCCAAGCCGTGTGGCCTGTGCGAGGACTATTGCCCGGTCACCACCTGCCAGCACCACGGCAAGAGGATGGGACGATGAGTGGCGAACCGATGACGTTGGTCTGCATGCGACTATGCGATATGCATGTGATGCACCCGGAGCAAATACATGAGTTATGCTCCAAGTGCCAGCACGTGGTGGGGGTGTACCCGAGCGGGCAGCGGGCAATGCTCAAGCACCCGGAGATGAAAATCATTTGTGCAGTCTGCGCCAACCTGAACGTGCTGCCGGGGGGCGATGAAGTCTCTATCGAGTGCATCCCTGCCGGAAGTATCGAGGAAATCATCCAAGAGAAGCGCGAGAGCTTCCCAGTGGAGAAAGCATGACTACGTCCGACATGGTTAAGCATCTACGTGAAAGCGGTGGTATAAAGCTCTTTGGGCATTATACAGATCAAGAGCTAGAACGTATGCTCAGAATTACGCTTCGTTGTATTGCAGATCATGAGGATGGGACAATGACGCCCGAAGGAAGCACCAAATCTAGCATCGATAGAGTGCTGAAAGCGTTCGATTTCGTCTACGCGTTCAAGCCAGTAAACATGGGACTGGGTGCGCGTGGGGTGGACTACCATTGCGTGGCGGGCGTAGCGTTCCTGATCGACGGCGAGGTGGAACACTTGCCCATTGCGTTTTTTATCGAGGCGAAAAAACCCGGCGAAGAGCCAACCGGCATCCAAAATAATTTTCTACGTGATCGACGGGAGAAACAATATTGTAAGACGTTCATGATCGATGATAACAATGCCAGCCTGCAAGCGTTAGTCGCGTGGTTGGAACAGCTTGAGGGTCAAAATGAACGTACACGCGCCCTGGTCCCCGGATCGTAGTCCGGGGATAACCTATAAGTTTCCGCCTTCGGCTTTCCTTGTGCAGAAGCTGACAGCGGCGCTGTTCATCGAGAACCTGCGCGGCTATTGTCTGAGCGAGCTGGGCACCGGCAAAACGAGAAGCATCCTGTTCGCGTTCGACGCACTCAGGAGAGTAAGCCGCGTTCAACGTTTGCTGGTGATCTGCCCGCTGACGGCGATGAAGAGAACATGGTGGCGCGAGGTCAAGCGCGAGTTCCCGTGGCTGACGGTGAGCATTTTGCACGGCACCAAGAAGCAGCGCGAGCAGCGCCTGATGCACAAGGTGGACGTTTACATCATCAATCACGACGGGTTGGGCGTGCTGTACGAGCAACTATCATGCCGCCACGACATCAACGCCGTGTGCGTGGACGAGATCGCGGTCTATCGCAACGGGCGCTCCCAGCGCACCAAAACCCTACGTGACTTCGTACAGCCCAAACTTTATGCGTGGGGGCTGACGGGTTCTCCCATTCCGCGCGCCGTGACCGACGTGTGGGGGCCATGTTCGTGCCTGACGCCTAACACCGTGCCAAAGTGGTTCACCATCTTTCGCGATCAACTGATGCTCAAGGTGAGCCAGTTCAAGTGGGAGCCTAAGCCCCATGCCGAAGAGCAAGCGGTGGCGTGCATGCAGCCCTCTGTGCGCTTTCGTCTGGACGAGGTGACCGAGTTACCCCCGCGAGTGATCAACTACTATGACGCACCCTTATCGCCCAAGCAAGCTCACGTCTACGAAAGCATGCGCAAAGGCGCGCTTGCCCTTGTCGGCACAGAGAAAATTGACGCCCTCAACGCAGGAGCAATACTTTCTAAATTACTTCAAATTGCAATTGGGTATGTCTACACCCGTAGCGGAAAGACTGTATCGCTCCCTAACACGCCAAGGCTCCAATTGATCCTCGATTTGATCGACAGCACGTCGGAAAAGGTTCTCCTGTTCGCGCCCTATAAGAGCGCAGTGGCGGCGTTGAGTACGATGCTGACTGACAACCAGATCGACCATGCCGTCATCACTGGTGATACACCCCTGAGGAAGCGCAACGAGATTTTCAACGCGTTTCAGGAAACGTCGCAGTACAAAGTGATCTGCGCCCATCCGGCATGCATGGCGCATAGCCTTACGCTGACACGGGCGAACACCACCATCTGGGCCGGGCCGGTGACCAGCTTGGATACGTTTCAGCAAGCGAACGGGCGCACGTACCGAGTGGGTCAAAAACATAAAACCTTAATCGCGATGGTCGGCGGCACGCCGATGGAACGGCACATTTATCGCTTGTTGGGCCGCAACGAGGCGCTTCAGAAAAAGTTTTTAGAGATCATGGAAGCGATCACGGAGGATAACGCAAGTGAGTAAGAAACAGCGATACGCATTTCCAGAGGTCGATCCTTTACCTCGATACAGGATTTGTGAGCTTCTTGATTACGCCAACGACTACGAGAGGTTTGCCGAAAACACGCCGGGGATAGAAGACCATCGGCGGGATAGCATACGCGCGCTGAAGGAGTTAATTTTACTGCGCGACGTGTGCGGCACGGCGATGGACGCAGCAACCTGCGTGCCGTATGAGCCTAACTCCTATGAGTAAGTTTGATATGGTGGAGGTGGAGGTGACCTATCTGCATCAGACGGATAGCGCCATTCTGGTGAACATCACCGGCAACCTCCAGGGTGGCGTGTGGCTCCCTAAGTCGCAAATCGAGTGGGATGACAATCACTACCCCAGAGGGACGATACTTACGATCTCGGCTCCTGAATGGTTAGTGGAGAAGGAAGGACTGATTTAACCACATCGTGCGTCACGTATGTTGACGCACATACGTGCTTCGTGGAACACTTTTTTCCCTCCAAAAAATTTTTGGGGGTTTTTGAAGCCTAATAGGCGAAAAAATAACGAACGAGAAAAAGGAGGCGTACAATGACATTCGATCTGGGCGAACGCATCAGGCAGGTGCGGGCCATCGAGGCCAAGATCAAAGTGCTGGAAGCTCAGCTTGAGGAGAAGTTGAAACTGTTTCGAGAGTTCTCTTTCAACGGGCGAGCGGAAATCCTTGAGTTCCTGAACACCACCAACCAAAAGTCGGCCAACACTGATTGGGGAACGACCTATTGGAAACCCAAGATCACGTATCGGGTAGAGGATAAGGACGAGTTCCGCCGCCACGTGATCGGCATGGAGCAGTGGGAGCTGCTCACGTGGGCGACGGCGGGCAACGCCGCCGAGGAGTTCACCATCAGGGAGGGTGTGCCGCCGCCCGGCACGGTGCGCAACTCGGTGCGTATTCTTTACATTAACGCCCCGGTCAAGCCGCGCACCAAGGTGGCGCGGGCCAGCGCTGGGAATGGTGGCGCACCGGCAGAGGGAGAAGAACCATCGGAGGAAATGACGCCAGAAGAACAAGAGATGGCCAACGAGTAACCCAACCTTGAGTTACTCAAAAGAGTAAGTGGCAAACCAAAGAGGACAGAGTAGATGAACCAAGTTGTACAGAAGCCCCTAACGGGGCCGGTCGCGATCTCGTCCCGGTGGGCGAAAGTTCCACGGGACAACAGCGACCTGTCGCAGGGCGTAGCGCTTAGCTTCCCGATCCTCGCCATCGGCACCAACCAGTGGGTGGTGCGGTGGAAGGGTGAGGATGAACTGGTCAAGATCCCCAACACCGAGTACCCCGCGCCGTTCGTGGACGTGGTGATCCTCAAGGCCCAGAAGGATATGTCGCGGGTGTTCTATGCCAGCGGCTACGTGCAGGGCGTGCGCGGCAAGAAGCCCGACTGCTGGTCGAGCGACGGCGTGCGGCCTGACGAGACGGTGGCGGCTCCGGTCAATCCAGTCTGCGCCACCTGCCCCAATGCCGAGTGGGGGTCAGGCGGGTCTGCCGCCGCGCCTAAGGCGCAGGCATGCCAGCAGCGGCGGCGCACCGTGGTGGTGCCGTACTATCCGCAGCCGTACGACCTCACCAACGCAGAAGCGGGCGGGCCTATGTTGTTGTCGGTGCCACCTGGATCACTCACCAACTTGGTGCGCTACAGTGAGGCGCTGAACGACATGGAGTTGGCAGACGGTTCGAAGGGCATGCCCTACGCGGCCTGCGTTACTCGCCTGAGTTACGAGCCGCTGCTCAAGTTCTCCAAGGTGGTGTTCCAATATCTCAAGCCCTTGGACGATGCCGAGAGCGACGTAATCATCGCCTTGCAAGACGCCGAGGCGGTCAACCGTATTCTCATGTCCAAGATCAACATCGATGGCGGTGAGGTGGACCACGCCTCCGATGCCGGTGGGGCAAGTGGGACGGGGAGCCCGTCGCAGGTGCAGCAGGCCCCGCCCAAGCCGTCAGCGGGTGTGCCGAGGCAGGCTCCTGTACAGCAGGCCACAGCGCAGCCCGCCCCGCCCCCCATCCAGCCTAAGACCCTAGCAAAGGCGGTGGGTGGACACCCTGTAGTCGCGGGGATTAGCGAGGCTGTCTCCAAGCCAGCCACCCCGCCGCCATCGGCACGGACGGCCAGCAAGACACCGGCTGCGCAAAAGGTCGCTGCACCGCAGGCCGACGAGACGGTGGACGAGACAGCACCCTTGCCGGAAGGATCGGTGGGCGACCGGATGGGAGCCATGTTCGACAAGCTGATGGGTGAAGAATAACCCACGTGAGTAAGGGGCGGGCTATGTACCCGCCCCGCCACTGTTCTGGGGAGAACACCCGTGATTGAGGATGGTTTTAATTTCCTAGCCCAAGCCGCAGTTTTTGACAACGGGTCTTGGGTCAACATTCACCGCAGGCTGACGTTTCAGGATGGCCGCCAAGCTCTGATGCCGGGTAACGCGCACCAAAGTTTGCGCACCGCCGCGCAGGACTGTGACTATTGGTCGCAGCAAAGAGGGCAGTGCGTCTACCTCGCGCAGGGAATTTTCCGCAACGCCGGGGAGATCGGCAGGGTCTACCCCAAGGCGATCCGGCAGGAGCCGAACCTTATCGCCTGCAAGAACCTGTACATGGACGTGGATGTAAAGAAGGAAGCGTACGCCAGCCGCCAGGAAGCGCTGAAGGCGATCAAAGATTTCATTCTCCAGAGTAAGCTGCCGTGGCCCAATCTCTTGGTGGGTAGCGGCAACGGTGGGGTGCATGTCTACTGGACCTTGGACACTGACTTTGAGCCGCGCGAGTTCCGCCGCATGGCGGCGCAGTTGGTGGCGGCGACCAGCCAGCACGGGCTGATCATCGACCAGCAATGCACCAGCGATCCGGTGCGGCTGATGCGGGTGCCAGGGACGTGGAATTTCAAATACGCTACTGACACCATCGACGCCACGCCGGTCACACTTCTGTTCCGTGAGCCGAAGCTCACCTCGCTCAAAGTCATGGAGCGGGAGTTGAACCGATTCAAACCAGTAGCGACGGCGAGCAACACTCCCCCCGGATCAAGTCCGGGGGTCGGGGGCTTGAACGATGATCTCTCTGGGGGGATGAAGCGTGAATACCCGCCTGCGAACATCGATCAGGTCGCAGTGCTTTGCCCATTCATTAAGGAAACTCTGGACAAGGCTGGCGCTAATCTGGTTGGCGAGCCACAGTGGCATATGGTGGTGGGGCTGGCTTGCCATTGCGATGACCCAGCTACGACGGCGCAGCGGCTCACCACCGGTCACCCCGACTGCACCCCGGAAGGGACTGACGCCAAGCTGGCGCAGGCGCAGCAAGCCCGCAAGGACAGGCCCGGCATCGGCCCCGATAAATGCGCCACCATCCACAACATCCACAAAATCTCCCACTGCGCCACCTGTCCACATCTCGCTCTTGGCACCACCCCACTATCGGTTCAGTTTAAGCAGCCCGGCAGTCAAACTTACCAGAGTAACACCAACCGAAGCCCCAACTCCATAGACTTGCCGCCCAATTACTACCGAGGCAACGACAATCTGATCTACAAATCAGTCATCCTCGATAAAGGTGAAGGCGTCGAAGCGATCCTCGCGTGCGAGTACCAGATCATACCGGGGTCTGCTCACGTCGAGCTTGGCAAGCCCCACCAGCTTGTGTTCGACACCATGCAGGGCGGCAAGCAGATCACCAAGCGGTTCGACAGCACCATCACTGCTGACGACAGCATGTTCGCCAAGGCGTTCGCTTCCGAGGCGCTGCCGATCACCATTCCAGTTAAGCTGACGAGGATGCTCTTGGCCAACTATCTGAAGGAACTACAGAAGAAGCCCGACACGCTGGTCGATGCGCCCGCCTTCGGTTGGAGCCTCGACAGCACGGGGCATAAAGGGTTCGCCTTCGCCGGGAAGTTCTACTCCCCTGCCGGTGAGTTCAGGTCCACCCGTCCGGGCGATGGCGTCGATGACTACCGGGCGGTGGGCGACGTGCTGCCATGGTGCCGGTTGGCGCACATCCTGCTGACCCCTGACCGGCCTGACCTGTGCTGCATGGGAGCATCGTCGTTCGCCGCGCCCTTAGTCGAGATGACCGGGCATGCCGGGTTACTCATTGGGTTAGTCGCCGCCGAGAGCGGCATCGGCAAGTCAACGGCATTGATGTTTGGGCAGAGTGTATGGTCGCGGCCTATCGTCGGCGGACTGAGCGACACCATCAACTACACGTTCGCCAAATGCACGACACTCAGGCACTTGCCTTTGTTCTACGACGAGATCAAAGGTGAGAAGCAGATGCGGGCGATGGTCGAGCTGGCGTTCCAGCTTACCGGGGGCCACGAGAAGGGGCGGTCGGATCGTTCCGGCAAGATGCGCAAGGTCAACGAGTTCAAAACGCTGTGTGGGTACTGCGCCAACGGTAGTATTGTTTCTGCCGTCCGTGACGAGGACCGGGGAACGGACGCGTCATGGTTGCGCATGTTTGAGATGCAGGCCATCGTCGCGCCCAACACCGATCAGGAGTTCGCCTATGAAGTCAACGAGCTTCTGGTCGATCTGCATATGAACTACGGCGGCATCGGGACGAAATATTCTGAGTATCTTGGACAGAACTACCTCAAGGTCGCCAAGGGATTGTCGGGGCTTCAGATGAAGATTGCGCGCGAGTTAGGCGCTGACCCGAAAGTGGAGCGCTATTGGATCGACGCCATCGCCACCGTCATGCTTGGCGCACACCTCGCCAACAAGCTGGGGCTGTGCGAGTTCCCGCTCGCCGCGATGCAGCGGTTCATGTACGAAGAATACGCCCGCATGAAGCAGGAGATGCTGGATGATCCAAGTGACTTCGGCAGTGACCGGGCGCTGGTCAGCACGCTCGGTGCGTTCCTCAATGAAAAATTACCAAGGAACATGGTCATCCTCAACCGCACCCTCCCTGCCGGTCGGCCCAGCAAGGACCAAGTTAAAATTCTTAACGACGCCCCCAACAAGCAATGGAGTACGCTTGAGGTGCAGCTATCGGGTGCGCCTTTACAGCTGCGGATCAGCGACAACGCACTTACTCAGTGGTGTAAGCGCACCAGCCGTCCTAAACCAAACCTCGTTGGGGCGATGAAAAAGAAACTCGGCGCAAAGATGCTGAACGTGGTCATTGGTTCTGGCTCGCATCTGGCCGGGGCCAAGGAAAATTCATGGATGATCGAAGCCACCGGCAGCATCCTAGAGGAAGCGCTTGAGTACACCATTGCCCACGGCAGGTTCGAACCGCCTCCTCCATAAGAAAGGACAATACAATGAATGACGACCAAGAAAACTCAATAGTGCGTCCTCGCGTCCCACTGCCCCACTTCGATAACATAAGCGACGTGGCGAACGAGCGATTGAAAGGGCGGGGCCAGCGCCGCGCCGTCGCTATCAATGCCGTCCAGATGGCGCGCGAGCAGGGTGGGCGTGGCAAAGAGACATGGACCACCGAGGAGAGCGATATTCTGGTGGCGATCATGGAGCTGTTGGATAAGGTGGCGGGGACGTGAGGGCGGCAACTATCATCTTACTCGCGGGGGTAAGCTATGCCCACGCTCAACCAGTTCACGCTTGCCATAAGTATAGTCGCTGGTATTATCCATATCCGCAACGTTGTGGAATACACGCGCGGGCGAGCGTCCCTGTACGAGTTCTACCAAGCGGCGTTACTCCTCCCGTTCGTGCTGATAATAATATACCACTGCCTGACATGAGCGCGACGTGGGCCGGGACGATGGATACCCCGGCAGAGGTAGAGTTGATCCAAGGGATGCAGCGCCTCAAAGCGCTGCGGCTCCTTACTCAGGAGGGTAACTAATGAAACACGAACCTATCTGTGATACCGATGGTAACGAAGTCCGCCTCTATACTTTTGAGGAAATTCTCCCATTCCTAAAACATGGAGAATTTATCAGGCGTGTAGGGTGGAGTCCTTGCTTTGCCATCCACATGCCGTTGCGCCGCTATTCAGATAAGACTGTCACCCCGGCAGTGGGGAAGATATTATTGTTTGAAGCGTCACATATAGAGCATGGCTCGCCACCATACATAACGATAGGGTGGACACCCCACACACGAGATTTTCTTGCCTCTGATTGGCATTGCGTCGATATGACTTTTAGCCCAAGATATTTTAACCCTGACTACAAACCACCGGCTATCATTCCTACGAAAGTTATCAATGAAATTACTTACTAGCTTCTAAGGCAATAAAAAGGGTGGGCCACGGGAGTAGCCCACCCAGTGTACGTAAGCCCCAATGAACCAAAGCTTACGATCTCGTCACGGCAAGGCGTTCTTCGGTCAATTTGCTTTCTAACAAATCGATACGCGCCCAAGTCTTAATGCTTTTGATTTGAGCGCGGACCAAATCGCCAACCGCTTCCGTCCATGTATTGCCGTAGGTCATGTTAAGCCACTCGATATCGCTAACGAACAGGCTAACCTCCGCACGGCGCAAGTCTTCCGTGGGCTCGCTCATCGGTGGCTCCCCAGCCGATTTTATTCTGGTGCTAGAGCGCGAGTTCGCGCGGTCGCTTGCGCGCACCGAACAGCGCCAGCCCGCCGAACCCAAGCATCAGCATCGCCCAAGTCGAGGGTTCAGGGATTGATTGGGTCGCCGTCACCGTGCCGTCGATGGCGAGGTGGATCGGAGAGCTGCCGCTGGTGCCAGAGACTTCGACAAAGTAGCTGCCAGCTGCCAAGGTATCAGGGTTGACCGTGGCGCTCTGTCCGCCCAGCGAGTTGATGAACGGAGAACTTTCAATGAACGCGCCAAGCGGCTGAAACAGTGGCCCCGGACCCGACGAGGTGAAAGTGTTGAGCGACAGGACACCGCCGATCACCCGCTCGTTGCCAATGCCGCTGTCGGAGACAGACGCCGTAACGATCTCGGTCGTCGGCAGAGAGAACTCAAAAAACTGAGCGAAACCGATCCCAGAACCCGGTGCGTCTTCAGCCGGAAGCGCGATGCTTTCGTTGAAGATCGAGCCGACATTCTGAACGTTGACCTCAGTAACAGCCTTCGCCGGGCTGGCCCCCACGGCCGCTAGCACGACCGCACTCAACACAAAACTCTTCATTGCCGCGTCTCCACATCCCCAGTGGCGAACCAGATCGCCAATGCACACCTGTAGCATAAGGGTATGAATGTGTCAAGACACTGGCGGGAATTTGTTTCCCGCCAGCATAGCTACCTGTTGACGAGCTTCAACAAGCAAAGGAGCCAACGCCTTTGGTTGAAGTCCAATCGCCGCCACTCATCTTCAGTCATTGGCGGCGATAGACGGGACAACAGTTCCTTCCGCGTCATTAGGCTGTCACTCGTCAAGGAGTGTCGCATTCTCACGCTTCATAAACAGCTTCTCCGGGCCACCCCTTTCCCGGCCGCTGCCCACGGTGGGAAAGCCGCGCCGCCGCTGCGCCATCTCGCTGTCGTCGGGAGCGGGGACCGCCGCCGTCGTCGGGTCGATGGGGCAGCGATAAGCTCCCGTGGTGGTGGTGATCCCCGGCACCGCATCGGGCAAGGGTTGCTCCCGCGCCGGGCTGGCGCGGGTCACGTCCGCGCCCAGCGCCAACAGCTTGTCGCGCAAGTCTTCGTCGTCACCAACGCCCATGGTGGCGCGTTCATAAGCCGCGTCGTCGGCGCGCTGGAACGCCGCCGCCTGCTCCTCTAAGCGCTGCTGGAACGTCTCCCGCTGAGACAGTTTCGGAGGGCCATTACTCTCTTGAGTAACCGGCCTTGCCGCTGGCGGCGGCGGGGGCCGCGTCGGGGTCTGTGGTGCTTGTGCCATATCTACTCTCCTGCGGCCCTATGACTGACTGGAAGACGGGCCGTGCGAGCTTCCATTTCCGTTACCCTTCCCCTTGCTGAACCAGTAGCCCATGATGATGGCGCTACCGGCAGGGATGGTGATCAGCAAACGATCAACAACTTTTTGGTTGTGGATAACTTCCATGCCCGTGAGGATAAGAATGGTCATGGAGCCTAGCGCCCAGATGACGGTGATGATGAAGTCAGGCCGAAGGTTTTTCATTATGCGAACCCATGACGCGTTCCTTTATTGTCGATGGTCAGGGCCATGTGACGCGGATCAGTACCAGGACCATTCAAACCCATATGCACCCAAGTGTCGTACTCGTGGATCAGTTGATCGATGCCTAACTCCTTCATCTGAGGTTCCAGTTTCTTACAGATCACTTTCGGCGTGCCAAAACCCGGACACGAAAAGTCAACCGCCAGCCCGCTCATGTGGGCGGAACTTTTACTTCCTCCCACTGCCGCGTTGACGGCTGGGCTTCTATAGCCAGAGCTGACCAACACTGGCTTGTCGCCAAGCAACGTTCGCACCTTCTCCATCACTTCGGCGGTGCGCTGGAGGTTCTTGCGCTCCGGGCTTCCGGCTGGCGGCACGTTGGGAATGCCCTTGCGCGCCGCCGTCTGGCTATCGGTGAACTCTGCCAGCGTGAAATGTTCTGTGAGTTGGGTCACTTCGATCCCCAGCGCTTCCAACCGCCACGCGCGGGCGTCACCCCGCCCTTGGGCTTGACCGCGCCGCCCTTCTTCAACCCTTGCGCCGGGCCGGGATAGACCAGCGCTTCGGCCTTGTTGTTCTCAAACGCTTGATGAGCGGAACTCTCTTCCTTGTGACCCTTGTTCATGTCTTCCTCGCCCGGTTGGTCTTGCTGGAGTATTTATAATCTTCTGGTTTCCCACCAGAGTAACTTGCTTGCCGGTCTTTGGCTCGCGCCTCAGCCCCCATCTCACCGCGCTTGGTCCCCTTCGACGTGGGCTCCTGCGTGCCGGGCTTGAGGTTGCCTGACTTCTGAAGCGCGCTGGTGGCGATGGCGAAAGCAGAGCTTTTCGATTTGCCCTTCGCCTCCAACTGGCCCACCAAGCGATCCAGTATCTTCGGCATGGAACTTACTCCCATGGGTTAAGGGAGCCGGTCGCCCGGCTCCCCTGTTGTGGTTTACCGCAGTGAACGCTTCGGCGTTGCAACCGGGGGCTCGCTGGTCGGCGGCAAGCCCTGATCCGGCTGTGGTGGCGGGATGGTCACCACGATGTAGCGATAGCCTACGCCGGTAATGCCAACGAGGGCGAACGCCTTGCCACCGGGGAACTCAGGCGGCAACGGGGGCCACACGGTGCCGGGCGGCGGATCGACCGGAGGCGGCTCTTCGCCATCGACCGGAGGCAGGGTATTATCCGGGTGCGCCGGGTCCATCGGATAGATCGGAAGCTGATCGGGACGCTCACTGCCGACACCCCAATCAGGATCGACCGGGAGCCCGCCACCCGGAGGACGCGGCCACAAGTGCGGAGGCATGGGAGGACGCGGCAACCCATGACCGGGATGCTCACTCCCACCCCAGCCCCAACCCGGATCGACCGGGCGACCGGGATGCGGAAGCCCTTGATCGGGACGACCAGGATAAGAACCTGGAGGCCGGTTGCCGACATGCGGCGGACGACCGGGGTAGCCCCAACCGGGGTCCACCCCCTCGTCAATGCCGTAGTCGGGATCGACCGGGCCACCGGGACGCCCCGGCCTATCGACTGGGGTAATATAAGCCCAATATCCTTTTGCCATTGCGTTTCTCCTGCGTTGACGACACCCCAATGGTGCGTCGAACTTCTATATACGCCCGGTCAGCAACAGGATGATGACGATGATTAACAACACCCCCACCAAACCAATGCCGTTGTGACCGAAGCCATAGCCATACCCCAAGCCGAAGCGATCCCCAGTGACGCCACCAAGTAGGACGACGATCAAGATAATGATCAGGACAATCCCAAGCGTACTCATTGGTCTCGCTCCTTACTCACCTGAGTTACGTGTCTTTCGGCACGGTATATCCCCGCTGGCCTTTGCGCCAGCTACGGTTCTTGGCAGCGCTTTCGACCTTCTCGTTAGAAAGCTTATTGCCGCCCCCGCCTGCAAGCGGACGGATATGAGCCACATCGCCAACCGGAGCATGACCCAGCTTCTTAGTCTCCGCTCGTCGGGCTTCGTTGCGCTCGGCGCGGTGCTTGATCTGCTCGGGCCGTCCCTGATACTCGGCGTACTCATGCTTGTAATCCCTTTTGGAGGGCGGGTTCTTACTGGTAGGCACTTTGGTACTCCGCTGCTAGTGCTGCGTTCTTCTTGGACACCGGCACTCCAAGCACGGTCTTGCTTGCATGCTTCTGCTTAAGCTGCTCACCCTTAGTCGGCGGTAAGGCTTGCTGCGCTTTCTGCAAAGCGTAATGCCCGGCCAATGCCTGCTGTCGTTCTACTCCAGAAAATCCAAACGCTTGCAACAGCGCATCGCCGTACGACGCGGGCCGCACCTGCTGTTTGCCGGTCATCGTCCCTTCGGTTGCCAAGCGATAAGACTTTAGAAAGTCTTTGAACATGCCGGGCAACACTCCCTCGCCAGCCCGCTCGTAGTTCCCCTGCTCCAGATCATGTAGGGCCGTCAGCCATTCTACCGCCATACCGCCTGACGCCCCCGCCGCCATTTGAGCGGCATAACTATACATATCGTTGACGTTGTCAGACTTTGGCTCACCAAAGAAAAACCCGCCGTCCCACCCGGTGCGGTGACCAACGCTCGGACCCAACGGTCCCATCAGGCCGGGCAACCCCTCTTCGATACCATTTGCTCCCGTCTCCCCCAGATACGAGGCCATAAAGCGGTGCAACTTGTCGGCATAATCAGAAGGCGAAGGCCCGCCCAACGCTTGGCTGGCCAGCCCGGCCAGCTTGGGCAGGTCCATAGGCATGCCGCCCATGCCGCCCAGTAAAGCCGCCGTGCCTAGATGATAGGCCAATGTCCAGCGCGCCTCCGTATCACCCATCGCCGCTTTGCCGATATTTCTATACATCGTGGTAGCGAGGTTCATCGGCTGTTGCCGGAACTGCATCGCCCCCCGGATGATCGGGTTCTTAAACCAGGGAGCAGTGTTGGTGGAGGAAAACACCCCATGCGTCTCCTCGATGACTCGACGGGAGTAAGCCAGCGCCCCGCTCCTATCGTTGTGCATCGATTTTTCCAACCGATAGGCGTTCAAGGCTGTGGATAACCTATTGTTCGCCTCCATCGCATCGGTGAACTGGCGGATCACCGCGTTAGCCCGGTCCAGCCCGTCGCCGCCGAACACGCTCGCATCAAAAGCGCTGTGCAGGTGCTGGGTCTGCCACATCGTATTGAGAAACTCCCGCTCCTCGGGGTTCTTCAGGCGTGAAATCATCACCCGGATCGGATCGACACCATGCGCCATCTGCACCGCCTTGTCGATATCTCTTTCTTTGCCGGATTTGTACACGTCGTAGCCTGCTTTGGTCCCTTCCCAGAGGTTGTGCATGGTGCCGCCAAGGTCGCTCATAGCTTTGTATTGACCCTGCAACGCTTTCCAATAGCCATGCCGCGCTCCGATCATCGGCACGGAATAAACATAGGGATGGATCTGTGACAGGAAGACATGGCTCGGGCGCATCAGGAAGTTCACGAACGCCCACGTCATCAGCTTCTGAAACAGAGGATGGGTCTTGGAGTTGAGCGTGTCGGGGTTCTTATACACCCGGTTGCGGTACTCATTGGCGACGATGCTACGTCGGGTGGCGTCGGCGTCAGTGCGGTTGGCGCGCTCGTGCGCCTCTAATCTGTTCATGCCCTCGTTGA
>Ga0210402_10002566_pt1 | contig 17605 bp, 14 predicted proteins | sample IncBWC7MmetaG_FD_161055 | JGI IMG/M metagenome (GOLD analysis project Ga0210402, IMG submission 161055) | Forest soil microbial communities from Barre Woods Harvard Forest LTER site, Petersham, Massachusetts, United States - Inc-BW-C-7-M | ecosystem: Environmental > Terrestrial > Soil >... | reverse complement strand
ACCACCCTCTCTCTACCCACAAACAACTTGTGGATGGACCCCGAAAGCGGCACTGTCTCCGTCTTGTTCACCGCTCCGTCGGCGGGCACCTACACCATTTCCGGGAATTTTCTAGGTATCGACACCCACGGCAATTCGCATCCAGTGACAATCCTCGATGATGGCACCGTTGTTTGGTCCGGGACCATCTCAACCTACGGCCAGGACGACTCCTTTAATTTCATGGAAACTCTCAAAGCCGGTGACACCATTTCCTTTGACGTGGGGACTGGCTCCGCCGGCTGCACTTACTGCTTTCTCTCCACCGGTCTCAACGGCACCGTCACCGAAAAAAGCCCCACCACCGGCACTCCTGAGCCGGGTACCGTGGCCCTGATCTGCTTCGGCCTTGGCTTCCTGTTGGTGATGAGAAAGCGCGCCTCCCGCGGCCTCCATCAGGCCGTTTAAACGCGAGCACGCCGGCAGGATTACCGTACACCACTGGGCACCCGTTGCTCCGAGCGACGGATCCAGCCCAATGCGCCCCGAGCAATCGGGGCGCATCTCTTTTTACGAAATGAGAGGGCACGGCTTTACAGGCTGCGGAAAAAATCGATTTCTGTAACGCAACTGGAGTCATCCCCAATCCACGCCCGTAATCTTTGATTTTGGGTTTGGTTCGGATTTTGAACTTGGGTGCCGCACCCTTCGGTTTCAAGGGTGCGGATTTTGACTTTCTTTCTGCTCCGCCAGTTTTTGGGAGGGCACGGCTTCAGCCGTGCCGAAATGTGCCGAAGGGGAGGGCACGGCTTTAGCCGTGCCGAAATATGCCGCAAAATATCAGGGGTTTTAACCCCTGAGGCAGGCACCTCACTCCGGGTAGCCCATCAATCGCAGTGAAAATAAAAGCGGTTTCCATCAATATCTTCCACCGTGAACTGCCGCAAACCCCACGGCTTCTTCTCCAGAGGTTCCACGATCCGCGCGCCCCGCGAGCGCAAGTCCTCGTACATCGCGTCAATCTCCGCCGCAAATACCCAGTGAATAGCAGGTTCGAATGGACGCTCTCTTCTGCGAAAGAAAATCACCGCCTCATCGCGGGAGACGGCGCCAATCCCGCCTCCCGGATACAACCATCCAATCTCGAAGCCCAGCACATCGCGGTAATACTGCTGCGCCCGCTCCACGTCCTCCACCGGCAGCTCCGGCGTCGGTCGCCCGAAAGTCGTTCGCAACTCCTTCTGACCCACGACACTCTCCTCGCCAGAACCTTCGTGTACGCAGCTTACCATCAGAAGTCGTCTCACAATACGGGATGGGGGCACGGCTTCAGCCGCGCCGAAACGCGCGCGCAATGTCAGGGTTTTTACCCTTGAGGTCAAGCAGTCACCCTCGTCCGCGCTTTATCCCGTGGCGGATCGAGTGAGCCGCCCGCCTTTCATTCTTTTCGCCTGCGGCTGCCACACTTAAGATTTCCTAGTCTTCTCTTTCCCCACAATACCTGATGTGGTAGTCTGCCTCACAAATACCTAGAGGCCATCATGGAAACCGACCAAGCCCACGAATGGGGCCGCGCGATTGTCCAAGCGTATATGAGTTGGTACGTATTTTTCGTCGCCGGGAATGTCGCTGTAATGGCCTGGATTCACACCAGAAAGATGGCCGAAAAATCCGCCCAACTTCTTGTGTGCATGCTCGCATTCCTGAATCTAGGTGGGATCGTTTCAAGCGGTTACATCCTGTGGTATTTGCACGACATGGTCGCTAAACCGCTTCCCATGCTCTGGATGGTGATAAGCGTCGCGGGTGGCGCGAATACCATTGCCCTTTTCGGGTTGTTAGTCTTATGGTCCTTCGTTCTCATTAGACGGACTTACGACAAGCCCATAAGAACTCCAAAGTCCTAATTTCACTAAAATCTTTCGAAGGGATGACCCAGGGGTCGAGGCGGATGTCCATCTGAGTCCGCGCCGTATTCAGGAGAACTTGCCGTAGCGGATCGACCTTGCCACCCAACAATGCATATTTGACACAATTATCTTCAGCTCTTAGAGTTGTTGAAAAGCGGGGTTGGGATATCGTGCCGATCTGGGTTGAAAGATTTGCTTTGACCGTTTCCGCCGCCGCATTTTTTGGCTTGGTGGTTTTGAACAATCTAAACGTGGATTGGATACAAAGAACGGGACTTGGAATGGGCATTTTGGGCCTAACGGTATTCCTTGCGCAAACCGTTCACGTGCGCAATAAAGTCAAAGCAATGTCCGATACCTTGCAGCAAGACCAACACAAAAACCTCGAAGTTCGACAGAGTAGTCAGGGCTCAAATAGCCCAAACATAACGGGAAACAACAACACGGTAACAGTCAACTCCTCGGATCCTACAGTGCTTCGCAAGCTCGATGCGATTGAAAAACTGCTCAAAGCACAAGGCGGCGAAGACAAACTTTTGAAGAAATACCCGCTGGGATACGTCGTCTTTGACGTAGATTTTGTAACTAATGCTGTTACGCCATTGGAAGCTCGCAAGGGTTTAGAGGCGTATCAGTATGATTTCCGGCCAGTTCGCATTACCCAGAACACCGCCGACAGGATCGCGATTCGACTGCCTGATCTAATCAAAGACAAGAAGCTAGTGCTTACTGGCGGGGAGACCGGGGGTTGGAAAAGAGTCGGAAACCTCGGTGGATACCTTGCCGAAGACAAGAATGGCGTTGGCGTACAGGTATGGGGTGAAATTCTCACCATTAAGGGAAGCGAAGTTACTTTTCTCGTTGGATTTGACAAAGCCCCGAAACTCCCGTGATTTCCCCAAACATTAAAGACTCGCTCTCTCTTCAGTCTTTCGTTCTTTCCTGTAAGACACGATCTCCTGACTTTTAACTACGGGCTCGCCGATTTTCCTTGACGGGCACGTGCCTCATGTGGTACGATCCGTTTGATGGCTAGGACGACGCCCTCTGTAAGCCTCACGGCATCGTCCCACTCCCCCGCCCACCCAAAAATTCCGCTAAGTCCTTTATTTGCCACTCTTACGGGAAATCCGCAAAAGAGCAAAAAGAGTGATCCCGTAACTCCTTTGTTTTCAGTAACTCGGTCTCACTCTTCTTCACTCTTTGTCACTCTTTTTCCCGTAAGTCCTGTATTTGCCACTCTTAGCAAAAGTACCCCGGGGTACACCCCCCTGCCTCTCCACACTCCTCAACCATTACTTGAAGTTCCTCTGGATGCACTGAAGAAGTCGGAGGGACCGATCGGATGGTTTGGGGTGGCCCGGTTTTCCGCAGCTGAGCGCTGCTCGCTACTCTCTGCTCGCTTCTTATCGGATGTACGCATCCGTAATGTACTGCTGCACCATGCGCTGGGTATTGAAGAACGATCCATTAATCGCAATCGCGTGTTGCATCACGCTCAGATACTTATGCGGCTCGTTGTAAAACATTGGCAGGATGATGTGTTCCAGTTTGTCGTAGAGCGATTCCGCGTCGGCCGCATTGTCCAGGCTCTCGTCGCCGCTGTGCCGCAGCGAACCAATCGCCCAGCCGGTCACTCCTTCGATGTGACCTTCCACCCACCAGCCGTCCAGAATGCTCAGGCTCGGCACTCCGTTCAGCGCCGCTTTCATTCCGCTGGTGCCGCTTGCTTCCAGCGGAAACTGCGGCGTGTTCAGCCACAAGTCCACGCCCGCGGTAATTTTTCCGCCCACTTCCATGTTGTAGTTATCCAGAAAAACCACTTGCACTGCTTTTTTCAGGGCCTTTTTCGCGCGGAAAATTTTCCGGATCAATTCTTTTCCGCCGCCATCGTTCGGATGCGCTTTTCCGGCGTACACGATTTGAAATTTTCCCGCGGCTTTGGCAATTTCCCGCAACCGGTCCAGGTCCGACAAAATCAAATCCGCGCGCTTGTATCCCGTCGCGCGCCGCGCAAATCCGATCGTGAAGACGTCTGGATCGAGCCGCAATCCGGTTTTTTTCTGCACTTCTTCAAACAAATCATTCTTCGCCAGCAGGTGCGAAGACCACACTTCTTCCTGCGGCAATCCCAGCGCTCCGCGCAAGCTGTAATTGTCCTCGCGCCAGGACGGAATATACCGGTCGAAAGTTTGTTGAAAGTGCGGAGCGGTCCACGTCCCGGCGTGCACGCCGTTGGTGATGGCTTCAATCGGAAATTGCGGAAACATCCGCCGCGAAACTTCGCCGTGCAACTTCGCCACCCCGTTCACGTACATGCTCATATTCAACGCCAAATGCGTCATGTTGACCGAAGCACCGCGTTTCGCCGCATCCTGCAAATCGGGAAAATTAGTTTCCGCCTGCAGCACTCGTCGCAACAGCTCCGCCGCCGGAGCATCCTTCAAATCCAGAAATTCCGGCTGATCGGGAAACGCCCGCGTCAAAAATTCCATCGGGAAGCGGTCATGCCCCGCCGGAACCGGCGTATGCGTGGTGAACACGCACTTGCTGCGCACTTTTTCAATGTCCTCGCCGCGAATCGATTCGCGTCCCGCCTTTTCCGCTTCTTCTCCCAGCAATTCCAGCGTGAGCAACGCCGCGTGCCCTTCGTTCATGTGATAGCGCGACAAGTCCGTATAGCCCAACTCGCGCAGCATCCGCACTCCGCCGATTCCCAGCAACACTTCCTGGCACAGCCGGTAATACGGATCGCCGCCATACAGGCTGCCGGTCAGATTTCGGTCGCGCTCGTCATTGAACGGCAAATCCGCATCCAGAAAATAAACCGGGACTTCGTAACCGCGCACGCCTTTGGCGTCATAGCGCCAGCAGCGCAATTCCACCCGGCGATTTTCCAACGGGACTTTCACCCGGGCCACTTCTTCCTTCAGAAAATCCTCGACCTTCCACTCGACAGGCTCTTCGCTCTGCGAGCCGTCATCGGCGAGAATTTGCGTGAAGTAGCCCTTGCGGTACAGCAAACTCACCGCCACCATCGGCAAGCGAATATCCGCTGCTGCGCGAATGGTATCTCCGGCAAGAACACCCAAGCCGCCCGAATAGCTCGGCATGGCATTCTCCAGCGCAATTTCCATTGTGAAATAGGCAACCAGACGTTTAGACGGCGTCAACTCTTCCCTCATCGCTTCATCAATCGCCCCGTCGGGCACGGAGCTCGCTTCCATGGACACTCCCACACACCACAGTTGAACGTATATTCTGCGGCTTTCCGAGCATTCAATCAAGAAAGGTTTGCCGGAGCAATTCCGAAATGCAAATCTCGCAGGTCATTCAAAAAAATGGACGGAGGTATCTACAACCAACGAAGTTGGAAACTGATTTAACAGGAAGAAGTGGTGAACCGGGGAGGACTCGAACCTCCAACCCGTTGATTAAGAGTCAACTGCTCTACCATTGAGCTACCGGTCCACGGGTTCAATGAACTGTGACTTGAACTTTAGTAGTTTACATGGCGCGGAAATTTTTGTCGAACCCGCAATTTCGCCGAAACCGCGCCTGGTTACCCGAAATGGCGCGCGGTTTTCCAGAATTCGGGCCAGGGCTGGCGCAGAGTGTGGCACACGAAAATGTCGGGATGATCGACGGTCTCTTCGTTTTCAATGCCAAATCTGTTCCAACTGTGAGCTACGAGCTGGCAGGAAACGAATTTTTCCTGCAGGTAGTCGAGGTGCTGGCCAAGGGCAATGACCGTTTGCGGCGGCGGATCGCCGTAGCCGCGTTGCCAAAAGGAATTTATGCCGCTGATGACGCGCGGGAGGCCGTATTGCGGGCCGTAGAGATTAATGGCGCCGGCTTCGCCATAATTCGAAACCAGAATGCCGAGGTGCGCGCGATCTTCGGCGGGCAGCGAATCGCGGATTTTTGCGACGGTTTCGACCAGCTCGGGCCAGCCGATCTCTTCGCGAAAGTCGCCATTGACCTTGAAGGCGTGTTGAGCCCATGGCGAATTTGGCGGCGCAATCGGCAGAGTGAAGGCTGCGGCGATGGCAGCGTCGGCGATAAGCGCAGTCCACAGAACGACGCGAAGCAGACTTCGCAGAAATCCGCCAAGCCGTGGCAGCCATTGTTCGATCCAGACGCCGCCCGCGGCGTACAGCATGGGATACGCACCCGCGAGATAGTAGGCGCGACCTTTGGCAATCAGGAACAGTGCGAGCGGAATAAGATACATCCAGGCCAGCATGCGGTAGCGCTTGCCGTCACGGGAAATGAGCGTGAAATAGAGACCTCGAAAAAAAACAAAAACACCGAAAAGAGTGAGTTGCAACTGTTCGGGCAGGAAATTTTTGGCGCGGCCCATGCGAACATCGCGAGCGTGAATGTGGTTGAGAAAATCGAGCGAGACAAAATGATTTTTCACTTGCCACAGCAGGTTCGGCAAAAAAATCAGAATGGAAAGACCGACGCCGAACCACAGCCATTTGCTTTTAAGGAAGCGGCGCGCATCGGTGAGCACCACTGCCGCGGCGATGCCGATTGCGAAAAATCCCATGGTGTATTTGGATTGCATGCCGAAACCGATGGAAGCGCCGATGGCCAGCCACCAGCGCGGATCCTCGGTGGTGAGCAACTTCACCGTGAAGTACGCGGCGGAAACCCAGCAGAGATAATCGAACGAAACGTACTGCATCAAAGCGCCGCCGCCGATGCAGAACGGAAGAGCGGCAAAGGCAGCGATAAGCTGAGCGGCGCGGCCTCCCCCGAGTTGGCGGGCCATCAGTCCGGTCAGAATTACAGCAACCGCTTCTGCGACGGCGGCGAAAAAACGAAAGCCGGCCAGCGATGTTCCGAAAAGTATGAGCGACAACCGGCCGAACAGCGGAGTGATCGGGGGATAGGCAACAAAGCCCCAATCGAGATGGCGCGCGTCTTCGAGCGTAGCTAGTTCGTCGCGCTGAAATCCGTATTGGTGGCCGGTGATCCAGTGGGCGATGACGGTGGCCAGCGCGATGTAAATCAGCAGCGCGGTATCGCTCAACCATATGTTTTTTTGCTGTGGCAGCGCGGTGGTTGCGTCGGGCAAACCTGTGACTCCTGAGGGAATTTCGAAAACTGAATTTACTTCACTGTCGGATAAGTGATGCCAAGCTGTTCCAGATATGTTTTGTATTTTGTCGGATCGTAATAGAACTTTTTCAGTTGTGACGCAAACTTTTCCATTTTTTCCTTGTTGAATTCGATGGCTGGCTGATCGGTTGGCGCGACCAGCGATTCGTAATGAACGTCTTTGGTCTGCACGTTGCGGAAATAATCCCGGGCTTGGGTAACCAGTTCGGGCCGCAGCAGAAAATCGAGAGCGGTCATGGCCTGAACTTTTGCGCCGGCAGTCGAGCCTTTGTGAGCGATGGGCGTGGCCATGGCCACGGCGTTGGGCCAACTGTGGCCGGGAAGATTCGGAATATTTGCCGGGTACATGAGATAGACCATCGGGACGTTCCAGGAAATGTCGCCGACATCGTCGGAGCCGCCGCCGGATGGATTCTTGACCGGTGCGGTCAGCGGCTCGACTTTATCCTTCAGACTTTCCACCTTGGCGCCGATTTCCTTTTGCAGCGCTTTTGCGAGAGTTTGATCGGCGTCGCTCCACTTCGGCATGCCAACCGCTTCGATATTTTTCTGCTGCGCTTCGGCAACCACTTTGTTGAAGAACGGCGGCCAGGCCGAGCCGACCAGTTTGTGGTCGACCGTGGTGCCGGTCATTTTCGCGGCGGAATCGGCGACGGTGTTTCCCAAATCGTAGAGCCCTTTGATGTGCGGGTAATCGAGTTCGCGGAAGTAATACCAGACGGCGGCCTCGGAAGGAACCACGTTGGGCTGTTCGCCACCGTTGATGATGACGCGATGCGAGCGCTGAGAGAGGCGCAAATGTTCGCGATTAAAATCCCAACCGGCGTCCATCAATTCGACGGCATCGAGCGCGCTGCGGCCATCCCACGGCGCGAATGCGGCGTGCGCAGCTTTGCCGTGGAAAAAATATTGCACGGAGACGAGGCCGGTCCAGTTGCCTTTGCCGGTGGCGTAGGAAGTGGAAAATTCTGAATCGACGTGCGCGCCGAGCACGATGTCAACGTCCTTGAAAAGCCCGGCGCGAACGTAAAACGCCTTGGTCCCGACGAGTTCTTCGGCGACACCGGGAAGCAAACGGATCGTTCCCGACAGGTGATATTTTTCGATGGCTTTTTTCAGCACCAGCGCGGCGGTGACGTTTACGGCCATTCCGGAGTTGTGGCCTTCGCCGTGGCCGGGTGCGCCTTCAACCAGCGGATCGTGATACGCGACGCCGGGTTTTTGCGACGCGCGTGGAATGCAATCGAGATCGGTGATAAACGCGATGACTGGCTTACCATTTCCGTATGATGCGACCCAGGCGGTGGGAATTCCGACGATTCCCTTTTCAACTTTGAAGCCGTTTTTTTCCAAGATGCCGGTGACGTAGCGCGAAGTCTCCACTTCCTGAAAGCCCAGTTCGCTGAAGCTGAAAATTTCGTCCACCATCTGCTGGGTGAGCGTTTGCAGTTTGTCGGTTTCGGCGACCGCTTCCTGCTTGAGCGCGTCCAGTTGCGGTGTTTGTTGTTGCGAAAACAAGGCCGGCGTCAAGCAGAGCGCAGAGAACAAACAAACTGCGTAGCGGAATTTCGTCATTCGCGTTCCTCTCAAAAACACTTATCGCAAAAATTCTTCCAGACGTACCCGCGAATCGGTCTTGGCGTCGCGGTATTTCACGATGACCGCGGCGTAAAGCGAAAGCCCCCACTTCGCGCCGACGGGATGTTTTATTTCGCGCGAGCCGGGAACCACTATGGCCTGCTCGGGAATGATCAGCGGCTGATCGTCGGTCGCGGCGTACACGGTATCACGAACCAGGTCGTACACCGGAGTGGACGCGTTGAGAATGGTGCCGGTGCCGAGAACCGCGCGCTTTTTCACAACGGTGCCTTCGTACACGCCACAGTTGCCGCCAATCATGACTTCGTCTTCGATGATGACCGGCATGGCGCCGACCGGTTCGATGACGCCGCCGATCTGGGCTGCGGCGGAGATGTGGCACTTCTTTCCAACTTGCGCGCAACTGCCGATGAGCGCGTGGGAATCGACCATGGTGCCTTCGTCAACATATGCGCCGACGTTGATAAACATTGGCGGCATGCAGACGACGCCGCGCGCGACGTAACTGCCATCACGAATGCTGGAGCCACCGGGAACCAGGCGCACGCCGTCATTGAGGTGCAACGTTTTAACCGGATAGGTGGATTTGTCGAGGAACGGCTGCGGCGTCGGATACGGCCCCATCTCAACGATCGAGCCCATGCGGAAGCCGAGCAGAATTCCTTTTTTGACCCAGGCGTTGACGCGCCAGCCGGAGGGCGAGGAGGCGTGCGGTTCGGCGGCGCGAATTTCACCGCCGTTCAGAGCGTCTTTAAATTTCTGAAAAGTTTGCCGATGTTCCTCCGAATAAGTTTCGGGCGAGTGTTCAAATAGCTCTTCAATTTGCGACGCTAGCGACGGCAACGGAAGACCTCTCGACGAGTTGAAGCGATTCCAGGACGCTTTGAATGCGCTCCAGATTTTCCGCTTTTGGCGGCACCATCGGCAAGCGCCAGACCGGCTCCAGCAGTCCCATCAAAGCAAGAGCTGCCTTGACGGGGATTGGATTCGATTCGACGAAATTGATTTCCATCAACAGGAAAAACTTGCGGTGGATGGCGCGAGCTTCGTCGAATTCGCCGCGCAGGCCGTGGCGGCAGAGTTGCGCCATTTCGGCGGGAATTTCGTTCGAAGCGACGGAAATTACGCCGCGGCCGCCGAGCGCGAAAAGTGGAAGCGCGATGGCGTCGTCGCCGGAAAGAATTGCAAATTCTTCCGGGACGGCGTTGGCCAGAGCCGCCATTTGCGAAATATTTCCGGAGGCTTCTTTGATGCCGACTATATTTTCAATCGCGGCGAGGCGCTTGACGGTGGATGGTTCGAGATTGGTGCCGCAGCGGCCGGGCACGTTGTAGAGAATGATCGGCAGGCGTGTGGAGCGCGCGATGGCGCGATAGTGCTGGTAGAGGCCTTCCTGCGTGGGCTTGTTGTAGTACGGCGTTACGGAAAGCAGGCCGTCAGCGCCGAGTGATTCGAGTTCGCGCGCAAGTTCTATGACTTCCTGAGTGTTGTAGCCACCGGCTCCGGCGAGTACGGGAATTCTCCCTCTAGATTCCTGTAACGTAATTTCGACGACGCGGAGATGTTCGCGGCGCGTAAGAGTTGGATTTTCGCCGGTGGTGCCGCAGGGCACGAGGAAATCCACGCCGGCATTCAATTGGCGCTGGACAAGCTTTCGCAGCGCTGCCTCATCAAGTGAAAAATCTGGCTGAAACGGCGTAACCAGCGCCGTACCGCATCCTGTGAATTGCATCGCGACCTCCTCTTTCCTGATTTAATTTCGTGGCGGGCTAGGGCAACTCGTCCACGATTTCTCGAAATTCGAAAAAACCTTTTTTGCCGGCAAGCCAGCGGGCAGCGCGCAACGCGCCTCTCGCGAATCCATCGCGGCTGCGCGCTGTGTGGCGGAGCGTGATGGTGTCCTCGGCGGAATCGAAACCGATTTCGTGCGTTCCAGGCACGCCGCCTGCGCGATTCGAACTGAGGCTGACGGTGCGCGAGTAGCCGCTGCGCGACATATCCTCCGCGAGCACCAGCAACGTGCCGGACGGGGCATCTTTTTTTGCGGCGTGATGAATTTCCCAGCCCCAGGCACCGTAAGCTTCTTCTCGCGCGAAGCGGCGGGCGGCTTCGCCAACAGTGGCGCGAAAGTGGTGAAGTCCGACGGAAAAATTGGGGCCCCAGACGACGCTGCCATTCTTCGTTTCCGCAACTTCGCGAATCTGCGGTAATTCTTTAAACCATCCGGTGGTACCCGTAACGACGGGAACGCCGGCTTCAATCAAGCGACGAAGATTTTGCGGTGCGGCAAGCGGATGGGTAAATTCGATGGCGACGTCGATTCCGGAAGATGTCGCAGCACTTAGCGCCTGCTCGCGTTCGTTTTCGGCGGAGCGCACGATTCGGATCACTTCGCAGCCGTGTTCCGGCGCAAGGCGCTCGATGGCGCGGCCCATCTTTCCGTAACCGACAATGGCGATGCGCAGACTCATTCCTCAGAGCGCCTCCGTGATCAGTTGCTGCGCCATGCGGGTGTAGATTGCGACGGCGTCCAGCAACTGCTTTTTCGGAATGCGTTCTTCCGCGGTATGCGCGACGTGGATGCTGCCGGGGCCGATGAGAAACGGCTTGCCCCACGCACCTTCAAAATTGGGAATGTCAGTAGTGTACGCAGCGATCATGGACTCGAAGCCGTCCATCGCTTCAAGATGCAGCGCGGGCGTGTGTAGCATTTCCTGCAATTCGCCACGACCGTTTACGACCGCGCGCATCGCGGCGCGGATCGGCTCGGGATCATCTACGGTTCGAAACATCAGATCGGCGTGAGCTTCATCGGCGATAACATTCGGCGCGCGACCGCCGGAAAGTGTGCCGATATTAAGCGTGGATTTTCCAAGCAAGGAATCTTGCGGCAGCGGAAGTTTGCGGATGTCCGTCAGCAGATCCAGCAATTTTTCGATTGCCGACTCGCCCAGCTCGGGATACGCGGAGTGCGCGAGGCGCCCGCGCGCGGTCAACACATAACGCAACGCGCCTTTCGAACCGAGCGCAAGTTTGTTCTCCGTTGGCTCGCCATTGATGACAAATTTTGAGCCGCGCGATTGTTTTGCCGCGAGTAGCGCTCCGAAACTGTCTTTTTCTTCGCCGACCACGAATAGCAGCGCAAAGTTTCGCGTGCTAGCAGCGAGCAGATTCTCCGCCGCGGCAACCATCGCCGCAATGATTCCCTTGGCATCGCAGGCGCCGCGGCCGCGCACGAATTCGCTGTCTTCGCTCGACGCGAAAAACGGCGGCACGGTGTCCATATGCGTCGAGAGCGTGACGATGGGCGTTCCCCAGGTCGCGAGCACATTGAACCGCTCCGGAGAAACCTCCATGCGTTCCACCACGCCACCAGTATCCGCACCGAGCCGCGCAAGCACCGCAAATAAAAATTCGCCGACGGCTTTTTCCCGGCCGGTAACCGACTCGATGTCAATCAGCGAACGCGTCAACGCAAAGGGATCCATGCATCCTCGTTTGAAATTTAGTTTTGGAAGAGTACGCAAAAAGAGAAGAGAGAACCGCGAAGAAACTCGGGGATCGCTGCCTCTCGATAGCGCTTCAATTCTTACGCAGTGCAACGCGCAACGTGAGAATTGACAGTGGGCAGGCCTTGGACCTGTCCCCCAACGACCGGCTGTTCAGCTACAGGCGGTGTTTCGGCGGAGTGAAATTGCTAAACGCTCTCCCTTTCGCGATGGCCTCCGAAGCTGTCCGGAAAAACTGGCCACGCTACTCATGAGCTCCGCACCTCTACCAAGAACCCTAACAGAATAAGCCATGCGCGATGGCAACGCAACCAGAGCGTAGCGACGGCACATGCGAAAAAATTGTTGCGAACTATTTGCCTTTACGAAGGATCTCAACCAGGCCATGGGCAACTTCGCGGGCGCGCGCGATGTCCGTGGGATCGAACGAAATGGCCGCGACGCGCTGATGGCCGCCACCACCGTATTTCTCCGCATACGAAGCGAGATTCTGATCGGCGGTAGCCAGATTCCAGGGATTGGTGCCCAGCGAAACTTTGGCGCGCACCGCCGACGCGCTAACGCTGATGGAATACACGCACTCGGGGTGAAGCAGATACGGAATGAACTTGTTGTAGCCTTCGAGGTCCAGGTCGCTGACATCAAAGAAAATCACGCCGTCGCGCGCGTCAATGCGCTGGCGAAGAATTTCGATGGAACGACGATGACGTTCTAGCAGCGGCCCAAGATGTTTCGCAACAATCGGCAGCTTGACCATTTCCGCGAGCGGGCGATAGGCCAGCTCGGTAATAATCTTCGCGGGTACGCCGTCTTCCGGCGCCGCCTCAATCACCAGCGCCAGTTGCGTGGCCGGCTCGACGAGCTCAACCGCGGACTCGGCGGTGGGAAATTGCGCGCCATCAATGATATCGCCCCAGTGAATCAGTTCTTTCAGCGGCTCGGTGTTGAACTCGAATTTTTCTCGCGCAGTATCGGCAATCAGCTTGGTGCAGGATTTGTAGTCCGGCTTGTAAAACATGTGCAGCCCGGGATGCGCGCGGAAATTCTCGGCGTCGGCCGGCGTCAAAAACGCACTCTGGTGATGGTCGAACCACCAGGTGACCTTGGGAGAATTGGAATACTTGAAATCGACAATGACGTTTTCGTCGCCATCGAACAGTCCGGCTTCCCAGGGCTGCACCGCGCGATGGGTCATGCCGGTGAAATGAAATTCGGCGTCATCGTGAAAGCGTTCCCGGTAAAAACGGTAGAAGAGGGCAGCCGACGCAGTGCCATCAAAGCAGCGGTCGTGGAAGCACAGGCGTACTCGGGTCATGAGCGAGCGATTCGAGCCTTTCTGTAAAACGGCGGCAGGCGCCGTAACTTGCAAAGCTTTTAACGATGCTGGCAGTGGAAAAGAAAGTCAAGAACAAAGGAGCAGCGCGGATCGCCTGGCAAGGCAGCCGGTTATATTCCCGCGACCTGCGTGAACGCATTTTCCCGCCGCGCTCGCATGGTGAACTTCACCGGAAAGAATTGCGCGGCCCCCAGCGTCTTCTGAAAATCCTGATCGCTTGAATAAATTCGCTTGGACACGCGCCGCGCCATGATACTGAACGATAGTGGGTCGCGCCGGAACGGATAAGGCGCAACGGTTACAATGCTTCCGCCTTCCGAGTGTAGTTCCAGGTCCGCGTCTTCGCCGCGATCGTTCACCGGAACCGCGTCCACCATGGCGTCTTGTTGCGGATTCAGACAAAAATGCAGCGACAACCGATCCAGCGTTTCCAGTCGGGTCACGTTTGCATTCACCAGCGGTTCTTCCATGAACGGCTTAGTGGCGGCGTTTGCCCGCAAATCCACTTTTAAACGAAGCTGCTGCAGCCGCAGTTGCTGCACAAAATCGTTGACCAGATGACTTTCGTCGGCCTTGACGTACTTGGCCGAATATCCCGGCATAGTTGCGCGGGAGCGGTCATACAAGCCAGTGGCGTGCATGCTGGCCAGCAGCCCCGCGTAGTGATCTACTTTCACCAGACGCTCGATTCCCTTTTGGTAAATCGCGATGTGCGCTGCGGTGGGAATTGACATGAAGCTGTACGGCAAATGCGTTTTCGGATCGAGTTGTGCTTGCAGTTCCCATTCGCCCCAGCCGTTGTCGTGCTCGGCGACGGCCAGCGTAAATGAACTGTTGGGCTCCGGCTTAGTGAAACGCTCATTTCCCCATTCCCGCGCAAAAAATCCCGCAAGAAAAGCGTGATCGGTCTGCCGAATCACCAGCAATTGGGGATCGCGTTCGCCTTTTTCGTCGACAAGAATCATGCGGCCGCCCTCGTGCTGCGGCAAATTTCAGTTCTGAGAATGCACTTAGATAACGCCTTCTGCGGTAAGGCGTGCAAGCTCGGTGGCGGGGAGGCCGAGCCAATCTTGATAGACCTCGGTATTATGCGCTCCAAGTGGCGGCCCAATCCAGCGCAAACCTCCGGGCGTGGAATCGAGCTTAGGGGCGACGGTTGGAAGCTTCAAAGTCTCGCCGCTGGGCAGCGTAACTTCTTGAAACGCTTCGCGCTCCCGGTAATGAGAGTCCTGAACCATGTCAGCCGCGGAGTAAATCGGCCCGGTAGGAACCTCCGCGGCTTCCAGCAGATGAATCGCTTCGCTCGCGGCGTGCTGACGGGTCCAAGCTGAAATCGCGGCGTCAATCTCGTCTACGTGGCGCGAACGTCCATCGTTTTGCGCGAGCCGGGGATCATTTGCCAGGTCGTCGCGGCCGATCGCGGACATAAAGCGGCGGAAAATGCTGTCGCCATTCGCGCCGATGACGATGTACGCGCCATCCGAGCACGGATACGTTCCGCTCGGCACGATCCCGGTCAGCCGCATGCCCTCGCGTTCGCGGGTTACGCCGGCGAGATCGAATTCAGAAATCGTTCCTTCCATCAGGTTCAATACGGATTCGTAGAGCGCGACGTCAATCACCTGGCCGCTGCCGCCGCGCGCGTCGCGATGATACAGAGCCATCAGAATGCCCAGCGCAGCGTGCAGGCCGGCTACCGAATCGCCCAGGCTCAAATTCGGCCGCACTGGCGGGCGATCGGGCTCTCCGGTTACATAGCGCAGCCCGCCAAACGCTTCCGCAACCGCGGCAAATCCGGGCTTCTGCGCGTTGGGGCCGGTCTGCCCGTATCCTGAGATTCGCGCCAGAATGATTCCCGGATTCTCTTTCTTTAATTCCTCGCAGCCGAGTCCCCACTTTTCCAGCGTGCCCGGCCGGAAGTTTTCCAGCACCACATCCACGCGTTTGGCGAGTTCACGCGCGATGCGCTGCCCCTCTGGCGCGCGGAGATTCAATGTGATGCATTTCTTATTGCGCGCCATCGAGTACCACCACAGCGAAGTCCCTTGGTGAACCACCCGCCAGTTGCGCAGCGGGTCGCCGGTCCCCGGCGGCTCGGCTTTGATCACTTCCGCCCCAAACCACGCCAAAAAAGCAGCGGCGAACGGCCCGGCGATAGCTTGGCCAAGTTCCAGTATCTTGATTCCGGCGAGTGGGCCTGGGCGGGCATTGGCATTCATGTCTTGTGGTGGGTTCATTTTAGTTTGCTATACCGGCCGACGAACCTCGGAGTTCAGCATCGTCGGCATTGTAGGCCAGATTTTGTATTAACAGACCTTTTGCTGCTTTGTAACAAAATCGCAATGTCGCTCCGTCAGAGTCTTGCCGGGTCGAGTCTCGTGTCCTGCTCCCCGCAAGGCCACCGGCCACCTAACCGCAAACGAAAACCTGGAGAGGTGAAGTTCATGTTGAGAAAGATTGTAATGCTGTGTCTCGTGGCTATGGCATTCGTCGCCACGACGTCCGCACAAGAGGGCCCCGTTCCCAAGGGAGTGCCGAAGCTCGATCACGTTTTTATCATCATGATGGAAAATCACGGGTACAGTCAGGTCGCCGGGAATCCCAATAATCCATTTGTCAATAAACTGGCGCAGTCCGCAAATAGCTCGCACAACTATTTTGCCATCGCTCATCCGAGCTTGACCAATTATCTGGAAATCAGCGGCGGCTCGAATTTCGGAATCCATACCGACAACTATCCCGACTGGCACAACGGAAATTGCACCACCAACCTCGCCTCCGGTTTGGTATCCACTGACAATCCGTCCAGCGGAGTGATCTGCCCGATCTGGGGAACCGGAACGGACGCAGCGACCCCCGCTATCGATTTCAGCAACGAAACACAAGGGCCTCCGGGAGATATCAACATCGACGGCGTGCAGTCGATTGCAGCGAACCCACACACCGTTGGCAAGACCGTCGCCGATCAACTCGTCGAAGCAGGCCTTTCCTGGAAGAGCTATCAGGAATCCTTGCCGCTGAGCGGAGCAGATCTGATTAACGTGAGTGACGGCTACTTCACCAACCTCACCGATTTTGCGGCGATTCAGCCTACATTGAATCCGGCGCTTACTTCCGCTGACCTGGTGTTTCTCTATGCCGTGAAGCACAACCCGTTTGCCTATTTCCGTTCGGTGCAGGAAGGCCATCACAAAGATCTGAGCTTGAGCCGGGTGGTGCCGTTTGACGGGCCGGGTGGCCTGTTTGCTGACCTGGCTTCGGGAGACGTTCCGTCCTATTCGTTCATCGCGCCGAACCAATGCAATGATCAGCACGGCCGCGGCAACGCCGGCGCGTTCTGCAATTTCGATCCCACCGACAATGGAACGCAGGCCGGTCTGAATCCGGCGCTCATGTACCGTGGCGATGTGGCGGTCGAGACGCTGGTCAATGCCATCCACAATTCGCCGTCTTGGAAGGAAGGCCACAACGCTATCGTCATCGTTTGGGATGAGAATGACTACAGCACCGCGCCGGAAACGAACCAGGTGCTGCTGATTGTGGACACCAACTACGGGGTGAAGGGCGTGCAGAGCCACATGCGCTACAACCACTTCTCAATATTGAAGACGGTGGAAGCCGGATTCAAACTTCCCTGCCTCAACCATGCGTGCGATGCCGGCACCGCGGTGATGTCCGACCTGTTCCAAAAGGGCAAGGGCGACGGTGACCACGACGGCGACGACCAGTAATCCGGTTCGCTGAATCTGCGAAGTTGTTCCATATGACCGGAGAAGGCGCGGCTCATAATCGACCTGCCCTCTCCGGTTTTCTTCTTTATACCGAACGCTCTAGGACTGCTTCCCTATTCTGCCTTCCGCGCGTCATTACCTTCAGGGAGTCTTTCTGCTAAAGTCTTGCAAACGGGAGGCAACAACATGAGGAGAAGTTTAGTCATTGGCAGTGCCATTTTCTTTACCGCCGCTCTTGCGGTAATTGCGGTTAACGCGCAACAGGACAAATCGAAGCGGCCGAGTCCGCCGGCCAGCGCCAAATGCGATTTGCCGGGCGGGAAATCCATCACCGTCGACTATTCAAGTCCGCGCGTGAAAGGTCGCAAGATTTTTGGCTCGGACATCGCACCTTATGGAAAGGAGTGGCGC
>Ga0210402_10002564_pt1 | contig 17611 bp, 15 predicted proteins | sample IncBWC7MmetaG_FD_161055 | JGI IMG/M metagenome (GOLD analysis project Ga0210402, IMG submission 161055) | Forest soil microbial communities from Barre Woods Harvard Forest LTER site, Petersham, Massachusetts, United States - Inc-BW-C-7-M | ecosystem: Environmental > Terrestrial > Soil >... | reverse complement strand
CAATACGCGGATGGCTCGTTCCTGGCTTCTTCTGCTCGCTTTTAGTGCCGGGCTGTTGGCGCAGCCCAACACGTTCGATGTCCTGATCACGGGCGGCAAAATCGTCGATGGCTCCGGCGGTCCCTGGTACTACGCCGATATCGGCATCAAGGGCGACACCGTAACCGCTATCGGGAATCTGGATGAGGCTTCCGCGGCACAGCGCGTTGACGCCCGGGGTCTGGTGGTGGCGCCGGGCTTCATCGATATCCATTCGCACGGGCGGCGGGGCATTTTCAGCGTGCCGACCGCCGAGAATTATTTGCGCGAAGGCGTCACCACCTTCGTCGAAGGACCGGACGGCAGTTCGCCGCTGCCACTGGCGGCATTTCTTGAGCAGTTGCGGCAGACGCCCGTCTCCGTCAACATCGCCACCATGGTTGGCCAAGGGACCATCCGCAGCCAGGTGTTGGGGCTGGTCAACCGCCGGGCCACGCCGCAGGAGATCGAAAAGATGAAGGAACTGGCGGCGCAGGCTATGCGCGACGGCGCCTTCGGGCTTTCCACCGGGCTTTTCTACGTGCCCGGCAACTTCACTCCCACCGAAGAAGTGATCGAGTTGGCGAAAGTGGTGGGCCGCATGGGCGGCATCCATATTTCGCACATGCGCGAAGAGGCCGGGCACGTCCTTGACAGTGTGCGTGAAACCATCCGCATTGGCGAAGAGGGCGGCCTGCCCACCCAGATCACGCATCACAAGATTATCGGCCAGCCGAATTGGGGCCAGAGCGTGGAAACCCTGAGGCTGGTGGAAGAGGCGCGGGCGCGCGGCGTGGATGTGACCATCGATCAATACCCTTATACGGCATCGAGCACCGGCATTGCGGCGCTGTTTCCGCAGTGGGCGCTTGAGGGCGGCCAGAAATCCACGTTGGAGCGGCTCACTGCGCCGGGCGAGCGGGCGCGCATCAAGGCCGTGATCGTGCAGAACCTGAAGACGGACCGCGGGGCCGGCGACCCCAAGAACGTCGCCATCGTGAACTGCGGGTTTGACGGCACGCTGGCGGGCAAGAATCTGGCCGATCTCACGCGCGCCCGCGGCGCCGAGGTCACCATGGAGAACGCCGCCGAGACCGCCATGGAGCTGCAATCCAAGGGCGGCTGTTCGGCCGTGTATCACGCCATTGACGAGGCGGACGTGGTGCGCATTATGAAATCGCCCTACACCATGATCGCTTCCGATGGCGATATCCCGGTCTTCGGCCAGGCCGCGCCGCATCCGCGCAGCTATGGCACGTTCGCGCGGGTGCTGGGTGTGTACGTGCGCGAGAAGAAAGTGCTGACGCTGGAAGAGGCGGTACGGCGGATGTCGGGCTTCCCCGCCGAGCGCCTGAAGCTCTGGGACCGCGGCCAGTTGCGGCCCGGCCTGAAGGCCGACCTGGTGATCTTCGACCCCGCCAAAGTGGCCGACAGAGCGGAGTACGACAAGCCCCACCAGTATTCCGTGGGCTTTCGCGATGTGATGGTGAACGGAGTTTTCGCCTTGCGGGGCGATGCGGTGACGGCGGCCCGGCCCGGCCGCGTGCTGTACGGCCCGGGGAAGCATTAGACTTCACCGTGGGACAGACTGTGGGACAGACGATCGGGTTTTGTCGTCTGTCGACTGCCCCCATGCGGGCGGGGCACAGGCGGACCCAACAGAGGCGGGGGTTGACAGACGACAAAACCCGATCGTCTGTCCCACCGAAGGGCGCCCCCAGGTGCCCAAGTGGGAACTGCAGGTCCCACCGCTGCTTTTCGCCATTGAAAACACACGAGTTAACGTGACGCCGGCCGGGATGTGGGACCTGCAGTTCCCACTTGCCCGCTCCGGCCCGTCCTACTCGTACCTCAGGGCGACCATCGGGTCCACGCTGGTGGCGCGGCGGACCGGAAGGTAGGCCGCACCCATGGCGATCAGCCACAACAGCCCGGCCGCCAAACCGTAGACCGCGGCGTCCAAGGGCTTCATGCCGAAAAGGAACGATTGCACGAATTTGCCGGCAGCGGCCGCCGCGGCTACTCCTGCCATTGTGCCGATCACCAGCATCAGGGCCACTTCACGCACCACCAGGCTGCGCACCTGCGTCGCGCCGGCGCCGAGCGCCATGCGGATGCCGATCTCGCGCGTGCGCCGCGCCACATTGAACGCCAGCACGCCGTAGAGGCCTACCGCCGCCAACAGGGTCGCCAAACCCGCGAACGCCGTGGTGAGGCTGGAAAGCATGCGTTCGGCAAACATGTTCTCCTCAATCTGCGCTTCCATGGTTTTCAGTTGGCGAATCGGCAGGTTGGGGTCGAGCGACGCCACCGCGCGCCGCACCTGGGGAGCGACATGTTCCGGATCGAGCGCGGTCCGCAGATAGAACACCACATAGTTCCAGCGCTCGGCTTGTTGAAGGGGCGTGTAAAAGACCGGGGGCGGCGGTTGCTTCATGTCGGCGTACCTGGCGTCCTTCACCACGCCGACGATTTCGAGGTCGGGGCTTGTTGTTTTGGGGCTGCCGCGAGCCAGGTGACGGCCCAGGGGATTCTGCCTGGCGAAAAACTGCCGCACGAAAGCCTCGTTGACAATAGCCACTTTTGGCGCGGCCAGATTGTCGGACCGCGTGAACTCGCGACCGCCGAGGAGCGGTATCCCAATGGTCCGGAAGAAACCCGCTCCGATCAGGTTGTAATCCGATCCGGCCCCATCGTCACTGGGCGGCGTGTAGCCTTCGATGGTGATGCTCTGGCTGGAGGTCGAGTTCGCAATCACCGGCACCTGCGCCGACGAGACCAGCGTCACTCCGGGAATCGCCGCCAGACGGTCGGTCAACTGTTCGTGAAACGCGGCGACGGCCTGGTCGGTGTATTTGTTGAGCTTGGGCAGGAGCGAGAACGTCACCAGGTGGTCGGTGCGGATGCCCAGATTCACGCTGGAAAGGTTGAGCAGCGTCTTGCCGAACAGGCCTGCGGAGATCAGCAGCAGCAGCGAGATGGCCATCTGCGCCGTCACCAGAGACTTGCGAAACCGGTTGGCGGAGGCCGTGGGCGATGCCTGCCCCACCTGGCTTTTGAGCGACGAGACCAGGTCGGCCTTCGTCGCCTGTAACGCCGGGAACAAGCCGAAGACGATGCCGGTCGCCACCGATAGCGCCAGCGAGAACAGCATCACGCGGCCATCCAGCGAGCTGGACAGGTAGCCATTGAGGCCGCGCGATGGCGGCACGGCGGCCAGCAGCCCGCGTACGGTCCACCAGGCGCCCAGCAGACCGAGAGCGCCGCCCGCCACCGCCAGCACGCAGGATTCGGTGAGAAGCTGGCGGATCAATTGGCCGCGCGAGGCGCCCATAGCCAGCCGGACGGCCACTTCGCGGGTACGCGCCGCACCGCGGGCCAGCAGCAGGTTGGCCACGTTGGCGCAGGCGATCAGCAGCACCAGGGCGGTAATCCCCATCAGCAGGAGCATCGGCCGCCGGGTTTCGTCGCGCAGGCCGCCGCGCCCGTACTGGCCTTCCTTGAGGATCACCTTTTTGGCTTTGAAGCGCGCCAGAAAGTCCGGTTTCGGCTGCCGCAGCAGTTCCACGTCCTGTTGGAGCTGACCGCGGTAGGTGACGTTGATAGCGGTCTCGGCCTGCTGGAGCGTTTGCCCCGGCTTCATCCTGCCGAAGAGGGTTACCCAGTAGCTGCGGCGGTCGGAGAGGGTATTGGCTCTGAGGTCCGGAACGATCTCCTTCCGCATACAAATGGGTAAGTAGACTTCGGGCGGCGTCCCCAGCTTTTCGGCTCCAAAGCCCTTTTGCGCCACACCTACGATGGTCATGGGATAGCCGTTCACGCCGATGGTCTGGTTGAGCACCGCCGGGTCCGCGCCGAAGCTGGAGACCCAATAGCTGTAACCCAGAATGGCCAGCGGATGGCCGCCAGGCGTGCGGTCGTCCTCTTCGGTGAAGAGGCGTCCGATGGCCGGCCGCACGCCCAGCAGGCCGAAATAGTTGCCCGAGACCATCCGCGCCGTGCCATGCGACGCGGAGTTCTTGTACGCCAGACTAGCCTGTTCGTTTCGCGCGCCGGCCAGCCCGGCGAAAGCCGTCTGCTCCTTCTGCATTTCGCGGAACGCCGGGTAGCTGAAGGGAGACCCGCTACCCTCGTCGGAGGACGAGCTCCCCTGCACCGGCCCCACATGGTACAGATACGCCAGTTCGCGCGGATTCTGCACCGGCAGCGTCCGCAGCAGCAACTGGTCCAGCAGAGAGAAGATTGCCGTGTTGGCCCCGATGCCCAGGGCCAGTGAAACAATCGCTATCGCCGTAAACAGCGGTGTGCGCAGCAGGCCGCGCAGAACGATCCGGAAACTCGCCATCGGTTACCTCGACAATAAGACGCCGGGCGGGCCGGGAACGTTGGCAAGAAATGGCTGACGTAGGGGCTCAGGCCCCGGGCGGCATGTCCGAATTGACCATGTCCGCGATGGCTTTCCAGCTTCCGTCGGCCTGTTTCTTAAAGACGGTCAGGTACTTTCCCTTGTCGGTGAGGGGCTTCTTGGTTTTGGGGTCGGAAACGGTCATGGTGTAGGTGCCAATTGACGAGACCATATCGCCGCCCTTGGAGGCCTCGGCGCGCGTACCTTGAAAGCTGAGAGCGAAGTTCGGATCGGTCATCATCCCCTTCACCGCTGCCTTGATGGCTTCCTTTCCGTTGATAATCGGCGCGTTGGGCAGCAGCAGGGAGCCGTCGTCGGCATAGTAGCCGGCGAACTTTTCGGCGTCCTTCGCGCCCGAGTCCCTGGCCCAGGCGGCCTCCACATCGCGGACGGCCTTGACATCGGCGTCGCGGGTGTCGACGGCGGCCGCTGTGGTGGATTGGTCGGAGCAGGCCACGGCAAAAAGCAGCAACCCGGCGCAAAGGAACAGAGAAGCGTTTCGTAGCATGGGGATTTCCTCCTCGAAATCCCAAGTATTTTACATCAATCGCGTGCCCCGCTGCCGGTCTTCCATTGTTGTTGACAGCCGACACCAGCGCTAGTATATTGGTGTCGGGGATCTACACTATGACGCAACCATCCAAGGTCGAACCAGCCAAGATCGAACCATCCACCAACGAACCATCCAGGATAGATCTTCTGCAGGGCACGCTCGATCTCCTCATCCTCCGCACCCTCAACAACGGCCCCATGCACGGCTGGTCCATTTCCGAGCGAATCCAGCAGATTTCCCGCGATGTGCTGCAGGTCAACCAGGGTTCGCTGTACCCCGCCTTGCACCGCCTGGAACACCAGGGCTGGATCAAGGCCGAATGGGGCGTCTCCGAACTTGGCCGGCGGGCGCGCTTCTACACCTTGACCCCGCAGGGCCGTCAACAACTGGAATTAGAAACCGAGAACTGGTCGCGTCTTTCCGGCGCCATCGGCCGCGTCCTCAAAATGGCTTGAGCTCGAAACGCCCGCGATTTTTCCGATGGCTGCATTTTCCTCGACGATATTCAGCGCTGCAGGTTCGTTCAGACTTACAATCATCTACGGTATGCGCAGTAAAGTTCAGCTCCTCACGCTTAGAGTAATCTGGTGGCTCGTGGTCGTCACCTCGTATTCCGCGGCCGGACAACACCTCCCAGCGACGGCAGCAAGTCTTACACAGATCGTGCTGCTGGGGACTGGAGGCCCACGGCCTGATCCGCAACGCTCGGGACCGGCCACGGCCATTGTGGTCAACGGCACGCCGTACCTTGTTGACGCCGGACCGGGAATCGTGCGGCGCGCGGCAGCCGCGTACGACAGAGGCATCAAGGGCCTCGCGGTGGCGAATCTGCAGACAGCATTCATCACCCATCTGCACTCCGATCACACGGTAGGCTATCCCGATTTGATCTTCACAACATGGGTGCAAGGCCGGCACAGACCGCTAAGAGTGTACGGTCCCGCGGGTCTCGAGGCCATGACGAAGTACATCATGCTCGCGTGGCAGGCCGATATCGACGTTCGGATCAAGGATCTGGAGCAGCGCGATGCTACTGGCTTAGCAGTTGAGGCGCACGACGTGAAGCCCGGCGTGATCTACCAGGACTCCAGTGTCAAAGCGACCGCTTTTCCGGTCTCGCATGGTGAATTGCAGGCCTACGGCTACCGATTCCAGACGTCCGATCGAACGGTGGTGATCTCGGGCGACACCAGCCCCGGTCCCGCGTTGATCGATAGCTGCCAGAAATGCGATGTCCTCATACACGAGGCGTACTCCGAGGATTACAAGCCGGCCGACGTCCCGAACTGGCTGCAGTACCGGCAGAAGTACCACACAACGACGGCCCAACTCGCCGAGATTGCGAACAAGACGCAACCGGGACTTCTGATCGTCTATCACCGTGGGGCCGGCGCACCGGGCCGGGAGATCTCCGACGAGCAATACCTGGCAGAGATTCGACGGACCTATGGCGGAAAGGTTGTCATCGGGCAGGATCTGGACGTTTACTGAATGTAGATCCGCGATCAGGCCACCAGCTTCAGATACCCATAAACCACCGGCAGCGCGAATAGGGTGCTGTCCACGCGGTCCAGGAAGCCGCCGTGGCCGGGCAGGAGTCCGCCGCTGTCTTTCACGCCGGCGCCGCGCTTCAGCACCGATTCGGCCAGGTCGCCGAATTGGCCCGCGATATTGGCCGCCACGGTGAGGCCCACGATGTGGAACGGATTCAAGCCCGGCACAAAATGCCACAAATACGCGCCCGCCACCAGGACCGACGTAACCACGGACGCGATGGAACCCTCCCAGGATTTCTTGGGGCTCACCACCGGCGCCAGTTTGTGCGCCCCAAACGGGCGGCCGATGTAATAGGCGCCGATGTCGCCCGCCCAGTTCAGCAGCAGCGCATACATCAGCCAATGGCGGCTTTGAAAACTCTCGCGCACGGGGATGGCGCATTTCCAGCAGCCGAAGATGTAGACGATCCCCATCAGCAGCATGGCGGCGCGTGGCAGCGATTGCGACAGGTCGTCAGCGCGCATCGCCAGCATCAGCGCAACTACCGCGAAGGCCACCATCAGGTACCAGGCGGGCAGCCACGTCTCACTCGGCCACAGCAGCAAGAGGAGACCGGCGCTGTAGCCGGCGGGGCCCGGAGCGCCAAACCCGTAGTCCGTGGAAATGGCGTTGTATTCGCGATAGCTGAGCAGCGCTGCTACGGCGAGCACCGCCAGGAAGACGCCGTAATCGGCCCACAGCACCACGTAGGTGACCAGCGGGATCATCAACAGCGCGGTGAGAATCCGCTTCATGATCCGCGGAGCGCTTCGATCAGAACTTCGTCGGCGGCTTTGGCTCGCGTATCCATCGGCCCAGCGCTCAGGCCGCCGTAGCGGCGGTCGCGCTTCTGGTATTCCAGCACGGCCTGGAGCAGGTCGGTGCGGGTGAAATCCGGCCACAAGGTTTCGGTGACGTAGAGCTCCGCATAGGCGATTTGCCAAAGCAGAAAATTGCTGATGCGCATTTCGCCGGAGGTGCGGATCAAAAGGTCGGGGTCGGGACAGCAGGCCGTGTAGAGGCTGGTGGCGATGAGGTCTTCGTCGATCTTGAGCGACCCGAGGCTGCCCTCGATACGAGCCATTTCGAGAATGGAATTGACGGCATCGACGATTTCGGCGCGGCCGCCGTAATTGATAGCCAGGTTCACCAGCAGGCCGCGATTCGCAGCCGTGGCATCGATCGCCGAATCCAGTTCGCGACGCACCTGCGCGGGCAGGGCATCCAGGCGGCCGATGGCCTGCAGCCGGATATCGTTGCGCTGCAACTCCGGGAGTTCCTGCTTAAGGTAGTAGCGAAGCAGGCGCCAAAGGGTTTCCACTTCGGCTCTGGGCCGCTTCCAGTTTTCGACCGAAAAGGCGTAGAGCGTGAGCACTTTCACGCCGAGGCGCGCACAGGTTTCCACCGTGGTTCGCACGGGTCCGATTCCCGCCTGGTGGCCGGCCACGCGCGGCAGGCGCCGACGGCCGGCCCACCGGCCGTTGCCGTCCATGATGATTGCTATGTGCGCGGGCAACCGGGCAGGATCGATGGCTTGAGCAAGATCCCAGTCCTTCCCTGGCTGGAGCGATTCCAGTAAGGCCTTCATGCAGTGAATCCTTATGGTAGCAAAGCGGACTTCGAATGTGTAAAGTACTCTACGGATTGTTTAGCGGCCCAGGTCCGGGTTCGTGTTCGCCTGAAGGAACGGTTTACGCCGCGCCGCGGCGTCGCAGGATTTGGCCGTTCACGTGAGCACACCGAAGCGCGGCAGCACCCACTTCGTGAGCGCGAGGTAGGCCAGCAGAAACAGAACGATGAGGAGCCAATCGGGCATTTTGTTTTCTTATAAGGATAGAAACAGCATAGCAGGTGACACGACTGCGGTTAGGGAAGGGAATCGGCTCCGGCGTAGATCTGCTCGAAGGTCAGTTCCACGCCGATGCTGGAGAGGCGAACGCCAGGGAAATCAACCGGGGCGGTGGCATCACTGTGGGTTTCGATCCGCCACTCCCCGCCGGGCGATCGTGTGCATTGGGTGAGGAGGCGCGATTGCTGGGACACCAGCAGGTACTCCTTCAAGGATGGGATCGACTGGTAGTCCAGGAACTTGGTCGTGCGGTCGTGGTGCCGGGTAGATTTCGACAGGACTTCGGCGATGACCACCGGATTCTGCAGATTGTCAGTCTGGAAAACCACCGGATCGCCGCAGACCACGGAAGCGTCGGGGTAGGTGTACAGGCCGGTAGCGGGAATATGAACCCGCAAGTCCGAGTTGAAGACTTGACACCGCCCACCTTTCAGCGCGGCTCCCAATTCGATCACCATATTGGTGGCGATGCGGGTATGCCGCAAAGTAGCTCCGGCCATTGCAAACACCTGACCGTCGTAATATTCGCTCTTGAATGCGGCCTGGCGTTCGGCCTTCAAGTATTCCTCGGGCGTGATGTATTTCACCGAATGTTCACGATGCAGTCTTCGCCCGCCTTGGCGTTGACACGCACCTGCAGGATCCTGCTGGCGGAATCGTAAAACCACGTGCGGTTGGCCATCTGGTCCGGTTCGGTCACCTGACGGTATTGCACATCATCGAACTCAACGGCGGCCGGCTTGTCCACGTGGTGGACCACCCACTGATAGTCCCGGTCCTTCCTGGATTCGATTTCGAGGCGCATGATGTCGGCGGCCGGTGCGGCATGGACCTGGGAGTATTCGGCGATGTCGCTTTCCAGCAGAAAAAACTCCGCGCCGAGTTTGGGGAAATAGTGGAGCGCCAGGCTGCCGCCGGTGGAATCCAACGGAACGATGGTGCCGTTGCGCGCGAAGACCGGGAGTGTCTGCGTCTTCACGGTGATGGTGCGCGGCCCCTGGGTGGCCTGGTTGGTTTCCAGGTTGGTCCAGACGCCGCGGGGCAAGTAGACGGTGCGCTGGCCGCCCGGTTCATAGATAGGCGCGATCAGCATTTCGTCGCCCAGAAGAAACTCATCGGCGTGGCGCGCGCCTTCGCGGTCCTCGGCGATCTGGAAGGGCAGGGGATGCCAGATGGGGTAGCCGTGATCGCCCAACTCGGCATTGTAGGTGCCGAAGAAACTCTTCAACTGCTGGCGGAATTCGCTGGTACCGAGCGGACCGGCCACCACGCTGGGCACGATCGATCCCAGTTGGCGGGCACGCTGCTGCAGTTCGGGCGGCGCGTTGGCGTAGGGCGTCAGGTCAAACGTTGGCGACAGCGCGGCCGACATCGCGCCCTGCACCAGACGCAGCAAAGCGGCACGGAGCGTGGCCCAGGTGCCGGCTTGGTCGGCCGAAACCTGCCACGGTTCGGCCGTGCCGTGCGCGTAGCGGTGTTCGTCGAAGATTTCTTTGGGTGAGGGACCGTAATAGAAAAAGTAGTCGATCTCCGGACCCTGGATACGGTACCGGCCATCGCTCGAGAAATCGAAATGGTAACCACCGCCGCCGGCATGGTATTCGCCGTACCCGCTGGTGGAGAGCAGGAAGGGCACCTCGGCGGGAATGGACTTGCCATGCAGGTCGAACCCGGCGTCAATGCGCGGGCCCAGGCCGTAGAGTTGAGCGCCCGCCGGGCTCTGCCGATCCCAGGTGACACCGGCGGCTTCCGACCGCGGTTCGGAAAGGTCGGCCATCAGCGTGACCCCATCCAACTTGCGAACCCGCACCAGCAGGCCGTGCTTTTGGATGGTGACCTCAAGGTACTTGGACCGGAGCCGGACCGCGCCCGGGACGTCATCGCTCTGGATTGCCACGGCCTCGGTCTCTTTCGACTTGACGTCCGGTAGCTGCCCTGCAAGCACACGCCGGAAGCGGAACGTGCTGGCGGTGACCCAGACCAGCTCCGCGCTGCCGTGGTCAAGCTGCAGCACAACTCGATTGCCGTGCGGGGCGAAGGCCAGCACGGTGGCCACGGCTGCTAGGGCTTGCATGGTCTTTGCCCCGCCCGTTTGCTGGGCGTGGAGACGTCCAACCTTGACGCGGAGACGCTGAGACGCGGAGGAAGACGCAGAGTTTTGAGAATTGGATTCGCGCGCCGCCGGTTCCTCAAGTTTGCGCAACCGCGACGACGACCTCCGAGATCGGAGTCACTGTGCGCGAACGGCGCGAGTGTCTCCGCTCCACCTGCGATCTCAAACGTTGGTTTTGATTCTAAACTCATTGAAACTCCGCGTCTCCGCGTCAAATGCCCCTCAAATCACAACAACGCCATCTCCCTCTGCATCTCCCCAGTCACGCGCGCGTCCGTCTCCCCAATGAACATGTCGATCTCGGAGCGCACGCCGAACTCCGGCAGATACACGCCGGGCTCAATCGAAAAGCAGCTCCAGGGCATCACCCGCCGGTCGTCATGAGTTTCGAAATTGTCCATGTTGGCGCCGTTGCCGTGGACTTCCTGCCCAATCGAGTGGCCCGTGCGATGCGTGAACCACTCACCGTAGCCGCGGCTGTCGATCACCGCGCGCGTGGCGTCATCCACCTCGAACCCGCATAGCGGTTGCCCGGCGGCGATGGCTTGCTGCACCCGCGCAATGCCGGCATCGCGAGCGCCCGTGACCACCGCGAATACCTCGCGCATCCTGTCGCTGGGGTTATCACCGCAGAATGCCGTCCAGGTGATGTCGTAATAGACGGCGCCGGGCTGATCCAGCTTGGCCCACATATCCAGCAGCACCCAATCGCCGGAGCCGATGGGTGTAGTGACGGCGTCGCTGGGCTCGTAATGCGGGTTGGATGCATTGGCGTTGCAGCCCACAATGGGGCCGCTGTCGGTGAGCAGGCCGGCCTTGGCGAACCCGTCGCGGACGAACTTCTGCACCTCCACCTCCTGGAGCGGCGCGCCGTTGCGCGTGCGTTCGTGGATGAGATCGAATGCGGCGACGCGCACGCGGTCCACACGCCGGCCGGCTTCGAGATGCGATTCCAGGGCGTCGGCCGACCAGCGTGCTTCGAAGACCTGAATCAGTTCGGCGGAACTGACCACCTCCACGCCCAGGCTGCGTATCAGTTCCACGGTGCCGGCATCCACCATGGACACGTACGGCACGGCACACATCGGCGAGTACTGCATGGCCACACGCTTCATGCCAGCCGTCAGCTTGTGGAGGGCACCAATCTGTTCCGTCCAGCGCGAGTAAGCGATCTTCTCGCCGGGCAGGCCGGCCAGTTGGTTACGCTCAATGCGGTGTTCCATGCCTTTGGGCTCGCCGTTGGCGGGGATCATATAATACCAGCGGCGCGTGGGGCCTTTGGTGACGTGCAGGCCGAGCACCCGGTACGCCAGCGGGTCGCGCAAGTGGTGGTCGAAAAAGAGCCAGCCGTCCAGATTTTGTTTGCGAAGTTCGTTCTGTATGGATTCGAGGTTCATACCACTCCCATTATTCGTTCCAGCTCACTTTGTGGGATACCCTCAATCTCAATGACCTTGGTCCGGTTTGTCAAGCCGGTCACAATCCGAACCCCGCGACGGCGCACCCGCCAGTTCGGAGAAGAAGCGGATGCATTCCTCGTTGGCCTTGCGATCCACCGGAGACGCGGTGCTCCGTGGACACGAACCGGGTAGTGGGTTACGGCCACCGATGGCAGGTGTTGCGCTATTCTAATTGACCGGATTCTGGGGATGGCGTAGGCTGGAACTCACCGTCCAGATTCCCGACGATCTCGCCGGCCGCATGAGCGAATCCGGTGGCGATCTCTCTCGCCGCGCCCTCGAAGCCCTGGCGCTCGAAGAATTCAAGGGCGGCCACATTACCAAGCCCGAGTTGCGGCGGTTGCTCGGTTTTGGAAACAGGTACCAGCTCGACGAATTCCTCAAGGCCCATGACGTCTGCGAGGATTACACGTTGCAAGACCTGGAGCAAGAACTAGAGGGCTTGAGGCGTCTAGGGATTTAATGCTCCTTGTCGTCGCCGATACGAGTCCCATCCGCTATCTGGTGGAAATCCGCCACATCGGCATTCTGCCCCAACTGTTCGAGAGGATATTCATTCCTTCGGTCGTGTACGACGAACTGCGCCACCCGTCTGCCCCTGCGACCGTCCGGACGTGGGCGAATTCTCGGCCCTCCTGGTTAGAGGTATTGCCGGTGACCGTGAGCGACGATCCGGCGTTTCATGCTTTGGACGATGGCGAAAAGTCGGCCCTTACGCTGGGAATGGCTCTCGGCGCCGAACTCATTCTCATCGACGACCGCAAAGGTGCCGCGGCGGCCCTGCGAAAGGGATTCCAGATCACGGGAACCCTGGGTCTTCTTACGCGCTCGGCGCAGCGCGGCATCCTCGACCTTGCCGATGCGCTTACGCGCCTCAAGCAAACGAACTTCCACTACCGACAACAACTGTTCGATGACATTCTGAAAAATACACGGATAGCAGCAATGGCTAAACCCGCTCCCTGGCGCCGGGCTGAACGCGGAGCACCTCGGTCAGTACGCTGGGAACTTCACATCGGAACCGATTGAGCCGCCTAAGCCGGTCGCCAGGACGCGCCCAGAGTAGAAACCGGATTGAACTTCACTAATAATTCGATCTAGCTCCGGCTGCGTGGCGGCGCGAACGCAAAGGGAATTCTCGCTGGCGCTGGTGCGTTTCCACTGATATTCTGAAGACCAGAGCATGAAGGTTCGCGACGTCGTTCGCCGCCCGGAAGCTGATGGTTGGCGGTTGTTCGTCAGAAGGGCAGTCACCGGGCATTCAAACATCCCGAGAAGCCAATGGTTGTGACCGTGCCGGGCAACTGGATTGACGATCGGTGGGAACGTTGAAGTCGATTCTGAATAAAGCGGAGTTCCACGAATCATGAGACGATTTGCCGTTGTCTTTGAAAAGGCCGAATCAAATTGGGCTGCTTATGTTCCGGACCTGCCGGGTTGCATCTCGACGGGATCGACTCTGCAGGAGACCAAGCACAATATTCGCGAAGCCATTGAATTGCACCTCGAAGCGATGCTGGAAGTCGGGGAACCAATTCCGGTTCCCACCAGCGACGTTGATTTCGTCGAGTTGGAAACGGTGTCCTGAACCGCGCGAGACGCGAACATCGCAAAAAAACCCTGACCCGGCAACGCAGCGAAGAAAACACCGTTGGCTAACCGCAACCGCCCGAGCCGGGGAACTCGTTGGCCTTCCAGGCAAAACGTGGAATCATACTGGCCGGGAGGTCCGCCAATGGCCATGGAGAGAATCGACTGGTCGGAGTGCCCGCTCGTCGAAGTCAAGCCCGGCGTGCAAAGCGGCGCTCCTGTGCTGCTCGGCACGCGCATGCCGGTCGACACGATTGTCGATAATTTCGACTATGGCGTGAGCGGCGCCGAAATCGTGGAACAGTTTGAGGTTCCGCAAGATCGTGTCGAGGCGATCTTGGCTTACGCCAAGACTCACCGCATTGCACATCGTATTTGACAAGAACGTGCCGGTCGGTGTATGGCGATTCCTGACCAAACATGAGGTGCGCACCTTCGCCGAGATACAGTGGCATCCGCAGCTTGAAAACGGCGAGTTTCTCAACGCGGCGGAAGCGTCGGGGTTCGACGTGATGGTTACGACGTGATGGTTACGTCCGATCAAACATCAGGCACCAGCAAAACCTGACCGGCCGGAAACTCGCCTTCGTCCTGCTCGGGTCCAATATCTGGCCGGTGGTGCGTGATCACGGAGCAGTGATAGCGGCCAAAGTCGAAGCGGCAACACCGGGGAGCTACGAGTTCATCGAAATGCCGCCGCCGCCGAAGCGTCGCGGGGACAGCGGCTGAACGCCGGGCTATGGGTGGCGGCCGGGAGTCGCCGCCGCCAGTGTCTTTTCCAGCTCGAGTTGAGTGACACCATCAATCTCAACGACCTTGGTCCGGTTTGTCAAGCCGGTCACAATCCGCACCCGCGACTGCGGCACGTCCGCCAGTTCGGCAAAGAAGCGGATGCATTCCTGGTTGGCCTTGCCATCCACCGGGGGCGCCGCCAAGTCCACCTTGTAAGCCTCGCCGAACCGGCCGGCAAGCGCGGTCCGCCGGGCGCGCGGGTGCACCTTTACCGTGAGACGCGCCATTCGATTTTTGCCCTCAGGTTGGCTACGCCGGCCGCCACCCGGGTGTCGATGACGTCGAACGCAATGGCGTCGTCCAGCCAGTCGTGGCTCGATCCGTCGGCGCTCTGCGTGGCCACGGTCAGGGTGTACTGCTGCGGTGTGAGCCAGCATTCGATGTGGAAATCGACTTCCAGTTCGTCGCCGGCCTGGAAGTCCCCCAGCGGTTGCTTTTCGATGCGCGTGTTGGTGCCGTAGACGTCCATGCCGATGCGCGTGCGCAACAGAATGCCCACCATTGGGTCGGATTTTGCCTGGTGAAAATGCGAGCGCACGCGCACCGTGACCGGCTCGCCGCTGGCTATGGAAGTAACTTCCTCGCCCTGTGCGTTCAGAATCTGCACGCTGACGATCTCGCTGGCTCCATCGCCGTGGCGGTAGCTGCCCCGTACGCGGCCTTCCTTTTTGCCGCGCGACTGCTGCTGAGCCAGGACCAGGCCGATGTAGCGGTTGATCACGTCGTTGGGCGAGCCCTGCGCCTCAATGCGTCCATGCAGCAGAAGAATGGCGCGGTCGGAGAGTTGCTTGACCAGACCCAGATCGTGCGAGACGAAGAGCACCGTGACCTTGCGCTCGCGCAGTTCCTCAAACTTCCGCACGCAGCGGTTGGCGAAGACGGCGTCGCCCACGGCCAGGGCTTCGTCGACGACCAGGATTTCGGGATCCACATGGATCGCCGTGGAAAAAGCCAGGCGCACGTACATGCCGCTGGAGTATTCTTTGACGGGCCGTTCCATGAATTCGCCAATTTCCGCGAAGGCCTCGATGGAAGGCATGGCTTTGTCGATCTCGCCGCGGCTCAGCCCCATGATCTCGCCGTTGAGATAAACGTTCTCCCGGCCGGAGAATTCGGTGTTGAAGCCGGCCCCCAACTCCAGCAGCGCCGCGATGCGCCCGCGCGTGACCACACGGCCCGTGGTGGGCTGCAAAATACCGCAGGCGATTTGCAGCAGCGTGCTCTTCCCGCAGCCGTTGGGACCCACCAGGCTTAGGATCTCGCCCTTTTCAACCTCGAAGCCGATGTCGCGCAAGGCCCAGAAGTCCGTATGCCGAGGCTGGCTGCCGGGCAGCATTTCCCGCAGACGGTCGGAGGGACGGCGGTACAAACGATAGAGCTTGGAAACGTTTTGAACTAGGACCAAACCTTGATTCTAATGTAACGCGGCACTGGCATTCTTGCCTGTGTTGGTTTGCTCCGGAATACCGCCCGGGGTCGGGCACCCCGTTCCCACCCGAAACTGCGCCAAACGCCCCAAACACCCAACCACCAGGCGTGTCGGGGCGCACGCGGACGGCATCGGAGACGAAAACGCCGTCCCTTTCCCACGTCCCCGCTTCCGCCATATGTGTCAAGCAATTCCACAGTCCCCGTCGATTTCTTGGGCGTTCCGCCCCCGGCCCTGACCGTCCGAAAACCGACAGTGGAGCACAACCTGCCTGTATTAATTTCTATTTTAAGCTCTTTTATTCTTAATTAGGAGAATCGATCCATGAGAAAGCATCTGGCTATCGCTTTGCTTGCCCTAGCCCCCGTAGCCCTTTTCAACACCGCATCCGCCGGCGACCATCAGGTCAAACCAGCCGTGAACTTTGCCGAGACTGCCATGCTCAACGGCAGCACCACATCCCTCGGAAAGACCGGCGTTGTGGTGAAAATCCAAAGTGCCGCCGTTGCCAAAGACGGCACAATCACCGTCCGTGCCACCGTTGTAGATTCAGACGGGCTCCCCCTGGACCGCCTGGGCGTGGCCAGTAAGGGTCCGATCTCCATGAGTTTTATCGCCGCCTACATTCCCGCCGGCCAGACCCAGTACGTGTCCTATTCCACCACCGTGGCCAAAGCCACCCTGAACACCAACGCCTCGCAAATCCAGGCGGCGAACGATTCCGGCGGCGCCTTCGTCACCAATTCCGTCGGTGACTACACCTATACCTTCAAGACCAAGGCGCCAGCCACTTTCGACGCCACCGCCACCCACGCCATCGGAGTCGCCGCCCAACGCGACCTGTCCGAGTTCGGCACATTCGATGAATGGAGCGAGACCTCCAACGACGTTTTCACTTTCGTTCCGAACGGATCGGCGGTGACCGTGACCCGCTCGGTGGTGACCACCGATGCCTGCAATCAGTGCCACGACCCGTTGATCGGCCACGGCGGATCCCGCGTGAAAGTGGAACTATGCATCATGTGCCACACGCCGCAAACCGTCAATCCGGATACGCAGCTCACCATGGACATGAAGGTCTTGGTCCACAAAATCCACATGGGATCGAGCCTTCCCAGCGTAGTTGCCGGCGCCCCTTACCGGGTCTGGCATCGCGGCGCCTGGTCCGACTTCTCCAAAGTCGTCTTCCCGCAGGACGTCCGGAATTGCACCACCTGTCATGCCGCCGGCGCCACTCAAGCCAACGCCTGGAAAACCAATCCTACCGCGGCCGCGTGCGGTTCCTGTCACGACAATGTGAATTTCGCCACCGGCGCCAATCATCTCAACCTGCCGCAGCTCGATGACAATCAGTGCAAGAACTGCCACACCGCGCAGGCCTCTCTGGACTTCGATGCCTCGATCCCCGGCGCGCATCTCATCCCCGCCAACTCCACCTCGCTGCCTGGGCTGGTCACCAAGGTCCTGAAGGTCGATGGAGCTACGCCGGGGAACGCGCCCACGGTCACGTTCAGTGTGACGGACAAATCCAACCAACCCGTCGACATCTCCAAGCTCACTTCGCTCCGGGTGGTTCTTGGGGGCCCCAACACCGATTACCAGACCGGCCCCGGCGCCATCCGCGTTTCCGAAAATCCCAACACTGCGCCCGGTACGGCGGGCAGCAATGGCGTGTACGCCTACACCATGACTAATAAGATCCCGGCCGGCGCGGTGGGCTCATTTACGGCTTCCATCGAAGCTATGAATACGGTCACGTTGCTCCCGGGCACGCTGGCCGCACAGCCGGCCAACGACGCCGCCAAGCCGGTGGAGTTCTATTTCTCGGTGGACCCGAGCCCGGTCGCCGCACGGCGCCAGGTAGTA
>Ga0210402_10002562_pt1 | contig 17617 bp, 14 predicted proteins | sample IncBWC7MmetaG_FD_161055 | JGI IMG/M metagenome (GOLD analysis project Ga0210402, IMG submission 161055) | Forest soil microbial communities from Barre Woods Harvard Forest LTER site, Petersham, Massachusetts, United States - Inc-BW-C-7-M | ecosystem: Environmental > Terrestrial > Soil >... | reverse complement strand
GTGTCCCGCCGCGCCAGTGATTTCCACTTCGAGCCCGAGCAGGGTTTTGTGCGAATTCGCTATCGGGTCGACGGCGTGCTGCGGCAAATCCGCGCGCTGCATTCGAAATACTGGTCGGCGATGCTGGTGCGCATAAAAGTCATGTCGGGCATGAATATCGCGGAATCCCGGGCGCCGCAGGACGGGCGCATCAGCCTGCATTTGCAGGGCCGCTACGTCGACTTCCGCGTCGCCGCGCAACCGACTACCTACGGCGAGAACGTGGTACTGCGCATTCTCGACAAAATGCAGAGCCTGGTCGCCCTCGATGCATTGGGCTTGGCACCGGACCAATTCGAGGCCCTGCAGCTGATGATCAGGCGCCCCGACGGCATCTTGCTGGTCACCGGGCCGACCGGCAGCGGCAAGACCACCACGCTGTATTCCATCCTGAAGGCTCTCAACAGCGAAGGGGTCAACATCATGACCCTGGAAGATCCGGTGGAATACCCGATGCCGATGATCCGGCAAACGAGCCTGGCCGAGGGACTGAAAATCGATTTCGCAACCGGCATTCGTTCAATGATGCGCCAGGATCCGGACATCATTCTGGTGGGCGAGGTCCGCGACGCCGAGACGGCCTCGATGGCATTGCGGGCCGCGATGACCGGGCACCAGGTATTCAGCACGCTGCACACGAACTCCGCGCTCGGCGCGATGGCACGACTGCAGGATCTGGGACTGAATCCGGAAATCCTTGCCGGCAATATGATCGGGGTGATCGGTCAACGTTTGGTGCGGCGCCTATGCACCGGCTGCAAGCGGCCCTTTCAGCCGAACGTCGCACAGGCGCGCCTCTTGGGGCTCGACCCGGACGAGCCGCAGTCGTTGTTCGAAGCAGCAGGCTGCGAGGCCTGCGAACAGCAGGGCTACCTCGGGCGAATCGCACTCATGGAGGTCGTGCGATTCGATGCGGACTTGGATGAATTGGTGGCGCGCAGAGCCACCATGCGGGAACTGCGCAGCGTCGCCACGCAAAAGGGCGCACGAACGTTGGCACAGGACGCGATTCGCAGAGTGCTGGACGGGACCACGACCTTGAGCGAGATCGCGCGCACCATCGATCTGACCTCGCTCGAGGCGCGTTGAACTCCGATGAGCATCTATCGCTACAGAGCGGTCACCGATACGGGGCAGATTCGCAGCGGCCAGACCGAAGCGCTCAACCTGCGGGACCTCGAGGCGCGCCTGGCGCAAGCTCGGCTGGATTTGATTGAGGCGCACATCAGGCCGCTTGCGGCGCCCAGCGCTTGGGGCGCCGGCCCCTCCTCGAAAGATCTCATCACGTTTTGTCTGCACCTCGCCCAAGTGACCCGCGCGGGAATATCGCTTCTCGACGGACTTCAGGATTTGATCGATGATGTGGAACACCCGCGGTTTCGCGTCATCTTGGGCGCCATTGTCTCGGCAATCCAATCGGGCACCGGACTCGCGGACGCGCTGGCCGCATACCCCAAGGTATTCGATCGGACTTTCATCGCACTGATTCGCGCCGGCGAGCAATCCGGCAACATCCCGGAGACTTTTCGCAGGCTCGCCGATTCCCTGAAATGGCGCGACGAGCTGCGCTCCGGCTTCAGGAAACTGCTGATCTATCCAGCGTTCGGCATGACTGTGATCATCGCAGTGTTCCTGTTTCTCATGATCTACCTGGTGCCGCAACTTTCCGGCTTTATTCGCTCCATGTCGGGCGGAAATCTACCGCTGCAAACCCAGGTCCTGCTCGCCATCTCCAACTTCCTGGTCAAACATTGGTGGGTATTGCTGGCGGTGCCCGCCGCCCTTGGCGTGGCGATGAGTCTCCTGCTGCGCTTTGCGTCCGAAGACCTGCGCGCGAAATTCGATGCCCTCAAGCTGCGTCTTCCGCTGATCGGACCGACGCTGCAAAAAATCGCGCTGGCTCGATTTTCCTCCACGTTGGGGATGCTGTACGCGTCCAGCATTCCAGTACTCAGCGCGTTGGAGTTGTCTGCCGGCGCGGCAGGCAACCGTATGATTTACCGGGCGGTCATCGCCTCCAAGGCGAAAATCGCCGATGGTCTGACCATTGCCGAGTCATTCGAAGCGGCGAATCTGTTCCCAAAATTGGTGGTCCGCATGCTGCGCATCGGCGAGTCGACCGGTGAACTCGATAAATCGCTCGCCAACGTCAGCTACTTCTACGATCGAGAAATCGCCGATTCCATCAAAAGCGTGCAGGCGCTGGTCGAACCGGTCCTTACCGTATTCATGGGATTGATACTGGGGTGGCTCATTCTCTCGATGCTGGGGCCGCTGTACGACACCATCTCAAAGCTAAAACTATGAAGAGCCGCGACCAATACATCTACATCACCAGCACCGCGGTTGCGTGCTATCGCGACAATGGCAGTCTCGATATCGTGGCGGAGATGTCGACGCCGCGCAATGCCGCACTGGATGGCGACATGCTTGCGCTAAGCCTGCGGCAGTTCGAGTCGCACCTGGAACGGTATCCGCATGATCGCTACTTCGTGATCACGGATACGCAAGCCGAAGCGTACCAAGCGGAGACCGTACCTCACGTGTCGCGCGGCGATCTCAAGCTGCTGTTGAACCGTAAACTGGATCAGCGTTACCGATCGACCGATTATCGAGCCGTCGTGCCGCACCGGGCTAGGCGCTACGCCTTCATCCGCAATCTGGCTAGGCGCCAGTCGCGCACCACTACGCGCATCCTGTACGCGCTCATCAATCCGGAAACCCTTTCGCCCTGGCTCGGCGCGTTGGAGCGTCGCGCCTTGAACGTGCGCGGACTGTACAGCCTTGGAGCGCTCATGCCGGCGCTCATGCGCCACTTGAATATTCCGTCCGGAGCGGATGCGTTGGTAGTGATGCGCACTGCCGCAGGGTATCGGCACGCGTTCGTGGCGCCGTCGGGCTTGCGATTCTCCCGGCTTTGCGCTCACTCGGGTTCCGCCGACTCGCAAGTGGCGCAGGAAATCGAGAAGACGCTGCAATATTTGACCATGACGCGTTTGTGGGGCGTGGATAGCCGTCATCGAGCACTGCACATTTCGGTGATCGACGCCGAACCAGCGTCGAATGCTCTGCATGTGCCGTCGGACAACCCACTGATTGTTCAGCCGGTACAGATTCATCCCCGCGTTCTGGCGCCGCACGGGCCGCCTAAGCTGCTGGACGCCGGCAATTCGGCATGGTTGCTCTTCAATCACGGCGCGCTGCGCGCGCATGGCGCGGGCTGCTCCGCAGGTCTGACTCTGCAGGATGCCGGCCGTCGCGCTACCTATCGCGCTGCGGCTCTCGGCACGACGGCTGCAATCGCCCTGGCGAGCGCGGGTTACGCGGCATTCACCGAGGCTGCCACGCGGGAAAGCGCCGCGCATGCCAACAGCGGAGAAATGATTGCCGCCCATTTTGACGTCATGGCCAAAGACAGCGAGCAGATGACTCCCGTGGCGGACCTCGACGCAGAGCAGTTGCGCGCCGCGGTGCAAACGCGCGATCGATTGCTTAAACGCAATATCGATGCCGCAGGTCTCATGCAGGCCATCTCGGCGGCCCTGGCGCCGTTTCCCGATCTCGACATTGATTCTCTGGAATGGGCATATGCCCCGCCGGTTGCAAGCGCTGCGCCAGCGCCGCCGAAATCCATCCTCGTTCGGGTTGGTGGGCACATCAAGGCCCATCTACCCAAGGCCGAATCGAACGCCGCAGTTGCAGCGCTGGCCGCGGCAATGGGCCTGCAACTCGGCGGCGCCGGGAGCGTGGAGAAGCTGCCCTTCGACGTGGCTCCGGAAGGAAGTTTGACCAGCAAGCCCCATGATGGCGCCGCCGAGCCGCCGCAATTCAGCGTGACTGCAACGGTTCCCGTGGGTGAGAAGCCGTGAGCACCACGCACTCCTCGCGCAATACCGCCGCGGCGCTGGCTGCCACAATCAAGTATTGTGTCGTTGCGCTCATCGTCTGCATTTTGCTCATCGGAATCATGCGCGCCCGGCGTGGCGCGGCGGAACATCGCGACGAACTCGCCGCACAACACATCCGCACCGCCAGGGCCAACCTCGATCGGGCCAACGAGCGCCGCACTCTGACGGAGAAATATTTAGCCCCCTACAACCGAATGGTCCACGAGGGATCGATGCAGCGGTTCGATCGCGCTGCCGCGGGCGACTGGTTTGAGGCCGCCATCCGTGGACCGCAAGACGGCGCCGTCGATGGTTATGCGATCGGCAAGGATGTTCCGTACGCCGGCGAGGAAAACGCCGAACTCACCGCCTTTCGAATCATCTCGCACTCACTCGAATTCAGCGCCAAGGTCGACGATGAAGATGCCTTCGTCGATCTCATGAAATCGATTGAAACTCGGCTGCCCGGCACGAGCGCGGCGGAAGCCTGTTCACTGAACCGCGATCGCGAGTCGGGCTTGAGCATGGAGCCCCTTGCCGTGAGGTGCAGTGTGGTCTGGTATGAATTCGCGCCTGCTGACGCCGCTCTTAGCGCCAACGCCCAGGAACCTAAGCCATGAGCGAGAGAGCTCGCCTTTGCCGTCGCGCGCGCCACCGCTGGCCATGGCTTAGCTTGCTGATGCTGCTATCACCGACCTTCAGCAGCGCGGCCCCCCCGGTCGATGAGCCGCGCGAGGCCTCGCCCAGTGCGTTGTCCGACGGCGCGCCGCGGGCGCACGCTAGAAACGGCAAGACCCGCATCGGCAGGATCTTTTTCTCGCCGGACGAGCGGCGTCATCGAAATGCCAACAAGACGCCGGCAACCGACGCGCCGAGCACCGTCCACGCGGCTCGCGGCGAACGCTTGGAGATCAACGGCGCGGTCAGTTCGAGCACGCAAGGCCGCGCAGTGTGGGTCAACGGCGCCGCGATCGAGAATTCGGCAAAATTCAAATCGGCCTGGACGGACCGCGAGGGCAATGTCTGGCTGCGCGATGATCGACGCACACCGCGTCTGGTGCGGCCCGGCCAGGCGATAGACCCCGCGAGCGGTGTGATCGAAGACTTGCTTCCCGCCGGGTCCGCGGCGCGCCGCTGATTTGGAGCCCCCATGCCACCTCGCGCAGCATGCACACCCAGTCCGCACCGTCAGCAAGGCGCTGCCGCGCTGTTGTTGATTCTCACCATGATCGTGATCCTGACCGTCGTGCTCGCACCGCGATTGACGTTGTGGCAGGTGCATAACGCGGCGAGCGGCCGCGGCTATCAAACGCTCATGGACGCGAAGGCCGCAATCCTCGCGCATGCCGCGAATCCGGGAGCGGATGCGGTGGCGGGCCGTCGCTTGGGACAGATATCGCTCACGCCCGATTTGCCCGTGCTCGCCGGCAGCGGCTACGACGGCTTGAGCAAAACCACCCCCACGGGCAAACCAGGATGTGCGACGCGAACCTGGGCTCCCGGTCAGGCGCTCATCGATCCGAATACCTTCGCAACGCCGCTCGATGTGCGCTGCTTCGGTCGCTTCCCTTGGTTGAGCTTCGGGCTTCCGGGACCGAGCACGCCGGATGACCAGTTGGGCGAGGTGCCGTGGGTATTCATGTCGGCCAACCTCGTCGTCGGGTCGGGCTGCCTCGCAAATTTGAATCCGCTCATGCTGAGCAGTGTCTATACCGGCGTCTGCAATACGAACGGGACGAATGTGCCGTTTCCCTGGCTGCGCGTGGTCGACGCTCGCGGCAATTTGCTGTCGTCGGAAGTCGCCATCGTACTCATCCTCCCGGGACCGCCCGTGGGGAATGGGCAAACCCGCAGCGCACCCGTCGATCAAGCGCCGGCGGCCTATCTCGAAGGCTTGACGGTGGCCGCCGGCTGCCCGACTCCTTGCGTTCCCGGGACCTACAATAATGCCGCCTACACGGTGGCAAGCGGATTGGCCTGGACCTTCATCGATGCGCCCGCAAGCACGAGCTTGAGTCCGCCGCCTTCCTACTACGCGACGCCGTTTCAGTTCAACGATCATTTGATCTACATCACCGCGAGCGAGTATTTCGAGGCGATGGAACAACGCGCGCGGCTCGCCGTCCTCGCTACGTTGAGCGCCTTCCGCACCGCCAACAACTACTTGCCCTATTCGGGCGACTATCCCTCGACGCCGCTCTCCTCGAGCTGCGCGCTGCATTCGCGGTTCGGTCTGCTGCCGCAGGCCCCCCTAAGCTGCGGCGCTTTGAACTACCCGGCGTGGCTCATCGCCGCGGGTTGGGGGTCTTACTTTATTTATGCCGTCGATCCCGGCTGCACCGCCGGCGCGGCCGCGCCGCGCTGTCTCGCACCGAGCTTGCGGCTGGGCGGCGCCGCGCCGCGTTACAACGCAGTTCTGTTCAGTCCCGGTCGCGCAATTCAAAGTGCGCCGTATGCGGCGTCGAAGGGCGCACCGCAAGCGCCGCTGGGGAGCGGTCAGTTGAACGATTTTCTCGACAGCGCGAGCAACGTGGCAGGACCGCCGTTCGATGCCGCAGGGACAGCCCGAACCGCCAACTACGACGATCGCATGTACGGAATACCATGAGACAGCAACGAGGATTCACCTTGGTCGAGCTGGCCATTTCCATGGTCATCCTGGGGCTCGTGCTGACCGGATTTGCGCTGGCCCTGTCGCAGCAAGTGCAGCAGCGTGAACTGACCGATACCCGCACGGCCCTGCAGCAGGCTAACGACGCGATCGTTGCGTTCGTTGTCGCCAACGCTCGGCTTCCCTGCCCTGCGGTGGTCGGCAGCAACGGCCAGGAATCCATGGCCGGCATCGGTGTATGTACGGCGGCGGCCGGTTTTCTCCCGGCAGTCTCGCTCGGCTTGCCGAATCTCGACGGCAATGGGCTGCTCAATGATGGGTGGGCCGACGGCAGCACACACGACAATGCCGGGGTGCTCAATTATCCGCGTGCGATCCGTTACTCCGTGGCGCTGCTCGCCGGCAATGCGCTCACGACCGCATCTCTCGGCGGCGCGGCCCGTGCGACCGTCGGGGCAACACTCGCCGCCAACAATGGCCTGTTCGTATGCCGTTCGGCGGCCGGGATCGTCGCTGCCGGGAATCGCTGCGGCGGCAATGCGAACGCGCTGGGCTTGAATGTGGTTGCAGTAATTTGGTCGCAGGGCCCCACCGGCAACGACGCTCTCGGCAACTCCGCCGATGAGAAACAGAATTCCAGCCAGCTAGGCGCGCCGGCCGTGCCGCGCACCTTCGTCATGCGCGACCCTTCGGGTGCCGCGGCGCCCGCGGGCCGCTTCGACGATGTCGTGTCGTGGGTCTCGTGGGGGGCCGTGTCGGACCAGCTGATGCTGGCATGGCAAGTCCAATGATTCGGCCAAGACCGCGCCCGCTGCTGGGACTGGCGCAACTGACTCTCTTGGAGGCCAGACGCACGGCGGTGGGCAAGGCCGTGATTGCGGCGATTGTCATTGCGCTCGGCCTCGCGCTTTTCGTGGATCGCATCGTACTGACCGAGCAAGCGCGCGCGGCCGTGATCACTTATGCCGTGATCGTGCGCTTCGGTCTCGTGCTGCTCATTGCTCAGGCGATCATCGCCAACACCGTGCGCGACTTGCATGAGCGGATGGTCGAGCACTTTCTCGCGCTGCCGTTGACCCGTCTGCAATATGCCGTTGGCAAGTGGCTGGGGTGGGCGGCCGTCGCAGCCGTTTCCGCCATCGCGGCGGGACTGCCCTTGTTGGGCTTTGTGGGAACGCCGGGGCGGCTGGCGTGGACCGTGAGTTTCCTAGTTGAAGCCGTGGTTGTCGCGAGCCTCGCCCTGCTCTTGGCGCTAGCGCTCGGCCGGGTAGTGACCGCCATGCTCGCTTTTTGCTGCTTGTACTTGTTTGCGAGGATCAGCTACTTGCTGGTCCTGCTCGCCAATAACATGGGCGCGAGCGAGGGCTCGCTAGTCGAGCGTTTCGATGCGTTTTACATCGAGCTTGCCAGTTACCTGCTGCCGCGGATGGACCGTTTCGCCGAGACCGCGTGGCTCACAGGCGGCGCCATCCATTTAGGACCGGGATTGCTGCAAGGGGCGATTTACCTTGCGCTGCTCGGTGCCGTGGCCAGCCTCGAACTGCGGCGCAAACAATTTTGAACGGGCATCGCATCACCGCTACAGGTCGCACATGGATACTGCTCTGCGCGTGTCTAGCCGCCAATGTGCTGTTTCAGCGCTCGAACCCGCCTGCCTGGACCGACGTCGGCGATCTCGAAACGCCGCCACGGCTCGAGCTCGTGCGCGCCGCGAGTTTGAGTGAGGACAGTTTGGCTGGTTACCTCGTGGCTTTGTTTCTGCAGAACTTCAACGTTTCGTTGGGCCGCGCGACACCGGTGGCGGCGATGGATCGCAGCGCCGTCATCCGTTGGCTCGACCTGTCGACCGATCTTGATGGCGACAGCCGCTATCCGCTTTTGCTGGCGGCACGCCATTTTGCGGAAACGGGCACTCCGGAGCAGCGCCGGTACATGCTCGACTGGATTTATGAACGCTTTCAGGAGCGGCCGAACGAGCGCTGGCCGTGGCTCGTGCATGCGCTGTTCGCGGCCCGGCACGTGCTGCACGACGAGGCCCTCGCGAAAACCTATGCCACGGCGCTGCGGACCCGGGTGACCGATCCCAAGGCTCCGAGCTGGGTGGCGCAAATGGATTTGCTCCTGCGGGCCGATCTCGGCGAGACCGAGGATGCAAAGGTCATCCTGGCCGGACTCATCGATGCGGGTCAAATTCGCTCGCCCGGGGAACTCCAGTTCCTCGAGTCGCGAATTGCGGCAGTGCCAGCGCCGACTCCCAAATTGTGACCCACGCAACGTTAAGAATTGCGGTTTTTGGCCGCTAAATCGTTAAGACACATATCCCCCAACAGGACAGGAACGAAAATGACTCATCGTCGGCAACACCAAAGCGGCTATACCCTCGTGGAAATAGCGATCGTTCTGGTCATCATCGGTCTTCTCTTAGGCGGAGTGCTGAAAGGGCAGGAATTGATCTATAACCAGAAGGTCAAGTCCACCTACGACAATTACCGCCAGTACACCGCAGCCATGTATGGGTACCAGGATCGGTACAAGGCCCTGCCGGGCGATGATGCCAAAGCCACGACCCGCGGATTTATCCCCGGGCCGACTGATCCGGCCATCGTCAACGGCAATGGCGATGGCTATATCGGCAACGGCGGCAACCAGTGCCTGGTGGCCGGCAATTCGGGCTTGGAAGTGTGTCAGGCGGCTTATCACTTGCGGCTGTCGGGCTTTATCACGGGCCAGGGATCTATCTCTGCCGAACACCCGCTGGGCGGTGTTGTGACGCTCAACTCGCCCGCCGGTACGGGCATGGCCGCCGCGTTCGTCGCCCCGACAGCGGTTTGCTGGCATGGGCTGCCCAACAAAGCGGCTCAGCAAATCGACGTGTCGTACGATGACGGGCGCGCGACCACCGGATCGATGCAAGGCAGCGCTGACTACACCACCCTCACCGCGACGCTTCCCGACACACCCTCGGCTGCTTGGACTTGCATGAAGAACTAACTGTCGGCGCGTAGGGGAGTGATTCTTAGGCGTCGATAGAGTCCCGCTGGAGTAAGTCGTTAGTTAAGCAAGGGCAGGTCGGGTTCTGGACGGCGCGAACAAGCGCGGGTCGCGCACGAATAGTGCGACGCAACTCACAAATCGCGAAACCCTGTACTGGGAGAATGGCGGCAACTAAGGAGTTTCCGCAGCACAGCCATCGCACTGCGTGCGTTGCGCAAGGGGAGTAGCCGTGGCGAGCTCATACATTCTGTCCAATGACTCATTCGCCGGTTAAAGACACCCGATGAAAAGCAAGTTGTCGCCCCCGACGGCCTCGTTGGACTTCGGAATCGCCAAGGTCCAGGAATCTCGGCGCCACGGGGGGAAATCGGCGCCCGCGGCAGCTCGCAAACCCAAGATCTTGGTCGTGGATGCCGATCCGGCGATGCGCCGCCTGATGGGGGTTCGCCTGGCGGCCGATTATTCGGTGCAATCAGTCGGTACCGCACATGCGGCCTTGGATGCCTGCGTTCGCTCCAGACCGAATCTCGTGGTCACGGATCTGCGCCTGGAGGATATGGGCGGAATCGCTTTCCTGAAGGAGCTAGAGAGCCGCTGGCCGCTCTTGTCGGTGATCGTACTCACCGCGCACGGCACGATCCCCGAGGCTGTGGAGGCCACGCAATGCGGCGCCTTCGGCTACCTGATCAAGCCGATTGAGCGAGAAGAACTTTTGGGACAGGTACAACGCGCGATCGCGGCTTCAACGTTCAACCCGAGCGACAACGAGTGGCGCACGAAAATCGTGTCGCGCAGCCAGCTCATGGAGGATCGGCTGAGCATTGCCAACCAAGCCGCGAGCTGCGATGTGCCCGTGCTGCTGACCGGAGAAAACGGCACCGGCAAGGAACTGCTGGCGCGCGCCATCCACGCGGCGAGTGCGCGCCGCAAGCAGCCTTTTGTGGTGCTGGACTGCAAAGATCGGCAGCGCCAGGTGCTGGAATCCGAGCTGTTCGGCAGCGAATCGCAAGGATCTGCGCTGCAGCGTGCGCAGGGTGGCACCCTGTTGCTCGATGAGATCGGCGAATTGCCATTCGATCTTCAGGTCGCGCTGGCCCGCGCGATTACGCCATATTCCCTACCCTCCTCCAACGCGCGCGAAGCCAATCCGACCACGGCGCGCAGTGGCGTGCGCCTCATCTGCACCAGCTCGCGCGACCTGCAAGCCTTGGCTCACAGCGGCGCCTTTTTTCGCGATTTGCTCGAGCAGATCAATATCCTGCCGATCGAGATTCCGCCCCTGGGTCGTCGTCGAGAGGACATTCCGCTGCTCGTATCGCATTTTCTGGAACAAGCCACGGAGGCCGGCGGCCAAGAGAAAATCTACTCTCCGAAGGCGATCGAACTGCTGGCGACCACGGACTGGCCCGGAAATGTCCGCCAGCTCTTCGATTTGGTGAAGCGGCATGTGGCTCTCTCGCATGGCAAGCTCATGAGCAAGGAGTTCGTACAACAGTCTCTGGGGCCGCAGCCGCCGGGCATGCCGGCGTACGATGAGGCGCGCGACCAATTCTCTCGGGATTTCCTGGCCGCGAACCTGCAGCGTGCGGGTGGCAACGTCACCAAGGCCGCTCGACTTGCCAAACGCAACCGGTCGGATTTCTACAAGCTCTTGGAGCGTTACCGACTACACGCGCATGACTTCAAGGAAGGCGGTACGCCTCGAGCCGAGGGCGAGGACGAAGGCTGATCAATCGCCTCTTGATGATATAGCTACGGTCTCACGCTCGAAGCGCTGACCTTAACCACCTCCCTTGCAGTGCTTGGCGTCCGCGAGTTGCATCAAGCGCGCGAGGCGCGGATTCGCCTGCAGCTGCTGACCAAAGTCCGCCCCTAAGTCGGCCGTCTGACTGATCATCTTCTGCGTGGTTGGCAGATCCTCTCTCATAACCCTTTCCTTCTCGACCTTGTCCTGCGCGTCGAGAGTCTTCTCGACCGCATTGAGAGCGTGGCCACTGACCAAACCTCCCGTGGCAAGTTCGGTCGCCGTGTCGGCCGCAGTCGCCGCGGCAACGGCAGCCTGGGCCTCGGCCTGCCGCTTCGCCAAGATCGCCTCTTCCTTCTTGATGATCTTTTGCTGCTCCTTGGTGGTCGCGTCGAGTTCGGCGACCTTCTTCTTGTCCTGTACCGTGTACTGCTGCTGCTTGAGTTCCGCGGTAATTTGCGTGCAGGTCATTTGCTCATCGCCCGGACGCTGCGCGGAAGGATCGGAAGCGCTCTGGTTGTAGGCTTGCTGCGTGCCCTGCAACTTCTCGCAGGCTTCAACCGACATGGGTGCGTTCGGCATGCTGGCGAGTCTGGCGCAGTCCATGCTGCCGCCCATGTTTCCTCCCGCCGCCTTTGCGTTCGAAATGCTTCGGTGCCCGAAAAATCCACCGATTCTCGAACCATTACTCGAGGACTGGGTGTCGCTCGATGCGGCCGACGCAGCTTGCGTCGAGGTTTGCGTCGATGCCTGAGCCAGCGCCGTGCCGTGATCCTTGCCCTGCGCCACAGCCGCCACGGCGCTGGTCAGTTGCGCGACCAGCGGACTTATGACGTCCTGTCCGTCCGAAGCTGCCTTGGCGCTCAGCGAGTCTGCTTTAATGGGATCGCTTGACCCGATCGTCATGAGCCGGTAGTCGAGCACCACCGTGTCGCCACGCTTGATGCTTTCGACCCCACCACCGATGGCGTCGGGCGAAATCCCGTGCGTGAGAAGCGACAGCTTGCCGAACACGCCGCTGCCGGTACTGTGCTTGTTTTGCACTCGGGTATACAGCACATAGGTGCAGTGTTTGGCCTGCATTTCCGCTTCTAGACCACCGGTTGCCGCGCTCAAGGGCACGGCATCGATGGACTGGGCTTTGAACTGACTGATCAGGCTTTGGCGCATCGATTCCGTCATTTCTTCGCCCTGCACTTGGCCGTGCGGCAAGGGAATGCCAATCGTCAACGGTGCGGCACCGGCTTGATTGATGACGAGCCGCGCCACTGCCACGCATACGATCGACCAGCGCAAGTACTTGGTGGACATGGTGATTACCTCCGCTCCCGAGTTCGAAATGAGTCTCCCTATTGATAGACGCGCAAGGGCGAGCATTTCGGGCTCATCCGTTTCTATTTATTGGCGGATGAAGATGGAGCGTGCCGGACTAGCAACAGTGTCGCGGACTGGAATGCGTGGGTCGCGGGGAAGCAGGTGCGATGGGCTATCGCACCTAGACGCACCCGAATACCCGGTAATTCAGTGCCGGGCCAATAGCTCCTTGTCCTTGGCGATGAAGGCCGCATAGTCCGCAGCAATTTCAGGCTTCTTCGCGACGATGGCCTGCGCCATTTGCAGCGAGGCCGTCGCCGAGAGCTGTGCCTCGCGCCAAAACTCCGCGCGCGTCGGCGCCGCGTCTGCTGCTTGTGCCGCCGACGCATAGGCCTGCGCCAGATCCTTTTGCGCTTCAATCAAGGCAGCACTGATTTCCAGGTTGCTCTCTGGCGGGTTGGGCGGTGCGCCCAGCAGTTGCACAGCGCTGCGGCAGTGATCCACCGCCTTCGCCGGATCGCCCAGCGCCACCCACAAATTCCCCGCATTTTCTTCGCTCTCTGCCAGATCCAGCCGCGCCAGACGATTGGTCTTATCCGCATCGTACAGAGTGCGAAAAATAGGCAAGGCCTCTTCAACGTACGGCAGCCCCTCGTGGGGTTGCCCCTCGGTGCCCAGAGCCGCACCCAGCTCACCCGCGGCCACGGCGAGGTGCCGTTGGCCTTCGACATCACCCTGCTTATTGACCGTTATTTCGCGCATCGTTGCGAGCGCCTTGCGCAGAGAGTCGATCCCTTTGGCGCGGCTGGCCGAATCGTCGGCTTTGAGTTGATTCTCGGCGAGATTCGAATATGCGAAAGCAAGATTGTCGCGGTGCTTGTATTCCGGAGCCTTGGCGACGATCGCCTCGTACATCTCGACGGCACGCTGCCCGTCTGCAATGCCGCCGGCGGGATCACCGTGGCCGCTGCGAAATTGCGACCTTCTATAGAAGCCGGCTCCCAGCTTCGCGCGCACCTCGAGGGAGTCCGGAAACAACGCGACCCTCCGCTGCATGATGTCGATCTCCTTCGAAATCATCTCGAGTTCTTCGGCAGGCCGTCCCAGCGCTCTGAGATTTGCGCTCGCGAGGTTGTAGGCTCGCGCCAATTGAAGGGATTCCGGCCGCGATGCCGGGTCGTTGCCGAGCGAGCGTTGCAGCAGCGCAATGGCCTGCTGAAAGCTCCTGAGCGCGGCAGCGTGATCGCCCAGGTTGTTATAGCCAACTTGCCCCTGCACCCTGCCCACGCGCATGTAGGCCTCGGCAAGTTCCAGCTGCAATGCGGCGTCGCCGCCCGGCTCGTGCGCAAGCAGATCAAGATAGGTCAGCGCCTTGTTCACCAGCAGCTGGCGCGCTTTAATGGATCCCGGCAGCTTCGCGATTTCGTCGTGGATATCGAACATAAAGGAGTTGGCGAGCTGCCGCACGCTGTCAAAATGCCGTTGAGCGCGATCGCGCTCGGCAGCGGCAATTCTTGCCTGCCGCTGCGTCGCCAGAATGCCCGCTAGCAGCACAACGAGCAGCAACGCACTCGCCAATGAAACCGCCCGATTGCGCGCGATGAAGCGGCTCGCGGAATACGCCCAGGTGCGCGGTCGGGCAGCAACCGTTCGATTGTCCAGGTAGCGCTGCACATCAGCCGAGAACTGCTGCACCGACTCGTAGCGCTTGTCGCGCTCTTTGCGCAGCGCCATCAACACGATGCTGTCGAGATCGCCCGCCAATTGCTTGCCGCTGAAAGAGACTTCCTCGTCCACGTTGGCGCTCGGTTTGACGGGCTCCGTGTCGCAAACCTCCCGGGCCAGCGCATAAGGGTCGCTGTTCAGGGATCGATAGGGGCTGCGGCCCGTCAGCAAGCGATAGAGAATAACGCCCAACGAATAGATGTCGGTGGCTGTAGTGATGGGCTCGCCACGAATTTGCTCCGGGCTCGAGTATTCGGGCGTCATGGCGTGCAGCGATGTGAGCGCCTCCACCGAACTGTCGGCGTCGAGCACCTTGGCAATGCCAAAATCCAAGAGCTTCACGACACCGTCATTGGTGACCAGTATGTTTCCCGGCTTCAAGTCGCGATGCACGGTCAGGTGTTGATGCGCGAAGTGAACGGCCGCGCACACATCGATGAACAGTTCGAGGCGCTGCCGGACCGACAGACCGTGATGTTCGCAATATCGGTCGATGGATTCGCCTTCAATCAGTTCCATGACGATGTAAGGCAAGCCCGCTTCCGTAATGCCGGCATCCAATATGCGCGCGATGTTCGGATGCTGGAGTGCAGCCAGAATTTCGCGTTCGGCGCGAAAACGGCTCATCATGACTTGGCCCGCAAGCTCACGGCGGATGAGCTTGATAGCGACCGCTTGGGGATAGAGTCCGTCGGCGCGAATGGCGCGATATACCTCGCCCATCCCGCCCGCCGCCAGCAGCGAAAGGATCTTGTAGACGCCGAGTGTACGTCCGATCCACGAGGGCTCATCACTCGGGGAGAATGCCGCGGCCGCGGGCGTCTCCATAAAGGTGCTCGATGCGGCCAGGGAAGCGAGCAGAGACTCCACTTCCTTCCTCAATCCGGAATCTGCGGAGCATTCTTGCGTCAACAGCGCATCGCGCTGGGCCGGGTCAAGTTCAACGCAGGCGTGAAACAACTCCCGCACTCGTTGCCAACGGGCCGTGGCGTTCATGACTCCACGCCCGCCAGCTCCCGAGCCAACCACGCCTTTGCCATCATCCAATCGCGCTTCACGGTGGCGTTGGATATATCGAGCACCTGAGCCGTCTCTTCCACCGTCAAACCACCGAAGAACCGCAGTTCCACGATCTGCGCCTGCCGATGATCGAGCCCATCGAGCCGGGTTAGCGCAGAGTCGATGCCGATCAGGCTGGCGCGCGCCGCCTCCGCGCCGGCGTCGCTCTGCGCCTCGAGCATCAGGTGCTCGCCAAGCCCCTCGAGGGTGATACCTACGGCATCGAGGCTCAAGTTCGTCTTGCCCCCGCCGCGTTTTTCCGCCAGACGCGCACGCGCTTGATCGACCAAGATACGGCGCATGAGGCTGGAAGCGATGGCGAAAAAGTGCGCGCGATTTTCCCAGCGCGGCGCTCGTTGATCGACCAGTCGGAGGAAGGCCTCGTGCACCAGTCCGGTGGTCTGTAAAGTCTGCGCGGTCGGTTCACGGCGCAGATGTCTGGCCGCCAGACGTTTGAGCTGCTCGTAGATCAGGGGAGTCAGATCTTCCAACGCGCCCGAATCGCCCTCACTCCAAGCGACCAGCAGCTGGGTGATTCGGTCATCAGGTGGTACCGGCATCGGTCTCCCGCGGTGGCTTGTTGCTGCCACTTCGATCTCGACGGCTAAAGTATAGTGGAACTGGAGCGGGTCCAATTCGCAATTCGGTGGCCCAGCCTTCGAAACGTGCGGATTCTCTGATTTTGTGTGGCGGGCATTTCGGAGTGATAATGTCCCGTCGCCCCGAGCGATGCACTGGGACAGGTCCGAAAAGAGAATTATTGGGGGACAGCTATGGTGGCCACACGTCGTTTGCGCGTGCTTCTGATCGCTGCCGCGATGATCGTGATTGCTTCAGCCATACCGACGCCTGTGCAGGCGCAATGGCTCAAGTACAAAACTCCGGGGATACCCCGCCTGCCCGACGGAAAGCCGAATCTGTCGGCACCTGCCCCGCGCGCCGCGGATGGCAAACCGGATCTGTCCGGTTTGTGGCGAATCGACGCTGCCGGCATCGCTGAGACCGGCATCGCGGAGGATGCGGTAAAAGCCACGCCCTGGGCCGCGGCCTTGACGCAACAGCGCAAAGAGACCTTGGGTCGAGACTCGCCGAGTATTCGCTGCCTACCGCCGGGGCCGGTCATCGATATGGGCGTCGGCAAAGTGGTGCAAACCCGTAAACTCTTGGTGATGTTGTGGAACGGAACGCTTTATCGCGAGATCTTTCTCGACGGTCGCCCGCTGCCGGAAGACCCCAATCCGGACTGGATGGGCTATTCCGTGGGACATTGGGAGGGCGATACGCTGGTGATCGTAACCGCAGGATTTAACGATCGGACGTGGCTGGATGACCTCGGCCATCCGCACACGGAGGCCCTGCGCGTCACGGAGCGATTGCGCCGCCGTGATTTTGGACACATGGAGATCATCAGAACCGCCGTCGATCCGGGCGCGCTGGCGGAGCCCTGGACCGTACCCGTCAAACTCGAGTTCTACGCCGACACCGAACAGTTGGAATATGTGTGCAATGAAAACGAGCGCGACGCCGCACATTTGGTCGGCAAGGCTTCGGACGACAAAGGCGTCCCGATCGCGCCGGAACTACTGGCGAAATACGCCGGCTCCTATAATTTCAATGACCCCGTCACCCACGAAGTCATCACATTCATATTCAAAGTAGACGCTGATCATTTGGTCCTGAGCGGCGTCGGACCGAGCGAAACGATGATCGCCGTGTCGGAAAAGGAGTTTTCTGTCTCCGGTATGACCCTCAATTTCGAGCAAAACGAGGCCGGCGCGGTCAATGAAGTTCGCATACAAGCTGTTGAGGGCAACTTCAAGGCGGTGCGCAAATAGACAAGGTCCGCTGCCCGGCGCAGACCCGTTACTTGTATTTCACCGTCTCTTCTTTCGCCGCTTCTTCTGCGGTCGTCGATTCAGAAAGAATCAGCTTACCGTTGGCGACAATGCGACTGGCGTTGGCCAGGCGAGAACCGTCTTTCGCCAGAAAGCCCTTGACGATGACTTTCTCGCCGGGCTCCAGCGAATGGCGCGTCCAGCCCGCCCGTAGAAGGTTGTTGGGGCTGCCTAACTCCAGCTCCCAGTTAACCACGGCGCCGGACGCATCGGCGACGTCCAGATAGAACCGTATATGCGGATTTTGCCATTCTATTTTGGTGACCGTCCCTTCCAAGGTGACGGGCTTGCTGCGGTCAAATTCCGCTGCGAAGGAGTGATGCGCGCGTACCGCCGCGCAAACACAGCT
>Ga0210402_10002559_pt1 | contig 17621 bp, 27 predicted proteins | sample IncBWC7MmetaG_FD_161055 | JGI IMG/M metagenome (GOLD analysis project Ga0210402, IMG submission 161055) | Forest soil microbial communities from Barre Woods Harvard Forest LTER site, Petersham, Massachusetts, United States - Inc-BW-C-7-M | ecosystem: Environmental > Terrestrial > Soil >... | reverse complement strand
TTCCTCCTACAACGCAGAGTCAGTAATTGTCTTGATGGAACAGGAAAAGGAACGTACACTGTCAAGGTTCAACAGTGTGGAAATTTGTTGTAAACGCACAAATCTTTCCCTTGCATCTCCGAAAGCCGTTTGCGAACCAAGATATGTTGTGATGGATCGCAGATCACGATCAAACCGAATGGCACCTAACTGCAGCAAAAACTCAACCAATGGGTAGGCAATCCGTGAACCTGGTATGTACTTCTGTAAATTTGAAGCTCATCATGAATTTCTCCCAGGGACGGAGTAGCACATCAAGCGCAAGTCCGAAGAAAAGACGGTAATTTCCCTCCGTAAATATGTCCTATAAAAGTGTGAATTACACTCAGGTACGTCATATGGACAGAAGAACATCCACCTTGTACCCGTCCACAAGAGATTCCCATGCCTTAATGAATCGTTTTCGGACGACATCCTTATACTCTGCAGCAGAGTATGCATCATCATCGAGCACATAAGAAACATCCTTGTATACGTCGGAGATGAGTGTGCGCAGTTTCGGCCGCATCAGCTGATTAAATAATTGTTCAACCCCTACCTGCACAGGATAAATGAAAGTTTGCAACGTTGAAAATCGGTGCTCACTCTTAGAGTCGAACGGAATTTGACCACCAATGAGGAGAACGATGCGATCTTGTTCTTTACTGAGGGCTGATCAGCTTCCACAAAGTGTTGTGATATCGCCGGAAACCCAATGAGATCCCTTGTCAACCTCTCCAGGTGTGAGGACGAGACGTCGAGGTCATTCAGAAGGATCTATAGATTTATGAAGTTCTCCTCTTGCGATACGTAGGCAGAACTCACAATAAAGGAGACACGGTTTTCTCGTTCGGCTTTTTCGTTTCGAACATTAGGTCCAGAGGTCCCCGCAGTACGGTAAACGTCGTCGAGCCTCATTTTAATTATACCGGCATAATCCCGTTCCATGACATCCCGCAGCTGATCAAACGTTTGCTCGGCCGTTTTCACAGAACCTGTGGAAAGAAGGCGAGACAAAACACTTTTCAAGACGTAAAATACATCATCAGGAGTGGTGGTTGTTATGGGTGATTGGGATATATCTGCATTGGATAGGCGATGAGCCTGCCATGGGTACATTAACAATGGTATTGAAATCGTAAAGTGAGGATCATACCTTGTCGATGATGGTGCGCGTATACCAGACCTCGAGTGGGACATAGTAAGATGTCAGCAGATCTTCGAAGAGCCGATGAGAGGCGCTGGATTCAAGAGAGCGGATTTCATCGGGGAAAGAAATGACACGAGAATCACCCCTAGAAGTCAATGGAGCCGCCTTACTATCGACGGAGCTGTCAGTATTTTCTGAATTAGCAGAATCATCCTGTGGAGAACGACAACATTAATAAAGGACCACCAGGTTGTAACATAGCTTCATACCTTTAGACTTTCGGACAGGAATTTTCTAAACAAGTTCCAGCGGCCAGTGATTCCAGCGAGTTCCGACAGCACTTTGTCAATTTCGCGAGGATCGACAACATCCTCATCAGGAGTCGTCGAAGGTGGCTGTCTCCGATTACCTGTCGAGAACATTGGTATTGGCGGATTGTTCGAAATATCGCTGAGCTTGAGAGGGAAGACATTCAGGAGTGCATTGCAATTTGTCCTTTCTGTGTGCTTGCCTTGCGCATCATGGATCTCTCCTCTTCCCACCTTTCGATAAGCCCTTTCGCTACCCTGTCACACTCCTCCAATAGACGTTCCACGACTCTTGTCATCTTCCCCGGCCCATAGTATTTTCCAACCACCGGCTGGTGTTGGTCTACAATCATAGCAATATTCTCGAAAAGAGCCGTCAACGCAGTGATATAGTAGAGGGGAGATGAAGCTGTCGATACAGGGAAATTTCATTAGTGAATTCAGCATTGAGTTTCAGTGTTAGTACTTTTTGCGGAGGCAGGAACCCTTACTCGAACAAGATCCACGACGAAGGTCGCGTATGCTTGAAGGCCTTCTACTTCCCAACCTATTGCAGGAAAGAGTTTGAAGAAGCGACTGGTGGCCGTTGAATCACGAGATCTGGAAGCCTGGTCAAAATTATGGCGGAATATTGCCAAAAGGTGATTTCTTGCAGCCTGTAAAGTCTGTGCTGGAGGCAGATGGCTTTCCGATGTAGGCTATCCTAATTTCGTGAGAATCCTCATCTACAAGAAGAACAGATATACACGAACGACAGCTGTTTCAGAGAATGGTCCCGAAATTACTTCAATAGGTAGAGACATCGCTCGAGCACAATGTCTGGTAGCAGATTCCCAGTCGTGTCTTTCAATGGATGATTGGAGGGACGCCAAAGAAGACTGCAGAAACGGATAAGATGTGGGATATTTGTCGAGGAATGATAAAATCACCTTCAGTTCCATGACCTGTCCAACACGCTCTCCAGCTTCTCGAACACGCCGCATCTCTTCGTCAAGAGATCGAACACGTCCACCAACTCGTTCAGCGGTTTGGGCGGTGGAGGACACCTTTTCCGACAGGGCCGACGCTTCGAGGTGCAATTCATCCAAATGAGGAACCAAATCCTGCAGCCGGGTGAGTGACGCGACGATTGGATCGCGAGCAGACAATAGTTCAGTCAAAGAGTTTGAGAGTTCTGCCTCTTCAGATTGAAATGCTGACAGACATGATAAAATGTTTGGCAAATTGGTGAGTGACCGGGGATCCTGTCTGGTTGGTTCCACTGCCTGAGAAACTGCCATGGTAGCGACGGACGCAGTCATAAATATTGGTGGAGCTTCACCACTCCCGCACAGTCCCTAGTACTAGGCCTTATGTAGTCCAATAGAGTGACCAGTCTTGATTTGTGCTTACGTCACGAAGCCTGTTGCCAAATAACGACAAGCAAAGCATATACGACGATTCAGCTATTACATAATCCTCATCCTATCGTTTCTTCTGGATGATTAAAGACTTCTCGGACATCTTGACCAACGTCGTTCTCCCAAAGACTTCGGCGACGTTGACACTACGTATCATCAAGTCCTTGGAATTTCGCACCCAACGGAGTCTTGTTCTCCACGACGTGAATCTCGAATCCACCACAGTAGGCGAACTCAAAGACATTGCTCGCCAAGGTATAACATCCTTCCGAATCTGAAATAGGACTACATCTCGAGCCCAGCTTGATTATACCAGCTGTTCACACTCAAACGGGATGGAAACCGTATCGCAATGTTTCTCTAGGTCCGCGTATTGTTATTTAGCGACTGGTCCAGCGCCAATGTCACCTTTGTTAATACTACTACTGTCATACAGACACCATGAAATTCTATACGAAAGCCCATGGAGCCAAGGTCAGTATACGAACTAATGTGTCTAATCTGTTTGACCGTTTGTTTCTGAAGACCACCAATCTTATCATAAACCTCGACCATGATGAATTGATACTTGACGATGATACCAAGACGTTGGCAGAACTTGGTTTTGGCAAGTAGCATATTTTCTCAATGAGCTTATGCCCACATTCTGACTTTCGAAACAGAGAATGAAACCGAAGTCAGCCTTTTTAATCGAGAACTGTATGATGAGTTCAAAGTGAATCCCAAGGCAAGTACATGTTGTTCCTCGATACGTTCCTGTAACTGACAACATCAACTTAGACTAGCTGGGAGATGAGCGATGCGGTAGCTATTATGTAATGGCAATGTGTATCGTTGAATAAAATCTATTATCTCCTATGCGGTATGCGCCAAACCAAAGCACATGACGTCAACGCACATCACTGGTTGGCACACTGTACACGGGGCTCATCCGTATCTTCGTCCATCGGATCATCGCGCACCCCACCCCTGGTTCGGGTATCCGCCTCATCAAGGTGTACTTCATCAAAAATTACACCCCTTCCAAATGTCTCTATGGGCTGGCGGGCTGGGAGCGCGCGTTCCAAGAGAGGGATTGACGCAGGATCGATGTGTTCAGGGAATTTGACACTGAGTTTGACATACATATCACCAGGCTCGTGATGCCGCTGGGATGGCATGCCTTGCCCGTGAATGACCTTGACATCTCCTGCAACGTAGCATGATGTTATGAGCACATGTCCAGAAGACGAACGACAAAACATATACCATGTTTCACGACTTCTCCACGTTCGAGGTTTACTACCAAAGCACGGTCATCCAGATGCTTGATCGCAAACTGCCCGCCACCTAATGCCGTCAAGAGGTCTAGCTCAACCTCAGTGATCAAATCATTTTCTTGGCGCCTGAAACGTTCGTGAGGTTTCTCCTCAATTACAATCATCACATCCCCCGTTTCAGCGGTAGGGGATTGATCGCTCTCGCCATGGAACTGGATCGTCTGTCCTCCCTTCATCCCTTTGTCGATGTGTACCTCCAGAAACTTTTTTTCTGGAAGAACTTTCTTTCCCTTGCAATTCGAACATCGGTCCTTCGCGTTGATGATCTCGCCAGTGCCTGAACACTCGTCACAGGGAGATTGTATCTGCTGAATCATCGGCCCCATTTGACGTAGAGTGACCTTGATGCCCCGACCGCTGCAGCTGTGGCACGACCTCACAGCTCCCTCCTTTCCGCCTTTCCCTTTGCATTTTGTGCAGATGACGTTGCGTGTCAATGCGAGCTTAGTTGTCTTGCCCTTGTATAGGTCTTCGAGGGTGACGTGTACGCGGTGGACGAGATCTTTGGTCTTCCGGGGTCCTTGCGACCGAGATGGACCGCCGCCCCCAAAGAACCCTCCGCCTCCACCGAATAGCTGACTGAACAGGTCCTACAATAGGTATGATGAAATGATGATGAGATGGAATAAGATAATACTGAAGTACAACGTACTTGGGGATCCATCCCTCCCATACCACCTTGTTCAGACAAGCCAGCTTCTCCTCGGGTATCGTATATGTTCCGCTTCTCTGGGTCGGATAAGACTTCGTACCTGTAGACAAAGCCACATGGAAAACGTGTACTACATCAATGAAATTGTAATCCACGTACGCATGAGTAACCTCCTTGAACAGTTCAGGATCTCCACCCTTGTCAGGGTGCAACCGTAGAGCTCTAATGACAAGATGAGTTGAAAGAAAGACAAGGATGAGACGTCGTTTTACTTTTTACGGTACGCTTTCTTGAGCTCTGACTCTGATACGCCTGGGGTAACGTCAAGAAGATCGTAAAATTTACTGAGCGAGGTGTGAGTATCAAATAAAATGGAGAAGGGAGAGCACTGGCGTACGTTTCTCTAACCATTGTAAATGCGGATGAGGTAGACGAGAAAGAGAGGGAAAAAGAGTGTAGTGATGCTGTGCAAGGTCGAAGTTCTTGTTTTAGCTAGGAAGGTCAGAGAAGTCCCCAGATCCTTCCAGACGATTTACATATTAGGCAATTGTCCGAGTACTACTTTGGACATTAACTCCTCTTTTCTTTTTTTTCTTTCTTTCTTTCGTTTCGTTCCGGAGCCTCACACTAGTTGACATTTTCCCGCCATATTAGTATTAATTACCCACACAGCATGTCACAGCCCCAGCGCAGCATAAGTCAGGAATCCTCGCTAACATCACGATACACATCGAAACGCCGCTGCGTGGTCACAGGAATCCCAGTCCTGGCGTCTTGCAGCGCCTTAGGGTCTTCGTTGTTGTGTAACTAAACCTATATAACCAAGTGGAATGCCAATTTGACTCACCGATATCTGTAAATACAATAACTTCCGCCTCTGTTGCCTCACTAATGACCTTGCCCCTAATTACAGGTAGGTGATAAAACACTGTCTGCAGTTGATAATACCGCTTACATTGGGTCCACAACCATGGAATGACCCCACTGGAGGAAGATCAGTACCATGAAGGGAAGGCCATTGCAAGAAAAGACTGACTGCCTTATAACTAGCAGTCAAGTCGCGGGCAGGACTACACATTGAAACATATACTTGGTTGTCAACGGCTCGTCCACGTTGCAGGAGTTCCCAGTGAAGTGGTCCTGTTGTCATGTTGAAAGCACCGGGATAGATGACAACATGACAACCTGTGTGGAACATACCAGTTAATTTCCACACAAAGTGAACAAAGGAGATGTCCACCTTTGCGAGCGGCAATCATAGTTAATTCAGGGAACCGGATGTCGTAGCAGATCCCAAGACCTATGCGTGCAAATTCTGAGGCTGTCATTAGCATTGTGAAACTGGTCATGTAAGTGGTATACCGGTGTCAAAATGATTCAGAGTTTCCCCGCCCGTCAGGGTTTCGCTCTCCTGAAAGGAAAAGAGTGTTGTGTTGGATGGAAAGTTGTGATAATTAAATCTTACCTTGAACTTGATTTTTCCGGGGATGTCGATGTCGAACAAATGTACTTTCCGATGCATCGCAATCAAGTCGCCTTGGAAGAATGAGTGTCATATTAACTCTGTGCGACGAACCACATTCTACCTTGTGGGGTGTACACAGTACAGGTATTGTACACTTTGTCATCGATAGAGTCTCTTTCAGGAATTGAGCCTGGCATTTCTGTTTAATTTCTGTTGGGTTTACGCCAGTTTTCAAAGCTACCTCCGATAAGCCAGGTTCCAGTTTCTTTTGCGGCAGAGGAAAGCATCTGGACACTTTCACTCTCACTCTTCATGACATCGAAAGGCTGTCCAGGAGTGTACCCGATGCTCTCAGCATACACCGGGAAGTGTGTGTGCCCGTACGGCGAGTTAAAACATTCCTGATAAAAGAGATGGGTAGACATTCGGAAAATAAGGAGGAAACATCAAATACAGGGAGCACAATCAAATCAGGTTTCTTCTTGGACCCCGACTCGCCGTTGGCAGCTTTGAGAATCATTTCACGAGCATGATTCAGATTATGGGACTTGTTGGCGCCGATGTTCCCAAGTTGGATCAAGGCAAGCGTAAATGGCTTGAAGACAGGTGGCTTGGCCAGTAGCAACGCGGTAGTCATATATGCAAGTGGACCGTACAAGTGATCAGGCCTCAGGCTGTATTCTGACTTATTTTAGTTGCTAGTTTCACGTGCTGCAATTTGTGTTAAAATATTCAATATTCAATCATGGCTGGCTTCTCACGCTGTATTCATCGAACTGCTCTCGCCTTAACCTTGCCTTAACCCATCCTACTTCTCAACGAAATTCTGTGAGCATTGAGCATCGTGAGCGAGAAAATCACACCCGCCAACCGCATATCTCGAGCATGTCTCTCCTTGTCATCTACAATCCAGTTTGTGGTGACGGCACTGCGAAGTCGTTTTTTGAGCAAGAAGTCTTACCATTGCTTGAAAGACACGGGAAAAATGTCGAAAAAATAGTCGCCACCGAGAGCGCTGGCCATGCGGGAACCATCCTGGTTGATTTTCTGGAATCCGTGGAGGGGGAAATAAATGTAGTCCTCGGTTCAGGTGATGGTACATTACACGAGATCATTAACGTTGTATCATCAGCGGAGCTCAAAGGGGTCAGAGCTGTTGCACCTCCATCACGCCTCCATTTCGTCCTTGTCCCTTGCGGCACCGCTAATGCTCTTTACTCGTCACTCTTCCTCCCTACAAGTCATGAAAAGCATACGGCATATAGATTACGATCTGTGCAGTCTTTTATTGATGGCTCAGGGACCGTCCCGTTAACCCTTGCCATTACGACATTATTAGCGCCTCCCTCGGAACGAAAACGTCCAAGAGTGGCGATTTCTTCAGTCGTGGTGTCCGCTGCTCTGCATGCTTCTATACTCCACGATTCCGAGAGTCTGCGAAAGGAGATGCCGGGCATCGAAAGGTTCAAAGTCGCAGCACAGAATAATAGCACAAAGTGGTACAACAGCTTTGTGAAGCTCCTGCCTTCGCCGTCTGCTAGAGTTGTGCAGGTGTACGATCCGTCGGCACAGGACTTCGTTGACCATCCTGAATCAGACGAATGTGACCCGATTGTCGATTTGGATGGCCCATTCGCTTATTTCTTGTCGACCGTGAATGTCGACAGGTTGGAGCCTGCGTTCCGCATTACTCCCCTCGCATCAAAGATCCCTCCCGCGGAACCTGCCTTTGATGTCGTGATCGTGCGCCCGATGCGCGATCCGTCAATATCATGGGACACGCCAGAGGCAAGAGTTAACTTTGTAGCCAAGATGTGGACAGTCCTGGGTAGTGCATATACAAATGGGACCCACATCAATCTGCGCTACGCTGCGAATGGTGAGATCGTATCGGACGGCGGTGGTCCCACTGTTGTAGAATACATGCGATGTGGAGGATGGGAGTGGATACCAGTAAATTGACTCACTCTTTGGTGATGCTTGGTTAAATGGTTCATGTACAGGATGACAACGACAAAGCCGCACACCTGCTCTGTACAGATGGTGCCATTTCTCACCTCGAGAAGTGGGGTCGGGCAGTTTCTACCGTTGCCGCACCCGATGCCAGTGCTGGATTTGTGGTGCATGTTTGAGTTTATCATCTGAAAGGGTGGAGTTACTCAGAAGTGGGTAGGTGCTAGAGCTGGAGAGGAAATTGGAGGCAGAAGTCCGGACCAGGCCAAAAGGTGGAAGTACGGCAGCGACGAAGACTATTCACTTGTTAGTTAACGAACTGGCGAATGCCGGAGACAATAGTTGACCATTTTTAATCCCAAACAAAGTAGTTCTTGAGATCGTCTCAGCAATAAAATGTAGATATGTCAGATGGGTTGATCCCGATAGACTACTGGTCCCGACAGTTGTGACATGATAGATCCTAGTGTGATCTCATATTGCCAGGTCTTCAGACCGAAAGTTCATCTGCACTCACTATTCCGTCATCCTACATCGAGGATATGGAAGGGTAGTCTGCCCTGGCCTAAACTTGTACTTGGATTGACGGCATTGTATTAAACTCGGCAGGGAAGTGGGAGAGGTCAAACAGTCGTAGAAAATTTTGATCGGTGTTGGGGTATTGTACACGATGCAAGTGATACGCCGCATCATGCAGAAATGTTGGAGGAGACATAGTCGGCAAAAACTTTGTTCACAACTGCACTCGCTCTCCTGTGGACTTCTTCAACAGTTGCAGTGCTATCAACCTGGACATATCTCAAATCAACTAACAGCTCCATGAGTAATAAGGTCAACTGACCTCCATAACTTTTCCCAACTTCTGGTAGTGCTCAATGACAGGCATGGTTTGTTCTTTGTAAGTGTCTGTGTATCTGCTAAGCACGGCAACCTGAGCTGAAGAAGCCATCGAATAACATACTGAAACGTTTCTTGATGCTCTCTACATTATCATCCTCCCGCCCACTGGTCTTTCCACGTTCGAGCAGACGTCTGAGCATGACATCTTCTGTCGTTGAAAAGAATAGGACAAGGGAAGACAAGCAAACCTGATGATGGATGAGAGATAGCGAGGAAACAATCAGCGAAGGGACACACTTCCATGTCAAACTTGACCGCCTGGTCCATCTTCCGTGGAAATCCGTCCACTAAAAAGCGGCTGTAACCATTAGACCAGCCCTCTCCAGTTCTCTCCTCCTTGATGGCAGCGCGCATGGCGTTCTCCAGGAGCTTAATGGTGACTTCCATCGGTACAATAGTGCCCTCCCGAATGCAGGTTTGAATTAAATGGCCATATTCTGAATCTTCGCGGTGCTGTTCTGCCCGAAGGAGATCTCCAGCTGGGATAGAGGCCTGTGATTAAGGGCGGTGACACAATATAGAGTAGCATACCAGAGAGATGACAAAATCCAAAGTCCTCAACGAGACGGGCACATTGTGTTCCTTTCCCTGCATATTAAGGGTCAAGTAGATGAAGAAATTTGCAAAAAGGAATCGTACCTGCACCAGGTCCACCCAGAACGAAAATGACAGTTACTTTGCTCCCATCAAAGACGGGAATTTTATCACCGTGTATATCTTGGGTAATGGTTCCATTATGGAGATGAAGAGCGCCAGCACTCTTGTCGATGATGGCAGGCATTAAGGGGACTCCTTACGATGTGGCGGAATAAGGGGATGGTCAAGTTGCCGAGGCTGAAGAGATGCGGGGCTTGTCTTAGCTCTATGCTTGACAAGAATATAAAATGTAGCGAAGGAGGACACAGATAACGCAACGAAAAGCCAAGGATTCGGAGCCTTACCGTGCATGCTGAATGCTCTTCCTTTGTTTCTGTTGCATGGCGAAACGCACTCATAACAACCACACACACCGGCAAAAAACAGCTTAAGCTATCGAATTTGACTTTACCATAATTATTTTTGGTCAGGTTATTGTGCCTTTGCACCCGACCACGAGCATGGACCTGCGCCATCAGCATGGAACGGAAATATATGTTGTTCGTGCCTGCACAAACGATGATGCTGTCGATCTTCTGGCGGTAGGAGGTGAGCATTCTGTAGAGATCCTACGCATTGTACGGGGCCACCTCCAATTGTGTCTTGTTGAATAGTTAACCAAAAAATTCCTTTCAGACAGATACAAATTGCCAGTCACTTGCATCGTTTCACATTGGTTCCAGAATATCAACCTTGGCTTGGTCATCTCGGACAATATCACCTTCGTCCAGTGACGACTGGCTTATCGAGTCAGTTTTCTCTCTCAATTCATGTCTGCTGACTGATGACTTCCAAAGGCTCGCCGCTGCTGGTGCTGATTTCGGTTTACATCTCCTCACAAAATCGTCTTCTACGGATGAGCATGTCTTTCCTTTCGGAGGAGGGTTAAGTGGCCATCACGGAAAAGTCAACGATATGACTTTTTGCGGCGGCCGTGGCGAGGACAGTGCACGCTACGTCGCCACTGTGTCAGGTAAAATACAACATCTTTCGCTCGGCCAACATTCTCATTTGGAACAGATGACAAAATGCTGATGGTTTGGGACCTGCATCCCTCGCTTTTCCTTTTTCCGTCACCGACCCGATCACTGGAGATGGCAGGCACACCATCTCCGCCTGCCAGACTGCAACCAACTGCATATGTGATTACATTCCCACATCCTCTCACCACAGTGAACTCGCATCCATCCACCAGCAAAGAATTCCTGGTGTCAGATTGCCGCGGTTCCATTTTCCTGACTGATTGGCGCTCGGATCATGAAGTAAGGGATCAAGATAGCTGGCGGCACTCTAGCCTCGTCGAACTTGTTGAGCCATATGCTTTGTCCGATGCTTCCGTCGGCCTTTCGGTTCAATGGTCGGGGTCTGTTGCCTGGCGGAGAGACACCATCGACATGTGAGATATTCATCTCTTTCGGTGTTCTGAATGAAACTTACTGACTTCCTGTATTTCAGAATAGGCGCCGCTTACGGCTCCAAGTTTTCCATATGGGACATGTCGAAGCTTCAAGGAGGGAAACCTAGTGTCGTAGGAAATAGTTTTGCAGAAGGTGGCCACCGTTTCCGGTCTGTTTTAAGCTTCCGCGTACATTTCTTGCCGTGCTGACATTCCCGTTGTTGAAGATGGTCTCAAACTTATCCCGAGTACTTTGCTATTTCAACCCAGTCGCCGGTTAAAGGCGCGGTTATTCACGTACATAATGTCAGTTATGTTCACGCACAGCCTACAGTGTTTGATATTTCGGCACGTCCACATCTCGTCCGAGACTTTGATTTCCTGGCTTCGCGTGGGGCCCCTCGGTTAGCTGCGGCAATCGGGCAGAATGTTGTCATTTTCTCGATTGGTCTTGACTCATAATTCACGATTGGTTGTATCAGAAGCAATTTCTATATATATGTTTCATGGCGTGAAATGAATGGTTCAGATGAATTGCTCGATTGGGATCTCACCATTATTCTGCAAAAACGACAACATTGGTCAATACGGGATATGTTATACAAGCAGTATTAAAAAAAGAAGACAGAAAGAATGCGCAGATTCGAGAAACATGAGAAGTTAGGAGCAAGCGTGAAGGTTATATAGATTGCCCCGGGAGACGATAACTAGTGGTTGTAGCCAGGCTGAGTCGACGGATGCATATGATGGTAAGGAAGTGGGCCCTGGTGCTGGTTAGGATGATGCGCGTGGTGGTGGTGTTGCTGCTGCTGATGAACGTCACTGTATTGCGGTATATTGTGAGCATCATCACCAGGCGGAAGTCCGGGGCCAGGTCCAACAGGGCTCGGTTCACCACTTTCTCCAAAGCCAAGTTCTAAAAACATATTTTTCCAATAGTGCGCATCCAGCTCAGAAGCGTGCTGCACAGGGACACCCTGGTGGTAAACGGGAGCACCGGCGGTGGCGGCAGTACCACCTCTCACGGAAGAATCAGGAGGATAGTCGTTGTCGTGCACTGAAGGGTGGGCGGGCAGGTGCGGGGAGGCGGGAAAGTGGAACGACTGCTCATGAGCTTGCATCACTTGATGCCGGTACATTTGGGATGGGGACGTTTGAACCGAGCCATGGGAACCGGGCGGACCTGGAGTGGACGTCAGCAGCTGGAGGCCCCATCATCGAGAAAGGATGAATCTGACCTTGAAGCCGAGGATCGATGGGCATTCCAGTGTCATAACGTTCCTTCTCATTTCTTCGAGCTTTGAAGATATCAGTAGCGACGAGGCTGCGCAAGAAGCGAGCATGATAGGCAGCCGAAGTTGAAGCTGGAGAGAGTACAGAAGCGTTGTGATAAGCGTCGGCAGTTTTTGAGATTACGGAGTGAATTTCATGAGTAGTGCCCTCGTGTAATTGGGTGAGGGTGTTGGAGCTACGAAGCAGCTGGAGATGTCGTGTAAATGAGACTCCCTGAGAAAGAATGACGATGGTACCTTCAACAAAAAGATGGCGGAGTATGCTGACATGACGGTGATTGAGTCCTGGCCATAACGCTACGACGAAATGTGAATGGATGGATGCAATAGGTGCAAGTATAGTACGACATACTAGCATGCTCATCGAGGCGAATTCTTTCGAGACAATTTGCAGGGACTCAATGGCACTTGTGCAACACGCTGATAATGCCTGCAGGCTGGGGCTGGAGCGACTGGTCTGCAAAAGAGTGAGGAAATGAGGAAACAGGGAGGGGCAAACAACGCATACTGGTGACATGGATGCCTGAATGCCAAAGCTATTTAAGAACAGCCTGACATAGAGGCGGAAGAAACTGAGGAAAGAGAAGTGAAATGATTCTCCGCCGCCTGTACAGCATGTAAGTGTCAAGACTTGTACAGTGAGCCAAATAAAGGGCATACCCTTTTCCATTTCACGCTGCCAGGTGTTCATCCACTGTGTTAACTTGCCGTTGCAATTGCGTAGGACGACCTCGTAGTTGACATCATTGTGATTAACCCCAGGGACACCACCCTTGGAAGTGTAGAACATGTCAGTGGTCTCAGACTGTCGATGTTTCACATGTTAGTTTCCATGCAGGGATTGAAAGCAGTAAAAGTTCATACAGCGATACGACGGAGCTGAACAAACGCGGCGACGATGACATCCTCTGCACGGATGGAACTGCCTCCTTCCTCGTGCCAGGTTGACGAATGTCTGACGAGGTCATCTTCCGGTAACATCCAGTGCCTACCGGTCTGTGTGCTCAGACTGCGGTCGTGGACAAAGAGTACGAGGTATGTGCGCTCGCGGTTTCGGCGTTCACGCATCTGGAACTCAGTTTCGTGGACGGGAGGTTGGGGGACATGGCGGTTCAGACCGAGTTCGACGGCCATGCGACAAGCCTGTGTTGTGGTACATATTAGTGAGGTTAACGTTGAGTAAAGGGGGGAGTAATCTCACATATCCAATATATGTCCACGTGCGCTGTGTAGATGCGTTAGTGTCAATCAATAGAGCAGCGAGGACATGAGTATGGGAATGCACATACGTTGTCATCTGGGTCTTTCCAGTAAGTGAGACAAGCAAAGGCTTGAACGACCTCCACGCGCTTCCAAGCTTCAGCAAATGCCCGCACGGCAAAGTCATTGGCGAGTTTTTGGCATTGTTTGAACAACTCGGGCTTGAAAAATTTGCAACCCGCCATGATAAGCGTGGTAAAAAGGAAAGGACATTTCGACCGGACGTAAGGGACAGAGTGTAAAGCCGGGTCAAAGAGGTTGACGAAGGGGTTCAGGCGCAGAAAGATGAGATCGAAGAGAACTTTGGCCTCATTTTCGTCGATGATGCCAGCAGTGATAGGGTCATTGAGACCACTGGGAAGGGCTGCAGCACGGGGTTGTGGCGGTGGGAAAGAGCTGCCGCGGTTCTGGCCTGCAGTGCTGGCGGGTGTCTCCTCGGGGTTGAGAATGGTCCTGAAAAAGGAGTTGCGCTGGTTTTCTTTTCTAATCAACTTGGCGGGGAACAGTCCGTCGTCAGTACGATCAAGATCCTCTTCGTCTTCGTCCATGTCCATGGAGCGGGAGCCATTGCTGGATGCGGGGTATTCGTCCCCGTTCTGGTAGGAAGGGAGATTGAGGGGAGGAAGCTCATTGGATGAAAAGTGGTTGGGAGAGCTGCGGTAGTTGTCATTTGGTCGGAGCATACCGCTGTATTGGGGATCCTGGACGCCACCATTGCGAGAATCGGAGGCGGAATATGAAGGGGCCATTGCAGTGTCCGCTGACTGGGATTTGAGCTTTGCGTTGTTGAGTCCTTTTTCCAAGCGGCGGAGTATTTTAGAGGCTTCAGATAATCTAGGGGGGATTGGGAGGGCTGAATCAAGGAATCACGAGTGCATTGGATGATAGGAGAACATACTTAGAACCGGGTTTGCGGCCTCGGCGATGTTTCTCAAAGACACACCTGTGAATACATAAAACAAAAGATGTGAGACAGACATAATTAGACGACGTACTCTGCGTTGGCACGCTTGCAACGTTGACATTGCTTTTCGCCGTCGTCGGCACCAACACATTTCATCTGGATTCGCAGTTGAACTAATGGCAAGTAAATTGGATGACGGTTTGGTTACCTTGGCCGCACGACATACAGTACACGCACGGGCACCCCGCACGACAGGGGGTTTGGGGCTAACAATTAGAAAATAGGGGTCAGGGTGGGGATCAAAGCTCGAGGTAACAACTTACGGAGACTTGGAATCGCTCATAGAGTCTTGATGTTCCATAGGGATCTGAATTGTATTTTATCGACCGGTTCAAGTTGCGGTTATCAAAGCAAAAGTGGGAGACCGGGCGAAAGAAAGAGAAAGTTGATTCGGAGTGGAAACAGATGATCTCGGCAGAGACCAAGGCAGCTACGTCGAAGACAAAGGTTGAGGAGAATGTGAGGTCAGTGTATGGGCCCCGATGGGAGAAGCGATAACAAAGAAAACAACGTTCTTCGAAATTCCGGTAACTTGCTTGTTTGTGCTCGTTTATTTTTTATTTTGCCGACCACAGTCCGAAAATCTCGGGTGGCGTCTATTCGCCATAGAATTCATCATTGACTCAGCCAAGCAAGATCCACAGCTTGTTCTTCGTTCGGTATCCCCATCAGCTCTTTACACCCATCGTAGCACCTAGTGGCGCTTATGCCTCGCTATCGCCCACGTTCATGCAGCCCTGACCTTTGCAGTGAAACCCTGGGACTGTTCCTGGACAATCAAGTATTTTGAAATAAAACCAATGGAAGCTAACGGGTTAGAGATGCCGGACACTCCGGTGTTTTTAAGAACGAACATTTGACTAGATTCTGCTACATTTGATCTCATTTGATAGACTCATTTGATGGCATTTTCACCCTGAAGTGGTCACGCGACTGCTTATGTCATGTGTGGCGTTGTTTACTAGTGTTGTATGTCGACACCTCGTCTCAAACCTTGTTCCGACTCGGATATTCAGGTCAATGGTCCGAATCATCATTAAAGGTGGTATGTACCTTTCAGCTATCTCCGCTGTACTATCCATTCTTACTTTTTAACCAGGTGTTTGGAAGGTTCATATCATTCCCCGTCCTACATGTCATCCCAACTAACAACCTCTGACACAGAACACCGAAGACGAAGTCCTCAAGGCGGCCATCGCCAAGTATGGCAAGAATCAATGGTGCGTTCTGTTTATACATGACATTTCACCATTGACACCCCTCCTTAGGGCCCGTATTTCTTCCTTACTCGTCCGTAAAACTCCCAAGCAGTGTAAAGCTCGTTGGTACGAATGGCTGGACCCGTCAATCAAGAAAACAGAATGGTCAAAGGTGACCACTCCATCCCATGATTGCTTGTACATACTCAACTGGTTTACAGACCGAAGACGAAAAACTGTTGCATCTCGCCAAATTGATGCCGACTCAATGGCGCACAATTGCCCCCATTGTCGGTCGGACAGCTGTCCAATGTCTTGAACGCTATCAGAAGCTTTTAGATGAGGCGGAGGCAAAGGAGAATGAAGAACTTGGATTGACAGGGCCGGATGGTGACGCTGGGCCCAACGCTGATGATATTCGTCGATTGAGACCAGGAGAGATTGATCCTGATCCAGAGACCAAACCTGCACGGCCCGATCCTATTGATATGGATGAAGACGGTACTTCTCTCTCTCTCGTGATCGAAAGAATCGGGTTGTGATAATTTGAACAGAAAAGGAGATGTTGTCCGAGGCGCGTGCACGTCTTGCGAATACACAAGGTAAAAAAGCGAAGCGCAAGGCTCGTGAACGGCAGCTCGAGGAGGCCAGACGGTTAGCTGTATTGCAAAAGAAGCGTGAATTGAAGGCGGCTGGGATCATGTTCGTGGGCTTTCTCAAATATATCCTCTCTACTCTGACTCTTCTGTGCAGTATGCGTCACAAGACCAAAAGAAAAGGAATGGATGTACGCCATAATCTTTTATCCCCACCTTTGAGGTTTCGCATGCTAATTTTGCACCTAGTACAACGCCGACATTCCGTTCGAGAAAAAGGCAGCCGCTGGCTTCTATGATACATCGGAAGAACAAGCCCGCATAGCTGCCGCACCCGTAGGCCAAACCTTGCGCAGACTAGAAAACAAACGCAAACCAGAGGAGGAGGAGGCAGAACGTAAGAAACGCCAACGCAAGTCTGCCGCAGCCAAGGAAGGAAGCGAAGGTGCAGGACATCAGACCAAGTTCGTTGCAGCGCGTGATGCGCAAATTCAAAAGCTCAAAGATGCGGAGTCGATTGGACGGAGGAGAAAGTTGGTGCTGCCGACTGCGCAGGTTGGTGAGGCGGAGTTGGAGGACATCGTTAAGATTGGCCAGGCCGGGGAGAATGCAAAGGCGTTGGTTGGCGGTGGAAGTGATGCCAGTGGGAAGCTCTTGAGTGACTATGAGGGTTTGGAAAATGCGAAGATGGCACGGACGCCGCGAACTGCTCCTCAACGTAAGGATGACCTCTTTTGACACATATGTGGATGCTCATTTATTTCAAAGAGGACAATGTATTGACTGAGGCACGGAACTTGCGGAACATGACCATGGCGCAAACCCCACTGCTTGGCGATGAGAATACCCCTCTGCATGCTGGACCTGCGGGTGGCACAGGCTTCGAAGGTGCTACTCCTCGCCATCACGTTGCCTTTACTCCGAACCCCTTGGCGACGCCATTACACGGTGATGACACATATGTATCCGCCACACCCCGAACGGACGGGAGATCTGTAGTCGCGGGGACCCCTCTGCGAACGCCCATGCGTGACAACTTGTCCATCAACCCCGAAGGCTTTGCTTCGATTGCGGACACCCCTCGCGACCAGCGCCTCCACAATAATTCGGCCA
>Ga0210402_10002556_pt1 | contig 17632 bp, 18 predicted proteins | sample IncBWC7MmetaG_FD_161055 | JGI IMG/M metagenome (GOLD analysis project Ga0210402, IMG submission 161055) | Forest soil microbial communities from Barre Woods Harvard Forest LTER site, Petersham, Massachusetts, United States - Inc-BW-C-7-M | ecosystem: Environmental > Terrestrial > Soil >... | reverse complement strand
ATCAGGCCCGCGACCGCTTCAAAGCCGGAGTCGCCAACAACATTGAAGTCATCTCCGCCCAGGATTCGCTTTCCCGCGCCAACGATAACCAGATCGCGGCGCTCTATCGTTTCAACCAGGCCCGTGCCGACTTCGCGCGCGCGGTCGGGCAGATGGAAAAAACTTACGCGAAGTGAGGACCCATGAGTGTTGAGATCGATGTAGGACTAGAAAACGCCGTAAACGTAAAGGTACCTCACGGAGAAACCCAGAAGCTCGATCTCGGGCCCGACTCCCTGGTCAGTTCCAAACTACGGATGCGCTTGATCGTTGGCGGCGTCATTCTGCTGACGGCCTTGCTCGGCCTGTACCTTTACTTCCACAACCGCGAAAGCACCGACGACGCCCAGGTTGACGGCCACATCACGCCCATCGCCGCGAAAATTTACGGGCGAGTCGCCAAAGTTCAAGTGAAAGATAATCAGGCTGTGAAGGCCGGACAGATGCTGGTGCAATTGGATGCCGCGGATTATCAGGCTGCCCTCGACCAGGCCAAAGCCGCCCTCGCACTCGCCGAAGGCGAAGCGCGATCCGCCGGTGTGGACGTTCCCCGCACGAGTGAAGACACCGCCAGCGGCACTTCCAGCGCCCAGGCGCAACTCGCCGGCGCCCAAGCCGACTTGATGCGCGCCCAGGCCACCTACGAGCAATCGCAAACTGCGGATCTCGCCTACGCGAAAGCCAACATTGAGAAGAGCCGCGCGAATGCACAGCTCGCGCAAGCCGACCTCGCCCGGTACCTTCCGCTCATGGAAAAGGGAGAAATCTCCAAGCAGCAATACGACGCCGCAAAAGCCAACGCGGATGCCACCGGCAGCACCCTGAATGCCGATGAACAGAGGCTCGTGCAGGCCCAACGCAACGTGGAAATCAGCCACGCGCAACTCGAAGCCTCCAAAGCCCGCGTTCTCCAGGCCCGGGCCGGCATTGCCAGCGCCCATGCCGACATCAAGCGCGTAGCCATGCGCTCCGCCGATGCCCAAGCGAAACTTGCAAAAGTCGATCAGGCACGCGCACAACTCGAAGCTGCCCAGCTGAACCTCAGCTATTGCAATGTCGTCGCGCCGATCGATGGCGTGGTTACGCACAAGCAAGTGGAAGACGGCCAAATCGTTCAGCAAGGCCAGGGCTTGATGGTGATCGTTCCGCTGCAAGACGTCTGGGTCACTGCCAACTTCAAGGAAACCCAGTTGCGCAAAATGCGCCCCGGCCAAAAGGCCTATGTCGAGGTCGACACCTATGGCAAGACTTTCCCCGGCCAAGTGGATTCCATCGCCGGAGCCACGGGTGCCGTCGTCAGCTTGCTTCCGCCCGAAAATGCCACCGGGAATTTCGTCAAGGTCGTGCAACGCGTCCCGGTAAAAATTGTTCTTGATCCCATTCCTGCGGACGAAGCCGTCTTGCGGCCCGGCATGAATGTGGATGTCACAGTGATCTCGAAGTAGCGCGATTTTTTTGAGTAAACGTTATGGAAAGATTCATCTCTAAGCTGCGCATGCCGGATCGCACGATCAACCCCTGGGTGATCGCCATCACGGTGACGCTTGCGACGTTCATGGAAGTCCTCGACACTTCCATCGCCAACGTCGCTTTGCCGCACATCGCGGGAAATCTTTCCGCGAGCAGAGATGAATCCACCTGGGTCCTCACTTCCTATCTCGTTTCGAACGCGGTCATCTTGCCGCTCTCCGGCTGGCTTTCATCGCTCCTCGGCCGCAAGCGTTTCTACATGGGTTGCGTCGCCATCTTCACGCTCAGTTCGTTCTTGTGCGGGTTTGCAGCGAGCCTCGGCATGCTGGTGTTCTTCCGCATTCTCCAGGGAGTCGGCGGCGGTGGCCTGCAGCCCAGTGAACAGGCAATATTGAACGACACATTCCCGCTCTCCCAGCGCGGGATGGCTTTCGCCGTTTACGGCATCGCCGTCGTCGTCGCGCCCACGCTAGGCCCGTGGCTCGGCGGCTGGATCACCGACAACTTCTCCTGGCGCTGGATTTTCTACATCAACGTTCCCGTCGGAATTCTCTCGCTGGGCCTGACGTACTTCCTCGTCTCCGATCCGCCGTATATGAAGCGTATCAAAATCAGCGACGGCTTCCGCATCGACTACATCGGTCTGGGCCTGATCAGCCTGGGCCTCGGCAGCCTGCAAATCATTCTGGACAAGGGCCAGCGCGAAGATTGGTTCGACTCCGGTTTCATCCGCCTCTTTGCTGTCCTGATGGTGGTCGGCTTGATCGGCGGCGTCATCCGCGAGCTTAAGGCCAAAGAGCCCGTTGTTGATTTCCGCATGTTGAAAGATCGCAATTTTGCCATCTCCACACTGGCCATGTTTTTCTTGGGCTTCGTGCTTTACTCCAGCACCGTATTGATCCCCCAGATGCTGCAGGAGCTCCTGGGGTATCCCGCGGAGCTCGCCGGACTCGCGCTTTCCCCCGGCGGAGCAACGATCATGCTGTGCATGCCGATTGTGGGATTCTTAGTTTCCCGTGTGGACACCCGCTACCTGATCACGTTTGGTTGCACCATCTCCGCTTCGGCGCTTTTGGTCATGGCCGGCTGGAATCTTTCGCTCGATTTCAAGCACGCTGTTCTCGGCCGCGTGGTGCAGTCCTTCGGACTCGCGTTTCTCTTTATTCCCATTAATGTCACGGCGTTCGCGTATGTTCCACGCGAAAAAACCAACATGGGCACGGGCATCATTAATCTGGCCCGCAATATCGGCGCAAGTGTGGGCATTGCTACGGTCACGACTCTTCTCGAGCGGCGAACCCAACTCCATGAGGCGCGTCTAATGGACCATGTGAATGACATGAATCCGGCACTGAAGACCACACTGAATGGGTTTGCGGCCACATCCGTATCCGGCGGATCATCGAGCGCTGGCGCGGCCGCGCAAGCCCACGGCATGCTCTTTAACATGATCGAGCGTCAGGCGACCATGCTCGCATTTCTTGATAATTTCAAACTATTGGGCGTCATTTTTTTCGCCATCATTCCTATCTTCTTTCTTTTGAAGCGTCCAAAGATGGGTGGGGGGAGTGTACCGGTCCACTAGTGTAATTTTGTAACCTTTTCGCGCGTAATGACTCATATGAAGCTACTTGGGGGAAGACATGGCAACGCAAGTGATCAATGCAACGCAACTTACGGAACAGAAGTTGATTCGTGCAGGTCAGCGTGGCGACGCTCAAGCAATTGAAGCGCTGTTTGGCCGCTACCACCGCCAGTTGTTTCAGACCGCCCTACGTGTGCTCGGCAATGCGGAAGACGCCGAAGATGCCCTGCAGGACGGATTGCTCTCCGCCTATCGCAATCTGAAGCGCTTTGAGGGCCGCTCGCAGTTTTCCACATGGCTCACGCGTATCGTCATCAACGCCGCGCTCATGAAGCGCCGCAGCGCCAAGGCGCGCCCGGCGGTTTCCCTCGACGAAACGCATCACGAGGATGAACTGCCGGCCGCCGAGCGCTTCGCCGACGATGGCCCGACGCCCGAGCAGGTCTACGCTGGGACGGAAATTCGCGAGATCATCAACGAAAATCTCGACGAACTCTCTCCCTTGCTGCGGACCGCGTTCTTACTGCGCGAAGTTGAAGGTTATTCGACCGGAGAGGCCGCCAAGAAACTTGGCGTCACCGAAAACACCTTGAAGGCCCGCCTGTGGCGCGCTCGCCATCAACTTGCCGAGCGCCTCGGACGCCGTCTCCGTCGCATGAAAGACGGCATGTCCGGCACCACCGTCGGCGACGAAGCCTGCAGCTACTGCTAATATCAATTGCTCACGGAGAGCAATTGTTTGATTGGTGAAACTGAAAAATAAATTGTCATCCTGAGGGGCGCGTCGTTTGCGCCCCGAAGGACCTCAACTTGCAGTCTATGCAAGTTTTCCGGGCTACGCGATCCTTCGTGCCCGTTTCTGATCGCTGCTCTACCGCCGCGCGGCCGCGTATTTCCCCAACACCCGCAACTCGCTGGTCGCTTCCGCAACCTCTTTCAGAGCATGCTCCATGTGCTCCGGCACCTCGGCTTCCACATCCAAATAAAACTGATACTCCCACGGCCGTCCATGAATTGGCCGGCTTTCGATCTTCAGCAAGTTCACGCCATGGTTCGCAAAAGGTTCCAGCGAGGCCAGCAACGCTCCCGGCTTGTGCGCCAACCGCATCGCCAGAGAGATCTTCTTCGCATCGGGCCCCCGGTAGCGTTTCGCTTCCTCGGGGGGCAACAACAAAACGAACCGCGTGAAATTCTCCGCGTTATCCTGAATGTTCTCTTGCAAGATCACCGCGCTGTACTGCCCCGCTGCCCGGCGGCCGGCGATCGCCCCGAACTTTTTATCGCCGCGCTCCATCATTTCCCGCACGCTGCCGGCAGTGTCTTCGGCCGGTATCCGCTTCAACTGTGGATTGGCCGCAAAAAACCGCTCACATTGCGCCAAGGCCATCGGATGCGAAGCCACTCCCTTCAATTCTTCCCGTTTCGCCCCCGGCATCCCCATCAACTGGTGCTCGATCGGCAGAATCGTTTCTCCGCACATTTCCAGCTTGCTTTCCAGCAGCAGGTCGTACACGCGCACCACCGAACCCGCCAGCGTGTTCTCCACCGGCACCAGCAGTGCATCCGCGGCTCGCTCGGCAATCGCGCCGAACGCTGCATCAAACGTGGTCCGCGGCACCGTGCGGATCCCATCTCCCATCAGTTGGACTGCGGCGGCTTCGCTGAATGCCCCCGGTTCGCCCTGAAACGCCACCCGCATCTTCCTGAAATTAAGTTCCGCCATCCGTGCCCCTGCCGCTCAATTCCTCCGCGCCCGCTGTCACGCTATAATCTTTCTTTCGCCGGAGGTATCCGCATGATGACACAAAAGCGTCCGCAGTCGAACGACTACGCTCCCTACTATGGAAAGTACGTGATGCTTGTTCCGGACGGGGATTTTGTGGAGATTCTTGAAACCCAGCTTCGGGAGACGAAGCAATTATTGGAGCCGCTTACCGACCAGCAGGCCGATTTCCTCTACGCTCCCGGCAAATGGTCCATCAAGGAAACTCTCGGCCACGTGAACGACGCCGAGCGAATCTTCGCTTACCGTATTCTTCGTATTGCACGCGGCGACCAGACGCCACTCCCCGGTTTCGAACAGGATGATTACGTCAAAGTTGCAAACTCCTCCGCCCGCAAACTTTCGGATTTGCTCGACGAATTCACCGCCATCCGCCGCGCCACCATCGCGCTGATCCGCTCCCTTGACGACGCGTCCTGGCTTCGCCGCGGCACCGCCAGCGGCAGGGAAGTCTCCGTCCTCGCAATCGCCTTTATCATCGCCGGCCACGTGCTTCATCACCGCGCCATTTTTGAAGAGAAATACCTGCCGGTGCTGCCGCGAGCCTGAACCGCGCTACATCGGCCTGAGCAACCCTTCTTTTTTCTCCGCGGCCCAGTCGGGCTGCCGTCGCGTCTGCGCCGCCTCCTCATATTTGGCCACTTTGGTTTCCAGTGGCCGTAACGCAGGCTTCTCCCGGCGCGCTATCGATCCTCGCTTCCCCGGCCAGGCCAGGTAAAAAAGCAGCACCGCCGCCAGTCCTAAAAACAGTCCTCCGCCAACCACGGAAAACGTTCCGGCATCCAGCGGCTGCAGAATGGCGTCCGCCAGCAGGTAGCTTCCGCAAAACAGCAGGCCTGCTTCCATAAACACACTCAGACCCAGGAAAACGCGCGACAAGCTGCCTCTCACAACCAACGGCGTTTTACCCCGCCCGCATGTTTCGACGATCTTCAGTTCTCGCATGGCGTTTCTTCCTTTTTATATATGTCCGCGGTCTCGCAGCAGGTTTCTTCCCACAGAAAATTCAGGTACGAAAACACCGTCGCGTGCGCCTCTCTCTTCATCAAGCTCCCGCAATCACACACGCGCCCTTCCAGGCCGCGTTCTCTTTCGTCACATGCCGCGGCCACTCCGCAATCCCGGTTGGTGCAATGCCAATACGTCTCGCCTGCCCTCAGCATCGGAGCCTCCCATTGTTAATTGAATGGTTACGACAATCGGTGGTATCCGGACGATTAAATCGGCTCGCTTATATAGCAGTGGGATATCTAACGCAATAGTAAAAATAGTTTTTTTTGAAACAAATTTATGCCTCGGGCGTGGCTGGGCAGAATTGTGCAAAAGTTTTCACCTAGTTCCCGAATCGGGAAGTTTTCGTTTGCTTCCTACGCAGCTTTCGGCGCGTTTCGCGAGGCTCTTCACCGTTCATCCCCGCCAGCGGTGCGACGCTAAATCATTGGAATATCAACATAAAGGTGTATACCCGAATGGTATACACGCAAAGAGCGGCCCTCCAATGGCCCTCCAGCGTTTTCCCGTTCTGGCACAAGCCCTTGTTTCCGAGCACTCCGGACTTCAGGTGCCCAGAGTTGCTCCACCATCGAACCCGCTGCTACAATTGACTTTTTGCAGGACCCGCTTGCGTTCCACTGGGCAATTCCGTCTGCATCTTCCATCTTTGCCCGATCGTTTCTGCGCTTGCGATGGAGTTTGGCCTGTCCGAAGGGAGACTACGCGTGGCGAAATATGATGTGGCAATTATCGGCAGCGGGCCCGGGGGTTATGTCGCGGCTATTCGCGCCGGCGAACTGGGACTGAAAACCATCGTCGTCGAAAAGGATCCGTTCCTCGGCGGCACATGCCTGCACGTCGGTTGCATTCCCACCAAAGTTCTCCTGCACCACGCCGATGTCTACGACCATTTCAAGAATGCTGAGGAATTCGGCTTCGAAATTCCTGGCGTGAAAATCAATTGGCCCAACATCCTGGCCCGCAAGACCAAAATTGTCAACAAACACGCCAAGGGCATCGAGTTTCTTTTCAAGAAAAATAGAGTTGAATGGAAGCAGGGCTGGGGGAAATACGAAGGCCCCGGCAAAATCAGCGTTGAAAAAGACGGCAAGAAAGAGACCATCGAAGCCGGCGCAATCCTGATGGTCAGCGGCTCGGAAGCCAAGTCGCTTCCCGGCATCGAGCCCGATCACAAGACCATCGTCACCAACCGTTCCATCCTTGAGCTCCCGGAAATTCCCAAGACCCTCATCGTTATCGGCGCCGGCGCTGTGGGCGTCGAATTCGCCTCCATCTACAATTCCTTCGGCACACAGGTCACCATTCTCGAAGCGTTGCCCCGCGTTGTTCCCGTCGAAGATGAGGAAATTTCCGCCGAACTCGAGAAGACCTTCAAGAAAAAGGGGATCGCCGTTCAGACCGGCTGCATGGTGGACGGTGTAAAGAAAGACGCCAAGGGCGTAACCGTCTCCTTCAAGGACAAGGACGGGAAGGCACAAACGCTACAAGCCGAAAAACTCCTTCTCGCCGTTGGCCGAATGGCCATGACCGATAACTGCGGCCTGGAGAAATCCAAGGCCAAACTCGAGCGCGGGTTCGTCCACGTCGATCAGTTCATGGAAACCGCCGAGCCCGGCCTCTATGCCATCGGCGACATCGTCGCTGGCCTGCCGCAACTCGCCCACGCCGCCATGATGGAGGGCATCGTCGCCGTCACGCACATCGCCGGCAAGCCCACGCACGCCGTCAACAAGCTGCGCATTCCTAACGCCACCTATTGCGAACCGCAGATCGGCTCCATCGGCATGACCGAAAAACAGGCCCGCGACGCCGGCTACGCCGTGAAGACAGGAAAATTCCCCTTTGTCGGCAACAGCAAGGCCACCATCCTCGGCAACCACGGCGGCTTTATCAAGGTCGTCACCAACGAGCAGTACGGCGAAGTCCTCGGCATCCACATCATCGGCCCCCTCGCCACCGAAATTCTAGCCGAAGCCGCCGCCGTCCTGAATCTTGAAGGCACCATCGACGACATGATGAACATGATTCACGCGCATCCCACAGTCTGGGAAGCCATGGGCGACGCCTTCGCCTCCGTCCGCGGCCTTCAGATCAATGTGTGAGGCTTCGGAATTTGCGATCAGCGATCAGATAGCAGATATCAGGAGGCAAGAGGGACGCGGTGGCATTTCTTGACTGAAAAGTTCAATTCCTCCTCGTCCCTGAAAATCAGCCCCGGCGTTGGAGTTATCTGAATGGTTCCTGATCGCTGATCGCTGTTATCTGTTATCCATCCGATCCCATGCCTCCCCTCCTCATCACCGACCTCGGCCTCCTCCCATGGTCCGACGCCTACGCCCTCCAGCAACGCATTGTCGCGGCCCGTAAAGCCGGCGCCATCGAAGACGTCCTCCTCTTCTGCGAGCACCCCCACGTCCTCACCCTCGGCCGCAACGCCAGCCAGAAAAATCTTCTCGCTTCCGAAAATGTCCTTCGCCAGAAAAATGTCGAGCTCCGCGAAACCAATCGCGGCGGTGACATCACCTACCACGGCCCCGGCCAGGTCGTCGGCTACCCCATCCTCAATCTCGATCCCATCCGCCGCGACGTTCACTGGTACGTCCGCACCCTCGAAGAGACCATGATCCGCGCCTCCGCCGACTTCGGCATCACCGCCTATAGCATCCCGGGCAAAACCGGCATCTGGGTCCAGCCATCGGGCAATATCCCCGAAGAAAAACTTGCCGCCATCGGCGTGCACATCAGCCGTTGGGTCACCTCCCACGGCTTCGCCTTCAACGTCTCCACCGACCTCCGCTATTTCGACCTCATCATTCCCTGCGGCATCGCCGACCGCAAAGCCTCTTCGCTCGAAAAACTCCTCCAACGCAACGTCTCTCTCGACGAAGTAAAGCCGCGCCTCATTCACCATCTTTCCGAACTCTTCTCACTCACGCCAAAACAAGTTTTCTCTCAACAATTGTTCGCAACGCTGGACGCCGCAAGGCCCGCTGTCTGACGCGGGCCGCTTCCACTTTTGAGTGCGGCCTGCCCTAAGCCTGCCGAAGGGGAGCGGAACTCCAGCTTTCGCGCGTGAAGTCTAACCTCCCAACCCGACAAAAAAGACCCCGCGCGAAAACTTCCACGCGGGGCCCTCTGCTGATTACTTCTTGCGAAGCGAACTAGCTTCCTACTTCATTCCACCCACGCGGAACATAAGCGACCGCCCCACCTCCGACCGCGAGGCTTCCGGCTCGATGGTCTTCAGGAATTCCGCCGTAATCGCGTCCTGTTCTTCCTGGCTCCTCTTGTCCCGGTCCGCGGTAAACGCTGCGCGAATCTTTTCGAAAGAAGCCAGGTCCTTCGTCGCATACCACACGAAATGCGTAAAGTCGCCGTCCGTCCGCACTTCTTCCACGGCCAGTCCGTACGCCAGCACTACTCCGTCCGCCACCAGCTTGTCGAAAACGGGCTTGTTGTACTTTTCCCAGACCTTGCGAAAGTCACTGCCCTTGCCGGGCTTCGCCTTCACAAAGTTATAGCGCGTCCACGGCAGCACGCCCGCCGGCGGCGCGCCCGTGCCCGTCACGAACACCAGGTCGCGCGTCAAATAGTCGCGCGTCTTGCTGACGTCCGCCGCTTCCATCATCCGGCTGGTCACCGTTGCCGCGCCCGCGGATCCCTTCTTCGTTGTGCCCGACTTCATGCCTTCCTCGTCCAATTTCGCGATCTGCGCCCTCATCGCGCTGTCCACTTTCTCGATGCCAGACCAGTCCGCAACCGAATACCAGATCGTATGCGTGCTGTTCCCTGGCGAGCGCAACAACCCTAGGTGTACGCCCCAGGCCAGAATCACGCCATCCGCCAGTAATTTGTCTCGTACCGGCGCGCCCACCGTCTTCACCAATTCCATGAACTGCGCATCTTTTCCCGGATTCACCGTGTACTCATACCAGAACGTCAGCGGCTGCATCTTTGCCTCCTGCGCCGCCGCCGTAAGGCACGACATCAACACCACCGCTAAACAAAGCAATATTCTCTTCTTCATTTTCAACCATCTCCTTGAACGAACGAGTGTTTGCCTGCGCTGGAATACGCCAAAAATATCTTGGGCGGAAATAGCGCAAACGAGGATGCAGGCAATCAACGTCTGCGCTTCGGAAGGGCCGACCTGCGTCAGAATGCGCCTGTTTGTAGCACCGAACTCCGTAGAGCGTCAAGGCGCTGAAATTCCGGTAGTGGGTCAGTTTCCGGCAAACGGCTGCGGGCATCTTGAAACACTGGCATAATGTTCTAATTCAAAACTGTTTCTTCGCCCACGGTTTTTTCTTCTTATGCAGTTGTTCAATCACTGACCCGGCAACCGCAATTAAAAGAAAGGGGAAGAACCAGTTGTGTAATTGAAGCATTCTTTCTCTTTCCATAAAGGTTCCATAGTAACCATGTGTCCATGGCAAGGGCACGGTCCATCCACGCTGTGGCGAGGGTCCGAACGAACGCGCGGATGAGTAATATCCGATGAGTGCAAAAGACCAAAGGAATAGGACTAAACACCCGGTGACACCCACAGTGACCAAAACCCTCGACCACAACCACCATGGTTCGCGGCCCAAAATGCGCATGTTGCAATTTTATCTCGGGCAGGATACCGACCGTAGGTTGGCTTGATTCAGATGTTCCAAGAAGTCAAAGCCCTGATGAGTCGCATAATCGGAATCTGACCCACTACAGAATTTCCGCTTGACAAGCCGGACCCTTCGATCCAATACTAAACCATATGGTTAAGTATTCAGCAACCCTTGATTCCACCTTCGGCGCTCTCGCCGACCCCACCCGCCGCGCCATCCTCGCCTCCCTCATGTTGGGCGAAGCCTCCATGTCCGACCTCGCCGGCCCTCACCGCATGTCACTTCCAGCCGTGATGAAGCACGTCCGCGTCCTCCAGCATGCCGGCCTCGTCTCGCAAAAAAAGATCGGCCGGACGCGCTTCTGCCAGCTCGCGCCCGCTCCCCTGAAGCAAGCCGAAGACTGGATTGCCCAGTACCGCCGCTTCTGGGAAGGTGCTTTCGATTCCCTCGAACGTTTCCTCAGCCAGGATCCATCGCTCGAAAAAGAAAAGACTAAGCAAAAGGAGAAACAATCATGGCCACACCGCAATCGCAGCCGGAAAACTCGATCCAGTTAAAACGCACCTTCGCGGCTCCCCGCGACCGCGTCTTTCGCGCCTGGACCGACGCCCGGGAGTTCGCCCAGTGGTTCCATCCCACTGCGGACTACAAAACCGTCATCACCCGCCTCGATCTGCGTGTCGGCGGGAAATACACCCTCGAAATGCATCACAAAGACGGCAACATCCACAACCTCAGCGGCGTGTACGAAGAGGTCAAGCCACCTGAGAAAATCGCCTTCACCTGGTGCTGGCAACAAGACGAAACAAAAACGGAATCCCTCGTCACCGTAACCTTCAAAGACCTCGGCGGCTCTACCGAAGTCAACCTGACGCACAAAAACCTGCTCACCGCCGAATCCCGCGAAAAGCACAACCAGGGCTGGATCGGCTGCCTCGCCCAGCTCGAAAACTATCTGGCGTGATTTCGACGCTGTAAAAAGCTCTGCGGTGGCCGGTCTATTGACCGGCCACCTGCACTCGCGACCTTCTTAATTGTAGCGCTGGCTTTTATGCCGGCTCTTTCCGCACAACTCTCAGCTAGATTTCAAACTCCGCTACGATCCCGAGCAGTCGAATCAACATCGTCCGTTCTTCCGCATTCAGGACGCCTCGTAGCCTTTCTTCCGCCGCGCGCCGTTCTTTGATCAGAAACTCCCGGTATTTTTCCCCCTTCGGCGTCAGCCGGATCACGAACGTCCTGCCAGAGACCGCCTTCTTCTTCGAAACCAGCCCCTCCTTCCGCATCGTTCCAATCGACCGGTGCACCACGGTCCTGTCAAATCCAAGCAGCGTGGCTATCTGATTCTGATTCCTCTCCGCGCCGCCGCGAAGCGTCGAAAGAATAAATCCCCGTGTTTGCGAGCAGCCTGTCCGACGTTCCAGTTGTTTGCTCACCGAAAAATACGCGGCCGCAATATTAACCAGCACCGAATCTTTTAGGATTTCGTCCGGAATCATCTTTCTGTCGACAGCAATCATAGGACTGTCACCGTCGTTTCCAGCGCCCGCCGCCACTGCGGCCGGTCCACGTGCTTTGCGGATTTTTTCCCGATGGCGATGACCATAACGATCTCCTGGGTTCGCCGGGAAAGCCCCAGGAAATTTGAGAGCCGAACGCCGTCGAAACCCTCCATCGGGCAGGTGTTGAATCCCAGCGCCTCGGCGGCAATCATCAAGTTCCCGCAGGCCAGCGTGGCGCTTTTTGTCGCCCACTTGAACAGTCCTTCTTTCGTCATCGGCACCATGCCCATCACTTTCCACGGATGAATCGCTTTCAGCACGACCCACTTCGCCACGCCAATGACGTTGAACCACCCCTGCACATAAAACCATTTCGCAAACTTTGCTTTTTTCTCGTACTCCCGGATTTTGTCCTCGCCAAATCCTGTTTCCCGCATCCACCGCAACTGCCCCACGTTCGTCAGCTCCCATATTCCCAGGTCCGCGACAGCGACTGCCAGGGCCGAAGCGGACTTCGCGGCCCGTTGACCCATGCACAGTTCCGCCGCCCTCTCTTTCTTTTCCGGAGTTTCGATCCAGATCAGCCGGTACGGCTGGCTGTTGAAGCTGGACGGCGCCGCGATCGCCGCCCGCAGGATCTGTTCCCGCGTTTCGGCGGGCACGGGAACGGCGTCGAAGGCGCGGATGGCCCTTCGCTGCAGCAGGGCTTCGAGATTGCTGGTCATGGTTGCCTCCATGTTGCCAGTACAACATAAGTATGTTGCAATTGCAACAGAAAAATCTGGCGGGCCTCGCGACCCCTCGGCCGCCCTCCCTCTACCCCGGTTCGCCATCTCTCCCCGTTCGCCGTAAGATAGACAACCGGACGTACATCCGGAGAAACGCCGAAGATGCCTGCCACCGCAACCGTCGTCAAGCCGAAACTCTCGCGCCAGCAATACCTCGACCTCTACTACTACATGCGCCTCAACCGCGAGGTCGAGGACACCATGACCCGCCTCTTCCGCCAGAACAAAATCGTCGGCGGCCTCTACTCCAGCCTCGGCCAGGAAGCCATCTCCGTCGGCAGTGCCTACGCCCTCGAGAAAAAAGACTGGATGGCCCCGATGATCCGCAACATCGGCGCGCTGCTCGTCAAAGGCGTTCCCCCGCGCGACATCTTCACCCAGCACATGGCCAAATACACCTCGCCCACCAAAGGCAAAGACGGCACCAGCCACTTCGGCGATCTCGAAAATCTCCACATCGTTTCGCCCATCTCCATGCTCGGCGATCTTATTCCCGTCCTTACCGGCGTTGCCATGGCCGGCCGCTATCTCGGCCAGAAAATCGTGGCCATGACCTGGATCGGCGATGGCGGCAGCTCCACCGGCGTTTTTCACGAAGGCCTGAATCTCGCCGCCTCGCAAAAAGCGGCGTTCGTCCTGATTCTCGAAAATAACCAGTGGGCCTATTCCACGCCGGTGCGCCGCCAGGTGCCCATCGAAAATCTCGCCGATCGCGCCAAGGCCTATGGCATTTCCAGCTACATCGTCGACGGCAACGATCCGGTCGCCGTCTACGTAACAGCCAAGGAAGCCGTCGATCGCGCCCGCGCCGGAGAAGGTCCCATCCTCATTGAAGCCAAAACTTTCCGCCGTCGCGGCCACGCCCAGCACGATCCCGCCGAATACGTCCCGAAAGAGCAGCGCGAGTATTGGGAAAAGCGCGACCCCATCGCCCTCTACGAAAAATTTCTCACCGCCGAGAAGATTCTCGACGCCAAAGGAAAAAAAGAAATCGAAGACAAAATCAACACTCTCCTCGAAAAAGACCGCGAGTTCGCAGAAAACTCTCCGATGCCCCCGCCGGAACTCGCCTCGGAAGGCGTCTACTGCACCGGCGACGATTGCCACAAAATCCGCCCCAAGTGGGAGCGTCCCATCGCCGAAGTGACGCCGCCCAAATCTAGCGTGGAGCCGGTCTGGATCGTCGAAGGCTTCGGCCGCGGCAAAACCTCTTCCCGCGAAAACGCCCCCATCCATTTCGGCGACACGCAACCGGCCGCCGAAGAGCCCGCCGCAAAAGCAAAATCTCCGGCCAAGCCCGTGGGAAAATCTCCCGCCAGAAAACCGGCCCCGGCGAAATCCGCCGCGCGCGGAAAGGCCCGGAGGTAGCCCATGGCGCCGATCACCTTTCTCGAAGCCATCCGCCAGGCCATGTTCGAAGAGATGGCCGCCGACCCCAGCGTCGTCCTCATCGGCGAAGACGTCGGCGTCTACGGCGGCGCGTTCAAAACCAGCGAAGGCTTGCTCGAAAAGTTCGGCTGGGAGCGCGTCATCGACACGCCCATCAGCGAAAGCGCCATCATCGGCGCCGCCTGCGGCATGAGCTATTTGGGCCTCCGCCCCATCGCCGAAATGCAGTTTATCGATTTCATTGCCTGCTGCTTCAACCAGCTCACCAACTTCGTCGCCAAGGGCCACTATCTCTGGAACGCGCCCGCGCCCATCGTTGTCCGCGGCCCCTCCGGCGGCGGCGTCCACGGCGGCCCGTTCCATTCAGCCAATCCCGAAATGTATTTCCTGCACACGCCGGGAATGAAGATCGTCTACCCCTCCACGCCCTACGACGCCAAGGGCCTGCTCAAGGCCAGCATCCGCGACAACAATCCCGTCCTCTTCTTTGAACACAAATTTCTCTACCGCCGCATCAAGGAAGAAATTCCCGAAGGCGATTACACCGTGCCGCTCGGCAAGGCCGTCGTCCGCCGCGAAGGAAAGCACCTCACCATCCTTTCCTACGCCGCGATGATGCACACCTCGCTCGAAGCCGCCGACGCCCTCGCCAAAGAGGGCATCGAAGCCGAGGTCATCGATCTCCGTACGTTAATGCCGCTCGACGAAGAAACGATTCTCCAGTCCATCCGGAAAACCAACAAGTGCCTCGTCGTCCACGAAGACACCAAGACAGGCGGCATCTCCGGCGAAATCGCCGCCATCCTCTTCGAAAAGGCCTTCCACGATCTCGACGGGCCGGTCCTCCGCGTTGCTTCCCTCGACACGCCAGTTCCCTACGCGCCCACACTTGAAGAGGCCTTCCTCCCCAACGCCCAAAAAATCTTCACCGCCGCCAACGAGCTCGCTCGCTTCTAGCCTGTGTAGCGGTCGCCTTCTGAGGCGGGCGCTTTTGGGAGACCTATTTTGCATATTCCGGCCAGCCCCACTCGCCGCACCTTGGAACTCTTCCTGAGTCTTCTCCTTCTTGTGGGAGCCTTGCACTTTGGCCTGAACGTCTTCTCTACAATCCGTTTTGACCGGGAAAGAATCGAAATTTGGGCTTTTGACGGACAGATACAAGTCACGGGCTTCTATCACTATGTAAACCGTTCATTTTTTCCATCCTCCTTTTCTTTCGGTGTACCGTTTCCAGTCGATCCGCAACATTCTTGGCCCGCGGCCGTGCGGCTCTCTGAGGTCGACAGCAGTGGTGCATTTCTCAGGGAAATTGAGAGCCACCGCTTTCACGGTGAGACAGTGTTTCGACTTTGGTTCTGGCCATCGCGGGAGCGATGGATTCGGCTGGACTATACTCAGGGAACAAGCGTCCCTCGCGCTCGCTACATTCTGCTTACCACAAGAAAATGGGGCCAGCCTCTCGATCGGGGTGAGTATATTCTTCACCTTGGTGAAAGACTCCGTCTCGATTCTTCGAATTACCTTCTGACCTCCATTAGCACTCGCAACCCGGAGAGTTATTTCTTCTCCCGCTCGGATTTCCTTCCGTCTAAAGATTGGGAGTTCCGCTGGCGAGTGAACACGTTGCAGTCAGTCTCCGAAAAGGGCACACCGTGAAAACTGCGCAGAGGATCAGACTGTTGGTTGCACTGGTCGTTTGCTGTGTGGCACCGGCTTACGCCAACAACCCACCTCAGCCCGACGGACTCTTCTCCATTCTTCTGATTTTTCCCGCTGTCATTCTTGGACGGTGGCTAGCGGGTGTGGCGCCAGCGTCAAAGTCACTCGCCAAACGCCTCTCGACGGCTTTTATCTTGTTGGTATGCGTAATCCTTTGCCTGGGAGGAACCGGGCTGGCTCTCGTTCCACTCATCATCATCGCCGGATACGGAATTGTCCGCGCCACTCAAATACTGCGCAACGGGCAAGGGCGTAAGCGGATCTTAATCGGCAGTGCCTTGCTCGGCCTGGTCCTGTTCGCCGTCACTGACTATTTTGCTTCGCTTCTCAGCTACGATCCAGCTGCGGCGCTGGAATATGTTGCGGTTTCCCGTCTGCGCTCCCTGGCAGCGGCTGAACAAGAATTCAGAACCCCAACGGTTGCCAAGGGGGCGTCCTCACCGACGTATGGCACCATGGCGGAACTTGAGGAAGCGCAACTCTTCTCTTGGAATTTGACACCCAACACAATCCGCAGCGGTTACATTTATGGAGAGGGTATCGACAAACCTCACAACCAGTTTTTCTTCTATGCCGTGCCTGCCTTCCCTCGTAAACTGGAATCAAGGTGGTTCCATTTTATTCCGGGAGGCTCTCTGCTAGAGGCTCTCCTCGGGAAGCAACGCGGCGCCGAAACCGGATACCGGAGTTTTGCCGTGGATGAGACCGGGGTGATTCGCTTTATGGTTCAGAGAAACCTGGGGACGCCCGTCACGCGCGAAGAAATTGCGACCTGGAAGACTTTTCCTTAATGTCCTCAACGCCTTTACGTCCAATTGGAACGATGTCAATTTCTGAGTCAAAAAGTTAATAACCAATCGAACGCGCTTGTTCCCATTCCTAAAACTGTCTACCGATGCCCGAGTAAAATCGAATCTGCACGGGGTTGGCACGGCATTTCCCTCTGTTCCTGTTGATGCTCCGCACTGCCGCGCTTGAGAAATTCCGCCAGGCCACGATTGTAGGAGATCCCTAGCTCAGGAGGCTTTATGGGGATGCGACTGGCACACGCTTCATTCACAGCTTTCTTTCTCTTTTGCGCTCCCTTCGCGCTCTTGGCCGGACCTGCTGGCACGAGAGTGATAGGCAAGGTCACGCTCAACGGCTCTCCCGCGAAACCCAAGCCCTTCGACCTTTCGAAGGAGCCCGCGTGCGCCAAAATGCACGTCGCCGATCCACTCTTTCCCGAAACAGTCCTTACCGGCCCGGGCAACTCCCTTCGCAACGTCGTCGTCTACATTTCCACCGGCGCTCCCTATCCCGGCCCCGTGCCCTCTTCCCCTGCCCTTTTTGATCAGCAGGGCTGCCACTACACCACGCATGTCCTGGCTTTCCGCGCCGGCCAGGAAGTGAAAATCTCCAACAGCGACCCGCTCTCCCACAACATTCATCCCCTCGCCAAGATCAACCGCGAGTGGAACAAAATTCAACCCCCCAGCACGCCTCCGTTCGCCTACGCCTACGAAAACGAAGAGTTCATTCCCGTGAAGTGCAACATCCATCCCTGGATGCAGGGGTACTTCGTCGTCCTGAGGACGCCCTATTTTGCAGTCACCGGCGACGATGGCAGCTTCGCGTTGCCCGATCTTCCCCCTGGCCGCTATACCATCACCGCCTGGCATGAGACGCTCGGCACCCAGTCCCAGGAGATTGAGGTCAATTCGAGCGGGGAACCGAAAGCCGTCAACTTCACCTTT
>Ga0210402_10002555_pt1 | contig 17633 bp, 28 predicted proteins | sample IncBWC7MmetaG_FD_161055 | JGI IMG/M metagenome (GOLD analysis project Ga0210402, IMG submission 161055) | Forest soil microbial communities from Barre Woods Harvard Forest LTER site, Petersham, Massachusetts, United States - Inc-BW-C-7-M | ecosystem: Environmental > Terrestrial > Soil >... | reverse complement strand
CTGATTGTCGTTAGCTCAAGTTGACGACTGAACGGAGAGTCAAATGGCCAAAGCAAAGTTTGAACGTACCAAACCGCACTGCAACATCGGAACGATCGGTCACGTCGATCATGGCAAGACGTCGCTGACCGCGGCGATCACCAAGGTTCTGGCTGAAACCGGCGGTGCGACGTTCACGGCGTACGACCAGATCGACAAGGCGCCCGAAGAGAAGGCGCGCGGCATCACCATCTCGACCGCGCATGTCGAGTACGAGACGCAGAAGCGGCACTATGCCCATGTCGACTGCCCCGGCCACGCCGACTATGTGAAGAACATGATCACCGGCGCCGCCCAGATGGATGGCGCGATCCTGGTCGTGTCGGCCGCCGACGGCCCGATGCCGCAGACCCGCGAGCACATCCTGCTCGCCCGCCAGGTCGGCGTGCCCGCGCTTGTCGTGTACCTCAACAAGTGCGACATGGTGGACGATCCGGAACTGCTCGAGCTCGTGGAGCTCGAAGTCCGCGAGCTGCTCTCGAAGTACGAATTTCCGGGCGACAAGATCCCGATCATCAAGGGCTCTGCGCTCGCCGCGCTGGAAGACTCCGACAAGAAGCTCGGCCATGACTCGATCCTCGAGCTGATGCGCAATGTCGACGAGTACATTCCGCAGCCGGAGCGTCCGATCGACCAGCCGTTCCTGATGCCGGTGGAAGACGTGTTCTCGATCTCCGGTCGCGGCACCGTCGTGACCGGCCGTGTCGAGCGCGGCGTGATCAAGGTCGGCGAGGAAATCGAGATCGTCGGTCTGCGTCCGACGCAGAAGACCACGGTGACCGGCGTCGAAATGTTCCGCAAGCTTCTGGATCAGGGCCAGGCGGGCGACAATATCGGCGCGCTGCTCCGCGGCACCAAGCGCGAGGAAGTCGAGCGCGGCCAGGTGCTGTGCAAGCCGGGTTCGGTGAAGCCGCACACCAAGTTCAAGGCTGAGGCTTACATCCTCACCAAGGAGGAGGGCGGCCGTCATACGCCGTTCTTCACCAACTACCGGCCGCAGTTCTACTTCCGCACCACGGACGTGACCGGCGTCGTGCATCTGCCCGAAGGCACCGAGATGGTGATGCCGGGCGACAACATCGCAATGGAAGTTCACCTGATCGTGCCGATCGCGATGGAAGAGAAGCTGCGATTCGCGATCCGCGAAGGCGGCCGCACCGTCGGCGCCGGCGTCGTCGCCGCGATCATCGAGTAAGAAGCGAATAGTGAGTAGGGCGTAGCGAGTAGAGGACTTCTATTCGCTATTCGCTACTCGCCACTCACTAGAGAAAGACAACGGCAATGAACGGCCAGAATATTCGTATCCGACTCAAGGCGTTCGACCATCGCATCCTCGATACGTCGACGCGCGAGATCGTGAACACGGCCAAGCGCACCGGTGCACAGGTTCGCGGACCCATTCCGCTGCCGACCCGCATCGAGAAGTTCACCGTCAACCGTTCGCCGCATGTCGACAAGAAGAGCCGCGAGCAGTTCGAGATGCGCACCCACAAGCGCCTGCTCGACATCGTCGATCCGACCCCGCAGACCGTCGATGCGCTGATGAAGCTCGATCTGGCTGCCGGCGTCGACGTCGAGATCAAGCTCTGAGCATGCGCTTTGGACGCGGGCAGCGGTTTTTCGGACCGCTCATGCTTGCGAAGAAGATCAGTTAGTCCTTCGGGACTTAATAGTCCTTCGGGACAGAGAGAACAGGAAGCACACCGATGCGCTCCGGAGTGATCGCACAGAAGGTCGGGATGACGCGGGTCTTTACCGAGACCGGCGAGCATGTCCCCGTGACCGTGCTGAAGCTCGGCAATTGCCAGGTGCTGGGCCATCGCACCAAGGATGAGAACGGCTATGTCGCGCTGCAGCTTGGCGCGGGCAGCCGCAAGACCGTCTACATGCCGAAGGCCGAACGCGGCCAGTTCGCGGTCGCCAAGGTCGAGCCGAAGCGCAAGGTCGCGGAGTTCCGCGTCTCCGAGGATGCGCTGATTCCGGTCGGCGCCGAGATTCAAGCCGATCATTTCGTGGTCGGCCAATTTGTCGACGTTACGGGCACCTCGATCGGCAAGGGGTTTGCGGGCGGCATGAAGCGCTGGAATTTCGGCGGCCTGCGCGCCACCCACGGCGTGTCGATCTCGCACCGTTCGATCGGTTCGACCGGCGGCCGTCAGGACCCCGGCAAGACCTGGAAGAACAAGAAGATGCCGGGTCACATGGGTGTCGATCGCGTCACCACGCTCAATTTGCGCGTTGTGCAGACCGATGTCGCGCGCGGCCTGATCCTGGTCGAGGGCGCCGTTCCCGGCTCCAAGGGCGGCTGGATCGCGGTACGCGATGCCGTGAAGAAGCCGCTGCCGAAAGATGCGCCGAAGCCCGGCAAGTTCAAGGTTGCGGGCGAGGAGGGCGCGGAGGCGCCGGCCGAGAAGGAGGGCGCGTGAGATGGAACTGAAGGTCACAACCCTCGAAGGCAAGGCCGCCGGCTCCGTCCAACTCTCGGACGAGATTTTCGGCCTCGAACCGCGTCAGGACATTATCGCCCGCTGCGTGCAGTGGCAGCTCAACAAGCGCCAGGCCGGCACGCACAAGGCCAAGGGCCGGGCCGAGATCTGGCGCACCGGCAAGAAGATGTACAAGCAGAAGGGTACGGGTGGCGCTCGCCATGGCTCGGCCCGCGTGCCGCAGTTTCGCGGCGGCGGCCGAGCCTTTGGCCCGCTGGTACGGTCGCATGCGACCGACCTGCCGAAGAAGGTGCGCGCGCTGGCGCTGAAGCATGCGCTGTCCGCCAAGGCCAAGGACGGCGATCTCGTCGTCATCGAAACGGCCAAGCTCGAAGCGGCCAAGACCAAGGCGCTGGTCGGGCACTTCTCGGGCCTTGGACTGACCAATGCGCTGATCATCGACGGTGCCGAGCTGCATGACGGCTTTGCCGCCGCCGCCCGCAACATCCCGAACATGGACGTGCTGCCGATCCAGGGCATCAACGTCTACGACATTCTGCGTCGCCAAAAGCTGGTGCTGACCAAGGCGGCGATCGATGCGCTGGAGGCGCGCTTCAAATGAAGACCATCGATCCCCGCCATTACGACATCATCGTCGCGCCGGTCGTGACCGAGAAGGCGACGCTCGCCTCCGACCACAACAAGGTGCTGTTCAAGGTCGCGAGCAAGGCGACCAAGCCTCAGATCAAGGAGGCGGTCGAGAAGCTCTTCGACGTCAAGGTCAAGAGCGTGAACACGCTGGTGCGCAAGGGCAAGAGCAAGATGTTCCGCGGCAATTATGGGTCGCAGTCGGACACCAAGCGCGCGATCGTGACCCTGGAAGAGGGCCACCGCATCGACGTGACCACCGGACTGTAAGGGTACACGACGATGGCACTGAAGAATTACAATCCCACGACGCCAGGCCAGCGCCAGCTCGTCATGGTCGATCGTTCGGCGCTCCACAAGGGCAAGCCGGTCAAGGCCTTGACCAAGGGCAAGCAGTCGACGGGCGGCCGCAACAATCTCGGCCGCATCACTGTGCGCTTCCGCGGCGGCGGCCACAAGCAGGCCTATCGCATCGTCGACTTCAGGCGCGACAAGGTCGACGTGCCCGCGACCGTCGAGCGGCTGGAATATGATCCGAACCGCACCGGCTTCATCGCACTGATCAAGTATCAGGACGGCGAGCTGGCCTATATCCTTGCGCCGCAGCGGCTTGCGGTGGGCGATACCATCATCGCGGGCCACCATGTGGACGTGAAGCCGGGCAATGTCATGCCGCTCGGCAACATGCCGATCGGCACCATCGTCCACAATATCGAGACCAAGATCGGCAAGGGCGGGCAGCTCGCGCGCTCCGCCGGGACCTATGCCCAGCTCGTCGGCCGCGACCAGGACTATGTCATTCTGCGCCTGAACTCCGGTGAGCAGCGCCTCGTGCACGGCCGCTGCCGCGGCACGATCGGCGCGGTGTCGAACCCTGATCACATGAACATCTCGATCGGCAAGGCCGGCCGCAAGCGCTGGCTCGGCCGCCGGCCGCATAACCGCGGCGTCGCGATGAACCCGATCGACCACCCGCATGGCGGCGGCGAAGGCCGCACCTCGGGCGGACGTCACCCGGTCACGCCGTGGGGCAAGCCCACCAAGGGCAAGAAGACCCGCACCAACAAATCGACCACCAAATTCATCCTCCTAAGCCGCCACAAGCGGAAGAAGTAAGGAAAGCCGGACATGGTTCGTTCAGTCTGGAAAGGCCCGTTCGTCGAAGGCTCGCTGTTGAAGAAGGCGGATGCAGCGCGTGCGTCGGGCCGTCATGACGTGATCAAGATCTGGAGCCGCCGCTCGACCATCCTTCCGCAATTCGTCGGGCTGACGTTTGGCGTCTACAACGGCCAGAAGCACGTGCCGGTTTCGGTCAATGAGGAAATGGTCGGGCACAAGTTCGGCGAATTTTCACCGACCCGGACGTTCCACGGCCATTCGGGCGACAAGAAAGCCAAGAAGGCTTGACGAGAGGCTTGAGGATTAAGCGATGAGCAAACCAAAGCGCGAACGGAGCCTCAAGGATAACGAGGCCAAGGCGGTCGCCCGGATGCTGCGCGTGAGCCCGCAGAAGCTGAACCTGGTTGCGCAATTGATCCGGGGCCGGAAGGCGTCGGCTGCGCTCGCCGACCTGCAGTTCTCGCGCAAGCGGATCGCGGTCGATGTCAAGAAGTGCCTCGAGTCGGCCATCGCGAATGCCGAGAATAACCACGACCTCGAGGTCGACGATCTCGTCGTGTCGGAGGCCTTTGTCGGCAAGGGCCTCGTGATGAAGCGTTTCGCGCCGCGCGGCCGTGGCCGCTCGGGGCGTATTTTCAAACCATTTTCGCAGCTGACGATCGTGGTTCGTCAGGTCGAGGCGAGCGCGTAAGGGCGCGGGAGAACACGATGGGTCAAAAGATTAATCCGATCGGCTTACGTCTCGGCATCAACCGGACCTGGGATTCCCGCTGGTTCGCCGGCAAGGCCGAGTACGGCAAGCTGCTGCACGAGGACGTCAAGATCCGCGAGATCCTGCACAAGGAATTGAAGCAGGCGGCGGTCGCGCGCATCGTGATCGAGCGTCCGCACAAGAAGTGCCGCGTGACGATCCATTCGGCCCGTCCAGGCGTCGTGATCGGCAAGAAGGGCGCCGACATCGACAAGCTGCGCAAGAAAGTTGCCGACATCACCGCCTCCGATGTCGTCATCAACATCGTCGAGATCCGCAAGCCGGAGCTCGACGCGACGCTGGTTGCCGAATCGATCGCCCAGCAGCTCGAGCGCCGCGTGGCGTTCCGCCGCGCCATGAAGCGCGCGGTGCAGTCGGCGATGCGGCTCGGCGCCGAAGGCATCCGCATCAATTGCTCGGGCCGACTGGGCGGCGCCGAAATCGCGCGCATGGAGTGGTATCGCGAGGGGCGGGTGCCGCTGCATACCCTGCGCGCCGACATCGACTATGGCGTTGCGACCGCGTTCACCACCTTCGGCACCTGCGGGGTCAAGGTCTGGATCTTCAAGGGCGAGATCCTGGAGCACGACCCGATGGCGCAGGACAAGCGGATGGCCGAGGGCGACAGCGGGCGGCCCCGCCGCGATGCGGCTGCGGCCTGATCGCGCAGAGATTTGAAGGTTTGAGGGCGCAAAGCCATGATGCAACCAAAGAAAACCAAGTTCCGAAAGGCGCATAAGGGCCGCATCCACGGCGCTGCGTCGTCGGGCGCGACGTTGGCGTTCGGCCATTACGGTCTGAAGGCGATGGAGCCCGATCGCGTCACCGCGCGCCAGATCGAGGCCGCTCGCCGCGCGCTGACCCGGCACATGAAGCGCGCCGGCCGCGTCTGGATCCGCGTGTTCCCGGACGTGCCGGTCTCGAAGAAGCCCGCCGAAGTCCGCATGGGCTCGGGCAAGGGTTCGCCTGAACTGTGGGTGGCGCGGGTGAAGCCCGGCCGCGTGCTGTTCGAGATCGACGGCGTTGCCGTGCAGACCGCGAGGGAAGCTCTCTCGCTTGCCGCGGCCAAGCTGCCGATCAAGACGCGCTTCGTCGAGCGCATCGCGGAGTGATCGATATGGCCCAGATGAAAGTCGAAGACATCCGCGCGATGAGCGAAGACCAGAGGGAGGATGCCGTCCTCAATCTGAAGAAGGAGCGCTTCAATCTGCGCTTCCAGCGCGCCACCGGGCAGCTCGAGAACACCTCGCGGCTGCGGGAGACGCGCCGAGACATCGCCCGCATCAAGACCATCGTCGCGCAAGCGCGCGCCAAGAAGAAGTAAGGGGCTTCAAGCATGCCGAAACGTACGCTTCAGGGCGTGGTCGTCAGCGACAAGCAAGCCAAGACGGTTGTGGTGCGCGTCGATCGCCGCTTCACCCATCCGATCTACAAGAAGACGATCCGCCGCTCCAAGAACTACCACGCGCACGACGAGAACGATCAGTTCAAGCCGGGCGACACGGTGTGGATCGAGGAGAGCAGGCCGATCTCGAAACTGAAGCGCTGGACCGTGGTCCGGGGCGAACACAAGAAGACCGCCTGAGGCCTATCCGGTATCGCGGGACGGGCCTTTAGACAATTTCAAGCGCAGATTCTTGCGCAACAGATAAAGAGGACGAGGTGCATCATGATCCAGATGCAGACCAACCTCGACGTGGCCGACAATTCAGGCGCACGCCGTGTCATGTGTATCAAGGTGCTCGGGGGCTCCAAGCGCCGCTATGCCACCGTGGGCGACATCATTGTCGTGTCGATCAAGGAAGCGATCCCGCGCGGCAAGGTGAAGAAGGGCGACGTGATGAAGGCCGTCGTGGTGCGGGTTCGGAAGGACATCCGCCGGCCCGACGGTTCGGTGATCCGTTTCGACCGCAATGCCGCCGTCTTGATCAACAACCAGTCGGAGCCGGTTGGCACCCGCATCTTCGGGCCGGTGCCGCGCGAGCTGCGCGCCAAGAACCACATGAAGATCATCTCGCTTGCGCCGGAGGTGCTGTGATGGCTGCCAAGATCCGCAAGGGCGACAAGGTCATTGTGCTGAGCGGCCGCGACAAGGGCCGCACGGGCGAGGTGTTCGAGGTGCGCCCCGATGAGAGCAAGGCGCTGGTGCGCGGCATCAACATGGTGCGGCGTCACCAGAAGCAGACGGCGCAGCAGGAAGGCGGCATCATCTCCAAGGAGGCGCCGATCCACCTGTCCAACCTCGCTTATGTCGGCAAGGACGGCAAGCCGACACGCATCGGATTCAAGATTCACGCGGACGGCAAGAAGGTCCGCGTTGCCAAGAGCTCGGGAGCAGAGATCGATGGCTGAGACCGCTTATGTGCCGCGCCTGCGCGTGGAATATGACAGGAAGATCCGTGGCCAGCTGACCGAGAAGTTCGGCTACGACAACGCCATGCAGGTGCCGCGGCTGGACAAGGTCGTGCTCAACATGGGCATCGGCGAAGCCGTGAACGACCGCAAGAAGGCGGAGACGGCGGCGGCCGACCTGTCGCTGATCGCGGGGCAGAAGGCCATCGTGACCTATTCCCGCGTCGCGATCGCAACCTTCAAGCTGCGCGAGAACCAGCCGATCGGCTGCAAGGTCACGCTGCGCAAGGCGCGCATGTACGAGTTCATCGATCGCCTCGTGAACGTCGCCCTGCCGCGCGTGCGGGACTTCCGCGGGCTGAACCCGAAGAGCTTCGACGGCCGCGGCAATTACTCGCTCGGCATCAAGGAGCACATCATTTTCCCCGAGATCGATTTCGAGAAGGCGGACGAGACTTGGGGCATGGACATCACGGTGTGCACCACCGCGCGCAGCGACGACGAGGCGCGCGCGTTGTTGACCGCACTCAATTTCCCGTTCCGGCAGTGAGACGCTGACCAGAGCCTCTCAAACGCGGAAACGCAAGGAGCCAAGCATGGCAAAGAAGAGTTCAGTCGAGAAGAACAACCGGCGGAAGCGGATGGCCAAGAATGCCGCGCCCCAGCGAGCGCGGCTGAAGGCGATCATCGCCGACAAGTCCAAGCCGATGGAGGAGCGCTTCGCGGCGACGCTGAAGCTTGCCGAAATGCCGCGCAACTCGTCGGCGACGCGCATCCGAAACCGCTGCGAGCTCACCGGGCGTCCGCGCTCGAACTATCGCAAGAACAAGCTCAGCCGCATCGCGCTGCGTGAACTCGGCTCCAAGGGGCTGGTTCCCGGTCTTGTGAAGTCGAGCTGGTAAAGGAGGGTCGCAAGGTCATGTCAACGCACGATCCGATCAGCGATCTGATCACCCGTATCCGCAACGCGCAGATGCGCTCGAAGTCCAAGGTGAGCTCGCCGGGCTCGAAGATGCGCGCCAGCGTGCTCGACGTGCTGAAGGCGGAGGGCTATATCCGCGGCTATGCCAGCGTCGAGCATTCCTCGGGCCGCAGCGAGCTCGAAATCGAGCTGAAATATTTCGACGGCGAGCCGGTGATCCGCGAGATCGAGCGGGTCTCCAAGCCCGGCCGGCGGGTCTACACCTCGGTGAAGAACCTGCCGCGGGTCAATAACGGCCTCGGCATTTCGGTGCTGTCGACGCCGAAGGGAATCATGGCCGACCACGATGCGCGTGACGCGAATGTGGGCGGCGAAATTCTTTTCACGGTGTTCTAGAGCATGATCCGGAAAAGTGTGCAGCGGTTTTCCGAAAGGATCATGCTCAAACAAAGAGCTAGAGCGCGATGCCGATTCAACCTGAAATCATCGCGCTCTAGTGCGCGTTCCGCAAAAGTGGGAATCGATTTTGCGACAAGAATGCGCACAAACTATTAATATGACGCATTTTCTACGGCGAACTGGGGTCCACTTCGCCGGAAAATGCTACGGATAAGGAAGCGAACCATGTCACGTATCGGCAAGAAGCCGGTGACGATCCCCGCGGGTGTTACCGCAACCGTCGAGGGCCAGACCGTCAAGATGAAGGGGCCGAAGGGCCAGCTTCAGTTCCTCGTGCATGACGACGTCGAGGTGAAGTTTGAAAATGGTGTCGTCACGGTCGCTCCCAGGGCCGAGACCAACCGCGCGCGCGCGCTGTACGGCACGGCGCGGGCGCAGATCGCCAACCTCATCGCCGGCGTCACCAAGGGCTTCGAGAAAAAGCTCGAAATCACCGGCGTCGGCTACCGCGCCGCGATGCAGGGCAAGAACCTGCAGCTCGCGCTCGGCTACAGCCACGACGTCGTCTTTCCGATCCCGGAGGGCATCACGATCGCGGTGCCGAAGCCGACCGAAATCACCGTCTCGGGCAGCGACATCCAGCGCGTCGGCCAGGTCGCGGCCGAGATCCGCGCCTACCGTCCGCCGGAGCCCTACAAGGGCAAGGGCGTGAGGTATGCCGACGAATTCATCTTCCGCAAGGAAGGCAAGAAGAAGTAACGGAGCCGGTCATGTCGAGAACCAAGGTTACGAATGCCCGGCGCAAGCAGCGCGTCAGGCTGGCGTTGCGCCGCTCCGGCGGCGGCCGCCCGCGGCTGTCGGTGTTCCGTTCGTCCAAACACATCTACGCGCAGGTCATCGACGACCAGAAGGGCGAGACGCTCGCCTCTGCCTCGTCGCTGGAGAAGGAGATGCGCGAGAAGACCGGCGCCAACATCGACGCGGCGAAGGCGGTCGGCAAGCTGCTGGCGGAGCGCGCCGTCAAGAAGGGCGTCAAGGAGGTCGTGTTCGACCGCGGCGCCTATCTGTATCATGGGCGCGTCAAGGCGCTTGCGGACGCGGCGCGCGAGAGCGGGTTGAGCTTCTAAATTCTAACGAGACGAGACGGGATAGAGGCGCTTGAGCCTCGCAGAGATTGGAAAACACCATGGCAGGTGAACGCGAACGCGGCGGACGCGAACGGAACAGGGAGCGCGAGGAGCGCGACAGCGAGTTCGTCGACAAGCTCGTCCACATCAATCGCGTGGCGAAGGTCGTCAAGGGCGGCAAGCGCTTCGGTTTCGCCGCGCTGGTCGTGATCGGCGACCAAAAGGGCCGGGTCGGGTTCGGCCACGGCAAGGCGCGCGAGGTGCCGGAGGCGATCCGCAAGGCGACCGAATCGGCCAAGCGGAACTTGACGCGGGTCGCGCTGCGCGAAGGCCGCACGCTGCATCATGACATCTTCGGCCGTCACGGCGCGGGCCGGGTCTATTTGCGCGCGGCGCCGGCCGGTACCGGCATCATCGCCGGCGGTCCGATGCGCGCGGTGTTCGAGACGCTCGGCATCCAGGATGTGGTGGCGAAGTCGATCGGTTCGTCCAACCCCTACAACATGGTGCGCGCGACCTTCAACGCGCTGAAGCACCAGGATTCGCCGCGCTCGGTCGCGGCGCGCCGCAACATCAAGGTGTCGACCCTGCAGGCACGCCGCGTCGGCGGCGATGCGGAAGCCGCCGCCGATTAGAGCATGATCCGGAAGGGCTTGCCCTCGGGCTACGGACCCGAGGGTGGGTAGTCGGTTTTCCGATAAGCATGCCCTCGGGCTTGACCCGAGGGATCATGCTTAAACAAAAAACCTAGCGCGCGAGCGTTTTTGGAGTTCAAGACGATGGCCAAGGCCGCAAAGACGATCAAGCTCGAGCAGACCGGCAGCCCGATCCGCCGGCACCACTCGCAGCGTTCGACGCTGATCGGGCTGAAGCTCAACAAGATCGGCCGGGTTGCCGAGCTGCCGGACACGCCGGCGGTCCGCGGCATGATCGAGAAGGTTCACCACCTCGTCCGTATCGTCGATGAGAAGTAAGGGGGCGCATGATCCCGAAAAAGCCTGCCCCGCACATGGATAGTGGAGCGGGAACCGGTTTTCGGGTCTAACGCCGAGATCGAGATAAAGGAAGCTAACGATGAAGCTCAGCGATATCGCCGACAACGCCGGTGCGCGCAAGAAGCGGATGCGGGTCGGCCGCGGCATCGGCTCAGGCAAGGGCAAGACCTCGGGCCGCGGCGGCAAGGGCCAGACCGCGCGTTCAGGCGTGCGCATCAAGGGCTTTGAAGGCGGCCAGATGCCGATGCACCGCCGCCTGCCCAAGCGCGGTTTCAACAACGTCTTCCGGCTCGAATTCGCCGAGATCAATCTCGATCGGATCCAAGAGGCCATCGACGCCAAGTTGCTCGATGCTTCCGCCACCATCAACGCGGAGTCGCTGGTGAAGTCGCGCGTGCTGCGCCGCGCCAAGGATGGCGTGCGGCTTCTCGGCCGCGGCGAGATCAAGGCCAAGATCAACATAGAGGTGCATGGCGCCTCGAAGTCGGCGGTGGCGGCGGTCGAGAAGGCCGGCGGCACCGTGAGGATCCTCTCGCCTGCGAAGGAAGAAGGCGAGGCTGCGTAACAACTGCGTCATTGCAAGCCTTCGCGGGCGACCCGCAGGGCTTTGCGATGGACTTATCGGGGCCGAGCACCAGATAATGTCCTGCCTGCGCCTGATTTGCGGCTCTTGTGGCTGAAGGACGGCGCCAGGGCATGATCGGGTCAATCAGGGCGCGATGGGCCACTCGTCCCGAGGTCATCGCGCGCTGGGGACGGCGGGAGAAAGCCAAACATGGTCTCAGCAGCGGAACAACTGGCGGCAAATCTCAATTTCGGAGCGCTCGCCAAGGCCGATGAACTCAAGAAGCGCATCTGGTTCACGCTGGGCGCGCTGCTGGTCTATCGTCTCGGCACCTACATCCCTCTGCCCGGCATCGATCCCAACATCTGGGAGCAGGTGTTTCGCACCCAGGCCGGCGGCATCCTCGGCATGTTCAACATGTTTGCCGGCGGCGGCATACACCGCATGGCGATCTTCGCGCTGAACATCATGCCGTACATCTCGGCATCGATCATCATCCAGCTCCTGACCACCGTCTCGCCGCAGCTTGAAGCCTTGAAGAAAGAAGGCGAGGCGGGCCGCAAGACGCTGAACCAGTACACGCGCTACCTCACCGTGCTGCTCGCCGCGTTCCAGTCCTATGGTATCGCGGTGGGGCTCGAGGGCGCCGGCAATGTCGTCAGCGATCCCGGCATGTTCTTCCGTCTCTCGACCGCCATCACGCTGACCGGCGGCACTATGTTTCTGATGTGGCTCGGCGAGCAGATCACCTCGCGCGGCATCGGCAACGGTATCTCGCTGATCATCCTGTCCGGCATCGTCGCGGAATTGCCGACCGCGCTCGCCAACATGCTGGAGCTCGGCCGCCAGGGTGCGCTCTCCACCGGGTTGATTCTGATCGTCATCGTGATGGCGGTCGCGGTGATCGCCTTCATCGTGTTCATGGAACGCGCGCAGCGCAGGCTTCTGATCCAGTATCCGAAGCGCCAGGTCGGCAACAAGATGTTCGAGGGCCAGTCCTCGCATCTGCCGCTCAAGCTCAACACCTCGGGCGTGATCCCCCCGATCTTCGCGTCCTCGCTGCTGCTGTTGCCGACCACGGTTGCCAACTTCAATGCCGGCAAGGGACCGGAGTGGTTCCAGTGGATCACCACCCAGCTCGGGCACGGCCGCCCGCTGTTCCTGATCCTCTATCTCGCGCTGATCGTGTTTTTCGCGTTCTTCTATACTGCGATCGTGTTCAATCCGACCGAGACCGCCGACAATCTGAAGAAGCACGGCGGCTTCATTCCGGGCATCCGCCCCGGCGAGCGTACTGCGGAATATATCGATTACGTGCTGTCGCGGATTACCGTGATCGGCGCAATTTATCTGGCGATTGTCTGTCTGATCCCGGAAATTCTGATTTCCTACGCCGCGGTCCCGTTCTACTTTGGCGGGACGTCGCTGCTGATCGTGGTCAGTGTGACCATGGACACGGTGGCGCAGGTTCAGGGTTATCTGTTGGCCCATCAGTATGAGGGGCTGATCAGGAAGTCGAAATTGAGAGGGCGCCGCCGCTGACCAGAGCATGATCCGGAAAAGGCCTGCCCCGCACTGAGCGGCGCGTAGCGATTTTTCCTTGCGCGGAAATCGTGCTCGATCAAGCGGCTTCGCGAGTTGAAGATACCAGTTGAAGGTACGGGTTGAAGATACGAGTTGGAGATAACGGTGTGCGGGTTTTCGCCCACCGAGCGCCGGGGGGCGAACGTCAATGAGATTGATACTTCTGGGACCGCCAGGGTCAGGCAAGGGGACCCAGGCGCAACGGCTGGTCCAGCGGCATGGCATCGTTCAGCTTTCGACGGGCGAGATGCTGCGTGCGGCGGTTGCGGCTGAGACACCGGTCGGGCTGAAGGCCAAGGACATCATGGCGAGCGGCGCGCTGGTGCCGGACGAAATCGTGGTCGGGATCATTTCCGACCGGATCGACCAGCCGGACGCCCGCAAAGGCTTCATCCTCGACGGCTTCCCGCGCACCGTGCCGCAGGCCGCGGCGCTGGATGAACTCCTGAAGAAAAAGCACCTCAAGCTCGACGCCGTGATCGAACTGCGCGTCAATGAGAGCGCGCTGCTGCAACGCGTCGAAACCCGAGTCGCGGAGATGCGGGCACGTGGCGAGGTCGTGCGTGTCGATGATACGCCCGAAGTGCTGACCAAGCGGCTCGCCGCCTACCGGTCGCAGACGGAACCGCTGATCCACTATTATTCGGAGCGGCGCAAGCTTCTGACCGTCGACGGCATGATGACCATTGAGGAGGTCACGCGCGCGATCAACCGCATCCTTGCCGCGATTGGTGCGGTGGAAAGCAAGACCTCAAGCAAGGCAGGTCCGGCCAAGCGGAGCGAGAAGCGCGCCGCAGCAGCAGGCGCCAAGAAGGCCGTGCGAGGCGGCGCCGGCGCGGCCGCGAAGTCGGCGGCAAAGGGCCGGCCAGCCGGCAAAAAGGCTGCCAAAACCGCTCGGAAGGCCGCGAAACGGCCCGCACGCGGGGTAAAAAAGACCGCCAAGTCAGTCGTCAGGAAGGTTGCCAAAAAGGCCGCGAAGAAGCGCGCGCGGGGCTAGAGCACGATGTGATCAGGTGGAATCGCCATCATGCTCTAGCTCTTTGTTTGAGCATGATCCCTCGGGTCAAGCCCGAGAGCATGCTTTTCCGAATCATGCTCTAAAGCCTTTGCGTTTCGATTGAATCTGAACGGAAAGGGCTCGCGTCTCCTGTTTTGACGCGATTTCTTCATGCGAACCGGTCCCCAGCACGCATCCGGTGCGGGGCAGGCTTTCGCTGGAAAACGCTCTAACTTAAAGGGTTTCGTACCAGGTAGCCTTGCCGGTATTCGCGCGAGATGACGCGGTGGATTGAAACTGCGGATTGAAAGCATAGTTAAATCAATGGCTTGTAGGAAGATTTGGAGCTTGGGCTTGGACTGCGGGCGGCACTGAGAATTCAGGCAAATTTCAGGTCCAGAGGCCAGCCAGCGGTTGACGAAGGCGGATTGAATCCATTAATAAGCGGCGCATCCAAGTCGGATAGTTTTATGACGACGCCGAGCCCCGGAAGACGGGGAGGGCGTCGTGTTCGCGTTTGCGGACGCCTGCTGCCCGAGATAACAGGACGCAAAAGCCGCTCCCGGAAGGGATCAGCGACAGGAGAAAAATTCGTGGCCCGTATTGCCGGCGTGAACATCCCCACCAACAAGCGCGTGCTGATCGCGCTTCAATATATCCATGGCATCGGCCCGAATATCGCGGCCGAAATCATGGATAAGGTCAAGATCCCTGAAGATCGCCGCGTCAGCCAGCTCAGCGACCAAGAGGTCCTGCAGATCCGCGAAGTGATCGACCGCGACTATGTCGTCGAGGGCGATCTCCGCCGCGAGACCGGCATCAACATCAAGCGGCTGATGGATCTCGGCTGCTATCGCGGCTTGCGTCATCGCCGCGGTCTGCCGGTGCGGGGCCAGCGCACCCATACCAACGCGCGCACGCGCAAAGGCCCGGCCAAGGCGATCGCCGGAAAGAAGAAGTAAGAGAGCGAATAGCGAATAGGGAGTAGTAGCGAGTAGTTCTACTCACTACTCATTGCTCGCTACGCAGGTGTAGCCGCTGGAGTTACGGCGGCGTTGAGATCACAGGAAGGTTTTTTTAAATGGGCAAGGAAGCCACCCGCATCCGCCGCCGCGAACGCAAGAACATCGCATCCGGCGTGGCGCATGTGAATTCGTCGTTCAACAACACCACCATCACCATCACCGACGCGCAGGGCAACACCATTGCCTGGTCGTCGGCGGGAACGATGGGGTTCAAGGGGTCGCGCAAGTCGACCCCTTATGCTGCGCAGGTCGCGGCGGAGGATGTTTCCAAGAAGGCGCAGGAACATGGCATGCGCACGCTGGAGGTCGAGGTCGCCGGTCCCGGCTCGGGCCGCGAGTCGGCGCTGCGCGCGCTGCAGGCGGCGGGCTTCACCGTCACGTCGATCCGCGATGTGACGACGATCCCGCACAATGGTTGCCGTCCGCGCAAGCGGCGGCGGGTCTGAGGTCATGACGTCGCGAGGCGGCACGGCCGCGCGCGACGGTCTTGGAAGACGATCTTGGAAGACAGTCTTGAAAGACAATCTTGGGAATTTGTGCTGCGGAACGTTCCGCGATCTCAAACGCCAGCCTGAGACGACAGAATTGGTTGGCCTGAGGGTGAAACAGTGACGATCCAGAAAAATTGGCAAGAGTTGATCCGGCCGGCCCAGCTCCAAGTGACGGCGGGTGCTGATGCGTCCCGTTTTGCGACGCTGGTCGCAGAACCGCTGGAGCGCGGCTTCGGCCAGACGCTTGGCAATGCGTTGCGCCGTATCCTTCTATCCTCGCTGCAGGGCGCGGCGGTGCAGTCCGTCCACATCGACGGCGTGCTGCACGAGTTCTCCTCGATCGCGGGCGTTCGCGAGGACGTTACCGACATCGTGCTGAACATCAAGGATATCTCGATCAAGATGCAGGGCGAAGGCCCCAAGCGCATGGTCGTGAAGAAGTAGGGGCCGGGCGCGGTGACCGCCGGCGACATCCAGACCGTGGGCGACGTCGTCGTGCTCAATCCGGAGCTGCAGCTCTGCACTCTGGACGACGGCGCGGAAATACGCATGGAGTTCACGGTCGCGACCGGCAAGGGTTATGTGCCGGCTGAGCGCAACCGGCCCGAGGATGCCCCGATCGGCCTGATCCCGATCGACAGCCTGTTCTCGCCTGTGCGCAAGGTCTCCTACAAGGTCGAGAACACCCGTGAGGGCCAGATCCTCGACTATGACAAGCTGACCATGACAATCGAGACCAACGGCGCGATCTCGCCGGAGGACGCGGTGGCCTATGCCGCGCGCATCCTGCAGGATCAGCTCAACGTGTTCGTCAATTTCGAGGAGCCGCGCAAGGAAGTCGCGCAGGAGATCATTCCCGATCTCGCCTTCAATCCGGCGTTCCTCAAGAAGGTCGACGAGCTCGAACTGTCGGTGCGTTCGGCAAACTGCCTAAAGAACGACAACATCGTCTATATCGGCGATCTCGTGCAGAAGTCGGAAGCGGAGATGCTGCGCACTCCGAACTTCGGCCGCAAGTCGCTCAACGAGATCAAGGAAGTGCTGGCACAGATGGGCCTGCATCTCGGCATGGAAGTGCCGGGCTGGCCGCCGGAGAATATCGACGAGCTGGCCAAGCGCTTCGAGGATCACTACTGATTTCGTCATTCCGGGCGCGTATCGGCGCAAAGGCGGATTCTAGGCAGTTTTGCATACCGAGATTCCGGATCGCGGCCTCGCGACGTCCGGAATCACTGGGCGAACGCAGGCGGCCCACCTGAGCAATATGTCCGACGAACCGTCGCGGCAGATGGAAACGTAAGGAAAAGACTATGCGTCACGGCAAGGTTCATCGGAAGCTCAATCGCACCGCCGAGCATCGCCGCGCGATGTTCGCCAACATGTGCGCGGCGCTCATCAAGCATGAGCAGATCGTCACCACGCTGCCGAAGGCCAAGGAATTGCGCCCGATCGTGGAGAAGCTGGTCACGCTCGGCAAGAAGGGCGGCCTTGCGATGCGCCGCCAGGCGATCAGCGAGATGCGCGACGTCGAGATGGCGAAGAAGCTGTTCGACACGCTGGCGCCCCGCTACAAGGACCGCCAGGGCGGCTATACCCGCATCATCAAGGCCGGCTTCCGCTACGGCGACAACGCGACGATGGCCGTGATCGAGTTCGTCGACCGCGACGTCGACGCCAAGGGCCAGGACTCCGGTTCGGTCGAGGAGAACGAAGCCGAGGCGGCGTAAGCCTTCCTTGCCTTCAACAGGATTCTAAAAGGCGGCGCCAGGCGCCGCTTTTCGCTTTCCGGCTCTGGTCAGCATTCCGCGACCGACCGCTTGAGCGCGGATAGAGGCTGGGGATTTCTGGGCTGCTGCTATCTTGTATCCGAGGCCGCCGTGTATAATAGCCGCGGACGTCGTTTATTGCCTGACAAGCGTCTTTCTGGGGGCTTTGTGCGATGCCGAGGACGCTCTGGCTCGCGGTCATCTGCTTTGCATTGATAGGCGTGCTATTTGCCCTGAGGACGACCATCGGGGCGGATGCGACGTCTGGACGGACCGCGCCTTATCAAACAAAGACGGTTAATGCGCCAGCACAGGCTGATCACCCGCCTCTCGCCAAGGGTGACAAGCTACCCTCGCTGTTGCTCGACAGTCATCGGTCCGCAGCAAACGACGCGATGAGGATCCTTCCACCTCAGCCCGAACAGCA
>Ga0210402_10002554_pt1 | contig 17637 bp, 10 predicted proteins | sample IncBWC7MmetaG_FD_161055 | JGI IMG/M metagenome (GOLD analysis project Ga0210402, IMG submission 161055) | Forest soil microbial communities from Barre Woods Harvard Forest LTER site, Petersham, Massachusetts, United States - Inc-BW-C-7-M | ecosystem: Environmental > Terrestrial > Soil >... | reverse complement strand
CGCGGCGCGGCAGCGGTTGTACATCGCTAATCCGGCCTTGAACCGCCTGGAAGTTTTCGACATGCAGAAGCGGCAGTTCCTGGCCCCGATCACGGTCGGGCAGCTTCCGAAGACCCTGGCTTTCGGCGCCGATGGGAACACCCTTTACGTGGCCGGCTCCGGCGGTGAGAACATCGGCATTGTGGACCTGACCCTGGGCAAACTGACCGGCCGTGTGCGCTTTCCGGCCATCCCTTTCAACGCATCGTTCGCGTTGATCACGCCCGCGTCGATCGCCTCCACCGTGCGGGGTCCGCAGGTCTTAATGTCGGATGGTACGCTGTGGAGCATCGTCGGCAACACCGTGATACCGCGAGTGCTGAACCCCAACATCTTCGGCACGGTGCGGATCGTCCCCGCACCCCAGTTCATAGCCGCCACCCCCGAGGGCAACTTTATGATTCTGTTGGCGGGCAACGGCACGGCCTACCTTTTCGACGCCAGCCTGGACGACTTCGTCGCCTCGCAGGTGGTTAGTGCCACGCCGATTCAGGGTTACTACGGCGCCGTGGCGGCCGGCCCCAACGGCCAATATTACGTGGTGAACGATCAGCTCTTGAACCAGGCCCTGACGCCAGTCGGCGGCGGCGGAACCGGACCGGTTACCGGCGGCGGCGGGTTGCCCACGCCGGGCGGTCCCACATCCAGACCAGTCTCAGCCGTGGCGGCGGTTGGCGGCCAGACCTTCGCACGTTTTTCCACGGCCGTGCTGGCGGGCGCTACCGCGGTGGCAACCGACGCCGGGCTGATCGAATTAGTGGATGTGGCATCGCAGCGAACCACGGCGACGGCCAACGCGCTGGAGGGGCCGCCGACGCTGGTGCGGACGGGCCAGCGTGTCAACCTCACCGCCGCCCGGAGCATGGCCGTGGATGCCGCCGGAACTACGGTGTTCGTGTTGACTGCTTCGGGGCTGAGCGTCGTCCCGATCGGCACGGCCGCTGCATCCGCCACGGCATCTGTCACGCCCTCGGTGGCCGCTGGTGGCGTGGTAAGCACCGCCAATTTCCTCCCCGCGGTGGCGCCGGGCGGCCTGATTTCGATCTTCGGCAAAAACCTGGCGTCGGGCGCCACTGCCCCGGGCACACCGCTGCCTACGGTGCTCGGCGGTACCTGCGTGACGTTTAACAATACGCCGTTACCACTGATGGCCAGTTCCACCGGGCAGATTAACGCGCAGCTTCCGCCCACCCTGGCGGCCGGCCGGTATTCGCTGGTGGTCCGGTCGATTGCCAACCAGGCCGCGTCGAGTGGGGCCACTGTCACGGTAGCCAAGTACGCACCAGCGATTTTTTTCGACGGTCAGGGGGCGGCCATCTTCCATCAGGACGGCACACGCCTCGATCAAGACCATCCAGGCCATCGGGATGAGCCGTTGACCATCCTCGCCACCGGTTTGGGCACAACTATCGGCGGGAAGGTAACGGCCGGATCGCCCGCCCCGCAGAGCCCCCTCGCGGTGACCGGTCCGGTGAATCTGTATTTCGGCAACCCGCTCATTAAACAGGCAGGCGTGATTGTGGATGGGAGTGGGCTCAAGCCCGGGTACATCGGCGTCTATGAGATCCACGCCCGCATCCCCGGATCCCACATCAACGGTAACGCCCTGCCGGTGACGGTCAAGATCGGCGGCGTGAGCAGTTCCACGACCGGACCCACCACACCCAAGGTCTGGGTGGAGTAGTACATTACATAACTGATAACTGTTCTCTGTGGTACATTCTCATAGGGCCGCCCCCTGGTATCGGGTTTGGCGTCGGCTTAAAGTTAAGAAGAAAATCAGTCGAAGAGAGATCCATGCGCTCCTTACGTTTCATTGCGATTCTGGTGGTAGCCCTGATGGGGCTGGTGTCTTGCAGCCGCGACCCTCAGGTCGTCAAGAAACGCTACTTCGAAAGCGGTAACAAGTATTTCGAGAAGGCCCGCTACCGGGAAGCCTCCATTCAATACCGCAATGCCATCAAGACCGATCCAAAATATGGTGCCGCCTATTACAAACTGGCGCTGACGTCGCTCCGGAGCGGCGATTACGGCGGGGCGGTATTTCAACTGCGCCGTGCCGTGGAACTGGTTTCGAAGGACTCTTCCGATCACTGGGACGCGGTGGTCAGGCTCTCGGAAATCTACCTTGCGGCCCGGGATCCGACCTACCTGGAAGACGTGAAGACTTTCACGGCCGAGCTTCTCAAGAGGGATCCCAATTCGTTTGACGCCCACCGGTTACTCGGCGACTTGAACTATGGGAAGGCAACCGAAGCCTTCAAGGGCCGCAATAATCAGGATGGCCTGGCGTTTCTCAAATCGGCCACCGAGGAATACCGCAAGGCCGATTCGATCAAGCCCAACCAACAGGGCGTCTCCATGCAGTTGGCCCGGTCTCTGGCCGCCATGGCCGACGCCGCCGGCGCTGAGCAGTTGTACCGCGGGGTGATCGAAAGGGACAAGACCTACCAGCCGGCGTACACGGAGTTGTACCGCCTGCTGGTCTTCCAGCGGAAGCAAGACGAGGGCGAGCAGGTTCTGAAGCTGGCCTTCCAGAACAACCCCAAGCAGTTCGCTTTCCTCACCCTGCTGGCGCTGCATCTCTATGGGGAGAAGCGCCGCGAGGAAATGGTGACGGTGCTCTCTCAGATCAAGTCGCACGCCAAGGATTTTGACCAGGCCTACTTGACGGTAGGCGATTTCTACCTGCGCATGGGCGATGGCGACCAGGCGATCAAGGAATACAGAGAAGGCATTGCCAAGGACGCGAGGAAGAAATCGACCTACCAGAAGCGCATCATCGAAGTGATGATGCGGCAGGGCAAACGAAGCGAAGCGGCCGAAATCAACGCGCAGATTCTGAAAGCCGATCCCAATGATAATGACGCCCTCGGTCTGCAGGCCACTTTCCTCCTGGATAAGGGCGACATATCCAAGGCGCTGGCCGAACTGCAGGCGGTGGTGACGCGGGCGCCGGACAACCCGGTAGCGCACTACAACCTGGGACGGGCGCATGCCGCGCGCAGGGAGTGGGAACAGGCCCGGCAGCAGTTCGCCAAAGCCATCGAGTTGCGTCCCGACTACATCATGGCCCGTCTGGCCATGGCCCAGTTGCAGGTCGCGCACGGCGAGTTCGACGCGGCGCTGAAGACAGCCGAGGACGTGCTGAAGTACGACCGCGGTAACATCAACGCTCGGTTGATCGAATCGGCGGCGCTCATGGGTGAACGCAAGTTCGGCGACTCCCGTGGGATGCTGGATGCCATGTTGAAGGTCAACCCCAGCTCTCCCGACGTGCTGTTCCAGTTGGGCGTGGTCAATCTGGCCGAGAACCGCTATAAGGAAGCCGAAGATGCCTTCCGGCGCGCCTATCAGCTCAACCCGGCCAACTCGCGCGGCCTGATGGGCATTGTCGAAACCAACATGGCCCAGAACAAAACCGAAGCGGCCCTGGCGCTGCTGCAGGCCGAAGCCGACAAGGCGCCCAACCGGGTGGATTTCCTGCTGGCGCTCGGTAACACCGCGGTGCGCGCGGGCAAGTTCGACCTGGGGATCAGCTCCTTCCAAAAGGTTCTGGAAAACACCGAGAAAGGTTCCAAAGCCCAAGGCGACGTTTACCTGAGGTTGGGCGAAACTTACCGCCGCAAGGCCGATCTGGGTAACGCCATACAGGCTTTGCAAAAAGCTCGCGAGACAATGCCCGACAACATCGTCGTATTGAGCACTCTGGCCCTGGCGTTAGACGCGGGAGGGCGCAGGAATGAGGCCAGGCAGTTGTACGAGGCCACCCTGAAGATGGATCCAAACAATGGCGTGGCGCTCAACAATCTGGCCTTCCTGATAGCCGAAAACGGCGGCGATCTGGACGACGCCTTGACCAAAGCCATTCGCGCCAAGCAGTTGCTCCCCAGCCTGTCGGAGATTTCGGACACCTTGGGCTGGATTTATCTGAAGAAGAACCTGTCCGACAACGCCATTGAGATCTTCAAAGATCTGGTTGTGAAGCAACCGAATCAGTCCACCTTTCACTATCACCTGGCGATGGCGCTCCAGCAGAAGGGCGACCGGTCGCGCGCTCTGGAACAGTTGAAAGAAGCGCTGAAATACAATCCCGGGAAGGAAGAGAAGGACAAGATCCAGCAGATGATCGGCCGGCTGGGGTAAGGCGGGCAAATAGCTATCAGCTATCAGCGATCAGCAGTCAGCTAAACCCCGAGGACCGGCGCGTGCGCCAGGTTCGAGCTGAAAGCTGATGGCTGATAGCTATTTGCCCGCTCGTTTATCATAAAAGCTTGAACTCCGCAAAACCATCGCCCAGTCAATGGCGTGAGGTCTACCTCTGCGTCGGGCTGACCACCATGGCGACGCTGCTGCTTGAGTTGTCCCTCACCCGCATTTTCTCCGTGGTCTTCTACTACCACTTCGCCTTCCTGGCCATCTCGATCGCGCTGTTCGGGCTCGGGCTGGGCGGCGTTTTCTCGTATGTGGTGGCTGGCTGGAAGGCGCCTCTGTTTACCCGGCTCGGCCGCCTCAGCGCTTTCAACAGCCTGCTGGTGCTGCTGGCGCTCTGCGTGATCCTGGCGCAGCAGGACAAACCGTCCAACTGGTATCTCGCCCTCATCTACTTCACCACCGCCCTGCCGTTTCTGGTAGCCGGCGCCGTCGTTTCGCTCGCCATCTCGGAAACCATCGAGCAGGTCAACCGCGTCTACTTTTTCGATCTGCTGGGCGCCGCCATCGGTTGTCTGCTCCTGCTGGCGCTGCTGACCCTGGTGGAGGGCCCCGGTACCGTCATCGCCGCCGCCGCCATCTTCGCCGCCGCCGCGGCAATCTGGCACAGCCTGGCCGGATCCGTGGCCGGTCGCGCCGGCAGCGTGGCGCTGGCGCTGATCCTGGTGGCCTTCCTCGTCTATAATCACGATGGCTCCGTCCTCGGAGTCCGCCACGCCAAGGACCATCTCATCGCCAACGAATCCTTCCACGCGTGGAACAGCTTCTCGCGCATCGGGGTGGTGCAGGCCCCCGGCTCTTCCGAGGTCTCTATCGTGATTGACGCCGACGCCGCCACCGGCATTTTCACCTACGACCTGGACCACCTCACCCAGGACGAGCGCCACCAATTGCTCGACATGGGGCCCGCCCTTCCCTACCGCGTGCGCCCCGCCGCCAAAACCCTCATCATCGGCCCGGGCGGCGGCTGGGATGTGGCCCGCGCCTGGACTTCCGGCAGCCGCGACATCACCGGCGTGGAAATCAACGGGATCATCGCCCGAACCATAATGCAGGACAAGTTCCTGCAAATGAGCCACGGTCTCTACCAGCGGCCGGGGGTGCGCATCGAGGTGGAAGACGGCCGCAGCTTCGTGCGGCGGAGCCGCGAAAAGTACCAGGTGCTGCAGGCAACTCTGGTGGACACATGGGCCGCCACCGCCGCCGGCGCCTTCGCGCTTTCCGAAAACAATCTCTACACCAGCGACGCCTTTCGCGATTACCTTTCGCACCTGTCGAGCGATGGCATCCTGGCCATTACCCGCTGGGGCCTGCAGCCGCCCCGCGAATCGCTGCGCCTGATTTCGCTGGCCATCGAGGCTCTGAACCAACTCGAAGCCCTCAACCAACTGGGCGGAAACCAAGCCTGGCGTCACGTAATTGTGGCCCGCCAAGGTTCGGTTCAGGGATGGGGCGCGCAGGATACCGTCCTGATTTCGCGCAAGCCCTTTAGCCAGGAGGATATCGGGCGCGCCCGGGAAGCCATGCGCGATGGCCGCCTGGAGGCGATCTACTATCCGGGCCTTGAAATCCAGAACCCGTTTCACGACCTGCTGCTGAGCCCCAACCCCGACCAGTACGAGCGCAACTACGCCTTCGACATCACACCGGTCAGCGACAACCGCCCGTTCTTTTTTTACACCGTGCAGCCGCGCGATTTGTGGGACTTCCTGAAGAATGCCGCCCGGGATACCGCCGACTACAAGATCAACAAGGCCGTGCCCCTGCTCTTCACCCTGATGGCCATCAGCATGGTGGCAACGGTGTTGATCATGGTGGCGCCGCCGTTGGTCCTGGGCACGCGTCTGCCTCCGCACCGCGGCGTCCGCGGGTTCCTGCTCTATTTCCTGTTCATCGGCGCCGGCTACATCCTGATCGAAGTCGGGCTGATCCAGAAATTCGTGCTGTTCCTTGGGCACCCCACTTATGCGCTGGCGGTGGTGGTCTTTTCCATGTTGGTTTCGAGCGGCCTCGGCAGCAACTTCAGCCGCCGCCTGCTGGGCAAGGACGAAGGCCGCCTGATCAAAGCCCTGGGTTCGGTGGCGCTGCTGACGGCGCTGCTGGGCGTGGTGGTCGGGTCACTGCTTTCCGCCCTGGTCTGGCTGCCGATCGGCTGGAAGATGGCGATGACGGTGGCGCTGATTGCACCGGTGGGATTCGTCATGGGCATGCCCTTCCCGGTCGGTCTGAAGCGCCTGGAAGAGTGGCACGCGCCCTCGGTTCGGTGGGCCTGGTCTCTCAACGCCGCCTCCAGCGTCTTCGGTTCGGTAGGCGCGCTGGTCTGCGCCATTTACCTCGGCCTGGTACAGACCCTGATCATCGGCAGCCTGTTTTATGTGGCCGCGCTGGCAGTAGTGGCGCGGGTCCGCACCAGCGGCCAGGCCGCCCCCGAGCCGGGCCCCGGCCGCGTAGTCCTGGCCAAGTAGCTTTGTGGGGCAGGTTGTTAACCTGCGGCGGATTGTTAATCCGCCCCCGCGATGCGGCAGCGAGCCCGTCCGGGTTTGGGGCCCTTGCCCGCAGGGACTCGTCCAAACGCAAAGGCGGATTGCCAATCCGCCGGACTCAAAGGGTGCCCCTGCCATCCTGTCCCACACATTCAATCCACAATCAGGCTCATCTGGCGCGGGTCGTGTACCGGACCATTGGGGGCGAGCGGCTTTTTCAAATCGTCGTAGTTGGGGTCGAACTTGCGAATCAACTGGTTCAACTTCATCGACGTCTCCCAAATGTCAAACAGGAGGTTGCAGCGCAGGCAGCCGCCTTTGATTGCGCCGCGGCTGTCCACTCCGGGGTTGAAGCGTTTGTGTCTGGCGCAGCGGCCTTCGAATTTTCGGGATCGGATCTTCAAACTCGGCTCCAAGCCATACACATTAGCAGGAAATGCGGACGTGGTATAACCCTTGAAGTATGCTTCGAACGTGGCTATTGATGACTTCGGCCGCCGGCGCGCTGGCGGCCCAGATGCCCGCCCAGGATGGCGATCTCCGGTTTGGCCGCCTGGGCGATTTCCGGCTCGAATCGGGTGAATCGATTCGCGATTGCCGGATTGGCTACCGTACCTACGGACGGCTGGATGAAGCGCAATCCAACGCCGTCCTGTTCCCGACCTGGTTCAGCGGTACCAGCCAGCAACTGGCGGAAAATATCGGGCACGGAAAGATCGTCGATAGCGGGCGGTATTACGTGATCGCGGTGGATGCCATTGGAGACGGCGTTTCGTCGTCTCCTTCGAACAGCACGGCGCAGCCGCGGATGAAGTTTCCGAAGTTTTCCATCCGCGACATGGTGGAATCGCAATATCGCCTGGTCACCGAGGTCCTGCACCTGCGGCGCCTGCACGGAGTGCTCGGCATCTCCATGGGCGGGATGCAGACTTTTCAGTGGATCGTGGCCCACCCGGATTTCGTGGAGCGCGCCGTGCCCATCGTGGGTAGTCCCAAGCTGACACCTTACGATCTGCTGCTTTGGGAGGCGGAACTGCACGCCATCGATGGCGACGCGAACTTCCAGGGCGGCAATTACAGCAAACGGCCGGTGGCGGCAATGCGCACGGTGTCCGATATCCACAACCTGGCGCTTACAACGCCGGCGTACTATGTGGAGCAAAACCGCGGGAAGGACTTCGCCGGCGTGCTGGCGGCGGCCGAGCAGGCCACGCTGGAAGGCATGGACACAAACGACTGGTATAGGCAGTTGCAGGCCATGATCGGCCTCGATATCTTCCGCCAGTTCGGCGGAGACATGGCGCGGGCGGCGAGCACCGTGAAGGCCAAGGTAACGGTGGTGGCCGCTTCCAGGGACCACATGGTGAACCCACTGCCGGCGCTGGAGTTGGCGCGGCTGCTGCATGCCGTCACGGTGGAATTGGGTAGCGATTGCGGGCACTTAAGCCCGGGATGCGAACTGCCAAAAGTAAGCGAGGCTGTGACTAAGGCGTTGGAGTAGCCGTTCGCGCCAGATTTTCGCGCCAGATTTTCGCCAGGTGCTACGCTGCCAGCGCACCCTTTTCCGCGTCTACACCTTTCCGGCTTCGACTGCGGCGGGCTTGGCGGCTTCGGCGGGCTTTTCGGGTTCGTCCGGCTTTTCGGGTTCGCCCTTGAGTGCGTTCTTGAAGTTGCGGATACCCTCGCCCAGGCCTTTGGCCAACTCCGGGATCTTTTTCCCGCCAAACAACAGAACGGCGACTCCGAGAATCACCAGTAGTTCCGGCATGCCTAACGAATCCATAACCCTGCCTCGCTGTTCGAACCGACGACGCTATTATAACCCGCGATGCCGGGTGTTGTCGCGGTACAATCCGAGTGAATGCCATCGGCTCGACGTGTTTCCTGGGCTAAGTTCCGGGTTTCAGCCGTCACCATCGTGGCGCTGCTGATCCTGGGCACCCTTGCGTTCCTGTTGACGGGAGGCACTCTGATCGAGCCCAAGTCGACTCTTTACTTGTATATTCCGGACGCCACGGGGCTGCTGGCGGGGCTGCCGGTACGGGTCAACGGGATCGGTGTGGGCAAGGTGGCGTCGGTGGAGCTTTCGGGTTCCAGCGACCCCAAACGAATCGTCAAGGTGACGATGAGCATTGAACAGGAACGCCTGTCGAGCATCGCGCCCGATTCGACGGCGCAGGTGGCTTCGGAAACGGCGGTAGGCGATAAGTTCGTCGCCATCACCGGCGGCGTCGGGGCGGACCACGTGCGGCCCAACGGCGAAATCCGCTACAAGGGATCCGAGGAGTTGCTGAAGACCCTGGACATCGAGCAGTTTCAAGAACAGTTGAAGGCCGTGAATGGCATCGACGCGATGCTCCAGGACATCGAGCAGGGCAAGAGCCGGGTGGGAGAATTCGTGAACGGCGACCAGATCTACCGGCACTTGCTGGCGCGGGTTGACGAGGTGGAGCGCGCCGTCAAAGCGGTGGCCAATACGCACGACGCGATGGGCCGGGAACTGTACACCGACCGCCTCTTCCAGCAGATCCACGCTCCCCTGGCGGCGCTCGACAACCGGCTGGCACAGTGGCAGGCGGGCCAGGGCACTGCGGGTAAACTTCTGCGCTCGCCGGCTCAATATGAAGAAATGAGGGACCGTCTGGGAAAGCTGCGCGGCACGATTGCGGAACTTGGGAAAGCGCCCATACTGAATTCGGAGCAGGCTTATAGCGATTGGAACCGGCAGGTGGCGTCGCTGATTCAGCGGGTGGACGAGTTCAACGCGAGTCCCATGATGATCACTTCGGCGATCTACGAAAACCTGACTGGCGCGGCCAAGGAAATGCAGGGGGAAGCCAGGGAATTTCGGGAGAATCCGAAGAAGTTTCTAAGGTTGAAGATATTCTGAGTGGGGCGGACGATCGGTTTTTGTCGTCTGCCGCCCGGGTGGGGGCGGACGATCGGTTTTTGTCGTCTGCCGCCCGGGTGGGGCGGACGATCAGTTCTTGTCGTCTGCCGCTCCGGTGGGGCGGACGATCGGTTTTTGTCGTCTGCCGCTCCGTAGGGCGGACGGTCGGTTTTTGTCGTCTGCCGCTCCGGTGGGGCCGACGATCAGTTCTTGTCGTCTGCCGCTCCGGTGGGGCGGGCGATCGGTTTTGGTCGTCTGCCGCTCCCCGCGACGGAGCCGCCCCACGCGACCAGCCACCAGGAACGATGGCCTGTCCTACAGGCAACAACACAGGCCAAGGAGGTCTGTGCTACTGCTTACTGCAAGGAACCGATGCCGATCGGCTCGCCGGAAACCACCATTTCCACGCGGCGGTTGCGCTGCCGGCCGGCTGCGTTGTCGTTGGACGCGATCGGGCTGCTCTTGCCGAATCCGGCCGCGGTCATGGTGTTGCCAGGCACGCTTTGGCCCACCAGATACTCACGCACGGCCTCGGCCCGCTCTTCAGAGAGCTTCTGATTGTACTCTTCGCTGCCGATGCTGTCGGTGTGGCCTTCCAACTGGATCTTGAGCCCTGGGTAGGCGAGCAGAATCCCGGAAACCTTGGCAAGTTTTTCACGAGCGCCGGGCTTGAGCGTGTACTTATTGAAATCGAAGAGCACGTCCGAAATGTTCACAATGAGGCCGCGCGCGCTTTCCTGGGTTTCCAGGATCGCATTCAACTGCGCGCGTAACCGTTCCCGCAGTTCGGCTTTTTCGGTTTCGGCTTTTTGCGCCATCAGGCGGGCGCGGTCGGCATCGGCCTGGGCGGCTTGCTGCTGCAGCAGTGCGGCGGCGCGGGCGGCATCGGCGGCGGCCTTTTCCTGCGTGGCGAGGGCCGTGGCCTGTTGGGCCTGTCTCTGCGCCTCTTCGGCTTGGGCGCGAGCCTGATCCGAGGCACGGCGGTCGGCTTCCGCCTGGGCACGGCGTTCGGCATCCAGCCTGGACTGCTCGGCGGCGGCGTTCGCCCGCGCTTGCGCTTCGGACTCCCGCTGTTGGGCGGCGGCGCGCTCATTGGCTAACTGTTCTTCGCGGATCTTGCGGAAGGTGATAATGCGCGCGTCCTCCGCCATTTGGGCGGCTTCGCGCGCATTGGTTTCCGAAGTCTTGCGATCCATTCCTTTCTTACGCAGGAAGTCCTCGGCGTTCTGAAGGTCGACCAGGGCTTTCTGGAAGGTCTCGGCAGCGTAGTGGTCGGCGCCTGCCATGCGTGCAATTTCTACTGCGTTGCGGGCTTCGGCCAGTTGCAGCGGACCTTTTGGGTCCACTTTGACTGGCTGGTATTGCGAGCGGTTCAGCACGTACTGGCCGCGCTGCAGCAGTTCGTACTTGGCTTCCACTTGTTCGATGGTGCCGGTGGTGTCGGTGCGCAGAAAGTTCTCCGCCACTACCACGTCGCTGGGCTGCGTGACCGCAAAATACGGTTCGGCAGTGACGATAAGGCCGAAGCTTTGCAGGTCGGTAGTGGAGAGCAATTTGGCGTGGTCGCCTTCCAGAACCATTTCGCCCAGATTGGTGGGCCGGCCTTCCGGTGTGATACCCCACAATACGAACGTCATGTACTCGGGGCCATACTGGCTGGCGGGGGACATGTGTTGCAGGCTGGTGTCAATCTTGGTGGAACCCATGCGGCTGTCCACGGTCGCCTGGCCCTTCGCCAGGGGCATGAGTTCGGTGCCGCGGAAATCGATATGAGTGGAGCCATTGCGATGGTGATAGTTGATGGCCTTGGTGGTGCGCGAGACAACGGTGACCCGGAAGATGGGCATGGGCTGGCCGGTAACTACGGGTTTTTGTGTGGGTTGCTGCTGCGTCGGATTCGGAATCTGCGCGTGCAGACAGCCAAGGGCAAGAAGCATTAACAGGGGCGCTTTCATATTCGCAATATCTCCTCAACAAGGGACAATGCAAACGGTTGGCCGATGTGAGGAAGACCACCTACGGAGACAGAGGACAGGAGACAGAAGGCAGGAGTCAAGGCACCGCTCCCTGACGGTCACGGCTCTGCACGCGGCTCATTCAGAGCCACGACCGTCAGGGAGTGCGCGGCGGGCAAATGCCTGTGCTACCAGCGCCGCTCACTGCACGAACATCGTGGCGGGGTTGCTGGGGATGCCGCCGACGCTGATGACGATGGGGTACTGGCCGGGGCTCAGGTTCGGCACCACAAGGTTGGCTTGCGCCAGGCCAATAAATCCCGGAGTCAGCCCGAGAAACTGCACCGCGGTATCGAAGTTGCCGATGGTTACGCGCACCGGCAATGTGGCGCGAGAGAGCGTTGACGTGGGCGCGGCGGCGCCCGTGGGAACCGGGTTGTCCAACGGGCCGATGCCGGTAAGATAAACCGTGACCACGCTCGCGGCCTTGGCCCCGCTGCCAGACGCGTTGATGCCGAAGTCCTGGTTTTGCACGATGGCGGTGCCATCGGCCCGCTGGAAAATGTACGGCGCGGCCTGCGCCACCTGAAACGATACCGGCGCACTGGCGCCGCACGGTGTAGTAACCGTAAGGCTGGACACGCCGGGCTTGGTCTCATACGGCAACTGGATGTTGATCTGGCTGGGGCTGGCGTAGTAGATAGGGGTCGCCGCGCCGTTGACCGCGACGCCGGCGCCCGCCAGATTGATGCCCCAGGGCGCGGACAACGCGGTCTGCGTGGTCACGGCCATGCTGCTGCCATAGATGGTGACCAGCGAGCCCGGCCCCACGGGGCCAACCCCATTGCTGGCGCTGTTCAATACACCGCCCAAGGCCAGCGCGGGCGTTCCACCGGCCGAGATTTTCGCCAGGAAGGCGTCGCTGCCGCCGCCCAGATACGCGGTGGCGAAAGTGCCCGCCGTGGTCGGGAAATCGGTGGACGATGTGGTCCCCGCCACCACCAGGCCCGACGCGCAGTTCATCACCACCGCGCTGCCCGAATCGCCGACCGTGGATGCGCTGGCGCCGCCCGCGCCGCCCAGATAGCTGGAGAAGAGCAGTACCGAGCCGGTGGAATCGAGCGCCGCCACAAAGGCCGTCACCACACCGGCGTTGGAGGTTTGAAAGGCGTTGGCCAGCGGCAGGTCGCCGGATGTGGTGTTGCCGGTGAAATAGGCGTTGCCGGCGCTATCGATGGCGATCGCGGTGGCCGAGTCCTCACCCGTGCCGCCGAGAAAAGTGGCGTAGGCCAGCGAAGCACCGTCGCCGTTCAACTTGGCCACGAAAATATCGCCGCTGCCGCCGCCGAAGGTCTTTTGGTAAGCGTGAAGCGTGGGGAAATCGGCCGAGCCCGCCTCGCCCGCGATGTACGCCGCGCCGCTCGGATCCACAGCGATGCCGCTGCCGATATCGTCTCCGGAGCCGCCAAGATACGTGGAAAAGACCACGGCGCCGCCAGGCGATAGCTTGGTCACAAAGGCATCGTAGCCGCCGGAAATCCGCGACTGGTAGACGGAGGAAGTAACGGGAAAATTGGTGGAATTGGTTTGCCCGGTGACAAAAGCATTGCCCGAGGAATCGGCCGCGATGGCGAAGCCATAATCGGAGCCGCTGCCGCCCAGGTAGGTGCCGTAGGTGCGCGTGCCCGTGGAATCGAAGCGCATGACGAACGCCTCGATACCCCCGGGCCTGGTGGTTTGCGCCGCGCCGGTGCTTACGGGAAAATCCGCGGAATTGGTGGCCCCGGTGACGTACGCATTGGTGGCTGAATCGATAGCCACCCCGTAGGCAATTTCGCTGCCCCCACCCGCTACGTAGTGGGAGTAGAGCAGCATCTGGCCGGTCGGGTCCAGCTTGCTGATGAAGGCGTGCGGAGTGCCGGCCGAGGCGGTCTTACTGATGTAGGTGCCGTCCGCGGGAAAATCGGAGGAGGATGTCTCCCCGGCAACGTAGACGCTGCCCGTGGAGTCCACCGCGATGGCGTGAGCCAGGTCATCGGAACTGCCCGGAAAGGGGGTGGTGTAGATGGCGGTGGTGCCGGTCGGGTTCAACTTTGCGACATACGCATTGATGTCGCCCGCCGACGAGATGGTGGACCCGGCCAGATAGATGTTGCCGGTGGAATCCACGGCCACGGCCTCGCCGCTGTCCGCGTTGGCGCTGCCGAAGTAGCTGGCCCAGGTGATGACCGGGTCGATCACAAGCTGGCGGCTGTGGTCGTAAGAGGCTATTTCGAAGCGGACTGCGTTGCCCCGCAGCACATACCGGCCAGCCACCTCGCGGCGCGCGCCGTCGATTTCCTGATAGACCCGGGGGCGATGCTGGCGGAGCGTGCCCATGGAGCTTGCCAGCACCAGGTCGCCGGCCGGATCGAGATGAATCCCACGTGTGCCCTGGTAGCGCACCCGGATCTGCCGCGGGTCGGCGCCGGGCGCGATGACGAAATCGTACTCCAGGCGGTCTGGGTTGACGGAGTTGGCGCTTCCGTAGTAGACCACGTCGATGCCTGGGTAAACCTGCCGGTAGCGGACGCGGCCGTAGGTGGGGATGCCGGTGTGGGCGGCCGCCGGGTCGCGTGCCACGTAATTAACGACGCCCGGCAGTGGGGCTTCGGGTTCGGGCTGACTGTGGCGGGCGCCGGTGAGGCTGGCGGTGATGCGGGAGCCGCGCCCAATCCAGGTAGCGGCGCCGGATTGCAGCGCCAGCGAGTACCCGCCGGCGCGCGAAAGGTATTCCACATCCGCCGGCGCCTGACCCCGGTTGGGCTCGAATGCAATCGGCAGACTGCCACGGCCCGAGGCGGCGGCCGCAGCCATCACGAACAGGAAAAGTCGCATTAACCTTAGGAAAACACGGTTCGGGGGCGAAAGCTGCGGGGGGAGCGAAAATTCAGGCGTGAAAAGCAGAAACGCCGGAGCACCTTGGGGGCTCCGGCGTTTTCAGCAAAGGAACAGGAGAGTTAACGGGCCAACCGCTTGCGGCCGAAGAGGACCAGGCCGACCAGCGCCGAGCTCAGCAGGAACATAGAGCCCGGTTCCGGAACTGAGGAAATAAACGCTTGGGGCGGCGTGGAGAAAGTGGCGCTGCCGTTGAGGGCCCCTCCCACTGCAGGCTGGTTAAAGGACAATGCCACACTGGCCGGAGCGTCGCTAAAGACATTGGTCGTATCGTGGAAAGTGCCTAGAAAGAACACGCTGACCGCGCTGGCGCCGGCGGCCCCAGGGGTAAAGACGACCTGTTCCGTTGCCGGGCTGAAGCTGAAACGATCCGAGCCCGGGAACTGAATCAAGTTGGGCATCGCGACGGGCCCGCTCGTCAGATTGAGGGTCAGGGGGTTCAGGGCCGTCACGTCACCGGGGGCCAATAACCCTGCAAAATCATTCGTGATACCGAAAGCCGTTGGGGGGACAGTATTGATAAGCTCACTGGAGGGCAGTGTGATGCTGGTCGCAGTCAGCAGATTCGCACCCGGCGATATCGTTACGGTGCCGAGTGGAATAAACCCGAAAGTGGCATTTGGAGAAACCGGAGAAGCCATGCCAACCGTTGAGAAGGCCAGCAGCACGGCGGTCAAGGTTAAAACTTTGCGAATGGTTGGTGTCATATGCGGTTGTCCTTAGGTAAAACCTTCCGAACCAAGAACCAGTTTGTCATGTCGAGTAGAACCCAGATACTTCATTGCCGTTTTAGGGAGGCACCCAATTTTACCAATCAACTCTTACTTCACAAATCCAGTCTTGGATGATAGTACAAGACTTAACCTGGGGGAGTCAATGGCGGATTCGGCAACCAAGTTCAACTTTAGTGCTGGCGGACACCATAAGCAGCCTCATTCATTTGCTACATCAATCGAAACCAGCTCGGAACGCCGCAGGCCGGTTGAGTTGATGGATTGGCGCCAGGAGCGCCGTCGGCGGAGCATCACATCAATCCCCGGCTGAGCACATTCTCGACGCTCGACATGGCGGATTGGGGCTGGCCGGCCGCCAACACGTACGTGATGTTTATCACTTGTCAGGTTAAGAGCATGTCGGGCACCATGGGTAGCTAGGTACTAATAATTACATATCGGGCTACCGTATTCTGGTTCGCGCGGCGATTGAAGTTACGTTACAGACAAAAACAGCAAACGTCAGGACGAACCGAACTCCGTACAGCCCGCCACGGAGACAAGAGCACGCCCGCCCACGCACTATAAGCAAGCAGTAATTCTAAATCCCGGCGCCGCCGGTCAACGGAGGTTGCGAAGCGCTCATGAGGCCCAGCCCGTCCAGTTGATTCAGAATCCGCCGGGCTGCTTCGGCCGCCGTGCCAGCCGGCGGAATATCCGGGCGGCGCGGCAAGAGCCCAGCCTGAGGTGCCGCAGCCGAATCCGGCAGCACGACGCGGCCGGGTGGAAGGGCTTCTCGAACGGTCTGCCCGTCCGCGAGCTCGGCGGGAACCACGATCGCGATCAGGCCGCCGGCATGGCAGGTGCGCACCGCCTGCCGCAGGTTTTCGGCTTTTTCGATCACCTGCACCATGCAGCCATGGTCGAAGAGCAGGCGCTCCAGGGCGTATGCCAAATCCTGCTGGCCGGCTTCGAGGCAAATCGCGAAGGCCGCATGGCCGCGCGCGGCGGCGCGTTCGGAGGCCGTCACCCGTCCCTTGGGTGCGCTCGCGCTGACCGCCTGCTCGATCATCCCGGCGCCCAGGGTTTCGTTAGTGATGGGGTCGATCAGGATAAAGCCGCCGGTAGCCCGGTTCTTGCGATAGGGGTCGAAAAACAGGGGGCGCTGGGTCTCCACGCTGACCACCGCGATCTCATTGAGCTGCAACTGGCTCACCGGCTGGTGGGCCAGGGAATTGACGTCGACTCGGTAGCGGATCTCGCGGATACGGGCCTGGGCCGTCTGGGTGGAATGCTTCAACAGGTAGGGCCGGTTGGGTTCCAAGGGCTCGGCGTTCATCCAGACCACGCTGGCTTCGAAGCGCCGGCCCGCGTGGGGCGCGTTGTCCGCGTGAACCAGCATATCGCCGCGGCTGATATCGATTTCGTCTTCCAGGCAGACCGTCACCGACATAGGGGCGAATGCCTCTTCCAGTTCGCCATCCCACGTAACGATGGATTTTACCCGGCTGGTGCGGCCCGAGGGCAGCACGGTGACCGCATCCCCGCGGCGAATCACGCCGGACGCCACCTCCCCCGCAAAGCCCCGGAAATCCAGGTTCGGGCGGATCACGTACTGCACCGGGAAGCGCATGTCCGTGAGGTTATAATCGGCGGAGAGCGGAACCGTTTCCAGGTGCTCCAGCAGCGCCGGACCGTGGTACCAGGGCGTACGAGTGCTGTGCCGGACCACATTGTCGCCATCCAGCGCGCTGATGGGGATGAACTGCAGGTCGCCGATTTCCAGTTGGCTGGCAAAGGCCTGAAAGTCGCGCTGAATGGCGTTGAAGACGTCCTCGCGGAAGTCCATCAGGTCCATCTTGTTCACCGCCACCACGATGTGCGGAATACCCAGCAGCGACGCGATGTAGGCGTGGCGGCGCGATTGCGGAAGCACGCCGTAGCGCGCGTCAATCAGGACGATGGCAAGGTTGGCCGTGGAGGCGCCGGTGGCCATGTTGCGGGTGTACTGCTCGTGGCCTGGCGTGTCGGCGATGATGAACTTGCGCCGGGGGGTGGAGAAGTAGCGGTAAGCTACGTCGATCGTGATGCCCTGCTCCCGTTCGGCGCGCAGGCCGTCGGTGAGCAGCGAAAGGTCCAGGCCGCCGGTGGTGAGGTTGCGGGTAGCTTTGCGGACAGAGGCGAGTTGGTCTTCGTAGACGCCCTTGGAATCGTAGAGCAGGCGGCCGATCAGGGTGGATTTTCCGTCGTCCACGCTGCCGGCGGTGGTGAAGCGCAGCAGTTCGGTTTCCGCGGTAGCGGCCAGCCAATCGGCGGTGCGCGATTCCAGCGTGCTGGTCATGGCTTGTGGGGCAGGTTGTTAACCTGCGGCGGATTGGTAATCCGCCTCGCGATGCGGCAGCGAGCGG
>Ga0210402_10002553_pt1 | contig 17643 bp, 16 predicted proteins | sample IncBWC7MmetaG_FD_161055 | JGI IMG/M metagenome (GOLD analysis project Ga0210402, IMG submission 161055) | Forest soil microbial communities from Barre Woods Harvard Forest LTER site, Petersham, Massachusetts, United States - Inc-BW-C-7-M | ecosystem: Environmental > Terrestrial > Soil >... | reverse complement strand
TCATGCTTGGTCACGGCAAGCCATATTTCGCCGGACCCCGGCCGCCGCTCCGCCTTATGGCGCATGATCGGATCGGCGAGGATGTGATCAGGCTAACTTACACTTCTGCTTAATCACGCGACCTGCTCGCCGGACTGCGCCGACACTCGTCAGGTCCCCTTCGGGTCATTCTCAATCAAACCAGCCGGTCCAGCCTTCCACTTGACGTCTGCTTCTATCCCAAAGCGACCGAGGTCCTGCCTGGCAGCGAAATGACGCGATGGGCCACAAACGGACTCATGCGCTGCAGCAAAATTCGGGGCAAAAACTCGTTGTTAGTCGTTCAGCTCTGCGAGCAGTGCCTTGGCTTCCTTTAGATCGAGGGTATCGAAGCCCTCGGTGAACCAGCCGCAGACCGGCGCGAGCAAATCCCGGGCCTGCTGTCGCTTGCCTTGACCGCGCCAGAGCCGCGCCATGCTCATGGCCGCGCGTAGCTCCCAAGATCTAGCCTGCTGGCGGCGTGCAACGGCGAGCGCTCGCTCGAAACAGGCTTCGGCTTTTGCTGCATCTCGCTCTGGTGACATCAGGGCGATTTCGCCGACCACACGGTGGACCTCTGCCTCACACCACCGTTCTCCCGTTTTTTCCAGTATGGCTAGGGACTCTTCAATGTAGTGCCACGCATCGTCGGTTTGGCCGAGTTTCGCATGGGCTCTCGCCAAGTATGACAACTGCATTGGCGTCCAGAGCGTCGCTCCCGTTGCGCCGTAGGCGGCAAGCCCGGGGGTAAGAACTTTAATTGCTTCCGAGGCCTGGCCACTTAGGACTACGAGACAACCTTGATTCAGCGTTCTCAATGCTTTCCAAAACGATGCGCCCTTTTCGCCCGCGAGGGCAGCAAGCTCGTCGAGTTCTGCCTGCGCTCCCGTGTAGTTTCCGCTGGGGATCCGGGTAAGCTGCGCGGCGTGGGCTAGTGCATACATCAAGTTGGCGGCATGACCGACCTCGCGTGCATCCTGGAGCGCGCGATCCGCATCAGCGGCCGCGGCGCCGGGATACCCAAGCACCCACTGAGCGAGCGATCGAAACGATAATATTGCCACCCGAGTGTCTTGGCCAAATCGCGTTGCCAACGGGCGATGTTCCATAGGATCATAGAGCGCGATCGCGCGATCAAAGTGCGCTCGTCCTTCCGCGGGGTCCCCGGTGAAGAGCAGCGACATACCTCTAATGCGGTGCCCAATCATCAGTGGAGCTGTCGCCCCTTGTTCCTCAGCAAGCGACAGGAACTGCGCGGAAAGTTCAAGGATAGTGGGGCCGTCGAACGCTACAAGATTTACCACCCAGAGGCTGTAGAGGACGGAGAACAGCAGCAGCGGATCTTCCGGAGATTCGCCAAGCGCTTCAGCGTGTGTGATCAGCTGCCATGCCTGCTCCGCAGCCGCCTTTGTTTCCGGCGCGGCATACCCATTTACATGGATGAGCGGAGTTATCAGCGCGACCTGAAGCTTGATCTGCTGTTGGCGCAGCCCAGACGTCGCAGGCAAGACCCTGAGCAGGTCAAGTGCCAAGTTGAACTGTGCCACGGCCTCAATCAATGCGGAGCGCTCCAGCGATCGCCGACCCGCCTTACCCCACAGCGCCGCGGCCTTTTCTATGAGCCCAGCATCAGTGCAGTGGCGCGCAAGGAGCTCCGGCCGGCTCTCGGCGATCTCGGGGAATTGGGTTTCAAGTGCTTCGGCGATGCGGGCATGCAGCGCGCGCCGCGGTTCGCGCAGCAGCGTGCCATAGGCTGCGTCCTGCACCAGCGCATGCTTGAACAGGTATGTTGCGTGCGGCGGCACGCCCTTGCGGAACAGCAAACCGGCTCGGTTCAGACGGTCGAGTGACGAGGTGAGTTCCTTCTCCGGCTTGCGCACTACGGCGACCAACAGCCCGTGGGAAAACTCGCGGCCGATGGCCGCCCCGATCTGTGCCACGTCCTTGGCGGCGGAGCCGAGCCGGTCGAGCCGCGCCATCAGGGAAGCATGCAAACTCGCGGGGACCGCCAACGCTGGTGAGGGAACTGCGGCCGCAGTCTGCATCGCTTCCGGCTCGCTCCCGGCCTCCAGCACCGCCTTTGTCATCTCCTCAACGAACAGTGGAATGCCGTCGGTCCGCTCGATGATGTCTTGCTTGATGTTTGCTGGCAGCTCCTTGTTGCCGACGACGCGGTCGATCATGCTGCCGACGTCGCGATGTCCCAGCCGGTTAAGGGCAAGAGATGTTACGTGCGGTTGACCGACCCAGGGCGCCTCGAACTCCGGCCGAAACGTCACGATCAATAGCGCCGGAAGGGTCGCGATCCGGTCCACCGTGCGACCGAACGCTTCGAGGCTCGTGGGGTCGGCCCAGTGCGCATCCTCCAAGATCATCAGTACTGGGCTGGAGCCCGCCAGAATTTCCAGTTGCAGGCTGAGTGCCTCCAGCGTCTTCTGCCGACGCTCTTCGGAAGTAAACTCCAAAGCAGGGTAACGTCCGTCGTTGGAAAGCGACAACATCTCGGCGAAAAGCGCCGCGTCGTGCCGGGACGTCGAGGTCTGCGCCAGCAGCGCATCGAGCTTGTCGAGCTTTGCCTGTGGCGTGTCGCCATGTGCAAATCCGGCGGCACGTTCCAACTGCCCGATGATTGGATAAAAAGCGCTATCCGTGTGCTGCGGCGAGCAGAAATAACGCACGCGCGTGTGTGGTTCAGCCGCGATGTCCTCCGTGAGCGCGGCGGAGAGCCTCGATTTGCCTATCCCGGCTTCACCCGATAGCAGCGCCACCTGGCCCTCGCCGGTCTTGGCCCTCGCCCAGCGCCGCAAGAGCAAGTCAAGCTCTTCTTCTCGTCCGACGAGCGCGGCCAGACCGCCGGGATGCATCGCCTCGAAGTGGCCTTCCACAGAAGCCGGTCGTAGTGCCGCCCAGGTTCGCGCAGGCCCAGACATACCCTTGAGTTCCTGTGGCCCAAGATCCTCCAGCTCGAACAGATTGCCGACGAGTTTGCGCGTACTTTCGGCAATTACCACGGTGTTCGGCCGTGCAATGCCTTGAAGGCGTGCCGCGAGGTTCGGTGTATCGCCGACAATCGCTTGCTCCTGAGAAGCACCCGACCCGATCAGATCGCCGACCACCACCAGTCCGGTCGCAATTCCGACGCGTGTCTGCAGAACCGCGCCGGTTTTTAGATCACCTATCGCAGCGACCAATTCCAGCCCGGCGCGCACAGCCCGCTCTGCGTCGTCTTCGTGGGCCTGAGGATAGCCGAAATAGACCAACACCCCGTCGCCCATGTACTTCGCTACAAAGCCGCCAAAACGGCCCACAGTCTCCGTCACGGACTTCTGGTAGGCGGAGATCACTTCTCGCAAGTCTTCGGGGTCCATCCGCGCAGATAGCGCCGTTGAGCCGACCAAGTCTGAGAACATCACAGTAACTTGGCGTCGCTCTGCACGGTCTTCGGGAGAGGCGATAGGAGTACTCGACGTGGTCGTTGTGTCAACGGATAGCGCCTTGGCGCTCGCGTCGCCGCGCAGGACAGTGATGGCATCTAGCAGCTTCACGCGATGTCCAAGGGACGCGATGCCAAGCTCCTTCAGGTTCTCGTGCGTCAGGCTCGGAAGAACCGTCTCGTCTATGTCATTTTCGCGAAATGCTGCCTCGTATCGACCGAGGCCGAGCCCCCGCAACCACCCACCGATATCCATGCTGGCGCGCCCCAAGATTTCCTCCCTGATCGCATCATCCCCTGGGCATGGGACGTCTGCAACGGGTCAAAAGTGTCGCCCTCTGCAATAGACGGCCTTCAGTCGGCTTCCGCTATTCCCCGAAAGCGACCGAAATCGCGCGGCGCCGGAATATGTCGGCGAAGGGCCAAATGCAGACATCCCGACTCTCATCCCGCCGCACGCGACCGTCGCGGTAGCCGCACCGTGAATTCGGTGAAGTCGCCGACTTCGCTATCGACCGTGATGCTGCCGCCATGCTGTTGGGTTACGATCTCATAGCTGATCGATAGCCCAAGCCCGGTGCCTTCGCCGGTCGGCTTGGTCGTGAAGAAAGGCTGGAACAGTTTGTCCCTGTCTTCCAGCGGAATGCCGATGCCATTGTCGCGCACCCGAACCTCGACGCTTTCGCCGGACCCGCGGGTCGTAACCTTCAGCGCCGGGCGGAATGTGCCATCACCCTCGTGGCTCCGCTTGTTGGCCGCATAGAATCCATTGCCTATGAGGTTAAGGAGCACGCGAGTTATCTCCTGCGGCACGACATCAACCGGCCCGAGATCACGGTCGAGGTCGCGCTCCAATGTGATTTCGAAGCTCTGATCCTGCGCACGGGCACCATGATAGGCGAGGTTCAGGGTCTCCTCGACGACCGCATTCAAATCAGTAGCTTGCCAGTCGCCGCTACCACCGCGTGAGTGCTGCAGCATGCTTCGAACAATGCCGTCAGCGCGGCGACCGTGCTCGACGATTTTTTCCAGATTTCCGGTCACCGTGCGAATTGTCTCGAGAATCTCTGCCCGCTTAGCGGGATCGAGGGTGCCGGTCGACAGCGCCGCCGCCTCTTTCAGCTCGTCCAACAGTTCGACCGAGAGGCCTGCAAAGTTGTTGACGAAATTAAGGGGGTTTTTGATCTCGTGCGCGATCCCGGCCGTTACCTGCCCGAGCGCCGCCATCTTCTGTGCATGAACCAGGCTTGCCTGCGCCATCTGCAACTCGTGCAATGCAGTCTCAGCGGCGTCTCGGGCAGCGCGGATGGCTTCCTCCGCTCGTTTGCGCTGCGTGATATCGCTGTAGATCAGCACGAAGCCACCGCCCGGCACCGGATTACGGCGCACCTCGACGACGCGACCGTCGGGTCTCGTACGCTCGTACCACATCTCCAGCCCCGTATCGTCGACAGTGCGGCCTAGCTGAGCTTCGAGATCGGCTGAGAACTCCCCACGATCAGCGAGATACCGGAAATACTCGGTACGATTCGGCCGCCCAGCGAGGAATGCCTCAGGCAGCTCGATCATTTCCTGCAAATTGCGGTTCCACGCGGCAAGTCTCCCCGCGGCGTCGAACATAACCACCCCGTCGCCCATATTGTCGAAGGTGACGCGCAGTTCCGCCTGGCGCTCGCGCAGCTCAGCAACGAGTCGCGCATTTTCTATCGCAATCGCAGCCTGATCAGCGAAAGTCGAAACCAGTTCGATTTGCTTGTCAGTGAAAGGCCGCATTTCGGAGCGTGTCAAACTCAATACGCCGATCGGAACGCCCTCGCGCAGGATCGGAACAGCAAGCGCCGTACGAAACCCACCCCAGTTGGCCTCTTCCACCAAGGTATATTCTGGATCGGATAGGACGTCCAAAATGTGAATAGCTTGCTTTTCGAGCAATGCTCGCCCGCTTGCCGAACCTCGTTCCGGCTTGATGGGAATTCTTCTAAGATGATCCATGAATTCGTCGGAGAAGCCGCAGAATTCTGCACGATAGAAGACCTCGCCGGTTTGCCGGGTAATGGTGGCCTTGTCAGCCTCGCATAGGCGGGCCGCAGATTCGACCAGCGTTTGCAAAACCGAACCCAGATCGAAAGCCGACCGGCCGATCACTTTGAGAACGTCGGCAGTTGACGTCTGCTGCTGCAGCGACTGCCGCAATTCCTCGAACAGCCGGGCATTCTCGATCGCGATCACCGCCTGATCGGCAAAAGTGCTGGCGAGTTCGATCTCTTTGTCTGTAAACGGTTCAACGCGGGTACGGTTGATGATGAATATGCCGACGAACGAGTCCTGACGCAGGAGCGGAACGCCAAGCATCGTGCGGTAGCCCTGAATCCTCTGTCCTTCCAGGTAGGCGTATTCCGGATCTTGCAACACGTCACCGATTTGAATCGGCCGGCGCTCCAGCTCCACACGCCCGCTAAGCGTGCTTCGATTGGCCGCGAGGGGATGAGAAAGGAGAAAGTCCTTTGCTTCGTTTGGAAGGCCACAAGACGCCACCACATGGTAGCGCTCGTCGAGCCGACGGAACATTACCGCTTGGTCGGAGCGGCAGAGGCGCGCCACCGTCTCCACGAGTGTATCGAGCACCGTGTCGAGATCGACGGACGAGCGGCTGATGATCTTGAGCACGTCGCCGGTCGCGGTAAGCTCGTCCACCGACCTGGCAAGATCTGCGGTGCGCTCCCGCAGCTCACCCAGGAGCCGCGCATTCTCTATGGCGATCACCGCCTGCGCGGCGAAGTTCTCCAGAAGCGCGATCTCCTTCTCAGTAAACGGCATGGCCTCCGGTCGGGCAGCCGCGATCTGGCCGAGCGGGCTGCCGTCCTTGCGCAAAGGAATGAACAGCACAGTACGGATGCCGGCGAGTTCAAACGCGGCACGGACCAGCGGATCGTAGGCCCCGGCGCAGTCGGGGACTTGGGTGAAGCGCGCGCCTTTTAGCAGCGGCTGGCTTGGGTGGTTCGGGCCCGGGACGAAGCCCTGGCGCAGCCGATCTGCGAACGCTTCGGATATCCCGTGCACCGCAACCGCGCGGAACTTCTCGCCGTCATAAAGCTGCAAACTCCCGTGGCTGACGCCGCAAAGGCTGTGCGCCTTCTCCAGGATCGCGTCGAACACCGGTGTGAGGTCGCCGGGCGATGAATTGATGACCTGCAACACTTCGGCTGTGGCGGTCTGCCGCTCGAGCGCCTCGCGCGTCTCGGTCAGGAGCCGTGCGTTCTCGATCGCAATCACGGCCTGCGCGGCGAAATTCTCAAGCAAGGCGATCTGCTTGTCAGAAAACGCACGCGCCTCCTGGCGGTAGAGCACGATGACTCCGACGAGCGCGTCATCTTTGACCAACGGCACCAGTAGACATGTGCGGGCGCCGCCCAGCTCGACCGTAGCGACAATGGAGGGGACCCGTTTCCGATAGCCCTCGGTCTCCTTCACATCGAGAACATGAAGGAGAGATCGGTCCCGAAACGAGGGGCCGAGCAGCGACGAAAGCCGGAATTTCTGGTGTGCCAGCCAGTCGTCAAACGCTTCCGGGACGCCACGCGAAGCAACCCATCGGGCCAGTTCGCCATCAGGGACGGCTAGGCCGCCGAATGAGGCTTCACACAGCCGCATCGCCTTGTCGAGCATGGCATCGAACACCGGCTTCAGATCGCCGGGCGAAGCGTTGATGATTTGCAGCACCTCGGCCGTGGCGGTCTGCCGCTCCAGCGCTTCTCGCGTTTCGGCGACAAGGCGCGCGTTCTCCATGGCGATCACCGCCTGCGCAGCGAAGTTTTGGAGCAGCGCGATTTGCTTGTCTGAGAACGGCCGCACCTCCTGGCGGTAGACGTTGATCATGCCAAGCAGCGTTCCGTCTCGGCGTAGCGCGACAGACAATGAGGCGCGCACGCCACTGGAATCGACGAGCTCACGAAACAGAGGATCGCTAGAGTACGCTACCTCCTCACGCCGGTCGGCTACATGGACGATGTCTTCGCCGCGCGCGATGCGATCTGCCGCACTGCCGGGAATCGGCGAGATAGGACTGTGTTCTTGCAGCCATTTCGTAAACCACGGATCTCCCCGTATAGCGACGGCGTGGAGCTGGACGCCGTCGAAGCGAAAGACATTGCAATGCGATGCCTCACAGAGCAGCGTCGCATTTTCCAGCATGGCATCAAACACCGGCACGAGGTCGCCGGGCGACGAATTGATGACCTGCAAGACCTCGGCGGTCGCGGTCTGCCGTTCGTTCGCCTCTTTCAGCTCGCGGGTAAGAGTGCCTACCTGCTTTTGCAGGTCGGCAATGGATGGGGCAGCGGTCGATACTTTGCGAGGTTTGGGCCTATTTGCAAGCCTACCCTTGGCCGGTGGCCCGCTTCGACCACGTTGAGGCATTTTGCATCCCTCGGTGGGGCACGACGAGGCTCAATCTTATGCAAATCTATGGTTTTGCGCCATGCGGGGGAAGGCGGTCGTACTTTCCCTCTGCCCATCTGTATTCGAACCGAATATTACGTCCTTCGACATACCCAAGCCCTCGGAGTCCTTGGACCAGCCCGTCAACATAGCCTGTGTTCGGCCATTCGGGACTGAGCACGCCAATTACTGGCATCGCGGATCGCTCTGCGCGAGCCGCCATCGGAATTGCCGAGACGACGCTGCCTAGGAGCGTGATGAACTCGCGCCGCTTCATTCGATCACCTCGTCGGCGATCGAGAGCAACCCCGGCGGAATGCTCAGGCCGAGAGCCTTCGCGGTCTTGAGGTTGATTACGAGCTCGAATCTGACGGCTTGCTGGACCGGTAGGTCGGCGGCCTTTTCACCCTTGAGAATCTGGCCGCAATAGTTGCCCGCGAGGCGATAGGAATCCGTGAGACTGGCGCCATAGCTCAGCAGGCCGCCGACGGCGACGTATTCGCGATACTGGTAGATCGCAGGCACTTTATACTCGGCCGCCAACGCCGCTATTTTCTCCCGCCGGCTACTGAAGAACTCGCTGGTGCCGACGATGAGCGCGCCTGCCCCGAGTTGGACCAAACCGGCGAACGCTGCATCGATCTCAGCTTCGGTGCTAGCGTTCAGGAGATGGATTTGCAGTCCCAGCCCTTGCGCCGCCTCCTGCACGTCTCTCGCTTGGGTCCCGGCTCTCGGATCATTAGGGTTCACAAGCAACCCGATAATCGTCGCGGTGGGAATCAAATCATGCAACAACCCCAACCGCTTCGGCACTAACTCGGAACTCAACTGGGCTACGCCAGTAACGTTGCGACCAGGCCGGTTTAAGCTCGTCACGAGGCCGAGCGTGATCGGGTCACCGGCGGTTTCGAAGACGATCGGAATGATGCTGGTTGCAGCTTTGGCTGCCAGCGCCGCGGGTGTGCCGGCTGCGGCGATCACGGCCACTTGCCGGCGCACCAGATCGGCTGCCATCGCCGGCATCCGATTGATCTGACCCTCCGTCGAGCGATATTCGATCGCCGCGTTCTTGCCCGGGACATAGCCAGTTTCAGCCAGCCCCCGGTGAAACGCGCCCAAAATGCTCGGGTCCATGGACCGGCCGCTCAAAAATCCGATCACCGGCATCGCCGGTTGCTGCGCTCGCGCGGCAAGAGGCCACCAAGCCCCAGCGCCGCCAACGAATGTGATGAAGTGGCGCCGTTTCATGCCTTCCTCGAGGCTCAGTATCGGACGTCGTTACAAACTAGCACACTAGAGGGGGCCGGTGCGATGTCCGGGTTGGGTCATCAACGGAACTGACCGCTCCAACATCCAAATTCCGCTTTGCCCTCGAAAGCGGACTCAAGTCGGACATCGCTCCATGTCGGGTTTGGGCCATTAGGCGACCTTGCGCGCTCTCAGAGCGAGAGGCGGATCACTCGGGTAGTCCTGCTCTGCGCAGGGCGTCCTCCCATAGAGCGATCGTTTCCGGTTGCCTGTTAGGGAGACGATACTTGACCTTATGAAGGCGAAAATTTGGATCGAGTTCGCATACTCGCTCCATTGCACGAGTCGCGACGTCAAGATTTCCAGCCATCGCATTTGCTGCGGCTGCGACAAGTGCAGCAATAAAATTGTTTGATTGTTCCAGCATCGCAGTCTTTGAAAGCGATGAGGCAGCATCAAAACGTCCAGCCGAAAAATGGGCGGCCGCAATGGCGGCCAGCATTCCAGGGCGCTGCGGATCGACAGGGCTAAGACGAACGGCCCGCTCCAGGTGCTCGACTGCAAGGTCCTGCTGACCGTTGAAGCACCTAATCCAGCCACCCAGATGCCAAGCCATTGCCAAATTCGGATTTAACGCTTGGGCACGATCCAACAACGATACTGCGCGATCAAAATCGGTAAACATATAGCCAATCGCGATACCACTGCTCGCGAGTGCAACGGCGTCATCATTGCCACATTTCACCGCCCGCCCCGCGAGACGCTCCGCTTCTAGGCCTTCCGATGATCCTTCGTCTGCCCATCCGTTCATCTTGCGTCGAGCATAGCACCATGCGGCCATTCCATTGGCAGAAGAAAACTTGTCGTCGAATTCGATTGCTTTGCGAAACAAACGAAGTGCCTCGCTGATGTCTTCCCTGCCGCCTTTGTGAAAGTTCGACATTGCCCTCAGGTAGTAATCGTAGCCATCCAGACTTTCGGTGGGCTTGCGCATTGCCCGAACAATCTCCGCCTGTTCAAGCTTGGGTGCAATCGCGCCAACGACCCTCAATGTAATGTCGTCCTGAAGATCGAAGATATCTTCCAATCCACCTTCAAATCGGTCCGCCCAAAGATGCGCACCCGTGGAGGCGTCGATTAGCTGTCCCGTCACACGCACTCGATCACGGACCTTGCGGACACTGCCCTCAAGCACGTAGCGGACCCCGAGTTCACGCCCAATTCGCTTCACATCAACGGCTTGGCCCTTGTAGGTGAAGCTCGAATTTCGTGCGATAACAAACAGAGAGGGGTAACGTGATAGCGCGGTGATGATGTCTTCCACCGTGCCGTCGGCAAAGTATTCTTGCTCAGCGTCGCTGCTCATATTCTGAAAGGGCAGTACCGCGATTGAGGGTTTGTCTGGAAGCGCGAGGGTTTGGGCTGTCTCGGCTGAACGGTCACCCGACAAGTATGCAGACGACTTCGCGTCTACGCTCAATCGCCAAGCGCGCATCGGCTCAGCAATGTTTTTCAGGTTTTGTGGTCCCATATCTTCGAAGGGGGGACTATCAAGCTTCCCACGAATTTGACGTTGTGCGTCGTCAGAGATGCAGATGCCGCCGAGTTCTGCGATCCCTTCAAGCCGTGCCGCAATGTTAACGCCGTCGCCGAAGATGTCATTATCGTCGAAAATGATGTCACCGACGTGAATGCCAATGCGGAACTCGATCCTAGCATTCAGCGGCACACCCGCGTTTTGAACGGCCACGCCGCGCTGTACCTCCACCGCGCAACGCGCTGCATCGACGGCGCTGGCGAACTCAACCAGCATGCCGTCGCCGGTGGTCTTTACGATGCGACCTCGATGCGCTGTGATTGTAGGATCGACAAGCGTCTTTCGAAACGCCTTGAGTCGGGAGAGCGTGCCTTCTTCGTCTCGGCCCATAAGAAGGCTATAGCCGGCGATATCCGCCGCCAACACAGCCGCTAATCGCCGTTCCACTGGTTCGGCGGTCAAGAAGTCTCCAAAGCCAACGATCTCGCCCCAGGGTATCAAAGCACGTCGGCCGATCCTCAGCTAGTAGTAATGTCCGAAATGGGTCAATTTCGGCCGAATTGAGCTGTCCGCGCCATGTCCGGTTCACCCCCGTTAGCGGCCGGAAAGCGGACGTCCCGGACTAGCAGCTCCGCGCCGTCAGCGATATTTTCGTTCCAGCACCGCGGTATCATCAAATTCCGCGATCAACATTACCCCGGAGGTCCTCGATCATGGATATCGACCGAGACCGCATCGACGAGGCCATTCTTGCGCTGTTGCTTCTCGGGCGTCACGATGGGGTGCGCACCTGGAAATCCTTCGATTGGGCCGCAATGGAGCGGCTCCACACAAAGGGATTAATCTCGGACCCAGTCGGCAAAGCTAAATCTGTCGTATTCACGGACGAAGGCCTGCGTCAGTCCGAAGCGTTATTCCGAAAGCTATTTACAGTCGGACGCGAAGCATGAGGCGCGTTACTCCTGAATCCAGCCTGCCTGCTGCGCAAGTTCGACCACCGGCGACCCGGCCGCTGCTTCAGGGATCAATGTAATGGACTCCCCCGCCTCATTCGTTTCCCTCGTCCCACAGAAGGAGCGCTCATTCACTCTGCTGCTCGTCCACCGCATCATACCAAAGCTATTGAATTCTTCCTCGACCAGCCAGCCGACGCTCCTCCCGCGTGACCTAAGCCTGCCGAGACGCTCGAAGTAGGTACTGCGCTGGGCAAGAGGCAGGCTGGATAGGATTTCCGGGGACATTCCATACATGCGGATCAAAGCAGCGAAGTATTTTTCGTCGTCCATGCTGCAGGATTCTAGAAAGCCGATTGCCTCTTCGCAGTAGAATATCGACAGCTCCGCCAACCCCTCCGGGCGCCCGATGGCCTTTTTGTAATCCGCAATCGCCTTCTTGGCTTTGGAAACTGATATGGATTGGCCTTTCATCGGATCCGGAGCTATCCATCTAGCAATAGTTGTTTTGAAGGGTTGGAGCTGATCATCACCTAGGCCCAAGCGGGCATGCAAGAATGCCTGGTTGTCTTTGCTCGCAGTGTAGAGGTCTTGCAAGAGACCTCGAAGGCCCGCGCGATCGAAGTCCAAGAGTGCGGTCTTAACGTCGTTCCAAGTTGGAGGCATTCCTGCTACGAACCACGGCCACGAACCCTTCAAAAATGGTTTTATGCGCGAGCTTCTCGGCCGGCTCAAGATATACGACTTCCGCAAAGGAGCAGATTGGTCGGATCAGCGCTGCCTAACCATTGGCGCATGCTCTCCTCGCTTTAACCGAGGAGTATGACCATGTTGGAACAAGTAAATGTTATCCAGACGCCTCACAAACGGTTGCCCTGGAACAAGGGCAAGCTGACCGGGGCAAAGCCGCCGCTGCGGCTCAAGCACGTCTGGTCGATCCGGACAAAGCTCCAGATCGAAGGCCGGGCTCGCGACCTAGCCATGTTCAATCTGGCAATCGACAGTAAGCTTCGAGGGTGTGACGTCGTCGCCATCCGCGTCGAGGACGTCGCCGCCGGCGGATACACGATCGATCGCGCGACCGTCCGACAAGGGAAAACCGGGCGACCCGTCAGATTTGAATTGAGCGAACAGACGCGCCAGGCCATCGATGATTATCTAAAGGCTGCCAACAAAAGACCAGGCGAGTTCTTATTCACGGGTCGTCGCGGCGCAAACGCCAGCATAACCACCCGCCAATATGCGCGCCTCGTATCGGGGTGGATAGGCAGCGTCGGGCTGGACCCGGCGCTCTTCGGCACGCATTCGCTGCGACGCACAAAAGCTACCCTGATCTATCGGCGCACGGGCAATCTCAGGGCCGTCCAGCTTCTGCTCGGACATGCCAAGATCGAAAGCACGGTCAGATATCTCGGCATCGAAGTAGATGATGCCCTCGCAATAGCGGACCAAGTTGATGTCTGAAATACCCGGGCAGAGCGGACATGCTCTGCCTGACCTGTAACCGCCGTTTTGTGCCAGAGTCGGACTCGTACCGTTCTGGCCCAACATTGGAGGCACGCGGTTCTGAGGCATCGTCGCGAGCCGGATTATTATTGGTCGGCTACTTAGCAAGCAGGTGCTGTGTAAACCATTCGGTCGCTGGTCCGGCGGAGGCTTCGAAATCCTTCACGTAGGCGTCAAAATGACCACCGGGCAGCGTCACGAGACGCTTAGGCTCAATCGCCCGCTCATAGGCTCCCAGGGCCAAGTCAGCGACCGTGAGGACATCACCAAGCGCAACCACCATCATCAGCGGCGTCGGGCTAATAAAGGCGGCATAACTTCCGGGCTCGTACTCGGTGAACATCTCGACAGAGCGGAGGGTAACCTCATTCTTCCAGGAGGGCGCACGGCTGCGACCAGTCTCGGTGAACCATTTCCAGCTATCCGGTGTAGGGAGGGCGGATGGCGCCGCCGGATCTTCGGCCACCACTGGAATCATAGCCGGCGGCTTCCCGGCCATGCGAGCACGACGATCGTCGGCAAACATCTGTTGCACGCCGGCAAGGTAGTCGGCTCGAATTAGGCGACGTGCATTGTCGTGACCGCTGGCGAGCGGGACTTGCGCCACTACACATTTTACCCGTCGATCGATTGCCCCGACCACCATCACATGACCACCGCTGTAGCTTGAGCCCCAAATACCGATGCGCGCGAGGTCCGTCTCCGGCAGCGTTTCGGCAAACGTGATGGCGTCTCGATAGTCGCTAACCTGCTGCCAGGGGTCGATTTCCTGTCGGGGCTCGCCGTCGCTGGCGCCGAAATTGCGGTTGTCGAACACCAAGGCGCCGAGCCCAGCCGCCGCAAAGGCGTCCGCAAAGCGATCAAGATACATTTCCTTCACGGCGGAGAAGCCGTGAGCCATGACAATAATAGGCACCTTGCCGGCCCGTTTCTCCGGCAGATAGTGCCAGCCGCGCAACTTAATGCCGTCCTCGGTCTTGAATTCGATGTCCTTGCGCTTGGGCACATTTTCCTCCCACATAGGGTTGCGGTGCGACCGTGGCGTCCATGTCGAGGCGCCGCGAGCCGCAATCGATGGCAGCGTTGCCAACGACCGCAATGAAATCGCGCCGCCTCACAGGTCTTCCCTTAGGTCGAGGAGGCACTCTAACACATCATCGAATGGGAGTGTCTTGTGCGTCACAGTAAAGTTGCCCGGCCGGTCCATACAGTTGGGTCATTCGCGACCAAACCAGCCGGCTCTGCCTGCCGGTTGATGTCCGCTTCTCTCCAAAAGCGACCTGACTGCTGCGCCCACGCGAAATGACGCGAAGGGCCAGGAACGGACTCATGCGTTGCAACAAATTCGGTGCAAAAACTCGTTGTCAGTCGTGCAGCTCGGCGAGCAGTGCCTTGGCTTCCTTTAGATCGAGCGTATCGAAGCCCTCGGTGAACCAGCCATAGACCGGAGGGAAGCGCAGCGCGCCAAGCGCGGCCTCGCCGGATGTACGCGGGCGGTCTTGCGATCAAGATCACAACATCATCACATTGATCTGATGCGCGGTTCGATGAGCGTATCTGGTTGCCAGTGAAGCCGCTTTTGCGGCTTTCAGCAGTGGTGCCGGGAGGCGCGGGGCGAACGGAATCATCCCGAGTGGGGTAACGCACCCGTGTATGGCGATTGACAGCACGCTGTCTACATCGCGTCCATCTGAAACACTGATGGAACGTCGCCAATGATTGCCCTGATCCCCCTCGTAATCCTTACCCTGGCCGGTGCCTCGTTCGTCGGAATAGCAATCGTCCTTGCCACCTATGAACTTTTCGGCGGGTAGCGATGCGCGATTGGGTCGTTATCATCTACCTCAGTATCATGGTCGTGCTCTGCACAGTCGCCATTGGTGCAATCGCCAGGATACTAACCAAGTATGTTCGGCCGGCCCTCCGCGCTGGATGTCGGTCAGCGCCGCAAGATCGCCGAGCGCTACGCCGCCGGCGAGACGATGGCAGAGCTGGCTCGTGAGTACGAATGCGGCGAGGCAACCATCTGGCGGGCGCTGCAGGGCCAAGGCCCTTTCGAGGTAGCCGCCTGAAGCGCAAGGTGATCAGGGCCATAGACGTAGCGACCTGTTCGGCTTAAACTGCCGCCCTACCGCAATAAGACTAGCCCCGCCTCTCGCACGGGGCTTTTTCTTTGCAACTGAGGCGGCTTTATCTGTTGGCGCGGCTGGCGGAACAGCATTGAGAAGCTGAGAAATGGCAGTAACAAGTTGGGCGATCGCGAAAGGCTTCGCCAACATGATGCTGTTAGGGACGCTTGCTGCGCAGGAGCGCGGCGAAGTCAAATCAAACGGCGGCGCTAGAAACTTCACTGTTACAAACAGGAACAGTGAACCATCTGCTGCAGACATCGGCCTTGATCGCAGACTAATTCACGAAGCTCGAAAGATACGTGATCGGCCTAGCAGGCTGATTGAATCAAATGCGCTCAGCAAGTATAGCTCCAAAATATTCAAGGTATTTTCTTCAGCATTTACTTATCTCTGCGTCAATCCGCCACACTAGACCTTTGATTTTCTTTAAACTATACCTAAATAATAAGTATTAATCTCGATCCCGTGGATTCGAAACCCACGGGCTCAACCGTCCTCAGTTCGGGATAGAGGGCAGCCGATAATCGAGGCTTTGTATCGACGACGATCGCACGTATTCAAATCGTGGGCCTCGTGCGGCTACTGCTTGTGAGCAAGCTCACACGTTCCTGACAGGCTTCCGCGAAGCCACGTCCGTTCTGACAGGCCGCGTAAAGGGCTGTCCGCGTAACCTGCGATAAGCGGCTGCCTGTGGTGGGCTTTGCCCATCAAAAACATATTCGATACTGGCAATCGAAAAACGAACCCCCTTGAAACTACCGTTTTGGCGCGTGCTGACGGAACGCGGATACCTGCGCTCTTGACTGCCCGAGCCAAGCAACCCGATCGGTGAGACCATGGCGCATGAGCGCGCTCGTAACGACACACTGTTGCAGTTGGCTGTCCCGCAACGCCTGATCACCGCTGTTGATCAGGTGGCGCATCAGCAATTCGAGTCCAGAAGCGCTTACGTCCGCGCCGCAGTTCTAGCCCGATTGCGCGCTGATGGCATCGATGTGAACAGACTCGCGGGGGCTTCCTGAAACCGAATGCGAGTGCATCGGCGGGGCAATGACGATGATTGCGCGAATGGCTTTGAACGGAACGAGGAACTAAAGCGATGCTGATGCAAAAACAAGCTTATGAAGAGATGGTTGCCAAAGTCCGCAAGCACTATGGGGGCAGCGTTGAAATTGGCGGGTTTATTTCAGCTGATATCATCCGGCTGCAAAAGCTTTCTGCCCAGGCTGACTTAGATCAGGCAAACGAGCGCGAAAGGCAGCCCATCATCGAAGCTGGCACTCGCCTGCGCAATACCCGAGAGCGAGCCCTAAAGGCTTGGCGGATAATTGCGGACGGGCAAGCCACACTGGCCCAAAGCCGCCGCCTGCACGTCATTAACGGCATTGACCCGGAATTGCTGGAACCAGTCACTATGCCGAAATGGGATACCGGCAAGGTGCTCAGCACCGTAGCTGACTATGATGCGGCAAACACGGAAGCCGCACAATTAGCAACCGAGCTGGAAACCCAGGCCAGCAAAATGCGCCATTACCTCAGCGCGTGGGAGCGATCGACCCCAGAACAGCAGAACCGTTCACTGATCCTGGCGCTCGCTGATCGTCTCGACCGTCTAACGTAATCCTATAGGAGAATTTATATGAAGCTTTCACCTCAAGAGGCCGCTGCATTGGTCCGCGAACATATTGGTCCGCACCTAGACATCGTCGAACTGCATCGGATCCACTACCTCAACGAGGTTTGCAGCCATCTTCGGCTTGAGCCTACGCACATGAACCATGCTCGCGTTCGCCATGCTCTGGAGCATTGTGAAGTCGATACGGATTATCTGCAGGAATACCCGAAGTGGGTTGATGTCGCAGATGCTCAAGCCCCAGGCGGCAAGAGATCGGTTATTGTTGGCTCAAAGCCAGAGCACGACGCGCTGGATGCGAAGTGATTCGCAAATGCCAGTTCTCAGTAATCCAAGGCAAGAACTATTTGCCCAAGCTCTGGCAGACGGCAAAACAGCCGAAGAGGCCCATAGGCTTGCCGGTTATAAAGCCAGCAGGTCAGGGGCATCGCAACTTAAACAAAAACTAAACGTTTCTAGTCGCGTCTCCGAATTATTGAAGGAGCGCGAGAAGATACACGCCCAGTCAACCGCAAGGGCCATTGAGCGCGTTTCCCTGACCAAGGAATGGATACTAGCCAAGCTGATAGACAACGCCGAGCGGGCCTTACAGGCTGTCCCGGTGACGGACAGGGAAGGTAACGAACTAGGCGAGTTTCAGTATCAGGGCAACGTCGCCAACCGGGCGCTTGAGTTGCTCGGCAAGCATCTTGGCCTATTCATCGATGTGCATGAGGTGAGTGGCCCTAACAAGGGACCAATCCAAA
>Ga0210402_10002552_pt1 | contig 17652 bp, 13 predicted proteins | sample IncBWC7MmetaG_FD_161055 | JGI IMG/M metagenome (GOLD analysis project Ga0210402, IMG submission 161055) | Forest soil microbial communities from Barre Woods Harvard Forest LTER site, Petersham, Massachusetts, United States - Inc-BW-C-7-M | ecosystem: Environmental > Terrestrial > Soil >... | reverse complement strand
GTTGTTTCAATGAGGTTTGTCGATGAGCGCATTGGCGATGGCGCGCTCATTGAAAGTGGCTCTCGAAAAGAATGCTCGACTGGGGCGCATTTCCCAGCACCTATTCGCGGTGACGAGGATAAGACGATGTCAAGGAACAGACCGGGTCTGTCCTTGCTAATCAAGTAAGACTATCAGTCTTGATTTCTATAGCTTGAACTAAAATAATTTTTAAACCATACTGCTTGTTTTGGTGTGAGGTCTGCGTTTCGCATAGAGGATGTCTTCAGCTCGCAGGCTGCTGAGCATATACATTTCTTGAGTTCGGCAGCTAGTCAGCGGGCGGCGGTTGAGACCGCATATTCTGGTAGTTGAGGGAGCAAACACATCTTTGACAGGTTGGGTCTTGGGCCACATCGAGTGTTTGCCGGAAGCGCACCGCGTCTGGCGAATTGATTGCCCTTTCGAGTGTGTCTCTCTGCACATTTCCAACCACGCGGTGAAAGAAGCACGGACGAATCGATCCATCAATTTCCATCACAGCGGAGACCCAGGGCGCGTTACAGGTTGGAGCTTTGGGCGATAACTCTCCCAGGTGTTCACGAAAATGGCGCACAATGCGCCGTAGTTTTTCCGGAGATTCTAAAACATAACAATCTGCGATCTCATTGTAATACTGATCGATCAGTGATTCGATTTCGTTTTCTAGAATAGCAATTTCAGACGCCGCGAGCGCAATCTCGGATTGTCGCTCGCCAGGCCATACAAGTTCACGATTAAATGCTTCGCTGGTGACATCTGCCGCCAGGAAAGAGATGGAATCGAACTGCAGTTGCTTCGCGGCTGCCACAGTTTCCCGCAAGAACTGAAAATTGCGCCGCTGCACCGTGCTGCGAGCTTGTATTTGCATAGCAGGCCGATAGTGTCGTACGGCGAGAATGCCCCTGCGGGTGAGCTCAAAGCCTCGCTTCACGCGCCGAATGCTGTCGTGCACAGCCTCTGGTCCGTCAAGCGAGATGATCACTTCATCGACCCATGCCGCGACGCTTTCGGCGCGCTTTTGAAGGAGTAGACCTGTCGTTAACAGAGTGATGCGAACTTTCTGTTCTTTTAGAAATCCGCAAAGGTCTTCAAATCGTGTGTGAAGAAGGGGCTCGCCGCCCGTTAGTACGACATGGCGTACTCCGAGGGCATGTAGTGAATCCCGCATGCGGGTAAGGCTGTCGAGGTTAAGCTCTGAGCCGCCAGGCCGTTTCCAGATATCGCACATGAGGCAACGGCAGTTGCAGTTTTCATGCACGTTCAACAGGAGAATCGGTAAAGAGCGCAACTTGCTAGAGTTCGCGGCGACCAACGATGATGCCTGGTCGAAATCAACAGACATTGACGGCCTCTGTCGGCAACTCTTTTCCGGTGATCAGGGAGCGGCGTTTCACGATCCGTTCGGAAAACTGCGACAGCCATAGCTCCCATGGAAATGCGTACTGATTTCGTTGGATACGCCATTGCACAGGATTGTCGATGACCTGTTGTACCAATCTTCCGAGAACGTTTGCCTGCCTTGCAGGTTTCTTGCGCGCGAGCTGCCCGTTCAGCAGGAAATATTGCAGCATGCGATTGAAGCGATCGAGATTTGTATCCTGCAACCAGGGAAGCATGTTGACCCCTAAAGCCAGATTGCCCCATGCCTGCAGCGATGTGGGTTCCTCCACGCCGAGTTCGCGCAGCTGCGGCCAGATGGGGATGCCGGGGTAAGGTGTGAAGATATTCGGAGAGAAGCGCACATTCGAATATTTTCTTGCAATGTCGCTCATTGTTCTAAACGTGATCTGGCGATCCGCTTCGGTTTCTCCCGGATATCCAAAGATGAGGTTGAAAGTGACTCGGATGCCGCCAATAGCTGCCCGACGCGCTGTTTCATACATCTCATCCACTCGCTGATGGCGCTTGTTCATCAGTTTCAGCACGGTATCGGACGTGGATTCCGTTCCAAAGCCCATGTAGGAAACGCCGCTCGCTCCAAGAAGACGGATATCGTCTTCGCTCATGCGGCAGATGAAATCGGTCGAGGCCTGAAAGGTCCAGCGAAACTTTACACCCGAGTCGTAGATGCCTTTCGCGATCGCCATAGCACGTTTCAGGTCTACAGGAAAATTCGAGTCGAGCAGGGCTACTTCCTCGATGCGGTAGCGCGTCACCAGGTCGGTGAGTTCACGCACCACGCGTTCAGCAGAGAGCGCGTTGAAGCGCCGCTTATAGAAGACCATGTCAGTACAGTAGTTGCAGGCATAAGGGCAACCGATGCTGGTTGCATAGGCAAGCTTCCGTATATGACCCGCTTGCTCGTAAGCATCAAAGTCAACCATGTCGAATGCAGCCACCGGCAGGTCTTCAAGTGGTTCTACTCGGCGATCGGGATTGTGCGTCCGCATCACGCCAGTCTTCCATGAAATGCCGGCGATCTCTTTGAGGGGGGATTTTGCTGCGAAAGCCTCGGCCAATTCACACAGGGTAATTTCACCCTGGCCTCGAACGACGATATCGACATAAGGTTCTGCAAGCGTCTCATCGGGCAACAGAGTTGGGTGCCAACCGCCAAAGATTACCGGTAATTTTGGATACAAGGCTTTGGCCGCCTTTGCCACCTCGATAGCGCCGCGGATCATGGGGCCAGTCAGCACGGAAATGCCGAGGCACAGCGCGCCATCCAGTGCCTCGCAAACGGCTTTCTTGTAAGCCGGCTCGATTGCGGCATCGATGATGACGGGCTCGAAATTCTTTTCCCGCAGTTTCGCGGCCAGCGCCAGCAAGCACAGGGGTGCTCCCAGCGGATCGCCTTCATAGGGCGGATAAAAAAGCACTACCTTGCGCGACATAAAAGCACCTAGACCGCAGAAATCTGAAGGCCGCCAAGACGGACGTTGTCTTTTCCGAGAACGCGTTCCGCGCCTTGGAGCATTGTGTTTACAGGGCCTCGCAGCCAACGCAGTTCGCCTTCAACTGCGAGAAGAGTGAGATCATTCTTCATTTCTTCCGGAAGACGATCCATGATATTGACCGAGGCCAGATGCACGCGACCGCCAACGATCACCAGTTCGACATCGCGCCAACTCAGTTCTGTCAGAATCTCCGCCGGAGTTCCTGGGCGATGGTGTACCGCAACAAGGTCCGCCATGGAGTCTGGCCGCAACACACCCTCTCCCCGTCGTAGCCGCAGGACGTTCGCTGCCTGTCTTGTGATCATGGGGTAGAGTTCTTCTGCATGCAGGTCGCAGGCGGACTTCGCAAAGCGAAGCTCGTCCAGAAGATCTCCAGTTGCTGTAAGTGGTGAATCGCTTCCAAGCGCGAGGCGCTCGACAGAAAGCAGGGCCTCGCGCGTATGTGTCTTGGCAAAAAGAAATTGATTGGATGAAGGGCAAATGACCAGTGAGGCGCCATGCTCATTGAGTAGTGCTATGCCTGTTCGGTTCAGTGCCAAACAATGGATCAGTACGCTACGCTGCTCGATCGCGTGCAGAGCCTTAAGCGCGCACAGCTCTTGTGATGCCTCTTCATCAATGCCTTCACAGGCGTGAATGAGAAATGGCTCGTCCGCCCCTGTGCTTTGCAGAGCACCAGAAACGTCCTTCGCAAAGGCAGGGGAGTGCTCCCAACCATAATGCGCCACTACATGTACCGGAAAGTCTTCGCCTTGCAGCACCGGATCAAGGGGGTTGTGATGGCAGACCGTTGTTGCGCCGCAGAGAAGGTTGCGGATTCCTCCCCACCATAGCCGGATGTCTTTTGGTATCCGCTTGTGCCGAGCAATCGTTTTGCTCTCGTTTGCCTGGATAGCTGCAGCCCATTGCGTAGCGTTCCTGTATGGAGGAGAACCGAGCCGAGGAAACAGCGCAAACTCAAGGTGATCGTGCGCATTGATGAGACCGGGAAGAAGCAGGTATCCGCTTAAGTCGATGCTGGAATCATTCACGGCGCGATAAGAGCGCAGCGATACCGCAGGGCTTGAGATCGAAGAAACTTTGCCTTCTTCTATTGACACCGAAGCTGCTATCAGCTCGTTCGGACCCAATGCACAGTAGGCGCTATGTAGGCCGACATTGTGCGGAGTAGTTTTAGCCTGCCGCACCCGGCGAAAGTGAAGAATGTAGATCGCGGGCATCCCGGCTGCCTGATCCCAGGCTGCCTGTTTTCCATTCATCTCGAATATCTCGCGCTCGGTTTTGCCGAACGGTGGTTCCAGGCATGCGGCGAGTTCAAAACCGTTCGCAGAAAATGTATCCAGCAATTCTTCGATGGTTAGTTGATTCGTCTGCACAAGATGAGTCAGCCCCGCTGCGCCGAATCCACGCTTCCAACCGAGAGAAGCTGCAGTCGATGGGTGCATGTCAGAAAGTAAGAGATCGCCGCCGTGACGTATCACTCGCGCCAACTCAGACGCGCATAGCGCAAGATCCTGCACATAGCTCAAAACGAACGAGCAAAGCTCGAGGTCCACGCTGTCCGCGACGATGGGAAGCGCAGGGAGTTTCGCCTGGATAAGCTGTGTGCTTTGAAATCCCTTGCCAGCAGCCACCTGGAGCATCTCGGGAGAACTATCCATCCCACGCAGGGAGGCTGGCCGGCCGACGGCGAGGCGTTGCAACCATCGGCCAGTGCCGCAACCGATATCTACAACATCCTTGCCCTGAATGCGGGGCAGTAGGCATGTGAGGTAGCGTTCTTCCAGCGGGAGCAGCGGATTCGGCTGCCTGTCGTAGACTTCGGCCCACGCCGTAAATACATCCGCGTTCTGCGTGGAGCTGGAAAATTCAGCAATGGCGCTCACAGGCTCTCCCGCTTTGGTTTACGTAGATTGATGAAGCTGTGTGCCCACTCAAGTTCCAGCGGATAGCTGTAGACGCGCAATGCATATCTCCATGCGCTCAGTGTCTTCAACAGCACACGGCTCCACTGAGGAGCGCGAATATCCTGCACAGTCGGCCAGCGTGAAGCTACGACAAGCTCGAAGTTGTCAATCAGCTTCTTGGTCTTGCCCTTCAACCACGGCGCACTGGTATCGATACGCAGCGTAAAGTCCATCCAATGCTTCGTGGCCCATTCTGCTGGCGTGTCTGGAAAAGAGATTTTGCCGTCCACATCTCCATACATGGAGCCGCGCTGTGGCGTGGGCGTGTAGTGCTGAACAATGATTTCTGAATCGGGGTTGATCCGCTTGATCCTGCGGATGAATCGCAGAGTTTCGCGGGTGTCCCGTTCCGGATCTTTCGGATTGCCTACCACGAACGAAAATTCGGGAATAATCCCGAACTGGCGCGTACGTCTTGCCATCGTCAGCGTCTGCTCGGTGGTAATGCCTTTCTGCATCTCCTCGAGGGCCCAGTCGGAGCCGGACTCAGCGCCGAAGAAAATCATGGTGCACCCCGCTCGGGCGATGCCTGCCATCGTCTCATCTGAGTAGCGCGACATAATATCGACGCGACCCTCGCACCACCAGCGCAGTTTCAGCGGCTCCATCAGATCGCAGAGCATGCGTGCATGATCCTCACGAAGGAAGAAGTTCATGTCGTAGAACTGCACAGAATCGGCGCCGTATTGCGTGACCAGATGCTTCAGAATAGCGACCGTCCGTTCCGGTGACTCCATGCGCTCTTCCCGTCCGTATGCAGCATGAACCCCGCAAAAGCTGCAGTTGAACGGGCATCCGATACTGGCATGGTGCACCGCTGTGCGCTTTCCAAAGAAGGAGGGCCGCAGATATTTTTCTACCGGTAGCCGATGGAACGGCGACCAGGGAAAGCTGTCCGGGCCCTTCATGGGGCGCTCGGGATTGCTACGGTGCAGTCCGAAGGCATCTTTATAAGACAAGCCGCGGATGGATTCGAGAGTGCGATTGCCCCTGATTGCGTCAAGCAACTCCAGCAGCGTCTCTTCGCCTTGTCCGCGTACGATGAAGTCAACGTACTTCGCATTCAGCGCAGCATCCGGATAGATGGAAGGGAAGTATCCACCCCAAACGATCTTTACCTGCGGACGCAGCCTGCGGATCTCGCGCGAAGTTTCCATAGCAGCAACCATCTGCGGGCCAGGCATGGTCGAGACTCCCAAAAGCTCCACCGGATGCGCATCGATGATTTTGAGCATTGCTTCGACGGGATGATCTTCCAGGTTCCCATCCACAATCTCGTACTCTTCGCGCCCTTCGAGCACGGCGGCAAGGGCCAGCACTGAAAGCGGCAGACGGCAGTTGCGGGGCCTTGTAGCGCGCGGGTGAAAGAGAATGATCATGCGATCTTCCTGGCGCAGTAGATTCGGAACCGCGCAGGCTCGCGCCGTCTGCGCAGACTGGCCATGATGGGTCGCATCGTCCAGCGAATGCCATAGAACGGTGCATGCCGTTCCCAGTGAATGCCGAATGTCTCCTCAAGTTCGCTGAGTTGTGCGTCGGTCAGGTATTCGAGACTTGGAATGGAATTCGATGCCGTTCGGAAGCGATTAAGAAAGATCGCACGGCGCTCTGCCAGCATCTGTTTACCGCTGGCCTGCTGCGAATACCAAGGCGTGTCAGCGATGATGACGATGGCGCCATCCTTCAGGCAGCGCATCGCTTCACCGAGCACGGTCGTGTAACTCTCCGCATAATGGAATGAAGCGTTGAAGATGATCGCATCGAACTGTGCTGCAGCGAAAGGTAGCCTGTTGCTCTCAGCCTGGAAACGCGGAAACAGTTTTGGAATTTGGTCCTCATAGTGCTTCGCTGCGCCCAGACCATCCTGGTCGTTTACCAGCAAATCTACGGCGACCGGACGGAAGCCCATCTGGCTTAGCCGATAACTCATCCATGCATTGCCGGCGCCCAGGTCCAGAATGCGAGCGCTGCCTGGTAATTTTGGAAGAATGTGTTTTCTCACGTAACCGAAGGTGCAGGCGCGGATCTTCCATTGTGAGCTGTTCTTGCCGGAAGAATCCTTGTAAGGCAGGCCAAGATAGTAATCGGCTGTATTGCTGCCGCGTCCCTCAGCCGCACGAATCATCTGGTAATCGGCCATGAATTGAGAGAAGTAAGCAAGACGCTCGTCTGGAAGGGCGCGCCATATCCCGTCTTGACGCATCAGGAGAAAGAGACATTCGATGCAGGCAAACGTCGACTCCTGCGATGCGATCCGCAGCTTCATGCCGCCCCCACAGCGAGGGCACTGGAGTTCGAGGCCATCGATATTGCGGACAGCTTCTGCGCTTATGCTTTGCGCGACAGTTGACATCTTTATACCCTCTCCAGTTGCAGCAGCATGTGATCGCCTAGCAGGCGTGCGCCCGGCCATGTGCGGACCACCGAATCGATGAGCTCCAGCAATACCAGCAGACGAGGATGTGCCGCGATCCAGGACTCAAGGTAAGAAGGAGGTACAGCAATGCCAACACCCACAACGGACCGCAAGCGGAACCATGGAGCGAATGCCGCGCGCAGTTCGGCAAGCGTGGGATAAAAGACGGTAAGCTCAAGATCGCCCACACGAGCCTGTGCAGATCCGCTGCAGCGACGCAATGCCTTGCGCCAATTTGCACGCAGCATGTAGTACGCAATTTCCCAAAGACAATAACGGGTAGAGAGGCATAAGAGGAGGCGTGCGCCCGGCTCCACTCTCTCCGCAAGCTGCTGTGCGATATTCCCGATGTCACGCACGCAATTGAGCCCTGAGAAATTCGAGAAGACGCCGTGAATCCTGTGGTCCTGTGGCAATGCGCAGAGGTTCTCGGTGGCCAATTCGAAAAATTGAATAGCTGCATCTGGATTTTCCGCTGCCATCCTGTTGCGGGCCTGCCTGATCATGCCCGCCGAAGCATCGCATGCTGTAACTCGCATACCGGACTTTGCAAGAAAAAGCGCATCCTCGCCCGTTCCGCAGTTCAACTCCAAAATATGGCTGCCCGACGAGAAAGTGGCCAAAGCCCGCCGCCAAACGACATTACGCTGCGATCTTCCGACATGCGTAAAGGTGAAGATCGAATCGTATTCCGCAGCAATGCGATCGAAGACCAAAGCTGCGACCGCGGATTTATTGGTGGCCACCATTACTGCTCCACCTCGTTATAGGTCGACAGGAGCCCGGATCTCGCGCTCGCGATGTTTTGCCGCAATGTTTCGATCTCGTGCGGGTTAGGCGCGGAAGAATCCGAAACCGTCAGCATTCGTGATAGCGCAACTTCATCGCGGAGCAACTTGTCGGCATGGGAGTAAAAGGTGCGAGAGTGGCGTCCTTGAATTTTTAGCTCGCGGTCTGAGGATTGAACCCACGGGGCGATCTGGATCAGCTTCTGCGCGATGCGATTGTAGTAAGGCGTGCCTTTAATGGGATAGGAAACGGTTGTGAGGAAAATATCGGGTTTCGATGTGCTGACGTGTTTCACTGTTGCTTCGATGTCTTCCAGTTCCTCGCCTTCGTATCCCCACATGAGGAACATGCCGCTCTGGATGCCACGCTCGCGGCACATCTCAACTGCCTTATGGACCTGCTCAATCTTGACGCCACGATCCATCGCATCCAGAATGCGCTGAGAGCCACTCTCAGATCCAATCCACATGCGGAAGCAGCCGAGCTCCGCAAGCACGTCCATCATCTCCGGGGTTAGTCTATCCGCGCGTGAGATGCACTCAAACGGAATTCGCACCCTACGCCTTCGCATCTCCGCGGCGTAGTTCCGAATCCAAGCATGATTAATGGTGAAGACGTCATCTGAGACCCAGATCATATCGGGCTGGTACTTGCCAACCAGCCATTCCACTTCATCCACAACTTTGATGGGGTCGCGTCTGCGATGCGACTGCCCAAAGACCTGATGACTGCACCAGTTGCAACGGAAAGGGCATCCGCGGGCGGTGATGAAGTTGATCGATCCGCTGCCGTGGTGTGTTCTCCATGTTTCTACATAACGATGAATATCGATGGCGCTTCGTTCTGGCCACGGCTGCAGGTCCAGGTTCTGAATCTGCCCGCGCGGCTCATTCTGACAAAGGTTCCCATCGTCGTCGAGAAATGAAAGCCCCGCGATCTTCGAAAGATCATGGTCATTATTGCGTAATGCATGCAGCAACTCTTCCGTAGTGACTTCGCCCTCGCCAGAAACAACGAAGTGCGCGCCGGCCTGCAGATACTCCAGTGAATATGCGCCAGGCTCTGGACCTCCCACGACTGTCCGCCAACCTGCCTCACGCGCGACTGCGAGGATCTCAATAACGTTGCTGCGGGTCATCAGATTCGCATAGATGCCAAGAACCGACGGCTTCTCAGTTCGCAGAAATTGAAACAGCTCCTGGCGACTTGAGAATGTTGTGTCGAATACATCTACATCGAATCCCTTGTTTCGCAGATGCGAACAGAGGTAGAGAAGACCCAGCGGTGCATACGGCTTCATGATCTGCCGCTCTTTGGGGTCTTCCATCAGGAAGTAGCCGTGAGTGAGAAGCAAGTCTCGCATTCACATCCCCGAAGTTGCCGTCAGCTGTTGGATGGAAATGAGGTCTGCCACGGAGGCCGCCTCTTTCGGGAGCAAGCCGAGGGCATGAGGATTTCTGCTTGCCGGCTCCAATGCAAATACCTCTCTCCATAACTTGTTTACGTTCTCATGAGTGAAGTGATCGGGATCATAGGCCCAGGAATCGACTTCCGCGTGCAGGGCATTCCTCACGGCAAGATAAAACTCGTTGGAGTATTCGGCATTGAACATAATGCAGAGATCGTCACTGTCTGTCCAGTTGCGCTTCTGTCCAAGCTGAGCTCGCACCTGCTCATATAAGACGGTCCCGGGCAGAGGATAGGAAAACGAGATGCCGATATCGTCGGGCCTTGTGCGGCGGACGAAGGCTATGGTTTCCTGCAGTTCGTCCCATTTCTCTCCGGGATAACCGAATTGCAGAAAGTAGCAGGCGCGGATTCCCGCTTGCCGCAACCTCTCTCTTGCGATATTCACCGAGGAAAGGCGCAGGCCTTTATTCATTGCGTCCAGGATTTTCTGTGATCCGGACTCAACTCCCATCCATACCTCGGCACAGCCAGTTGTTTTCAGCGCTGCCACCGTGGACTCGGTCATCAGGTCTGCGCGGGATTGAATCTTGAAAGGAAGCTCGGCGCCCCGTGCCTGAACTGCGATGGCAAAATCCATCACCCAGCGGTGGTTCAAGGCAAATACATCATCGCCAAACCATATATGCTCCGCCCCGGCTTCAACCTTGAGCTGTCGCATCTCTTCTGCTACCAGATCTGCATGGCGCAGATGAAATTTGTTGCCCGAGATCGGCTTTGCGCACCAGTTGCACTGGTACGGGCAGCCTCGGCTTGCGACCATGTTTACCGAGAAATATCCATGCGCAGATTTCCATGTCTCTTTATAGGGGAGAAAGTCTGTAAGATCCTTCGGTGGTTGAGGCAGCGCGTCCCAGGCGGGGTTCTTCGAAAGCCTCCGAGTGCTGTATACAGCTTTTCCGCTGCTGTCGTGGCGCACAAGGCCATCAAGATCGCCCACAGATGTTTGCTTGATAAGAGCTGAACAAAGCTCTACCAGTGTCTGTTCCGCCTCTCCGCGCAGCACATAATCAACGCCGTGGCTGAGAAAAAGTTCTGGATGATCGGTAGCATCGGAGCCGTGCACAATCACCGGAACATGCTTCTTCTTTGCCACTTCGGCAATGCTCCAGGCCACTTCCCGCATGCGGGTCAGACACATCTTGGTAAGAAAATTGAAGTCATCTTCATAGATCGCCACGATGCGCGGAGAGTGTTCCGCGTACGATGCGGCAAATCCTTCATCGGGATTCGACAGCATAGGGTCGAAGAGCGCAACCGAAAATCCGGCAGCGCGCAAGGCCGCAGCGGCATACAGCGTACCAAGCGGCCGGTATGGTTGCATCTTGCGCCGCTGCTTCTGGTCGTACAGAAGGTGGTACGAGTGTGTGAGCAGGACATCTACCAAGAATCACCTCTGAACTTTCCAATCCGGAGTTGCTCGAAGAACGCAACACCGGAGCGGACTTCATTTACCTAACAAGCAGCCTCTGCCGGAGTATTCGCCAGACGCTTCGCATCGACTGCTGGTTTCATCGCCGTGTAGCGCTTAAGCCGATTGTTCAGCCAAAGCTCCACCGGCATGCGATACACGTCATGGTCAAGCCGCCAGCGAGCCGGAAGTGAAATTCCTTTTTGTACGAGCCGTGTGATCTTTCCCCGTCGGTCGGCGCCAATCGGGATGCGGTCGAATGCTACACGCAGATAGTCGCGCGTTATCTGCAGACGCTCGTGCTCCTTGCCATCAAGCCACGGAAGCTTCGTATAGCGTGGGAAGTAATCTGCCCATGCCTCAAGCGAAGTTGGCAGTTCGATGCCGAGCTCAGTGGCTTTGGAAAAGATAGGTGATCCTGGATAGGGAGTGAAGATGTTAGTCCACCACTCTGCACCCGGGAACTTACGGCAGACGCTCATCATGAAGTCGATGCTCTCGCGCCGCTCTTTTCTCCCTTCGCCAGGAAAAGCAAAAATCATGTTGAAAGACGGCCGGATACCAGCTTCAAGGCAACGCGCGGCGCTTTCAAAGATGGATTCGAAATCCTGCCAATCCTTGTTCATCGCCTTGAGAATAGTTGGCGATCCGGAGTCGATACCCTGGCAGATCTGGTGCAGGCCGGCACGATGCAACATGCGCAGGTCTTGTGGAGTGAGGCGCGCAACCACGTTGCTTGTGGCCTGGATACTCCACTTGAAGTGGGAGTTCTCGCGTACGAGGCCCTCGGCGATGCCGCGTGCTCGATCCATATCAACAAGGAAGTTGTCGTCGACAACCCAGATCATCTCAAGCGCATATCTGCGGCTCAAGTCCACGGTTTCTTCCACGAACTGCTCGGGCGGCAGCGCGTTCCACTTGCGCCCGTAGACTCCCGCGTTCGTACAGTAGGCGCAGTTGAATGGGCATGCCAGGCTTGACGTGTACATCGCCCAGCGGCGGCCGCACTTGCGCTCGTAAGCATCGAAATCAGCGATGTGATAGGCCTTGGGCGGCATCTCCACCAATGGGCGGAGTGGACGCTCCGGCGTCATGATCAGTTTCCGGTCACGCTTAAAGCCAATCCCTGCAACGAAATCCGGCGCTGAGCCTGCGCGCAGATGCTGCACCAGTTCCAGAAAGCTGTCTTCTCCCTGCCCGCGAACGATGTAATCGAGGTACGGCGCTTCAAGCGTCTGCTCTGGCAGAAGAGAAGGATGCCAGCCGCCCAGAATGATTGGGAACTCCGGGTCCCATGCCTTTACTGCTTTGGCAATCTCTACCGTTTCTCGGATCATCGGGCCTGTGACAAGTGAGATGCCAAGGCAGAGAGCATCTTTCACTTCAATAAGTACACGCTCTTTGAAGTTGGGAGTGATCGTCGAATCAATCAGAGCGATTTCAAAGCCAGCACGGATCAGCGGTGTTGCTACGGCAAGAATGCCGAGCGGCGCCGTCGCCTCGGAACTGGAAAATGAGGGGAAAAAGAATACGATTTTTCGTGATGTTTGCACGCTATGACCACACCATTTGTTGGTGAGTATAGGAGCCTTCAAAGGCTAAATTGTCACTGCTTTGTCACGAAAGCGTCATTCGATGGTGACCGTTGAGGCCGAGGCGTCCGTTATTTCCGCCGACGCGGTGTCTGAGTCTAACTGTGTCCGTCAGCCATTCTCCTGCTCGGACGGCGGACTCGTCACCGACAAGCCCGACAGCCCACACGTGCAAATTCCGAAGATAAAGGCTGAGGTGCTGTGCTGCGTGGCCGACAACGACGACAAGAGTGACCCGGCGGCGAAGGACAAGTTGAAAGAAGGCCTTCGCGGCGGCTCACCTGAAGGCTACCGTAGAGGTTTTCGATGGCTGCAACCACGGGTGGATCGTTCGTGGCAGCCAAGTTTATAACGAGGCAGGACCGGAAAGGGCGTGGTCGGAGCTAACGGAACTGTACAAACGGAATCTCAAGTAGGCTGTGTTTGGCTCTGATGCTCCATGCGTCGATTTCCTTTTTAGCGTCTGGGGCGAAACGGCCGAGGCATCTCTTTCAGCGCAGGTCAGAGTGATTTTAGATATTCAATCAAAATCGTGTTTCTCATCATCGGTAAGTCGAAGGTTGACGCCAGCGTCATAGCTGTTGACGACATCCGTCAGCGTCTGGAAGCGTCCATCGTGATAGAAGTGACCTTTGTTCTGCGGAAACATAAACAGGCCGCGTTCGCGGACAAATAGCCCGGCAGGGTTCATGGTCTGGTATGCGTGGCCGGGGGCGCGGTCAGCTTCGAAGCTATCGATCTTCAACTCTTCAGCCGTGTGCTGGTTCCAACCTGGCTCGGTCCACAATGGTTCATGGTGGCAGCTGTTGCAGTTGGCCTTGCCACTGAACAGTTCGTCGCCCTGTGCGGCTGCCTCCGGATCAAAGTCGATGCCGGGCCGGGGCGCTGCGGGTCTTCACCCTGCCGCAGAAGGCCCGGCCGGTGCTCCTCAACCTCGGTGAGCCCGGCGGCTTCAACATCACTCCATGGGCAGATCGCGTTGAGCTGATCGACGGTAAGTTCATAGGTACATAGAAGCTTCCCGCACTCGAGGTCGCATCGATTTTGAAATGATCCCCGCGCTTGTACACCTCAGGATGTGCGGCCATGATCGCCGCGTAGCGCGTGCATAGCTCGGAACGCCCCCTCAATCCAGTGCGACTTTTTCGAGCAGATCGCGAGTAGGAAATCGCCCTGGACGAGGCATCGACGAGCGCATGATCGGTCTAGCTAACTAGGGTTGACGCGAGGGTCTATCGTGCGGACCTTCGATAGCGAGTGCGACCAAAGCCGCGTCCAGAAGATTGTCGACTAAGGGTGTACTATCGAGAGCCAGATATCCAGCAAGAAATATTCTGGACTGAACCAGCTAGATGAATAGCAAGGTTCTGAGCTGCACTTAAAGAATGGCCGATCAAAAGCGAATCCGTCGCCTGGTATTGCCGATAGCGCTTCTTGCGTTAGTGATCGGGACGACGTTCGGAGAAGTCTGGCATCGTCACATTAGTTCCTCGCCGGAGACATGTCCGATCTGCCATATGAGCCATCAGGCTGTCGAGTTGCCTGTGGTGAGCGTGGGTCAATCCATCCTTGTTCCGACAGGACATCGACTCGAAGCTCAACGCTTTAGCCTCCAGTCACGGCCAGCCATTCTGCGAACTCCCGCGCGAGGCCCTCCCGCATAATCAGCCGCAGTGCTTACGCTGCCTACAGCACCACTCACTACTTATTGCTCTCTTTAGAAGGCTGATTTCCCATGCGTTCACTATGTCTATGTTTTCCAACACTACTAGTCTTTGGGTTTCTCCCCGGAGCCGTAGGTGCCCAAACACCACCTGCTCAAAGCCCCTCCCCATCACCTCCACAGGCTCAGACGCTGGCGCAGAAACCGGGCGCGGTGACGATTTCGCTGGACGATGCGATCCAGATGGCGCTCGTCCACAACCACAACATTTTGGCTGCGCGCACCACGATCCAGCAGAGCGAAGCGGAAGAAACCACGGCAAATCTCCGTCCAAATCCGGTATTGATAGGCGATGCGCAATTTCTGCCGATTTTCCAGCCGAGCCAATTCAGCGCAGATTATATCGATGACACGGCTCAGTTTGATCTGGGCGTAAGTTATCTGTTCGAACGCGGCAATAAGCGGCAGCACCGCCTTCAGGCGGCGAGGGACGTGACGACTGTAACCCGGTCCCAGGTCACCGACAATGAGCGGAGTCTCACCTTCAGCGTTGCCTCGCAATTCATCAACGTAGAGCTGGCCGAATCGGCTCTGGCACTGGCCACGCAAGACCGGGAGAGCTTTCAAAACACGGTGGACATCACCGAAGCGCGGTACAAGGCCGGCGACATAAGCGAGGACGACCTGCTGAAGATAAAGCTGCAGATGCTTCAGTTTCAGACGGACGTCTCGGCTGCGCAGCTAGCCAGAGTTCAGGGGCTTTCAGACTTGCGGCAGCTGCTCGGATACGAATCGATAGCGGCGGACTACGACGTGGCCGGCGCGTTCGATTATCAGCCGGTTAAGGGCAATCTGGAAGACTTTGAGGCTAAGGCCTTGCAGAACCGGCCTGACTTGAGGGCTGCGCAGCAGGGAGTGGCTGCTGCGAACAGTCAGCACGAACTACAGAAGGCAATCGGCAAGCGAGACGTTACGGGTCAGATCAACTACACGCACATCACTTACAACACTGTGTCATTGTTCGGGCAAGTCCAGCTGCCGATTTTCGATCGCAATCAGGGAGAAATTGCGCGCACCGGTTATGCGATTACGCAAGCCCAGGAGCAGGAGAAATTCGCGAACGGCCAGGTTCTTACGGATGTGAGGGATGCTTTTGAAAATCTGCGCTCGAACGATCAGATTGTCGGCCTCTATCGCTCGGGATATCTTGACGCGGCGCAGCAGTCTCGCGACATAAGCGAATACGCTTACCGGCACGGCGCGGCGAGTCTGCTTGATTTTCTTGACGCGGAACGGAGCTATCGAAGTACCCAGCTTGCCTACCGTCAGGCGCTCGCTTCGTATCTGCTTGCGGTTGAGCAGATACGCCAGGCGATAGGAACGAGGAGCTTGCCATGACAGCCACAAACACGCGCCGCAAATGCAGGCTTCAGAGTACGATCGCGCTCGCTTCAATGTTTGCGCTGGTGGGCTGCAGTTCGAGCGATCGCAAGCAGGCGAACGAGATGACGTCTTTTTCGGCGAAAGCCTCGAAGGCGGCGACACCGCAGCTTTTCACTATTCCGCAGGACCAGATGTCGCATGTGCAGGTGGTCATCGTTCAGCCCGCCACTTTGACGCGCACACTAAGGCTTACGGGAGCTGTGGCATACAACGCTTTTGGGACTACGCCGGTTATCACTCAGATCGGCGGACCGGTCAGCCGGATTCTTGTAGTACCGGGAGAGCATGTAAGAGCGGGCCAGCCCATGCTCGATGTGAGCAGTCCAGATTATTCGCAATTGCTGGACGCTTATTTGAAGGCGGCAGACTCGTTTCGCCTGGCGAACAAGAACTACACTCGCGCGCAAGACCTATATCAACACCATGCTATTGCAGAGCGCGACCTGGAGCAGGCCGAATCCGATCGCAACCAGGCGCAGGCAGATTTGAACGCAGCTGATCAGGGAATGAAAATTCTTGGGATCAAGAATCCAGCTGATCTGGCAAAAGCCCCAAGCTCCGCGCAGATTCCCGTGCTTGCTCCTATCGGCGGCGAAGTCGTAGAGCGTCTCGTTTCCCCTGGTCAGGTAGTGCAGGCAGGACAAACGCAGGCCTTCACGATTTCAGATCTCAGCACGGTGTGGGTTCTGGCGAATGTCTATCAATCAGACCTTGCTTCCGTGCGTAGCGGAGATGATGTCGTGGTGCAAACAAGCGCATATCCAGACAGCTTCCACGGCAGAATTTCTTATGTCTCGCCTGCTCTCGATCCAAACACCAGGACGCTGCAGGCGCGCATTGTTGTGGACAATCCAGGTGAGAAATTGAAGAGGGACATGTATTGCACCGTCATTGTGACGGCGGGGTCCATCGCGAATGCGATTGCCGTGCCTGACTCCTCCGTTCTGCGCGACGACAACAACCAGCCGTTCGTGTATGTCGTCAGCGGGACGAATCAGTTCGGCCGACGGGATGTGGAGATCGGTGAAAACCAGAATGGCCGAACGCAAATCCTACAAGGCATTTCCGTCGGAGAGAAGGTTGTAGGCGACGGCAGCTTATTCCTTCAGTTTGCCAACTCGCTACAACATTGAGAAGGGCGGCTTCGAATGATTCATCACATCGTCCAGTTTGCCCTTCGTCAGCGGTTATTGATCCTGCTGATGGTCGTGTTCATCGTCGTCGGAGGCACGATCTCGTTCCAGCACATGCCAGTGGACGCTTACCCCGATCTTTCTCCACCGATGGTTGAAATCATCACTCAATGGCCCGGACATGCGGCCGAGGAGATCGAGCGCCTCGTTACTGTACCGACCGAAGTGGAAATGAATGGCGTTCCAAAAATGTCGGTTATGCGCTCCATTTCTCTATATGGACTATCGGACGTCATCCTAACATTTGACGAGGGCACCGACGATTATTTCGCCCGTCAAGTTGTATTCCAGCGGCTAAGCGAGGTGACCTATCCAACCGGCGTAACGCCCACGCTCTCGCCGCTTGCCAGTCCTTCGGGGCTCGTCTATCGATATGTCATTCAGAGCCCTGACCGCACCCCGCAGGAACTGAAGATCTACGAAGACTGGATCATCGAGCGCGAATACAAACAGGTGCCCGGCGTCGCGGATGATTCTGGCTTCGGCGGAACCGTCATGCAGTACCAGGTGCTTCTGGATCCAGCGAGACTCTATGGGTACCACATTACGGTACCGACCGTGCTGCAACAGCTCTCCGTGAACAACTCCAATGCCGGGGGAGGGTTCTATTCGCAAGGCGGCCAGTTCTACTACGTCCGCGGCCTCGGGCTTGTTCGCGATACATCGGATATCGGCGACGTCATAGTCGGGGCGCAAAACGGAGTGCCGGTCCGCATTCGCGATATTGGCGATGTAACGATCGGGAATGCGCCGCGCCTAGGTGAATTCGGCTTCAACAAAACGGATGACGCCG
>Ga0210402_10002551_pt1 | contig 17660 bp, 10 predicted proteins | sample IncBWC7MmetaG_FD_161055 | JGI IMG/M metagenome (GOLD analysis project Ga0210402, IMG submission 161055) | Forest soil microbial communities from Barre Woods Harvard Forest LTER site, Petersham, Massachusetts, United States - Inc-BW-C-7-M | ecosystem: Environmental > Terrestrial > Soil >... | reverse complement strand
ATTGGTGTGGTCAGCAAGAACAGCGGCCAATATGGAACCGGCCCGTGAAAACTTTCGCGCCGGGCGACGTAGCTCAATCCCACCACATAAAACGCCAGCGCCGCGCCGCACCAGATCGGCCAGCCGTTTAGCCCGTTTGCGCCGGTGGTTCCGGCGATCACGTAAACCCAGAAGCGGCACAGGCCCATCAGCCACGGCGATGCGATGATGAACTTGTGAACCGCATTGTAAATCAGGATGCAGATGACGAGCACGATGGCGAGTGCGAGCGCGATTTTCCCCAGCGCCAGCAGGCACAAAATTCCCAGCGCCAGCCACGCCCAGCCAAAACGCCAGACGGTGCCCGCAGCAATCGCGCCGGACGGAATGGGCCGCGCCGCCCGGCGTTGCTGGTCAAAGTCCGCGTCGAAGGCGTCGTTCAAAAACATTCCGCCGGTGTAAAGCGCGCTCACGCCGACGAGCAGGAACGGCAGCTTCCAATAATTTCCGCCGCCCGAAAGCCACCAGCCCGCGAGACAGTTCGTCCAGACCGTTGGCAGATTCGACACGCGTCCGAGGACGAGCAGGGTGCGAAGTTGCGTGGCGGTGGCCGGATTCATCGCGCGAAGGGAAACAGAAACCGGCGGGCGTGAAAAGAAAGTTTGCGAGCGAGCGGCGGCGAATTCCTAAAAGTTGCAGCCTATTTCCGCATTGGTAGCGTCATCGTAAATCAACTGCATGTGGACGAAGGACAATAACCAGTGTGTCTGTGTCATGGCTGCTCAACTGGACGCCACCGCCTTTCGATGACATACGATACTCGTGAATCTGAGTGCTACCATCCTTCGAAACCTCTGGGCCAAATTGTGGCTTGCCAGCGAATGCCTGATTCAAAAACGCCTCAACGCTGGAATAATCACTGTGCGGCAAATATATCTGCATACCGTAAACGTCCTCTGAATAACGCCAATGGCTCATGACGACAGGAAGCCCATTGGTGGTGGTCGGACTCCCACCATAACTTATCGCTTGCTGCAAAATGAAATGCCCAACATCACCGCGACCAGTGGTGTAATGTTCAGTAGCACAGCCGCAAAAAAGGACGGTAACCAACGCAAAGATAAGTATGTGAATTCGCATGGTGTTCAATGCTGCCTAATATCTAGGTCGGGCAAATTGGTTATGCCTTTCTATTTTACGATTCCATTCTATTCTCGCCAATATAATTCTGTTGGGAGATAAGCTTTTGAACCCGCACCGAAAAGGTGGCAAATCAAGCCAGCCCGCGTGCTTTTAATTGCGTCAGCGTCCAGTCATATTCCGCCACCAGTTGCTCGACGACGCTGCGCGATTTCAATTCCGGCGGCAGCACTTCCCAGGTGTAAGTTTCCATTTCGAGATGCGAACAGAGCTTTGGATTTTCCGCAAGCCAATCCAGCACGCCGAGCAGATGGTCGGTTGTGTTTTCAAACGGCGGCGCGGCGGGCGCGTGCAGCGGAATGTGGAAATGAATGCGCCATTCCTCGGAGTGACGGGTGGCGAGTGACGAGTGGCAAGCGAGCGCGTCGGGCAGGTCGCGGTAAAATTTCAGTTTGCCGTTTGCGTCACGGGCGATGACTTGATGCAGGTAAACATCGTCGGCGAATTTCTTCAAAGCCAGTTGCGCCTCGTCCGTCGGTTTGGTCTTAAGCGCCGAACTCAAATGGAGCTTGCTGATTTTGATTCCCGCTGCGCGCAGGGAATTCAGCGCGGCCTGCGGTTCTTCAAATTCAATGGCAAAATGGCAGGTGTCGTAATTCACACCCAGATGTTTATCGAGACGCGGATCGTTTTTGTGTTCAGCCCGCAGTTGCTCGAAGAATTGAATCGTCTCGCCGGAATTTTCCAGCAGGCCGAGCGGTTCGGGTTCAAGGCCAAGATGCAGTTTGCGGTTTGATTTTTCGCCGACGCGTGACAGGTGTTCGACACAGCGCCAGAGATTTTCGCGGATAAGTTTTTTTTGATCCTCTGTCTGGACGAATTCCTTGAACGAGCCGGGCACGGTGCTGACGCTGCCTTCAACGCCGGCGGGCAGCAGCTTCGCCAGCAAATCAAACAGCAGGTTGGTGTAGGCAGGACGTTCCGGCGAAGTCCAGTCGGGCAGATAAACCCGTTCCTTCACGCGCGTGCCGTGGAACCGCCCGTAGGGAAATCCGTTGATGGTGAAAACGTAGCAGGAGTTTTTTTCAAGCCAGCGTTGGAATTCCAAAAGAGTTGTTGGATCATGCAATTCAACTGCGGCTTGGTTGCTCAAGCGCAGGCCGATGGCGAAAAGGTCGCGCGGGCAGACGCGTTCGCGCACGGCGAGCGCATGTTTGTTCAGCGCCGCAAGGGTTTCGGGCCACGTTTCGCCGCGATGGATGTTGGTGCAATAGGCCAGATGCAGGCCGTGATTTATTTCCACTTGCGGAAAATGGGATGAATTGGAACATTTGAAAAGCGCAAACGGCGTTGACACGCCGGAGGCAAAGGTTTAAATTTTTAAAAATTTCAAACAACCATGTTGATTCGCATCAGTTTGATTCTGGCCATTGTCGCGGCGCTTGCCGTGGGTGCCGTAAACTTTTTTGTCGTCAAAGACAAGATCACCACGCTCACCACGGATCGAAACACCCAGCGCGACGGACGGGTTGCCGCTGAAGGTGAACTGGCCAAAACCAAAAAAGAGCTCGCCAAGACGCAAGAGGACTTGAAGCAGACGCAGCAGCAACTGGCCGATGCCCAGAGCGAACGCGACAAGGCCCTTAACGATGCCGCTGCGCAGAAAAAGCGGGGCGATCAGCTCACTGACAAGCTGGCCAAGACCACGCAGGAGCGGGATGTCGCCCAGGATGAACTGGCGGCCTACACCGCTTCGGGACTGACGGCGGCGCAGGTCGCCAAGCTGAACAAAACTCTCAAGGACATGCAGGAAGAAATCGTGGCCTTAAATGATGAGAAGAAAGTATTGCAGCACGCGCGCGACCGGCTTCAGGCAAAACTTGACTTGTTGGTGGGAACCAGTGCGGACATCGTGTTGCCCGCCAACCTCAAGGGCAAAATCCTGGTGGTTGATCCGAAATGGGATTTTGTCGTGCTGGACATCGGTGATGACCAGGGTGTGAAAGAGGACAGCGAACTTTTGGTGAGCCGCGGCGGCAAGCTGGTTGCCAAGGTGATTGTCCGCAGCCTTGAAAAAGACCGTTGCATCGCCAATGTCATCCCCGGCTGGAAGCTCGGCGACGTCATCGAAGGCGATGAAGTCAGCCCGGCGCATCCGGCCTCCTGAAAATGAACCGCGCAGCGAAATGGTTTTGGTTTTTCGCCTTGGTCGCAATCCTCGCCGGTGTCGGCGGCTGCTCGACCGATGAACCTCAAAACGCGTCGGTTCGCCCGTGGAACGCACCGCAAAGCTGGGAAGGCGGCCTGCCCGTTGACATGGGACAGCACCAATAACCGCCGTTTCTAAAATCGCCCTGCGGTCTTGACGCAACGCGATGGCGTGAAGACAAAATTCATTTTTGCATCGTGCGGTTCTGACGGGATGTTTTCCAGCAGTTGAAAGTCATAACCCACGCCGCATTTCACGCCGCTGGCTTCCGCCAGCAACCGGTCGTAAAAACCCTGGCCGCGACCGAGCCGGTTTCCGCGAAGATCAAAAGCCATGCCCGGCACGAGCACCAGGTCGAATCGGTTCAGCGGGATTTCCGCGCAGCTTGAAGCCGGTTCGCGCACGCCGAATTTTCCCGTGATGGTTTCCGTCGCTGCATTTTTGATCTGCCGCGCACCGTAAGTTGTTTTGCCCGCATCGAAAAAGGGCAGGGCGATGATTTTTCCCGCCGCCAGGAATTCCTCCAGCAGCGGCCAGACATCCAGTTCATCCGGCAGCGGTGCAAAAAACAAAATCGTGCGGGCGCTTTGCATCTGCAATTTCAGCCGCGCACAGAGATCCACCGATTCCACCGCCCGCACCGCCGGCGAAATTTTCTCTAGTCGGGCGCGGATTTTTGCGCGCAGTTCGGTTTTAGAATCCTGGAGGTTCATTTTGATTCTTTTCCGCGCAGCTTGGAAAATTCCGCGCGCCATTTCTCAACCCGTTCCTTGATTTTCTTTTCCACGCCTTGTTCGGTCGGCTCATAGTAAATTTTGTCCGCGCCCAGATAATCCTGCGCGACAAAATGATCTTTCCCTTTGTGCGCGTATTCGTAGCCGACGCCGTGTCCCAGTTTTTTCGCGCTCTTGTAACTTGCATCGCGCAAATGCTCCGGCACGGCGAGTGTGCGGCCGGACTTCACGTCTTCCAGCGCGGCGTCAATGGCGCCAATAACGCTGTTGCTTTTGTTTGCCGTAGCAATGTAAATCGTCGCCTCGGCCAGCGGAATCCGCGCCTCCGGCCAGCCGACAAATTCCGCCGCCGCCAGCGCGGCGTTCGCCAGCACCAGCGCCATGGGGTCGGCCAGGCCCACGTCTTCCGCCGCGCAAATCACGATGCGCCGTGCGATGAAGCGCGGGTCTTCGCCCGCGTGAATCATTTTGGCGAGCCAGTAAAGTGCCGCGTCCGGGTCGCTGCCGCGCATGGATTTGATGAACGCGGAAATCGTGTCGTAATGCGCGTCGCCGTCGCCATCATAAACGACGGCTTTTTTCTGGATGCTCTGCTCGGCGACTTCCAGCGTGATGTGAACGATGCCTTTCTTGTCCGGCGCAGTCGTGAGCGCGGCGATTTCCAAAGCGTTCAAAGCTTTGCGTGCATCGCCGTCGGAAATTGTGGCGAGGTGGCGCAACGCATTTTCATCCACGGAAATTTTCAGGTATCCGAGGCCGCGTTCCGCGTCGGCCAGCGCGCGTTGCAACAGTGAAAATAAATCGTCCTCGGTCAGCGGCCGCAGCTCGAAAATCTGCGAACGCGAAACCAGCGGCGAGTTGACGAAGAAGAACGGATTGTGCGTCGTCGCGCCGATGAGCTTGATGACGCCGCTTTCGACATCCGGCAATAAAACGTCCTGCTGCGCCTTGTTGAACCGATGGATTTCGTCAATGAAGAGAATCGTGGACTGGCCGGTGTTTTCCAGGCGGTTCGCGGCGGCGGACAAGACGCGGCGCATGTCGGCGACATTGGATTCAACGCCGCTCAAGCGCTCGAACTTGCTTTTGGTCTGGCGCGCGATGATTTGCGCGAGCGACGTTTTGCCCGTGCCGGGCGGCCCGTAAAAAATCAGCGACTGGATGCGGTCGGCTTCAATCGCCCGACGAAGCAATTGTCCTTTGCCTAAAATGTGCGACTGGCCGGCGTATTCATTCAGATTGCGCGGACGCATTCGTGCGGCGAGCGGTTGATGACGGGGAGATTCGGGCGTCGCGGCGGTTTCCGGCTTGGGTTCAGCCGGAGCAGCAAACAAATCGTCGCGCGCCATGGATGAAGGTTAGCACCAGCCAAAATGTTTTCCCAAAACAAAAAAGCCCGCACGGGTGGCGGGCTTTGATTTCAAGCCTGGAAATTCGGGTCAGGTTTGAAATCTTGAAAGAACCCCCGCCATTGCCGTGTCTAACTTATCCTTTGAACATGTATTGCTACATGTGGAACTCGCCGGGCTGCTTTCGACTTCCAGTGAAGGCATGTCGGCCGCAATCGCAACTTGCTCCGTGATCGTTTAACTTACGGTTCAAGGAATGTTTCGAATCACGAACAGGGCAGGGAAATTATTTTGTCCAAAGAACGCGCTAACATCTAAACCCTTTATCGTCCCGCCCGCGAAAAATCTCAAGTAAAAATTTTGAAAATAATTTCGCGCCACCGGTTGACAAATCGGAAAATCCGTTATCGGCTTATTCCTGCCTGAGCATCGGCGGAAAAATGGAACCCCGCCCTTGCCGTGTGCAACTGTGCCTGTGAACTTGGTATCACGCGGGACGGGCCGGACTGCTTTCGACGACCAGTCAAGGTGTCGGCCACAATCACAGCTTGTGTCCCAGATCGCATTATTCCCATTCAAGGCCCGCGTTGCGAATCACGAACAGGGCAGGGTAAATCAGGTTTACCTTCAAAGAACGCTGACGGATTTTGAACCATGATTCGTGCCAAGTGCCGTTTTCAAAAAATTAAGCTGCAATCAATCCGACGGGTTGATTTTTTCTTTCCGAAACTGTCTTTGCATGGGGCAAGGACGGACACAAGACGCGACGGCGCGTTTGAATTTCCCCCGTTGCCGGAAGAATCCGGGTAAAAACTTCCAACTCGCCTTGCGTGTCCTGTTTTGACTAATCTTTCCACTCGATTTAACCGTGATGACCAGCACCCAGATCCGCCAGTCGTTCCTCGACTTCTTCAAGTCGAAGTCGCACACCATTGTTCCGTCATCCAGCCTCATGCCCGATTCGCCGAACTTGTTGTTCACGAACGCCGGCATGAACCAGTTCGTCCCGATTTTTCTCGGCCAGACCAAATGCCTCTACACGCCTGGCCGCGCGGCGGACACGCAGAAGTGCATTCGCGCCGGTGGCAAACACAACGACCTCGACGACGTCGGCCTCGACACGTATCACCACACGTTTTTCGAGATGCTCGGCAACTGGAGCTTCGGTGATTATTTCAAGAAGGAAGTGATTGACTGGGCGTGGGAGCTTGTTGTCGAGAAATGGAAATTTCCTCCGCAACGCATTTACGCCACCGTGTTCTGCCCCTATCTCGGTGAACCCGGTTGGGAGGCCAGATGGCGGACCGAACTCGAACAGGTTTTGTCTTTGGCGATGATCTCGCCGACCTACATTGCGCCGAATGCAGACGCGTCCCCTTTCGAGATCGCCGATCAGGAAGCCGCGATGTATTGGGCCAAGAAATTCACCACCGCCGGCTGCGACCCGAAAACCCACATTGTGCCCGGCAACAAGAAGGACAATTTCTGGATGATGGGCGAAACCGGCCCGTGCGGGCCGTGCAGTGAACTACATGTGGATTTGACGCCGGACGGCAACACGCGCGGAAGCCTTGTGAACAAAGGCGATGCGCGCTGCATCGAAATCTGGAATCTGGTTTTCATCCAGTTCAACGCGAATCCCGACGGCACGTTTTCGCCGCTGCCCGCGCAGCATGTGGACACCGGCATGGGTTTGGAGCGCGTGACTTCAATCATTCAAGGCACGAAGAATTTTTCCGACTTCACCGACGCCAAGATTTCCAACTACGAGACCGACATCTTCCGTCCCATCTTCGACGTTTTGGAGAAAATGAGCGGCAAGAAATACGGCAGCTCGCTGCCCGGCGACCCGGTGTTAAGAATCGCGCCCGGCGAGCCCGTTAAATCCAGCGGCCAGTGCCCCGACGATAACCTCGTCGAAGTCAATTCGGGATTCCCGACCACTTCCCAAGCCGATGACGAAGCCATCCTGACGGCGGAACAGGTGCAACTCGACATCGCCTTCCGCGTCATCGCCGACCATATCCGCACGTTGAGTTTTGCGATTGCCGACGGCATCCAGCCCGGCAACACCGACCGCAACTACGTTTTGCGCCGCATCCTGCGCCGCGCGGTGCGTTACGGCCGCACGCTCGGCTTCCACGAACCGTTCTTCTACAAACTCGTGGACGTGCTCGCCGACACGATGGGCGACGTCTTCCCCGAAATCCGCGCGCGCAAGAAGCAGGTGCAGGAAACCATCCGCACCGAGGAAGAGGCGTTTAACAAAACTTTGGACAAAGGAATTGAAGTTTTTGAAGCCGTTGTGAAACGGCGAAAAGAACTTTTGGAAGTCTGCGAAGCAATTGAACCTCAAGTAAAAAAACTTTCTGTCTCGTTCGCGAATATAGGCAAGACACCTATAAAAAACTTTTTGCACAATGCAAAACCGGACATTGACTTTATAGCTAAACAAACTTCTCGTTTAAATCATCAAGAGTTTTTTCTTTTTTTCGGAAGGCAGGGTGTTCGTCTAAAAGGTTTGGGCGAAATGTTAGCCGAGTCGGATTCGATTGAAATTTTAAGTCGTGGAGAAAACGATGCTAAAGTTGCTTTGGATGGCGTTTTAATAAATCTTCAAAAAGATTTAGATGGTTCAAAATCTATTGCTGGTATTTTTTCAGGTCAGTCTGCATTTGTTCTATATGATACTTATGGTTTTCCATTGGACTTAACCGAATTAATGGCACGGGAAGTTGGTATGACCGTGGACAAGGACGGTTTTGAAAAATTGATGGAAGAACAGCGCGCCCGCGCCCGCGCCGCGCAGAAAAAAGAAGTCATTTCGCTTTCGCAAATCGAAACGACTGCGCCGACAAAATTTGTCGGCTTTGAAAAGTTGGAATCGCCCGCGCGCGTGCTCGAAGTCGTCAGCGTCAAAGACAAAACCGCCGTCGTGCTGGACACGTCGCCGTTTTACGCCGAGATGGGCGGCCAGGTCGGCGACACCGGCGAAATTTCCGGCGGCGGAAATCTTTGGCGAATTTCAAACACGCAAAAATCTGGAAATACATGGCTGCATTTCATTAACGACTTGGAAACTGCGGAAGAAATCATAAATCGTAAATCGCAAATCGTAAATTCGTCCGACCTTCCAGCGCTTGATTCGCAAGTGACGCTCATGGTTGATAAAAATCGTCGAAGTGCCATCCAGCGGCATCACACGGTCACGCATCTTTTGCATTGGGCGTTGCACGAAGTCGCGAGCAAAGAGGCTTCGCAGAAAGGTTCGTTCGTCGGGCCGGACAAGTTGACCTTCGATTTCAACAGCGCGCCGCTCACGCCCGCGCAGGTCGCCGACATCGAGAAGCTCGTCAACGAACGCATCCTCGAAAACGCCGGCGTCTCGTGGACGGAAGTCGCGCACGCCGACGTGAAGAACCGCAAGGACGTGATGCAATTCTTCGGCGACAAATACGGCGACACGGTGCGCGTCGTCCAGATCGGTGGCCACGCCGGGAAGCTCGACGGCTATTCGATGGAACTGTGCGGCGGCACGCACACCCGCGCGACGGGCGAGATCGGTTTGTTCCGCATCGTCGGCGAAAGCGCGATCGCGGCGGGCGTGCGACGTATCGAAGCCGTTGCCGGACTGGAAGCTTATCGCAAGGTGAATGAAGAATTGCATTTGATTAAATCACTCGCGGGCAAAGTGAATTCGCCGGTTCACGAGCTGGATAAAAAAATTGAGTCGCTGCTCGCGCATCAGAAAGAATTGGAGCGCGAAGTGCGGACGGCGATGATGCGCAATGCCTCCAACGCGGCGAGCGAGCTGTTGGGCCGTGCGCACACGATCAACGGCATTCCGTTCATCGCGCACAACCTGGGCGAGGCGGAGCCGGATTTTCTTCAGGCCATCGCGGATGCGCTCAAGGGCCGTTTCCAAGGCGTCGTCGTGCTCGGCGGTCACAAGGTGGGCGCGGTCACGCTCATCTGCGCCGTCACGCCGGAATTCATCGCGAAAGTTCAGGCCGGAAAAATCATCCAGACCATCGCACCAATCGTCGGTGGCAAAGGCGGCGGCAAGCCGGACAACGCGCGCGGCGGCGGCAAGGACGTGAGCAAACTGGACGAGGCGCTGGCGAAGGCAAAATCTTTGCTCGGATAAAACGGGAACGCAGGCTTCAGCCCGCTTGGTCACCCGGATTGAAGAACGATGGCAATGTGTGTTTCGCCGGCGAAGCGGCGTGAACGCCGCGCTCCGTTTCCAGCGGCTACTGAATTTTGCCGTTCGACGGATGGTTTCCCGGCGGCAGTCCAAGTCCGCCGCCCATCTTCTTCATCATTTCCGTCTGCATCATGGTTTGCATGTTGTCGTATTTTGTATAGCCAGCCGGTGCTTCAAACGTGGACGCAGCGGGTTTGGCGAGGGAAATGTCGGTGAACAACATCGTGATTTCGGTGCCTTGTTCGGCGTGGTCAATTTTCACGGGAAAATTTTTCAGATCCGTGGCGTTCCAGACGGTGAATTCGTTCGTCATACCCTTGGCGTCGGTGATGACGACCTTTTTTTCCACGCATGGATGGCCGTCCACGGTTTCCTTGCCGAGTTCCGTCGCCGCGACTTTGAAATTCTGGTTCGTCGTCATGGCGTCCGGCAGCGGATTTTCCATATAACTCTGCAATCCGGGATAAATGAGATAGAACAGTTTCTTTTCGGGAAGCGAGATGGTGATCATCTGGTCAACCCCCATGGATTTCATCTGCGCCACGGCGTTCGGCGGCAGCTTGAGCCCCTTGGCGTCGGCCAGGTTCATTTCCAGACGCGCCCTGCCGGAATCGAAGGCAATCTTGCCCGGCATGGTGATCAGGTCCCCGGCGTTTGGTTTGATCTGGGATTCAAGCGCGGCGGTGAACGCGGAATTGTCGCCGAACAATTTGGCCATCGGGCCGTCGAACCTGGGGCCGCTCGGTGCGCCGCCGAATTGTGCGAAGGCCGGGGCGAGGCCGAGGCAAAGGATCGCCGTTGTCAGAATGGGGGGATATTTTTTCATGGTGTTCAAGTGGTTGGACTGAAATTTAATGGCGGAAATGATTTCCCATGACAAGTCAAATCAAGTCTTTTGCGTGCGCCGTGCCCAGCCTTGTGCTACAAATGAAACGGCATGAATTCATCGCCAGACAAACCGGCCATGCGCCAAACTGAAGCCGAGCGATGCCTTGCGCGTTCGGTGGTGGACACGCTGGCCGAGGAGCCGTCGCTCGAGGCGGTGACGATTGATGCCGCGCACCAGAAAATCTCCGTCGCCACGCTGGGCCGCACCGATGTGGAGAAATTAACGCGGCGGCTCACGGATAAATTCCATTCCGCACAAGGCACCGACCCGCATCATGCCTGCTCGCTGTTGAGCGGCAAGAGCGATTGCGCCGTCTGCGGCCTGCCGTTGTCCGCGACCGAGCGGCAAAAGATCACGATCCAGCACGACGGCGGCAGCACCACGATCGCCCGCGTGACGTGTCCGACCGCGCCGAAATTCTGGCGCTGGCGCGACCTGCCGTTTCCTAAGATTGTTCCGCGCGAAATTGAACTGCCCGACGACGACCACGGCGTTGATGAATGGAAAATCCAGTTCGTCGCCGCGATTTTCTGCGGGATGTTTGGACTGGCGGCCGCCTTTTTGCTGCCTGCTCAATTCAGAATCTTCGGATTCGCTGCGGCCTATCTCGCCGGCGGTTTTTATCCGGCGGAGGAAGTCTGGGAACGCCTGCAAAAGCGCGCGATTGACGTGCATTTCCTCATGCTCGCCGTGGCCATCGGTGCAGCCAGCATCGGCGCGTGGGCGGAAGGCACCACGCTATTGTTCCTGTTTTCATTGTCCGGCGCGCTGGAACATTACGCGATGGGCCGGACACAAAAGGAAATCCGCGCGCTCTTCCGCGACGCGCCTAAATTCGCCACCGCGCTGGACGATCAAGGCCGCGAACGCGAAGTGCGCGTCGAGGAGATCCGGCCTGGCATGAAACTCCTCATTAAACCCGGCGCGCAGTTTCCCGTGGACGCGGAAGTCGCCAAGGGCAGCACCGCCGCCGACGAATCCAATCTCACCGGCGAAGCCACGCCCGTTGGAAAAAATGTCGGCGACTCCACGCTCGCCGGAACCATCAATCTTTGGGGTGCGGTTGAAGTTCTCGTCACCAAACCCGCCGCCGAAAGCGCGCTGCAAAAAATCATCGCGCTCATCAAGGACGCGCAGCAGCAAAAAGCGCCCTCACAGCGGTTCACCGACAAGTTCGGCACCATTTACACTTACATCATCCTGGGCGTGTCGCTCGCGATGTTTTTTGTGTGGTGGCTGGCACTCGGCCTTGCGCCGTTCACCAATGCCATCGAATCGCACAGCGCATTTTACCGTGCCATGACCCTGCTCGTCGTCGCGTCGCCGTGTGCGCTCGTGCTTTCGATTCCGTCCGCCGTCCTGGCGGCCATCGCGTGGGGCGCACGTCACGGCATTTTGTTTCGCGGCGGTGCGGCGGTGGAAAAACTGGCCGAGATCAACGTTGTCGCGCTCGACAAGACCGGCACGCTCACGACCGGCGAATTGCGCGTGGAAAAGGTCGAGAGTTTTCCGCCCGGACGCGAAAATGAAATTATACGGCTGGCCTATTCGCTGGAAAAGTTGTCCACGCACCCGCTCGCCCGCGCCATCACGCGACACGGCAAGCAAAAAGAAATCGAGCCGCTCGCCCTCGACCATTTTGAATCCGTCACCGGCCAGGGTTTGAAAGCGAAACATGGTGGTAAGGAGGTTTTTCTTGGCAAACGCGAATGGGTAGTGGCACGGGCGTCCCGCCCGTGTGTCAGTGAAACGGAATCCTCCGGAAAAACAGAACCTCACGGGCGGGACGCCCGTGCCACTTCGGAAGTCTGGGTGGCTGAAGGTGATTTGCTTGGCCGCGTGGTTTTGCATGACGACATCCGCTCGCAATCCGCGTCGGTCATCAAGGATCTGCGCGACGAAGGCTTGCGCAACGTGGTGTTGACCGGCGACCGCAAATCCACCGCCGAACACTTGCGCGCGGAACTGAAACTGGACGACGTGCGCGCCGAATTGAAGCCGGAGGAAAAAGTCGAGGCCATCCGCGAATTGAGCGGGCAGGGGAAAAATGTCGCGATGATCGGTGATGGGGTGAACGATGCGCCCAGTCTTGCCGCCGCCTACATCGGCGTGGCGATGGGCGCGCGCGGTTCGGACGCGGCATTGGAACAGGCCGACGTGGTCTTGATGCACGACCGGCTGGAAAATTTTCTTGCCGCGTTCCGCCTGAGCCAGCGCGCGCGGCGCATCATCCGGCAAAATCTGTTCATCTCGCTCGGCACGGTTGTGGTTTTGGTTTCCTTCGCGATGTTCGGAAAAATCCCGCTCACGATTGGCGTGGTTGGACACGAAGGCAGCACCGTCGTCGTGGTGATGAACAGTTTGCGGCTCCTGTTTGGCAAGGCCCAGAAAAGTTAAGTCGGTTTGTCCTCAGACATTTCCATCGCTTGAACCTCCAGTGGAAAACCCTACTTTTTAGGCAGCGCGAAGACGGAGCGCACGTCCACCGGCGGCGTGTTCACCAAGAAATGAATGGCGATGATTTCAGAGTTCGTGACCAGCGCAACGACGGTCAGCATGATGATGACCCAGCTTCTGGCGTTGAAGCCAAGCAAGGCGATGAGCGCGGCGAGCAGGCACAGACCGTAAAACTTTGCCAGATAGGAATGCGTGGCCGGATATTTTCCAAAGCGGACGTAGCTGACGAGAATGGTGCTCGCCTCCGACAACAGGATGAGCGCGATGAGCGGCCAGTTTTGCGTGACCACCGGCTGGCAGAGCAGAAAGGTGGTGGCGAGGATGAACAGGTAATAAATCACGTCCGTCAACGCTGTCGTAGCGGCGGAGCGCGGGCGTGGCGACGCCGAAACGCCGCGCGAGGATGCCGTCATAAATATCCGAAAGTGTGGCGGTGATGAGGATGGGCAGATAAATCCAGCGCGGAACATTCGTCAGTGCACAAGCCATGGCGATTGGGCCGAGCAGCAGCCGCAAGGTTGTGAGCGCGAATGGAAGGTGGCGTTTCATTCGCACTAAAAATTAAAGTTGATGAACTGGCTGGTCGTAGTTAGTAACTTGCTGAAATTTATTTCTGATGTTGTCGAGAACAAGTGGCTCATCTGAATGCACGGTGTAAAAACTGCTATCCACAGCTTCGACAACAACCCAAGGTTGAGAATGGCCGCGCTCAAAAGCACTAAATACACCGTCTATAATTTGAACGACGTTATCTGCCAACTCCTTTAACACTAGACCGGATATGGTTTGTTGCTCATCTAAACTTGCAAGTTGTTTTTCAGAATTGCCAGTCGCCCAGACATCTCGCACCCGCCAATCAGATGTGATTGCTCGTTCGCCGAGAGCTGTCAAAATGTGACGAAGATCAACAGCAAGAAAATTCCTGCCGATTTGCATATCCTCAATTTTCACAGCTTTCATTTGACAAAAGTTTGCGCCTATAAATTTTTCCTGTCGAACGAAATTTTTCCAAAACTTAACCAACAAAACTTGTTCACCGCAGACCTTTTTGATCTAAAAAAGCGGTGAATAATTCTTGGGCGCGAAATGAGAATCGCTTGATTTGACGGGCTGATCTGAATTATTCACCTGTTTTCCACAGACGCGATTTGGTGAACAAGTTGTGCATATCAATTCGTTGAAGGAAGCGGGAAAAACGGTATGCTGTTCCCAGTTCATTGAAAGAACCGAGAGGGACGGCGGCGAATAAAATCGCACCGGAAATCTCAAAGATAATCCCAGGCGACTGGGGAAAGGTCGGGTCAGGCTGGTTGACCCGGCTCCTCTGAACTGGAGCGCAAGTTCCGGCGAGGCAGAATTCACCAGTTCCTCTGGCACGTTCGCGCGTGCCAGTAACGCGAAGTGGGAACTAGGCGGTCAGGGACGATGAGAAACCGTTCCAGACCGAGTCAAGTAGTCCGGGCAGGTTTCGAGCCTGGATGAATCGCAGTTACCGAGAGGGTAAACGGTTGCTACTGTGCATCAGCACGGACGGATGACTCTGGCGGGTTCAAAAAATAAAAAGTTGGGACCGCCAAAAGAAAGACGCCGAAAGGCGGGACAAAAAGAGCGTCCGCACCGGGAAGGCCACGCAGGCTGGGCAGGCCGCGTGAAAAACTTCCGAGCGTCGGCGATGTTAAAAACGACACCGCCGGGCTGTGATGGAAATGCAACCTGAGAGTGAAGAGGCGAGACCCGTGGCACGGGGCGAACGCGCTGTCAAAAACAGCGGCTGACCCGGTGCTAATGGTGGAGACGCGAAAGAAAATCACAGGCGTGTCTCAACCTGGTTCGCAGGCCGGTGGCGCAACCACCAGTTGAAGCGGGCTGAAAAGCCTCACTCGAAATCCAGTGGCCGCAAGGCGCTGGACGGCCCTGCTACGAGGCCGGAAACTCCGCTTGCCGTGGAGAATGGCGTCGGGAAGCTGACAGCCCCTGAAAAGGGCGCGCCGAATGTCAGCATGGGAAAGAGAGACTGGCGCACTCCCATCCCCCATTTGTCCCTGTTCGACCGAAAGGTCGGGCAGGGACTTATTGTTTTTAGAAATCCTCCTCGTCCTCATGCTCATCCTCATGAACCAGAAATCAACAATTGAGGACGAGAATGACAATGAGGACGAGGACGAAAAAAGCCGTTGCCGAATTTCAGCAACGGCTTTTTGTAAAGGCGACAGACTGTTTTTTCAGGACAACTGCCACGGCGCGCGATATTCGCGGGTCAGCAATTTGCTGGCGTCAGCGTCGCGGAGAATTTTCTCGTGTTTCGCATCCCAATTGATTTTGCGCCCGACGAGCATGGAGATCAAACCGAGATGGCCGGGTATGGCCGAGTGATGAGCGGTTTCCACGGGCGTGATGGTCGGCTGGCGTGACTTGACACAGTCGAGAAAGTTCCGCTGGTGACCGGGTGATTCGTAGAGCTTCACCTTGCGTAAGGCTTCGGGCAGGGATTTGCCCTTTTTCCATTCGGGATTGGAAGCCTCGAAGCCGCCGCGATCCACCCAGACCCAGCCTTCGGTGCCAATCCATTTGACGCCGCTTTTGATGTCGTCATAGCCGCCGGCGATGGTCATCGTGATATTCTGCGGATATTTTAATTCGATCCGGTATTTGGGGCAGGTATTCCAAATGGCGTCCACCGCCGGGAAACCTCCCTGGCCTTCGATTGCCGACGGGCCGGAACGGTCGAAATCCAATCCCCAATGCGCGATGTCGCAATGATGCCCGATCCAATCCATCAACTGTCCGCCGCCGGTGTTGTAATTCCAGCGCCAGTTTTTATGCAAACGCGCCGCGATGTAAGGCTCCATTTTGGACGGGCCGATCCAGGTGTTGTAATCTAGCGTCGCCGGCGGCTCGGTGGCCAGCACGTTCCATGCAGGCGTGCCGGGTGTGATTTTTGACAGGTCGGTGATTTTATCCGGCAGTGAAGAAAGTTTTTCCTGCGCCTCTTTTCCCATGCCGGAAAAATCAGCATAGCCGGCGGGCAAACCGACTTCGACGTGCGTGACCGTGCCGATGAGCCCGTTCCGGACGATTTCCGCCGCCTTGTGGAATGTCGGCACGGAACGCTGCCACGAACCGGTCTGCCAGATGATTTTATTTTTTTCAACGGCGCGGACGATGGCCTGTTGTTCGGCGATGGTTTTTGCCAGCGGCTTTTCGCCATAGACATCTTTTTTGCGGCGGGTGGCTTCGGTGGCGACCAGTTCGTGCCAGTGATCCGGCACCGCGATCATCACGGCGTCAATGTCATCGCGCGCCAGCAATTCACGGTAATCGTGATAACCTTTGCAGTCCTTGGTTTGATAATGATCGTTCACCATGTTGAGCGCATCTTGCAAATGGTTCGCGTCCAGATCACACGCCGCGACCACCTGGCAATCTGCTTCGGCGAGAAATGCCTGGGTGTTTCCGGGACCCTGCCAGCCCATGCCGATCACGCCGAGATTGATGCGATTGGACGGAGCGGTCTTGGCGTCACCGCCGAAAACACTGCCGGGAAGGATGGTGGGCAAAACGAGCGCGGCCCCGGCTGTTTTCAGGAATTGCCGGCGGTTGAAGTTGTTCATGTTTTTATGTTTCATCGGTTCAAGGCAACAGTGCGGTTGACGGTTTTGATATTTTGGACAGGTTCAATTATCTGAAGTCGTGCTGACAGGAAAGCTATTTATTTCATGACAACATGATTGCAAAAACCAAAAGACGCTTTGATGCCGGGTCATGTTTTTCAAAGGTTACAACCCGGTCATGCTTCATGGTATCCCCACAAACGGGGATGAGGCGATGAATTAATGCTTGCCCGTCATCCGCTTTTCGCCAAGATTTCTAGAGCAGCACGATCAACCACCAATCAAAAAATTATGGGACGCATCTACAACAACATCATCGAAACCGTCGGCCGCACGCCGCTCGTCAAACTGAACAAGGTCACCGCCGGCGTGCCGGCCACCATTTTGCTCAAGTGCGAATTTTTCAATCCGCTCGGCAGCGTCAAGGACCGCATCGGCATGGCGATGATTGAGGACGCCGAGAAACGCGGCGTGTTGAAGAAAGACACCGTCATCATCGAGCCGACCAGCGGCAACACCGGCATTGCGCTCGCGTTCGTCGCGGCGGCGAAGGGTTATCAGTTGATTCTCACGATGCCCGAAACCATGTCGGTCGAACGCCGCACGTTGCTGGCGATGCTTGGCGCGAAGCTCGTGCTGACGCCCGGCGCGGAAGGTATGAAGGGCGCGATTGCCAAGGCCGAGGCGCTGGCCAAGGAAACGCCGAACTCCTGGATTCCGCAGCAGTTCAACAATCCGGCGAATCCGGCCATTCACGCGAAGACCACCGCCGTGGAATTGTGGGATGACACGGATGGCAAAATTGACATTCTTGTTGCCGCCGTCGGCACGGGCGGAACGATCACCGGCTGCGTGGAAGTCATCAAGCCGAAGAAGGCTTCATTCCAGGCCATCGCCGTGGAGCCGAAAGATTCGCCGGTCATTTCGCAGACGCTCGCGGGACAGCCGGTCAAGCCCGGTCCGCACAAGATTCAGGGCACGGGTGCGGGCTTTGTTCCGGGCAATCTGCATCTGAAGGACGGCGCGGGTAATCCGCAGATTGTCGAGTGCGTGCAGGTTTCCAACGACGACGCGTTTGCGATGGC
>Ga0210402_10002550_pt1 | contig 17669 bp, 46 predicted proteins | sample IncBWC7MmetaG_FD_161055 | JGI IMG/M metagenome (GOLD analysis project Ga0210402, IMG submission 161055) | Forest soil microbial communities from Barre Woods Harvard Forest LTER site, Petersham, Massachusetts, United States - Inc-BW-C-7-M | ecosystem: Environmental > Terrestrial > Soil >... | reverse complement strand
AGCTTCTCAAGACCAAGGAGAAAGCATGACACCGGATGGAATCGGCGTAGCACTGGTGGTCACGGTGGTACTGCTGATCAGCAGTGTGGCGATAGGCTTCCCCATCATGCTGGACAGGGAAGCCAAGCCAAGGCGAGAGCGAAGAGACGTCTCGAGGAGGAGAAAGAAGATGGATGAATCGCCGCATGTCTGGCTCTGTTCGAAGTGCGTGAAGATCGTGTTCAAGGGGGAGAAGCCTGCGGAGGCTCTCGGTGAGATCCTCACGCCCAACTACTGCGGGCGCTGCCATGGGCTGAAGCCACGGCATCTGATGCACAGGCTTCAGCGAAGCGCTCTGCCGGAGGGCTGGAAGAGAGATCGAGAGACCATCGAGGGGACGATGGAACTCGTCGATGACCCCATCTGCGACCTGGTCCTCAGGTCAGGCCCCATCCACTTCTCTTGTGGTGGCCTCTTCCCCGTAGAACGCTGGAAGGGCAAGCGCGTACGCATCACCATCGAGGAGCTCGACTGAGATGAAGTGGAAAGAAACCACCACCCCGATCCCCAAACCTCGAACAGACATCGGCCGCGCCATCTGCGATGGTTGCGGTGCAGACATCAAGGAGAGGCAAGGAGGGTACGATCAAAGAGAGGTGATTCTTCGGTGTTGCGAAGGCAGCATCTATCCCGAGTGCGATGCCCGTGATGTGGAGGAGATGGACTGCTGCCTCGACTGCTGGGAGACCAAGGTGAAGCCCGCACTCGAGGCACTGGGCTTCAAGACCTACTCCTACGACGCCGAGACCGGGCGCATGACCTCCATGCCAGAACTGGGGAAGTAAGATGACTTCCGAGGTCAAGAAGATCTTGAAGGAGCTGTGGGTGCAGTACTGGGGAAACCTCACGGCTGCCGAGGTTGCAGACGGAATGGCTGCGGCGCTCATCCTGCATCAGGGCGCGTCCGAGCTCGAAGCAGCAAAACACGCGGGCGCGTACCTCGGCAACATCTTCCGATCACGCGAGAGGCTCGCCGATCTCCTGGAACAGGCGGAGAAGACCCAATGAGCTGCGATTGTGGATGCGACCTCTCTCCCATGTCCGGCTGCGCATGCGACTGCCATGAGCTCTACAGGACCAAGCAGGCCCTCACGAAGCTGGAAGTTGAGCACACGAAGCTGAAGGAACGCGCTGCCGACTTCGGCGTCGAGTCGCACAGCAAGACCCAGGCGAAGACCATCCAGGACATCGCCGAGTGGCTCAATGCCTACAGGTACACCGCCTACCCGCCGTCGCCCAAAGATCTAGCCACATCTCTGCTAGATGGCTCGTGGGCTCGTCAGCTCCTGGAAGATCGAGAAGCCAGGAAGCCCATTCACTGCCATCAGTGCCACGGCAAAGAACAGGTGTGGGGCGTGAAGCTCGTAAAGGGGCCGGAGGAGCATTGGCTCATGCTCTCCGCCTTCCTCCAATGGACTGGGTACAGAGCGAGAGCCCTCGAGGAGGCGAACAACATCAACACCAAGGTGCTCGCGATGGCGGGCAAGCTCGATGGTGTCGCCGTGGCCGAACAGCTCAAGTGCTCTGTGTGTGGCAAGACCAACAACCCTTCGGAGAAGACGTAGATCTAGGGCATAAGAGCTTCGTCCAAGAGTGCTAGGGGGGGAAGAGCATGTGGCGACTGATGCATCAGATCACGTACGTAGCGAATGACCCATGTGGGCGTTCGGTCTGGACGTGGCTCTGGGTGTGGAGAGAGATCCATGTCTCGTGACGAAGCAAAGTCGTGGCTTCTGGCCATGCAGAAGGTGCTATCCGCAGAGCGACAGTGGTTGCTTGCCTGTGAAGTCGAGGACGTCTTGTATCGACTCGAGCGCTTCACATCTGCCCAGTTGAGGGAGTACGCGCAGTTCATCATCCCGCCCGGCAAGTCTGGGCATGTGCGGATGGTGCTTTATCCTCCCTACGAAGTTCGAGCCAAGGCCATGATCGTCGGAATCTTGAAGGAGGTCACATGAACGTCAGACAGTTGATCGAAGAGTTGAAGAAGTACCCGTCCGAGATGAACGTCTGCATCTGGGACGATGACGAAGATACAGCAGACTGGGTGCCTGTTGTCGAGGCGATGCACGAAGATGGAAGCACGTGCCTCTCTCTACTCAGCAAGCCGTCTGGAAGCCTTCCGGTTCATCCACATGGATCGTGCGGTAGCGTCTGTGGCCTGTGCGGTGAGGAGAGGGTCGTCACCATGTGGGAGATCACGAACACCGACGCCACGGAGATCTCCCGCATGGTGGGGGCATACCTCCACGACTTCGGTAATACCACCATCCCCGCTAGGGAGCTGCTGCACACCCACTTCAAGAGAGCATTCGAGCGTGGTCGCATCACACCCGCTCCGCCGCCAGTGCCCGAAGACCCCGCTCACCCCCACATCATCGGCGGTGAGTTTCAGAGCGACAAGTACCCCAGCACGCCTCGAGGCTTCGTCCCCCTGAAGTGTTCGGACCCCAAGGCCCAGCCGCTTCTCTGGGAGTACGCCGAGTCCCACCGGACGGTCGACCCAGACTTCTCCATCGATCTGGAGACATGTCTGCTCAACAAGGGGTTCAACCCCACCACCTCTGAGGGCATCATGGTCACCACGGGGGCCGCTCTTCTCGACGAAGTCGAGACGGCTTCTCCTATCCCCGTGGGAGCTCCGAACTCCCTCATGCGCCGCGCCTGGGCTCTGGGTCGGAAGCTGAAGGAGTGCCGGGAGAACATCACGCTCGCTCTCGGCGCTGTTCGTCATGGCGACTACAAGGCAGCCATCGAGATGCTCCAGGTCGACGAGCTCGGAGAGCCGAAGGAGAAGACATGATCTCCCAATTCCGTGAATGGCTGGCTGAGAAGATACGGCCGAAGCAGACACCCGTCTCTACAGGCATCTGCGGCAACCGCCGATGGGTCACGTTCATGCGAGGGCCTCTCGAGTACACCACCGTGTGCCGAGATACCCGTGACCCAGACGCCTACTCGCGCGAAGAGCTTGTGGAGATGCTGAGCGTGGTGCGACAGCATGAAGCCGCCATGGGTTGGAAGGTTCCCGAGTGATGTCGACCTTCAACCAAGGCGACTGGGGACCAGAGCCTCCCGACCTGAACAAGATCGTCGCATGGACCATCGTGGGGTTCCTGGCGATCTTCGTCTACTACATCCTCTTCAATCCCATCTCGTGGAGATGAGCATGAGCTATCGGATACATCGCATCAAGCCGTATCTCGTGGTGGAAGTTACAGAGGACTACGGCCTCCGCTACCACGAGTTCGCCACCTACGAAGATGCACTCGATCACGTGAAGAAGCTCGAGTGCAAGTCCTGCATCCTCGGTCCGGACTTCATCGAGGACCACACATGAACAAACCCGTCGGACTGGTCACGGCGATGTTCGTCATGACCCTCGTCTACTACATGATCTTCAATCCGTTCTACAGGAGACACCATGCCTAAGAAGATGAACCGTGAGGAGCTTTCGCAGCTCGTGGCCGAGAAGATTACGGAGGCACTCCCGAAGGAGTTCATCGACGAGTGCATCGTGGAGGGCATCGAGAAGGCCATCCTCGACTTCAAGGTCGAGTCCTACACGCTCGCCAACATCCTCAAGGAGATCGTCACAGAGCGGGCGAAGGAGATTCTGAAGACGAAGTACAAGACCATGATCGAACAGCAGGCCGAGAACTGGGCGCAGCAGGCCCTCGCTTCGGTGAAGAGGTAGTCGTGAGCAACCGATTCAGCAACGTCAAGCGCAGTCGCCTCAAGGCCGTCATCAACAGTGCGAAGGTCAAGGTGCTTCAGGCCTTCGACTGGGTGGGGGAGGTGGCATCGGCACGAGAGAACGCGCAGGTGGCGGGAGAGCAGGCGGGGATGCTGCTGGAGATCTGCGGCATTCTGGGCATGCCCGAAGAAGGTGACGACATCCCCTCGATGATCAAGCGTCGCCTCAAGGAGGCCGACGAGGTCACCAACCAACTCGCATGCTCCTTCTGCGATGGCCATCCCGAGAAGAACAAGGAGAAGCCCTGCATCTGCGGCTCAGGGCACATCCATGACCAGGTCGGAGCCCTGAAGACCAAGCTCGACACCACGGTCATGAAGTTGAACACGCTCACCGTGTTCATCACCAGACTGCGCAAGGGTGGACGCATCGTCTCGAGTGCGAGACTCTCGACTGAGATCATCACCACGGCTCGTGCAGAAGGGCGTCTCTGGGTGGACGATGACCGTCTCGGATACGTCTACCTTCCGGAGGGCATCGTTGATGATGGTGAGGTTCGCCCCCTCAATCCGAACATCCCACGCAAGTGCAATGGCTGTAGCAAGCCCCTGCTCTTGGAGAACCTCTTCTTCGATGACGGCTGCCCATGCAACTCGGGCCGCGGCATCAACTTCGCCCCAAGGTCGTGCAGCATCTGCCGCGTCCACAACTGCGTGAAGCCAGGACACCGACTGATGCAGGGTACCGTGGGTAGTTACGTCGCAACAGGTGGCGGGGGTGGCGGTGGCAGTCCCGACAACAGCTTCAGCGACTGGAACAAGACATGATCTTGCTACCCGAAGTGGGCGACAAGCTCTTCGCATCCTGCTCCGCCGCGTTCTACGGGGAGGTCGTGGGCGTAGGGCATGACGCCAACAAGATCCGCACCATCGACATCAAGGTCTTCGAGTACCAAGAGCTCATCGTGCAATCAGAGAGCTCCGAGTTCCCGGACTTCCACGGCCTCACACGCCTCGAGCTCCCCGAAGGCGTCTACCCCATCTTGCGCCACGTCCAGTACAAGATGGGGAAGAGACCGGAGGCGGATCCCCGTCTCGATAGGGACGACTACAAGCACACGGGGCAGAGCATCCAGTGTCACACACCTGGCGATGGGTGCTTCCGCTGCCAGAAGCTTTTCTCGATCTACAGGAAGGTGAAAGGTGAAGATATCAAGACGTGACAACCTAGATCGATACTATCTGTTCCAGTTCCTCGGCTTCGGTGTGTTCTTACACCGGATGCACCATGACGAAGAGCGAGGCATCTACCACTCGCATCCGTGGAACGGCGTGAGCTTCATCTTGGGCTCCTACCTCGAGGAACGCTTCGGGGAGGAGCCCAAGCCTCGCCGGCTCTTCAACATCATCCGCGCCACGCGCTTCCATCGGGTCTCGTTGCCCAACGGGCCCGTGTGGTCGCTCTTCATCCACGGTCGGCGCTGCAACCGCTGGGCCGTGAAGAATGCCTTCGGGCGCATCCTCAGCATCGAGCCCTGGAGGGGTGTCGGAGGTCAGACTGCCTACGCACCCAAGGAGACGTTCTCATGATGTACGACGGTGCGGCTGCGCGGGTGCTCGTCCACCCGCGCGTCTCTCTCCACTGCTACGAATCCCACTACCTCATCAACCAGAACGCCGACAACCACTACGAGCTCGAACACGACCCTCGAGTACCTGACGCGGCCATCAAGTGGTTCTATGACATGGGACTGGACGGTGTCGATCCACCATCGCACGTCATTGTGGCCACCGCGCAGGAGCTCGTGGGCTTCTTCCGCTTCCACCTGAGCGGATCTCGCTGGAAGTATCTTCAGGCAGCAGGCACTTGGGTGCTTGGGCCCTACCGCCGGTGTGGATTGGGCGAGAAGATGTGGCGTAGTGCCCTGGCACACTTCCCGCGCGTCAAGGAGATCTGCATAATCAGTGGGACGAATGCCGGAACCAGCTTCGCCCTCAAGATGCAGAGAGTCCTGCCAGTCACCGTCACAGTAGAATGAGGAGGAGATCGATGGACCCTGAGGTCTTGCTCAACATGTTCTTGGAAGGTGAGAACAGCTCCTCGCCCGAGGAGTTACGCATCGTCGTTCGCTACGAGCTCATGAAGCGCGATGACGCCCTCAAGAAGATGAAGGAGGAGTACGACCGGGCGTGCAAGGGCCACCACCGTTGGAAGAAGGAATTCAGGCAGCGGTCGGACAACGGCTACAAGAAGGTCCGTGTGATGATCAAGGAGATGGGCAATCTCCTGACTGCCCGTGGGATCGAGCTGAAGAGACGCAGAGAGGATGGCAAGAGGATGCTCGACATGCTTTCCCAGTGCGCCAACCGTCTCGACAATCTGTACGGCACCATCAAGACAGAGCTCGAGACGGGGATGGAGATGGACGAGCACGAAGAGGGGTTCATTCAGCAGGTACGGAACCTCGTGTTGGAGATCACAAGTCATGGGTGAGTTCGTACAGCTCAAGAGGGGCAATGATTGGGGTCGTGAGTACCTCTCTCCGAAGCCTCTGACATCCAAAGGCATGGCTGATGCGAGGCGCGGCATCAGCTTCAAGGACGGCGACAAGGTGATGGTGCGCTTCCCAGACAACGTCAACATCGAGCTCGAGGTGAAGAACAGGCATCACCACACGACCGTCAACGACATGGGGCATGTGTACCCAGTCAACTACTACCTCCCGTGCGTCAAGGTGTGGGTGCATGGTGTGGAGACGCTGCTCCCTCTTGATGCGCCAGGCCTCGAGGTGTGGTTGGAGAATCCGGAGGTGGTAGATGGCTGACGCACCGAACTACGGCAAGATCGCCCACGATGCGTACTACGATGCCTGCAATCGGCGCATAGGCTGCCTGCAACCCATCAAGTCGTGGGAAGAGGCGAGTGAGATGGAGCAGTTCGCCTGGCATGCGGCCGGCGCCGAGGTGGCCAAGGCGATCGTGTTGTTCGACAATCAACGCACGGCCGAGGCCTTCGCAGTCCAGCCGAGCAAGCAGGAGTTCAAGCCCAAGACCATCAAGAAGGGTTGGGCGTGGCCGGTGAACTCGAGGAAGGCGCATTACTTCTTCGACACGCGGTCGCTCTGCGGCAAGATGGCCTTCTTCGGGGATGCGCTCGAGGACAACGGGCACGAGAGCGAAGACAACTGCGCGGAGTGCAAGAAGCGCTACAGGAAGACCTACGGGAAGAAGCCATGAGAATGAAGCTGGAGATCGGCGACCGCGTGAGGATGAGCGAAGCGCTCAAGACCCAGCTTCGAGGAGGCTGCGTGCCAGGCAAGCATCAAGGGGATCTCCTCGAGGACAATGACGAGTCCTGCATGAAGTGCTCTCTCGGGCACCTCAAGGAGTTCGGCAACTGCGAGGGCCTGGTGCTCGGCCTGACCGACTACAACAACTGCAAGCCTGGAGCAGAGAGCTACGACCCGCGGAAGGTGGGGCCCGAGGTAGACGTTCGCTGGCTGCCCAGCAGACTGCGCTACGCATACGACCCTGCCCTTCTCGAGCTCGTGGGCAAGCTGAAGGTGGGCAAGATCTACATGCTTCGGGGAGGGCACATCTTGCGCTACCACGGGCCGTGGGGCGGCAGAGGCCCTTGCCTGGCCTTCCAGACTCCAAAGGAGGAGTTGGCCGGCAACCTGGACCACATCGTCGGCTACTCCGCGTCGGAATCTGAGGTGCTCTACCAGTTCGAGAAGAAGAACATTCCGAGCCTCTTGGGACGTATCGAAGATCTCAAGGCCCGCGCCATGTTCTTCGCAGCGGAGGAGATCGAGAACGTCGTGAAGGAGCTGGAGCGAGATGGGTGACCCGTACCGCGAAGGGCGAGATCGAGCCATTCGGCTCATCCATCTCTCGAACTACAGTGACAACAGGTCCATCCAGATCTACTGCGATGGAAGCTACACCGAGCCGAAGTGGGGGCCGAAGTCCGGCCTCACAGATGTCGAGGGCGTCTACGAGTCCGACGACGAGAGGCTCTACACGTTCGACAGGAGCAAGGTCACATGCCCCAAGTGTCAAGAGAACGAGAGCGCAGACCGTTGACCCGTGAGCAGGACATCAAGAGCCTCATCAGGGCTGCGCGGCGGCGTGAGCAGGAGCATCTTCGTTCTCTGCGCTACCACATCAAGCACAAGAGCTACATCGAGGCGGCCAAGCTACTTGCTTGGGCGACAGAGCAATGTGCCTTCGCAGAAGGCCTGGAGAGAGGGCTGGGAGATGGATGATCGAACAGACTGGGCTGCGGAGGGAGCGAAGTTCGCAGAGAAGACCAAGAGATACATCGCTCGCGACAAGGCTTTCGCGGAGGGGCAAACTCGCATCGCCAAACGCGAATCCATACTTGGGCTCAGCATGGCCCTCCTCGTACTAGGCGGGAGCATCTTCATGTTCTTCATGCCGGACCTGCGTGTGGGGTCTCTCTACGTGTGCGGCATCATCATCTACTTCATGATCTGCAAGCTCACGAACCGTTACCTGGCTGGCAAAGAGCTCGAGCGCATCAATAAGGAGTTCCCTAAGCCATGAGAGCGGAGATCTGCATGCACTCTCATAGAGTGGTGAAGCGCTACGTCGGCTCCACCGAGATATACTACTACTGCCCTGACTGCCTCGCGACCTACGGCGGTGAGGAGACGTGGTCGAAGAAGGCGCTCATCTCCGCGGCGTGCAGGGCGGACATCACCGAGAAGGACGAAGTAGAAGGAGCCGTCTGATGAATCCCACGCTCGCTCGCCTCTGTCTGCGCATGCTCATCAGCCGAGAGCCGTGCCTCATGTGCGCCTTCGCCCTGGCCACGCACGGCAAGTACACCTCAGGCTTCGGTCTGGGGTACCCACGGCTCTGTCTCGACCACGCCAAGGCGGCCATAAAGAACGACCAGGAGGACTGGGAGCCTGTCCCTGATGACGGCTACACGTCCAATCTCACGCGCGATGCCCTGAAGATCTTGGGGCTCGACATGAAGAAGCGCTCGGAACGCGTGTGGACGACGAACACCCGTATCACGATTCCGGAGGAGGTGATCAAGTGAAGCTCGCTAGACGTCTCGGTTCGTTCCTGGCCTCCGTTGCGATGCTGTTGGGCTGTGTGCGTCCCGGCTTCGTCGACACGACCGTCAACGGCCTGACCAACCTCACGTGGTTCGGGCCCGACATCTGGACGGTGGCGCATCCTCCCGATACGACGGCCTGGCTGTGGCTTCGGCAGATCGTGCAGCACGACAGCAAGCAGGTGCTCTTCGTGCAGCTCCACGACGACGTCGAGGGCAACGACGAACTCTACACGAACGGGTTCGGCTGGCAGCTCTTGAAGGTGCCGCTGCCACCCGAGGAGGACAAGCCTCTGACGGTGCTCACGATGCCCAAGGTCGAGGACGTCCACCTCATCATCGACAGCATCGTGGCGGCGAACAGGGAGGGGAAAGTCGTGGTCTTCGGCTGTGTGCACGCGCGTGACCGCACGGGTCTCATTCGAGCCCTGCTCGGCATGCGCATGTACGGCTGGACGAAGAGCTTCGCCTGGTCCCAGATGCTGATGCACGGCTACCGTTGGGAGCTCCCAGACCTCGACATCTACTTCGCCAAGTACGCCGCCCAAGTCACGGTGGACGTGAACTGATGGCGAAGACCATGTGGACCCGCGAGGAGGCCATCATCTTCATCCGTGAGCTGTCTCTCAAGATGCAGCTCGCTGGGTATGAGATAGCCCTCGCGGGTGGCGTCCTGAAGAAGGGCAAGAGCAGTAAAGATCTGGACCTCATCATCTTCCCAACAACGACCGAGAGGGCGAACCTCGTCGCCGCGCGTAACAGCCTGCGATCTGCGGGTCTGGTCTGCCTCATGCCCAAGGAGGAGGTCCAGGCGCGGTGGCTAGTGGACCATGGTTCGCGGGATAAGAAGCATGTAGAGGTCTGGCGTTACAAGGGCAAACGCGTCGATCTCTTTTTTCTAACCTGAGGAGGTGACCATGAAGATCGTTGCGCATGGGGTAGCAGAGGAGATCAACAGGAAGAGTAGCGATACCTCTATCCGTCTCGGGGCCTTTGGCGCGAGGGTGGTGGAGGGGCATAGAGGTCCTGACTCACAAAGGGTAGAGCTCACCATGGCTCTCACGCTCAAGACGCTCGTGTCGGACGAGCTCAAGATCGGGGAGACGCTCTACATCACCATCTCGACCGAGAGGCCGGAGGAGCTCTGATGTCTCCCTTCGACATCGGCTTGCTCTGTCTCTTCGTGCTCGTCGTTGGCGTAGGTCTGGGGTGGGTCTTCAAAGAGCTCCACTGGCGCCACGTGATGAAGCACAACGTCGCCTTCCACAACCACAAGTTCGATCCGGGCGTGCTCAAGAGGGAGCTTTGGGTCGACCCAGAGATCAAGAAGGAGGTCGACGAGCTCCTCGAGGGACTCACCAAGGAACCAGAGCACCCAAGCAAGTGCCCGATCCCAGAGTGCCCGATTCGTGTGTCTCACTCACATACGGAAGGCTACCTCCGCTTCATCCGCGGAATGAAAGGCAACTGATGACCAAGCTACTCATCGCGCTCACCATCTCGGCCGCTGCGCTCATCGCAACAGCCATCATCGGAACCCTCATAGGGATTGTCGTCACCGGGTGCTGCTGCGCCGTTCTGGTGCTTGTCATCTCCTACAACGCAAACGAGGAGCTCCATCTCGAGAAGGGCTACCACCGCCCAGGGTGGTACAAGGATGGAGGGAGATCCGGAAGAGGAGAAGGAGGATGACTGACCTCACGCTCGAAGAGCTGATGGCGAAGTACAGAGAGGTGATGGGCCAAGACCTCGGCTTCGACGTTCCAGGAGCTCGCTTCACGCTGCGCATCTGGGATGGCATGGACGGCGTCTGGACCGACTGCGAGTACACCCATCCGAAGGCAGTGAACGGGACCGCCGAAGATACCCTCCGTGCGTGGTGGGAGGAGACCTCCGGCGGCACGAAGAAGATCCGCTTCAGCGAGATCGACTACTACCGCATCTTCCATGCGGACACGAAGATGGAATGGTCTGGTGACAAGGAGATGTTTCGATGAACAAGTCTTTCATTCTGTTCGCCTTCGCGATGCTCCTCACGGCATCGATCATCGAGGTGCTCCGATGATCGATCTCGTTCCGGGCCTCTACATACACTACAAGGGTGGCCGCTACCTCGTCCTCTTCACGGCCGAGACCCACAAACACAATGGTGACATCGACGTCGCCTACTACTCGCTCACCCACAAGAAGCACTGCATCCGTCCGCTACGGCGTGACTCCAGGAACGAAGACTCATGGCTCGACGTCGTGATGTGGCCAGACAACATCCAGCGCAATCGGTTCATGCACATCAACCATCTCGAGAGACCGGACTTCGAATCTCTGGAGAAGATCTGGTCGAGCACGTCAAAGGCTTAGGCACGCTCGAGCGCATCCAAGACCACCGAGACAAGGCCGTCCACGCTCTCATCCACGAGGCCATCAAGCCAGGTCTCGACGCGGCCCGTGGCATCGCCCTCGTGGGCATGCAGTTGCTCTACATCCAACAAGACCTCAAGGAACTGAAGAAGGAGAAGACTATGGTCATCACCAGGAAGCTCGTCTTGCTCGATCTCACCGCCACCGAGAATGGCCTCCTCAAGGAGACGATCTACCGAGCGCAGGTGGCTGTCGCCGACTGGGGTGCTCCGCCCTTCGACATCATGATCACCTCCGACGAGTACGAGGAGCTCAGAAACAACAAGGAGTCTCGTCAGAACCTCGAGCTCACCATCTTGCCGAAGCCCGCGACGTGACAGCGATGCCTACCGAGTCACAGAAGCTCAACATCGAAGTCACGATGGCCATCCATCGTGGCGAGCATCAGCTCGAGCACGCCATCAGCGCCTGGGAGGAGGTCGAGAAGGCGGAGCTGGCGATCTTCAACAGCACGAGCAAAGACATACTCGACTCGGACAAGACCCTCGCTTCGAGAGGCGTCGGCTCAGCACGGGTCATCATCACGGTGCTGAAGTCTCTGCGGGGGAAAGACACTACCAGGGCGTCCTCACCGTCACTTGCACGGTGAACCCTACGCCGTTGCCCCAGTCCAGCGCCGGCCTGACACCCACGTGCAGGTCCGGCGCTGTGTACACCCGGCCTCCATTCCACCAAGAAGGAAGAGTGGGCTCGAACGGCGTCGCAGGTGGCAGATGCCAGAGGACGAAGAGAACAGCCGTCTTGACCACGGGAAGAATGGTCATGACTCAACATACCACGAGGTACTGATGGACCCCGACGAAGCTCTGCACCAGATCCGCATGGCCATCGCCCACTTCCGTGCCATCACAGACGGACGGGCCACACTCTGCGAAGCAGAGGTAGCAGCAAGCACCGCCCTCGAGCACTTCGAGGCCCTCGACGGCTGGATGAGCAGGGGAGGGTTCAAGCCCGAGGACTGGTCGAAGTTCGACAAGAAGGAGACCAAGTGAAGATCCGAATCGTACCAGCTCAGGAGATCTCCGAGTCTTCTGGGCTCCGCCTGGACGCCAGGCACTACGTCGACAAGGTCACCGACAAGCAGTTCCGGTGCCTCGAGCTCATGGCGCTGAAGAAGAGCCACTACATCGGGCTGTACTACGCCAAGCAGCTCGAGAAGAAAGGCTTGGTCAAGATCGACAGGCAGATGAGCCGGCACGGCGTGGAGAGGGTCATCTGCTTCTGGGTCTCCTTCACGGACAAGGGCCGGCGCGTCTACAAGCAAGAGAAGACCCTGCGCGGGAACAAGAAGTCGACGAAGGAGTAGGCCATGGCCCTCACAGATCAAGAGAACAAGGAGCTCATTCACAGCGCTGGCGTGGTCCTGGTGAAGCAGGGTCCGCTGGTGCTCGTTTCGACGAACCGCAAGTACGGCGGCATCGCGCTGCCTGGCGGCAAGGCTGGACCAACCGAGGGTCCTTGGTCGGCTGCGGTGCGCGAGCTCGAGGAGGAGACCGGGGTCCGCACGTCGAATGACTGTCTCCGGCTGGTGCTCAAGGCACCTAGCTCGGTGGAGCCGGAGCGTATGGTCTGGGTCTTCTTTGCGATCCATGTGTATGGGATCCTCAAGCCCAGAGAGGAAGGCACACAGGCGTACTTCACGACGCAGCGCCGGCTCTTCGACGACTCCCCCTTCAAGGACTTCTACCGACAGTACTTCCGACAAGGGTTCGATCACTTCGCCGATACCAAGTTGGAGTTCTACCTGTGAACGCCTACTCCAAGATCGTGAGCAAGAGCGCTGCTCCCAAGGGCCTACCGCCTTCCATCATCCTCATCGACCCGAAGTACCCTCACAACGTCGGCATGACCGTGCGCCTGGCGAGCTGCTACGGCTTCAAGCAGGTCTGGTACACCGGTGACCGAGTCCAGCTCGAGCTCGAAGCCAAGAAGCGCCTGCCTCGCGAAGAGCGCATGAAGGGCTACAAGGACGTGGAGATACTCAACTACGATCGGCCCTTCGAACAGTTCTACGGACTCAGCCACGTCGGGACGCCGGTGGCTGTCGAGGTGCGCGACAACTCCGAGAGGCTCGACGACTTCGAGCATCCACCCAACGGCGTCTACGTCTTCGGTCCGGAGGACGGCAGCATCAGCCAATCCATCCTCGCTCAGTGCCATCGTTTCCTCATCATCCCTACGAGGCACTGCCTGAACCTGGCCACTGCGGTGGCGACCGTGCTCTACGATCGCGCCAAGAAGCTGGGTGAGTTCCCGAGAGATCGAGACCGCAGCCCGTTCTATCTCGAGGACAACGAGGACAACCCCGCAGGCATCTTCAGGGGGAAGGAAACATGACGCCCCTAGAGCGCCTCCTCGCCCGCCTCGAGGGTCGCATGGAGAACGCCCTGCGAACGTTCGCACTCCATCCAGACCCTCTGGTGCGGCGCGATGCCGAGGTTCGGGCGCTGGCCTACGCGACGGCACGGGCTGATGTGGAGAGCATCTTCAATGAGATCGAGGTCACCGTCAGCCCTGGTTACTTCATGCTCGAGTGCGGATGTCATCTCTCCGTCGGCAATGCAGGGGGCAAACTCCTCGTGGCTTGCAAGAAGCACCATCGCTTCGGCTTGCAGATCATTCTGACCGAAGAGCAACTCAATGAGCTCAACCCACTGGTCCAAGATCCCTAACTTCAGCTTGTACGAAGCCAGCCGCCTCGGCCGCATCCGCAACATCGCCACGAGGAAGATCTTGAAGCCCGGCCCGAACGACGGCGGGTACCTCAGGGTCAACCTCGTGCGCGATGACGGCCGGCGAGTCAAAGGGCTCGTCCATGTCCTGATGCTGATGGCTTGGTGTGGACCAAGGCCGTCGCCCAGGCATCATGGAGCCCACTGCCGCAACGACAAGAAGAACAACCGACTCGACAACCTCGAGTGGAAGCTGCCGGAGGAGAACGAAGCGGACAAGCGCCTCCACGGGACGGCCCCCCGTGGAGGCAGGACGTGGCGACCGAACAGGGAGCGCATTCAGCGCATCCGGCTTCGCGCCGCGGGTGGGGAGTCGTTCTCGAAGATCGCAAAGGATGAAGGTCTTCATCGTAGCTCTGTGTCCCGCATCGTGCGGGGCCTGAGGAGGAGAACATGAGCGTAGGATTGAGGAAGAAGATCATTGAGGCTCTCGATAGTCTGGGTAACACACCGGACAAGATCGCAGATGCCCTTCGAGCGGCAGGCATCAAGTCAAGAGGATGCAGTGGTTGGGACTGCCCGCTGCACGATTACTTGATGCTCAAGCTCAAGGACGAGAATCTGACCAAGGAGGACATCTACATCGGAACGTCATGGGTGGCCTACCACGCCTCTTCCGATATCGGAACCGTCGATCTCAGTGAGGCGCATCGCGAATTCATCAACAGAGTCGATCGCCGGGAGTGGTACCAAGATCTGCTGGTGACTTCATGAGTCACGTAGTCATTGAGGTCGAAGCCTGCGTGCCTCGGACGTTCATGAAGAACGGCGTGGTCCGCTACACCAAGAAGACGTACCGCACCTGGGTCAATCTGGGGCGGTGGCCTGTGCTCTACAGAGACAGGCAGATCATCGTGGTCAAGCAGTTCGGGTCGGTCTGTCTCTACCACGCCGACGGAACCATGGAGCTGGCCGGCTACACCAAGACGCACCCGAAGGCGCACCTCGTCCCGAGGTCACATGGTTGGTGGCGCATCCAGCCAGAATCGCTCAAGGCGCTGAAGAGGCCTTCTTCCGGTCCTCGATCTCCTTGATGGCCTTGAAGAGGAGATCGAGGTCTACCGGCTTTCCCATGGTGATGATGATGCCTTCTAGGACGCTGGTCCTCGCTCTCTCAGCCCTCTCGTGAATCGTGCTCGAGGAGAGGCCACTCACGATGATGATGGGGATGTGAGCTAGGTCGGGATCTTCCATCCTGTGGAGGAGTACATCCCAGCCGCTCATCCTCCCCTCTCCCAGCATCATATCCAGAAGGACAAGGTCGATCGCTTCCTTATGCATCTGCCTGATCGCCGCTTCCCCATTGTCGGCGTAAGCGACCGTGTGGCCCTTGCGCACGAGAGCCGCCTGCAAGCCCTTTCGGACGGACTCGTCATCTTCGACGATGAGGATGTACATGCCCCGAAGGATAGCATTCCTACCCCCCAGAACTGGAGCATCCCATGAAGGAGTGGTTCCGCGACACGAACTTCAGGACGCACTCCTTGAAGTTGATCGGCGAACTCAATCACGTCATCGAGGACTATCAGAAGCAAGGGCTAACGCTCACACTGCGTCAGCTCTACTACCAGTGCGTCGTCCAGAACCTCTTTCCGAACAGCGAGAGGTCTTACCAGAACCTCTCTCGTCTGGTCACCGACGCCCGCATGGCAGGTCTCATGGACTGGGACGCTATCGAAGACCGCGCGCGTCGCCCGCGCGTCCCCCAAGACTTCGACGACCTCGACCAGCTTGTCGATGCTGCCCTGGGTAGCTACCGCCTTCCGCGCTGGGCCGACCAGCCCAACTACGTCGAGCTCTGGGTCGAGAAGGAGGCTCTTGCGGGTGTCCTCGCGCCCATCGCGCGCAGATACCACATCACCCTCATGGTCAACAAAGGGTACAGCAGCGCGTCGGCCATGTACGAGAGCGCCAACCGGTACATCTCCAACGTCAAAGACAAGGACGGTGAGCATCGGAGCCTCCATCTTCTCTATCTCGGTGACCACGACCCTTCGGGCGAGGACATGGTCCGTGATGTCCAGGAGCGACTCGAGCTCTTTGGGGCACCACTCGAGGTGGACAAGATCGCCATAACGATGCCGCAGGTGAAGAAGTTCAAGCCACCACCCAACCCTGCAAAGATCTCCGATCCTCGGGCTGATGCGTACATCGCCGAGCACGGCAATCACTCCTGGGAGGTGGATGCTCTGCCTCCCAAGGTGCTGACGCAGGTCATCACCGCCAAGCTCGAGGAGCTCGTCGACCACGACCTCATGGACGAGATCTTGGCGCAGGAGGAACGAGACAAGACGCTACTGCGGGCGGCGGTCGCTTCGCTCAGGAAGAAGGGTAAGAAGAAGTGACGCCCAACGTCGTTCGAGATGGCGGGAGGGTCGTCGAGCTCTGGCTTGTCGCTCAGCCATTCCAAGATCTCCACATCATGGCCATCAACAGCGAGCGCTTGGGCATCCTCGCTCCGAAGTGGACCCTCAAGCGGGAGGAGGAGCACTCACCCTTCGGGGCCTGCGTGGTCTCCTACGTCTCGGTCGGACCGTTCCCGTCTTGGCTCGAGTACGAGACCGAGATGGATGGGTGGAACAGCCTACTCGACATCAACTACTCGACGACTGAGGAGACCTTCCTTCTTCAAGAAGGAATCGCACCCGGTCAGCCATTCAAGGTGCGATTCAAGATGCCGCACTACTCGAAGGACTACTACGGGGAGTACGACGTCAGCTACAGGTCTTGTAAGATCGTCGAGATGCAGCGATGGTCTCAAGACAAGGTCTTGCGTGCCTGGGGAGAACGCATGGTGAGGTTCGCATGAAGGTTCAAGATGTGATCGACAGCTACGAAGAGAAGATCGATGGGTCGCTTCAGAAGGCCCTCTCCGACCCCTCCAAACACGGGCCCCTCCTGGAGGCTGGGATCATCTACATGCGCGAGGTCTTGAGGAGCTCGAAGGAGAACCCGAGTGAGCCCAAGATGCGCTCGAGGCTCCAGAAGATGTACATGGAGCTGAAGAAGAGCGACGAGCTTCCCTTCCATCGGCTCTACGAGTTCTACATCGAGGAGCACGGGCAGGAGGAGGACAAGACCTTCCTAAAGGCCATGCACAAGGTCAGAGACGTGCGCCTGGTGATGGACTTCGTCGAGTGGGCCGACAAGCACCATAAACCGCAGATGCTGATGTGCGCTCAGCGCTTCGGTGAGTGGAAGCCGGAGATGTTCTTCGTCACCGACTTCTTCGTCGATCTGGAGAATCATGACCACTTCACAGGATAAGCTCTACGGCGCCGAGTGGCAGGCCGAACGTCGAAAAGATCACGATCGGAGCGTCATTCTCGTACTTCAGAGGAGGTGTCAGATCCTACCCATGGATACCTTCGAGATTGGTGCATGGGCAGGCGTGAACGGCATGGACATGCCGAACGTGATGCGTCGCCTTGCTCGACGAGGTATTGCGAAGCACATCAAGGCCAAGAAGTGCCCTACGTGCGGGCGAGAGATCACCAAGACCGCGGGGTGGCTCTACACAGGCCCGAAGGAGAAGAAGGATGGCAAGCTCTCTGTATCACGCCGTAGCTCGAGTCCAGGTCTGTCTGGAGGTCGACGTCGGCCCATATGGTAACGACTGGAAGCTCGAGGACATCTACGCAGATGCCGAGAGGAACGCCAGGGAGAAGATCGAGGACGGCCATCTGAAGGAC
>Ga0210402_10002548_pt1 | contig 17670 bp, 10 predicted proteins | sample IncBWC7MmetaG_FD_161055 | JGI IMG/M metagenome (GOLD analysis project Ga0210402, IMG submission 161055) | Forest soil microbial communities from Barre Woods Harvard Forest LTER site, Petersham, Massachusetts, United States - Inc-BW-C-7-M | ecosystem: Environmental > Terrestrial > Soil >... | reverse complement strand
CAGATTCAGCCCGAGCGCCAGCAGCGCCAGGACGCCGCCCAGCAGCACGCCGTTGATAAGCGCCTCCAAAAGATAGATGTCGAAGATATCGAACATCGCGCGGCTGTTTCCCCCGGTCGTCTTCTGATTTTCAGTGCATGGCGAAGCCGTGTCCATCGCTCGGGTGAACGGCTCCCTGCCGCTGTTGCGGTCCGCCGTGCTGCGGAACGGCCGGCCGCTGCACGGACGGCGGCGGTGGCGGACGCATGACGGGCTGTACCGGCCGGTTCAGTTGCATGACGGGTGGACGCGCCACCGGTTGCACCGGTCGGCTCCACTGCTCGACCGGCGGGTGGAATCCCGGCTGCATCGCGCGGTTCATCTGCCAGTTCGGCACCTGGACGTTCGGCCTGGCGAATGCGTCCGCCGGTTGCGGAATGCGACCCGGACCCCATACGACCGGACCTGCTGGCGGGCGGACCGGGCGCCCGGCCATGCCGGCCGGGGGCGGACGCCAGATTTCGGTCTGCATCGCCGTCCGATTCACGTTCATGTGGTTCATATGGTCGAACCGGTCCTTGTCGATGTGGACCTCGTGACGGTGAAATTTCAGCCGGGCAAACCCGAACAGCGAGCCCACCACAACCACCCCGGTCGCGAAGCCATAGCCGCCAAGATAGCTGGTGTCCGGCATGTAGCCGAACGGCGGGGGAATGTACACTGGCTGGTATTCCGGGTAGGGCCACGCACCATAGACGATCGTGGGATTGTAGACCGGCACATAGACGACGGTCGGGTTCGACGGTTCGATCGAGATCGTGCCGTCGTCCTCGACCACGTTCTGCTGCGCGGTCGACTTCAGCGTGCCACTCGCCTGCGCCTGGTGTCGCAGTTGCTGGATCGAATTCATCACGTCGGCTTGCTGGGTGGCGAACGCGTAGCCAAGCTGTTGCATCCAGTCGAGGTCGCTGTTCAGCATCGCCACGACCTGCGGGAACGGCACCAGGGACTTCACGCTGGGATCCCACGGCAGCGGTTCCAGTGCCTGAGCCAAAGCGTCGCCCTGGAGGTTGTCGTGGCCCAGTTGGTTGTACCAGCGCGATGCCTCGACCACCTGCAAGGGATACGTCGATGCCATGAGGATCTGCGTGAGCAGGGCATCGGGATAGAGCGCGATCGGCGCCAACAGGGCGTCGAGCTGTTCGGCACTGAACTGGGGCGCCTCGGCCTGGGACGGTTGCGCGGTCGGCGCTGGCGGCGCCGTCTGTGCCGGCGGCTGCCCGGTCGCGTCGGTCGGCGCTGGCAGGTCCGTTTGCTCGGGCGGCTGGGCGCGCGACGGCGGCGGCGCGGCGAGCGAAAGGGCCGCGATCACCGCTGCGCTGCGAAACAAATATCCGCGCATGTCCGCGCTCCTCGTACCGCCGTCCTGCTGGCATATATATATATGCCGCTCTGGTGCACGGATAAGGCCAGGCAGGGGCTCATACGCCGAGATAGGCTTCGCGGATCGTGGCACTTTCCAGCAGCTCACCGGCGGCGCCGGACGCGCGGAGGCTGCCGGCTTCCAACACATAGGCGCGGTCCACCACCCGCAGCACCTGGCGGACGTTCTGTTCGACGATGAGCACCGTCAGCCCGCTGGCGCGGATGCGTTCCACCAACCCGAACACCTGCTGCACGATCACCGGCGCGAGGCCCGCCGATGGTTCGTCAAGCAGCAGCAGCTTCGGTTCCGACATCAGGGCGCGGCCGATCGCGCACATCTGCTGCTCGCCGCCCGAGAGGGTTCCCGCCATCTGGCTGCGCCGTTCGAGCAGACGCGGGAACAGGTGGTAGACGAAATCCAGGCGCTCGCGGTATTTCGGCCGCGCCGCCGGGATGAAGGCGCCCATGCGCAGATTGTCCTCGACTGTCATGCGCGCGAACAGGCGACGGTTCTCCGGCACGTGCGCGATGCCGAGTTCAACGACGCGATGAGCCGGCGTGGCGAGGAGATCGACGCCCTCCATCCGCATAGTGCCGGCGGTGGGGCGGATCAGGCCGGAGATCACCCGCATGAGGGTGGTCTTGCCGGCGCCGTTGGGGCCGATCACCGCCACCGCCTCGCCGGCGTTCACTTCGAGCGAGATGTTAAACAGTGCCTGGAAGCTGCCGTAGCCGGCGTCGAGTGAGCGGAGTGTCAGCACGGAGCACCCTCACCCCGACCCTCTCCCGCTTCGCAGGAGAGGGAGTCGTGTTCCGCCCCCTCGCCCGCGAAGCGGGAGAGGGTCGGGGTGAGGGTACTGCCCGTCGCCAACTACACGCGCTCCGCCGCGGAGGCCTGGGCGTCGGCGGCATCGGTCCCGAGATACACCTCGATCACCCGCGGATCTCTGGCGACCTCGCCGGGCAATCCCTCGGCGATCTTCTCCCCGTGGTCTAGCACCATCACGCGATCCACCACTCGCATCAGCACGCCCATGATGTGCTCGACCCAGATGATGGTGATGCCACGCTCGTCGCGGATCCGGCGCAGCATGTCCGCCGCCTGCTCCATCTCGGTCTCGTCGAGGCCGCCGAGGCTCTCATCGGCGAGCAGCAGCTTCGGTCCGGTCGCCAGCGCCTTGGCCAGTTCCAGCTTCTTCAGCCCCGCCGCGCCGAGGCCGCTGACCGGCGCCGCGCGATCGCTCGTCAGTCCGACGAGATGCAGCGAGCGTTCGGCCGCTTCGAAAGCGCCGGCTTTGGTTGTGCCGTCGCTGCCGTAGAAACCGGCGAGCACCACGTTCTCGAAGATCGACAGACGACGGAACGGGCGTGGAATCTGAAACGTCCGGCCGATGCCCTGGTGGATGATCCGATGCGGCGGCATGCCGGCGATCTCGCGGCCTTGAAACCGGATCGAACCCGCGATCGGCGGGAACGTACCGGAAAGCATGTTGAAGATCGTGCTCTTGCCGGAGCCGTTCGGGCCAATCAGGCCGAGGATCTCGCCCTGCTCTACCTTGAACGACACGTTGGCGACGGCGGTGAAGCCGCCGAAGCGCTTGATCAGCCCGGCGACCTCCAGCACAGCTGCTGCGCCGTCACTTTGCAGCGTACGGCGAGGTGGGCGGCAACTTCAGCACGGGCTCGCGCTGCTGCAGCGACTTCGGCCAGACCACGTAGCTCTTGTCGTCGATATACTGGATGACCACGGGGAAGGCGCGTTCGTTCTGCCCAGCCATATCCGAATTTTCACCCGCGAACTTTGCGCCGAAACCGAGCATCGTTCCGCCGGACGGCACGTCGGTATCGAGTGCCGCTTTGCGCAGGGCGTCGGCACTGACGCCGCCGTATTTCTCGATCGCGCGCGGCAACACGTCCGACAGGAACAGGTAGGTGTTGGACGCCGCCATGCCGAGATGCGGCGACATCAGGATGGTGTCGGGCTTCGCTTTCATATACGCGTCGCCGACCATCTTGATCAGTGGCGGCAACTCCGGCTTGAGCGCCTTGGGGTTGGTTTCCCAGATCGAGATCGGATCGACGTCGAAGAAGTAGTTGGCGTCGCTGCCGACCGCCTGCTTGATCCGAGTGTAGTCGGTATAGCCGGCGCCGTGACCGATAAGCGCGTCAAAGCGCAGGCCGAGTTCGCGTGCCTGGCGCAGGAACAGGCTGATGTCGGGGTTGTAGCCGGTATGGAAGATCACGTCCGGCCGCGCGCGCTTCAACTTGGTGACCAGCGACGACAGGTCGGGCGAAGTGATCGAGTAGCCCTCGTCCAGCACGACGTTGAGGCCAGACTCCTTGGCGCCCTCCTCGTTGCCCTTTGCCACGTCGACGCCGTACGCGCCGTCCTCGTGGATGATGGCGATGCGAACGTCCTTGGGATCTTTGCCGAGTTGCGCCTTGGCGTAGGCCGCGACCATCTCGGTTGAGGCCAGGCCCCATTGCACGCCGTAAGGCTGCGCGCGGAACACGTATTTGAGGTGGTGGTCGCGCAGCACCGGCGAGGCGATGCAGGTGGTGATCCACATGAACTTCTTGAATTCCTCGATGCGCGCCGCAGCGGGAACGCATTCGGCTGAGGAGTAGAAGCCCAACAGCATATCCACCTTTTCCTGCTCGATCAGGCGGACGGCCTCATTGATCGCGACGTCAGGCTTGCTCTGCGCATCGGCGTAGATCGCATCGACCTTGTAGCCATCGACGCCGCCGTGCGCGTTGAACCAGTCGATCATGATCTTCGCCCCGAGATAGTGCAACTCGGAACCGCCGCCGGCGAACGGGCCGGTCAGGTCATAGACCACGCCGATCTTGATTGTCTTGCTGGCATCGTCCGCCTGGGCGGTAGCGGCCGCCGCCAGTAACAGCACGCCAGCCGCAAGTCCGCGGGCGATGCGGGCCAGTCCATATCGAAGCATTTATCTCCCCCGTTTCGGCTATTTGCTTGTCAAGCAGCACTCCCCGTCCGGCCCCGTCCGGCAGCTTATGGAGGCGGAACGTCCGGCGTCAATCTGACAGCGCGCAAAAATCGCTCGCCTGTCGCCTCGGTTGGGGCAATAATTTCCCCGCACCCTTGCGGCGGGCCGGCCAGGCCAGCCGTCGGGACGGGCTGCCGCAGGTGGCTTCGGCGTGGGCCCCGGCCCGCGAAGACCCGGGAAAGCCCCGGGAAATTAACGCCGGTCGCGGCCATCGCGGCGACCGCACAGGGAGTGTACGACATGAACAGATCGCGCCGTGTGACGCGTCGCAATGCCTTGCAGTTGGGGGCGGCGGCAGCCGCGTTGCCGCTTGTGCATATCCGCACGGCGGGTGCCGCCGCCAAGCTGACGGTCGGCTTCTGGGACCACTGGGTGCCGCCGGCCAACGATGCGATGAAAAAGCAGGTCCAGGCGTGGGCCGACAAGAACAAGGTCGATGTGACGATCGATTTTATCACCTCGAACGGCTACAAGATCCAGATCACGCAGGCAGCAGAGGCACAGGCGCGCACGGGGCATGACTTCCTGCCGTTCTACAACTGGGAGGTGAACACCTACGCCGATCAGCTCGAGCCGGTGGACGATGTCGTGAAGGCGATGACCGGGCAATATGGTCTGTACAGCCCGATCCACGAGTACCTCTCGAAGATCAAAGGGCATTGGCGCGCGCTGCCGTCGAGCACCGGCACACTGAACCTGAACTGTTGCGGACGGATCAGCCTGTTGAAGCAGCATGCCGGCGTCGATGTCCTGGCGATGTATCCCGCACACAAGTCGGACCCATCGGCTGCGGCGAGCTGGACCTACGACACGTTCCTGAAGGCGGCCGAGGCGTGCCAAAAGGCAGGGTTCGCGTTTGGACTGGGGTTGGGGCAGACCGGTGACTCGGTCAACAACACCGGCATCATCTATTCCGCATTCGGCGCCGAACTGGTGAACGCCAAGGGCGAGATCACCGTCGAATCCGATGCGATGAACGAACTGCTGGACTACGCCCGCAAGCTCGCCACGTTCCTGCCACCCGATACGGTGAGCTACGACGATGCATCGAACAACCGGGCACTGATCTCGGGGCAGAGTGCATTGATCATGAACCCGCCATCGGCGTGGTCGGTTGCCAAGCGCGACGCGCCCAAGGTTGCCGAGGATTGCTGGACCTTCCCGTGCCCGGCGGGTCCGAAGGGCCGATACAACCCGTACAACTACTGCTTCTTCGGCGTCTGGGAGTTCGGCAGCAACAAGACGGCCGCGAAGGAACTGGCGCAGTACCTGCAGGAGCGTCCGCAGGTGCAGGAACGCGATACCGCCGCAAACGGCTATGACCTGCCGCCACTGATCAGCATGTCCGACTTCGAGATCTGGTCCGAGGTCGAGCCCCCGAAAGGCACCGTCTATAACTATCCGATGCGGCCCTGGCATGATGCGCACGAGAACATCACCGCCTATCCCGCGCCGCCAGACATCGCCGCCCAGATGTACGCCCGTGCAATTCATCCCTCGATGCTGGCCAGGATCCACTCAGGGCAGTCGAACAAGGAAGTGATCGCCTGGGCGAAGAACGAACTGGAAGGCTTTGTTCGCTGAAGTCTCATTCGCCCAACCCTGGGGGTGGCCGCCCGCCCGGTGCATCGACCGGCCGGGCGGTTGCCGATCACGGGGTCAACAATCGGTGAGCCTTGCGGCCTGGATCATTTCATAATCTTCTCGATATTCAAGCTGAAGAATCACGTTGTGCGTTAGACATAATCTAACGGTTGAGAATTTTGCCGACCTGGTCTGGTTATTTCTTGACTGAGGTGGCCACCCTTGGCCACATTCCAGCCTCCCGTACGACAAAAACAACGGGGGGCAGACAGGTTTCGCAGCGGTCTGCTCACGAACGGTCTATGAGCGGATGTCGCTCAACCGTGCACTGTTACACTGAATGCAACGCGTGTGGCGCGGACGATCGCGCCGGGGCGTTGGCGCGCGTGGAATGCCTGTCAGGAGCAAGCCCCCATGGACCTGAATGACAACAGTGCCGTCAGCAGCGATGCAACCATCGCGAGTGCTGTCCAGGCCGAGGCTGCGGTTGTCGGCGATGCTCAGGGCCAAATCAACGGCGGGACCAGCGGCCATCTCAACGGCCATGGATTTGGCATGCACGAGCTGCTGCACGCATTGCAGGCCATGCGGATCGGCGACTTTTCGGTGCGCCTGCCAAGTGACCAGACCGGGCTCGAAGGCAAGATCGCCGATACGTTCAATGAGATCGTCGCAGCCAACGAACGCATGGCCTCGGAATTGGAGCACGTCGGTCAGGTTGTAGGCCGCGAGGGAAAGACACGCACTAGGGTTAGGTTCGGCTTGCAGAGCGGCTCCTGGGGCGAGATGGAGACCTCGGTCAACAACCTGATCGACGACCTGTTGTGGCCGACGACCGCAGTGACACACGCCATCACCGCGGTGGCGCAGGGCGACCTGCTGCAGACGGTGCGGCTGGATGTCGACGGCCGACCGCTGCAAGGTGAGTTCCTGCGGCTGGCCACCATCGTCAACACGATGATCAAGCAGTTGTCCGTGTTCACCTCTGAAGTGACGCGCGTGGCGCGCGAGGTCGGCACCGACGGCAAGCTCGGCGGCCAGGCGCAGGTGCGCGAGGTGACCGGCGTTTGGAAGGACCTTACCGAGTCAGTGAACTCGATGGCGTCCAACCTGACGGCACAGGTGCGCAACATCGCCGATGTTACGATCGCGGTAGCGAATGGCGATCTGTCAAAGAAGATCACGGTGGATGTGCGCGGCGAGATTCTGCAGTTGAAGGAAGCCATCAACACGATGGTGGACCAGTTGCGTTCGTTTGCTTCGGAAGTGACGCGCGTGGCGCGCGAGGTCGGCACCGAGGGCAAGCTCGGCGGGCAGGCGGTTGTGCCTGGCGTGGCCGGCACATGGAAGGACCTGACCGACAGCGTGAATGCGATGTGCGGCAACCTGACAGACCAGGTGCGCAACATCGCACAGGTGACGACCGCCGTGGCGCGCGGCGATCTGTCGCGCAAGATCACCGTGGACGTGCGCGGCGAAATCCTCGAGCTGAAGGACACCATCAACACGATGGTCGATCAGCTCAACGCGTTCGCATCGGAGGTGACGCGCGTGGCGCGCGAGGTCGGCACCGACGGCAAGCTTGGCGGACAGGCGGTGGTGCCGGGTGTCGGCGGGACTTGGAAGGACCTGACGGACAACGTCAACTCGATGGCGGGCAACCTGACGGCACAGGTGCGCAACATCGCCGAGGTCGCGACCGCGATCGCCGGCGGCGATCTGTCGAAGAAGATCACGGTGAACGTGTCGGGCGAGATTTTGCAGCTGAAGGAGACCATCAACACGATGGTCGATCAGCTCAACGCGTTTGCCGGCGAGGTGACGCGTGTGGCGCGCGAGGTTGGCACCGAAGGGCGGCTAGGCGGACAGGCGAACGTGCTTGGCGTGGCGGGCACGTGGAAGGACCTTACCGAGAGCGTGAACTCGATGGCGTCAAACCTGACGGCGCAGGTGCGCAACATCGCGGAGGTCTCCACCGCCATCGCCAACGGCGATCTGTCGAAGAAGATCACGGTGAACGTGTCGGGCGAAATCCTGCAGCTGAAGGAGACCATCAACACAATGGTCGATCAGCTCAACCGCTTCGCCGGCGAGGTGACGCGCGTGGCGCGCGAGGTGGGCACGGAAGGGCGGCTCGGTGGACAGGCGCAGGTGTCCGGCGTGGCCGGCACGTGGAAGGACCTTACTGACTCCGTGAATTCTATGGCGTCCAACCTGACAGGGCAGGTGCGCAACATCGCCGAAGTCGCGACCGCAGTGGCGCAGGGCGATCTGTCCAAGAAGATCACGGTGAATGTGTCGGGCGAGATCCTGCAGTTGAAGGAGACCATCAACACGATGGTCGACCAGCTCAACGCGTTCGCCGGCGAGGTGACGCGCGTGGCGCGCGAGGTGGGCACCGACGGGCGTCTGGGCGGGCAGGCGAACGTGCCTGGCGTCGGCGGCACGTGGAAGGATTTGACGGACAGCGTGAATTCGATGGCGTCAAACCTGACGGGCCAGGTGCGCAACATCGCCGAGGTGGCGACAGCAATCGCCAACGGCGATCTGTCGCGCAAGATCACCGTCGATGTGCGCGGCGAAATCCTTCAGTTGAAGGAGACGCTGAACACGATGGTCGATCAGCTCAACCGTTTCGCCGGTGAGGTGACGCGTGTGGCGCGCGAGGTCGGCACGGAAGGGCGGCTGGGTGGGCAGGCACAGGTGCCGGGCGTTGCCGGCACGTGGAAGGACCTGACCGATAACGTGAACTCGATGGCGTCGAACCTGACGGCGCAGGTGCGCAATATTGCCGAGGTCACCACGGCTGTGGCGCGGGGCGATCTTGGTCGCAAGATCACCGTGGACGTGAAGGGCGAAATCCTTGAACTGAAAAACACTATCAACACGATGGTGGATCAGCTCAATGCGTTCGCCTCGGAAGTGACGCGCGTTGCGCGTGAGGTGGGAACCGAGGGCAAGCTCGGCGGGCAGGCAGCGGTCGCGGGCGTTGCCGGCACGTGGAAGGACCTGACCGACAACGTCAATTTCATGGCGTCAAACCTGACGGGCCAGGTGCGCAACATCGCCGAGGTGGCTACCGCGATCGCCAACGGCGATTTGTCAAAGAAGATCACGGTAGATGTGCGCGGCGAGATCCTGCTGCTGAAGGAGACGCTGAACACGATGGTGGAGCAGCTGCGCTCGTTTGCCGGCGAGGTGACGCGCGTGGCGCGCGAGGTCGGCACGGAAGGGCGGCTTGGCGGGCAGGCTGTGGTGCCCGGCGTCGGCGGCACATGGAAGGATTTGACCGACAACGTCAACCTGCTGGCGGCGAACCTTTCCACGCAGGTGCGCAATATCGCCGAGGTCACCACGGCTGTGGCGCGCGGCGATCTGTCGCGCAAGATCACGGTGAACGTGTCCGGCGAGATCCTCGAGCTGAAAAACACGATCAACACGATGGTGGATCAGCTCAACGCCTTCGCCGGTGAAGTGACGCGTGTGGCGCGCGAGGTGGGAACCGAGGGCAAGCTTGGCGGACAGGCGCAGGTGCCGGGTGTTGCCGGCACCTGGAAGGACCTGACCGACACCGTGAATGTCATGGCCGCCAACCTCACCGAGCAGGTGCGCGGCATCGTCAAGGTCGTCACGGCCGTCGCGAACGGCGACCTGAAGCAGAACCTGACGATGGCTTCCAAGGGCGAGGTCGCAGCACTCGCCGAGACGATCAACAACATGACCAACACGCTCGCCACCTTCGCGGACGAAGTGACGACGGTGGCGCGCGAGGTCGGCGTGGAGGGCCGGCTTGGCGGTCAGGCGAACGTGCCGGGCGCCACCGGAACTTGGAAGGACCTGACCGGCAACGTGAACCTGCTGGCCGCCAACTTGACAACACAGGTGCGCGCCATAGCAGAGGTGGCGACCGCGGTCACCAAGGGTGATTTGACACGATCGATCCAGGTCGAGGCACTCGGCGAGGTTGCTGAGCTGAAGGACAACCTCAACACGATGATCGACAATCTGCGGCTTACGACGGACCGCAATACCGAGCAGGACTGGTTGAAGACCAACCTCGCGCGGTTCACCAACATGCTGCAGGGCCAGCGCGACCTGGCGACCGTCGGACGCATGCTGCTGTCGGAACTGGCTCCGCTGGTCGATGCGCAGAATGGCGTGATCTATCTGGTGGATCAGGAGGACACGCCGCACCTGCAGCTGCTGGCCGCCTATGCAGACGATGGCAAGGCAGGCCATCTCCAGCATTTGGATATGGGGCAGGGGCTGATCGGTCAGTGTGCGATGGACGGCAGGCGGCTGCTGATAACCACTCTCCCGTCACATGCGGTGCCGATCCGCTCGGGCCTGTTTCAGGTGGCGCCGAACAACGTGGTCGTGCTGCCGGTGCTGTACGAGGGCCAGGTGAAGGCGGTGATCGAGCTCGCGTCGGTCGGCTCGTTCACCGATCTACAGATATCGTTCCTCGAGCAGCTCACCGCCGGCATTGGCATCGTGCTGAATTCGATCGAGGCCACGATGCAGACCGAGGGCCTGTTGAAGCAGTCGCAGCAGCTTGCCACCGAGTTGCAGACCCGCCAGCGCGAGCTGCAGCAGACCAACGAGCAGTTGGAGCAGAAGGCGCAGCAGCTCGCTGAGCAGAATGTCGAGGTGGAACGCAAGAACCAGGAGATCGAGCAGGCGCGGCGTGCGGTCGAGGAGAAGGCGGCGGAACTCGCGCTGACATCAAAGTACAAGTCCGAATTCCTTGCCAACATGTCGCACGAGCTGCGCACACCGCTGAACTCGATCCTGATCCTGGGCCAGCAACTCGGCGACAACCCGGACGGCAACCTGACGGCGCGTCAGGTCGAGTTCGCGCGCACCATCCACGGTGCAGGGACCGACCTGCTCAACCTGATCAGCGATATCCTCGACCTGTCGAAGATCGAATCCGGTACCATGTCGGTCGATGCGGAGGAGCTGTTCCTGGCGAACCTGCAGGATACGGTAACGCGGCCGTTCCGCCATGAAGCGGAAAGCCGCGGCCTGTCGTTCGATGTGCAGGTCGATCCCGTTCTGCGCAGCATCACCACGGACAGCAAGCGCCTCCAGCAGGTGCTGAAGAACCTGTTGTCAAATGCCTTCAAATTCACCGAACATGGTGGCGTGCGGCTGAGCATTTCCGCCGTGACGGGCGGCTGGTCCGCGGATCACCCCGTACTGGGGCACGCGCCGACCGTGGTGGCATTCGAGGTTGCCGATACCGGTATCGGCATCCAGGCCGAAAAGCAGCGCATCATCTTCGAGGCGTTCCAGCAGGCCGATGCTTCCACCAGCCGCAAATACGGTGGGACGGGGCTCGGACTTGCGATCAGCCGCGAGTTGTCAAACCTGCTCGGCGGCGAGATCCAGTTGCGCAGCAGGCCTGGCGTCGGCAGCACGTTCACGCTCTATCTGCCGCTCATCTATATCGGCCCGGCGACGGCCAACCGGTTGCTGGACATCGAAACAGCGCCGCAGGTGAATGCCAACCTTCCCGGCGCGGCCCGGCTGGTCGAACGCCCCGCTGAGCAGGTGGCCGATGACAGGCAGAGCATCGCGCCAGGGGATACCGTGCTGCTGATTGTCGAGGATGATCCGCACTATGCGCGGGTGCTTGTCGATCTCGCCCACGATCATGGATTGAAGGTGCTGGTCGCGATGCGCGGTGCCGATGCGCTGGCGCTGGCGCGCGATTACCAGCCCGCCGCGGTGTCGCTCGATGTGTTCCTGCCCGACATGCTCGGCTGGACGGTACTCAGCCAGCTCAAGCAGAATCCGATGACGCGACACATCCCGGTGCAGATCGTCACGCTGGACGAAGACCGCCAGCATGGCCTGGCCCGCGGCGCCTTCTCGTTCGTGACCAAGCCGACGACGCGCGAAGGCATTGCCGACGCGCTGTCGCGGATCAAGGAGTTCTCGGCGCCGCGCCGCAAGCGGCTCCTGGTGGTCGAGGACAACAAGGCCGAGCAGATGAGCATCCGCGAACTGCTCGGCCACGACGACATCGAGATCGTCAATGCCGGAACCGGCGACGAGGCGCTGGCGAGATTGCGCGATGATCCGTCCGATTGCGTGGTGCTCGACCTGCGTCTGCCCGACATGTCGGGTTTTGAGGTACTTGAGAAAATCCGCGACGACGACGCGTTGGTGAACGTGCCTGTCGTGGTGTTCACCGGGCGCGAGTTGTCGCCGGAGGAGGACGCGCAGCTTCACACCATGGCTCGCAGCGTCGTGGTGAAGGGCGTCGAATCGCCGGAGCGACTGCTCGACGAAACGGCGCTGTTCCTGCATCGCGTGGTGTCCGACCTGCCAGCGGAAAAGCAGCGCATGCTGGAACGGCTGCACAGCTCGGACGAGAACCTGGTCGGACAGAAGGTGCTGCTCGTGGACGACGATGCGCGCAACATTTTCGCCCTGAGTTCGGTGCTGGAGCGGCGCGGCATGGAAGTGCTTACCGCCACGACCGGCAGCGAAGCGATCGAACTGGTGCAGTCGACACCCGGCATTGCCATCTGTCTGATGGACATCATGATGCCGGAGATGGACGGGTATCAGACGATGGAGGTGATCCGTGCCAATCCTGCGTTCCGCCGATTGCCGATCATCGCGTTGACCGCGAAGGCGATGAAGGGCGATCGGGAGAAGTGCCTGGAGGCAGGTGCGTCTGACTATCTTGCCAAGCCGGTCAACACCGAACAGTTGCTGTCGGCGTTGCGCATCTGGCTGCATCGCTAACGGTGGAGACACGTCCGTGAGTCCAGGCGACAAGGTCAACATCCTGCTGGTCGATGACCAGCCGGCAAAGCTGCTGAGCTACGAGGTGATCCTCTCCGAGCTGCGGGAGAACCTGATCAAGGCGAACTCCGCCAATGAGGCGCTGCAGCACCTTTTGAAAGCCGAGATTGCAGTCATTTTGATCGACGTGGTCATGCCGGACCTCGACGGGTTTGAACTGGCGGCGCTGATCCGCGAACATCCGCGCTTCCAGCACATCGCGATCATCTTCGTCTCAGCCATCCACATGAGCGAGTTCGATCTGCTGCGCGGCTACGAGGCGGGTGCGGTGGACTACCTACCGGTTCCCGTGGTGCCTGAACTCCTGCGCGCCAAAGTGCGGGTATTTGCCGACCTGTATCGCAAGTCCCGCCAGCTCGAACAGCTGAACAGCGAGCTGGAACGGCGTGTCGAGGAGCGCACGGCGGAGCTGGCGCAGGCAAACGCGGACCTGGAGCGTCGCGTCGAGGAACGCACGCGCGAACGCGAGGCGGCACTCGCGCAGGTGCATGAAATGCAGAAGCTGGAAAGTCTCGGCCAGCTTACCGGCGGCGTGGCGCACGACTTCAACAACCTGCTTATGGTGATCCTCGGTAATCTTCAGTTGCTGCGCAAACGTCTGCCGGACGATGAGCGGCTTTTGCGCCTGGTTGACGGCGCGATGCAGGGCGCCGATCGCGGTGCCACGTTGACCAAGCGCATGCTCGCCTTCGCGCGTCGCCAGCAGCTGCGACCGGAGACCGTGGACGTGCGCCGGCTGGTCGATGGCATGGAAGAGATGCTGCGGCGCACGCTGGGACCAAGCATTCAGATCGCCACCGAATATCGCCCGGAGCTGCCGCCGATCCGTGTCGATCCAAGCCAGCTCGAGCTCGCGCTGCTGAACCTTGCGCTGAATGCGCGCGATGCGATGCCGCATGGCGGGCGGCTTGTCATTGGAGGCTATTGCGCGCCGAGCGGGCCTGACAGTCCTCAGGGGCTGCCGACCGGACGCTATGTCTGCCTGTTCGTGTCGGATACCGGCGACGGAATGGACGAGGCGACGCTGAAGCGAGCGGCGGAACCGTTCTTCACCACCAAAGGCTCCGGCAAGGGAACCGGGCTTGGCCTGTCGATGGTGGATGGTGTGGCCGCCCAATCCGGTGGGGCGATGCGGATGACCAGCCGGCAGGGTGTGGGCACCAGGGTGGAGATTTGGCTGCCTGTTGGCGAGGCCGCGTCGGTGGCAGCATCGTCACCGCCTGGTTCGTCGTTTGGCGACGCGCCCGGCCCGTACCGCGTCATGGTGGTGGACGATGATCCGCTGCTCGTCTCCAGCACGTCGGCGATGCTCGAGGACCTCGGGCATCTGGTGATCGAGGCGATGTCCGGCGCGCGCGCACTGGACATGCTGCGGCTCGGCGCGAAGGTGGATGTCGTGGTGACCGATCATGCCATGCCTGGCATGACAGGCAGCGAACTGGCGCGTCAGATCAGGCAGCAGTGGCCGAGCCTGCCAATCATCCTTGCGACCGGCTACGCCGAACTGCCGAACGGCGAGGATCCCGGACTGCCGCGGTTGGCCAAGCCGTATCTTCAATCGGAGCTGGCAGCGCAGATCGCCATGGCACTGGCGGGGACGGCGGCCAACGTCATACCCTTGGACTCAGCCCGTCGCGCCTGAACTCGCCGACCGTTTCAAGCGCAACGGACTAGCCAAGACTCGGTGCTTCGGCCAAAGTGCCGCGCAGAATGGAAATGTCCCTCGATCTCCTGGGCAACGCTGTCGTGTCCGGGTTGTTGCTTGGCGGCTTCTACGCAGCGGTGACGATCGGCGTGTCGATCTCGTTCGGCATGCTCGACATCGTCAACATCGCACACCCCGCCTTCATCATCCTCGGCTCGTACATCGCCTACATCGCCAACACGACGCTGGGGATGGATCCGATCCTGGCCAGCGTGATCGCGCTGCCGGCGTTCTACTTGCTGGGGGCGGCAGTCTATCAGGTTTATTACGTCGCATTCGAACGCCGCGGAGACGAGGCGCTACGCGGGCTCGCGTTCTTCTTCGGCCTGCTGTTCATAACCGAGGTCACGCTCGTGCTGGTGTTCGGTGTCGACTATCGGTTGGTCGAGGCGCCGTATATCGGACCCAGCCTGCATCTCGGCATTGTTGATCTGCCGCTGCGACTGCTGGTGCCCTGCGTGGTCGCGCTGATCATGATCGGTGGGTTGCAGCTGTTCATGTCGCGGACGTTTCTGGGGCGCGCGATTCTCGCCGTGGCGCAGGATCAGCTTGCGTTGCGGCTGATGGCGGCCAACCCGCCGCGGATCAAGCGTATTGCGTTCGGCCTGTCGATCGCAACCGCCTCGATTGCAGGCGCGGTGCTGATCATCATCCAGCCGGTCGAGCCGTCGATCGGGCGCGACTATATCGGCCGTGTGTTCGCGATTTGCGTGCTGGGCGGCATGGGGAGTTTCGCGGGCACGGTGGTCGCGGCGATGGCATTGGGAATCGTCGAGAGCCTGACCTCCACATTCTATGGGCCGTCGTGGTCGCCGGCGGTCGCATTCGGGTTTCTGCTGGTCACGCTCGCTGTGCGGCCGGCCGGCATCTTCGGCCGCTGATACGTGCGCGGCCCAAAGTTCTTCCTGTGGCTGCTGATCGCCGCCGCGATCGTGTTCGGCGTCGCACGCCTGATCGATAACGCCTACGTGTTTTTCGCCGGGTATGTCGTGCTGCAATACATCGCGCTGGCCACCGCCTGGAACATCCTGGGCGGCTACACCGGGTATGTGAACTTTGGCACCGCGGCATTCTTTGCGCTCGGTGCCTACACGACCGTCGCGTTGCACAAGCTGACCTCGCTGCCGTTGCCGCTCATGATGCCGATCGGCGGCTTGGTCTCCGGCATTGTCGGGCTTGGCACTGGCTATCTGACGCTGCGGTTGCGCGGGGCGTTTTTCTCCATTGCCACACTGGCGCTCGCGGTTGTGGCGCAGACCCTGATCACGAACTGGAATTTCGTGGGCGGCTCGCGGGGCGCCTACATCATTCGGCCGGCGACGACGCCGTTGTTCGGCATCGATTACATCCAATACCTGTTCCTGATCATGCTGGCGTTGGTGGTAATCGTATTGGCCACGGCGCGCGCCATCGAACGCTCGCGTCTGGGCTACGGCTTCGCGACGATCCGCGACGATGAGGTGGCAGCAGAGGCATCGGGCGTGCCGACGCTGCGGTTGAAACTGCTGGCGACGACACTGTCCGGTGCTTTCATGGGTATGGCCGGTGCGCCGCTGCCGTACTATGTGACGTATCTCGATCCGGCGTCGGGGTTCAGCCTGGCCTACGCCGTGAACGGCGTGGCGATGCCGTTGGTGGGCGGGACGTCGAGCTGGCTCGGCCCGGTGATCGGGGCAGTGCTGCTGGGCACGCTGCAGCAGGTGGCCACGGTGACGATCTCATCGGCGCTGAATCTGCTGATCGTCGGGCTGATGCTGGTGGCATTCGTCATCGTCGCGCCGAATGGCATCTTGGGATTGCTGCGGTTCCGGAGCGGGCGGGCATGAGCAGAATTTCTAACGCGGCGAAAGGTCGAGGGCCACGAAGGGCCACGGAGAAGGTAGAAAATGCGCATCGCGCGGAGCGCATTCTTTCTGTCTCCGTGGCCCTCCGTGGTCCTCGCCCTTCCTCCGTGTTGAATCTTCGTCTTGCCAAGTGGCCGGTGTGACCAGCGAGGCCCTTCTCGAAGTCGCCAATCTCGGCAAGCGCTTCGGCGGATTTGTCGCGCTGGAGGCAATCGAGCTTGCGGTCCGCGACGGTGAGCGCGTCGGCCTGATCGGCCCCAACGGTTCGGGCAAGAGCACGCTCGTCAACTGCATGTGCGGCACGCTGCGCCATGAAATGGGCAGCGTCCGCTTCGCCGGCCACATGCTCGACGGCCTGTCCGCGCATGAACGCACGCGGATGGGCCTGGCGCGCACGTTCCAGTTGCCTCGGCCGTTCAACACGCTGTCGCTCGCCGAGAATCTGCGCATCCCGCTACTCTACGCGGTGAATGCGCGGCCTGGTTCGACGCTTGGCGCGCACGCCATCGACGAACGCTGCGGCGAGTTGCTGCACATGGTAGGGCTCGCCGACAAGGCCACGCACCTGCCGCGCGACCTGACGCAGATCGAAATGCGCAAGCTGGAACTGGCGCGCGCGATGGCATCGGCACCGCGGCTTTTGATCGCCGATGAAGCAATGGCCGGACTGTCGCACGGCGAGGTGGACGACATCCTCGCGCTGCTGATCCGGCTGAACGAACAGGGCGTGACGGTGATCCTGATTGAGCACATCATGCGCGCGGTGATGCACTTCTCCCACCGCCTCGTCGTGCTGGTGGCGGGCCGCAAGATCGCCGATGGCGGCCCCGCCGATGTGGTGCGCGACCCGGACGTCGTGCGGGCCTATCTTGGCGAGTAGCCTTGCCATCTCCGGCCTTGATGCCGGCTACGGCGCGGTGCGTGTGCTGCACGACGTGTCGCTGTCCGTCGGCGCCGGTGAAACCGTGGCGCTGCTCGGCACCAACGGCAATGGCAAGAGCACGCTGCTGAAAAGCGTGATGGGCATCGTCCAGCCATCGGCCGGTAGCATCACCGCGGAGATCGACGGCACGCGGCATGACCTGATCGGCATGGCGACCGAGGCGATCGTCGATCTCGGCATCGGTTTCGTGCCGGAAGGGCGCAGGTTGTTCCCGAAGCTTTCGGTCACCGAGAACCTTCTGCTTGGTGCGTTCCGCCGGAAGGCGCGACCGGCGATCGCGCGCAACCTCGAATTTTGCTTCGAGACGTTTCCGCGTTTGAAGGAGCGAAGCCGCCAGATGGCCGGCAGCAT
>Ga0210402_10002547_pt1 | contig 17672 bp, 15 predicted proteins | sample IncBWC7MmetaG_FD_161055 | JGI IMG/M metagenome (GOLD analysis project Ga0210402, IMG submission 161055) | Forest soil microbial communities from Barre Woods Harvard Forest LTER site, Petersham, Massachusetts, United States - Inc-BW-C-7-M | ecosystem: Environmental > Terrestrial > Soil >... | reverse complement strand
CTGCTGAAGGCGAGCGTATTTCCGATGGAATCGCACGCACTGTCGTGAAAAATCTGAAAGTCATGGCGCAGATGGGAGTTTTCTTCGAAGAGGAAGTGCAGCGGCGCTATCCCGAATTCCCGACGCGCACCGGCGAGTGGAGTTGGGAGGATTACCTGCCGCCGATGAACGAGTCGCTACGGCAGTTGGTATCAGCCTTTAGTTAGTCGTCCCGGTCCCAGAACTGATCATGCCCTTCGTTGGAGACATTTTTTCGCAACTCAAAGCTGCGCCCGAGATCCGGGTCTTGCAGGAGATACGCGACGGTCAGATCACGGGCGTGACCGGGCCCGAGTTGCTGGAGTTGGTCCGCAAGGCGCGGACGTTTCTTGCGTCGAAGGGCCTGAACAAGGGCGACCGCTGCGGCATTCTGGCGCCCAACAGTTTCCGTTGGATCGCGCTCGATCTGGCCGCAATGGCTGAGGGCCTGATCGTCGTTCCGCTGTATTTCCGTCAGTCTCCCGCTGAACTGGTCGCGATGATGAAAGACAGCACGCCCGCCCTGGTCTGCTGCGGCGACGCGAGGCTTCGCGACGGAATTCAGCAGGCATGGCTGCAGTCTCCGCCCCTTCCGCTGTTCGATGAAATCTTCCAAGGAGTGGAGGGAATTTCGCTGGATCGTCCTCAGGTACGCGACGAAGACCCGGTGACGATCATTTACACGTCGGGCACGTCGGGAGAAGCGAAGGGCGTTGTTCTTACCGCGGCCAATGTCGGGTTCATGCTGGGTTGTACCTCGGCACGCCTCGACGAATTGATGGGCGGCCGCACCGGTCAGGACCGCATCTTCCACTATCTGCCGTTGAGCTTTTGCGCATCATGGATTGCAGTTCTGACGTTCATGCTGCGTGGAAGCCGGGTCACGCTGAACACGGATTTGACGAAGATCGCGAGCGATATGCCGGCTGTAGCGCCGCATTATTTTCTCAACGTCCCTCAACTGCTGGAGCGCATGCGCCGAGGCGTCGATGAACAGATCGCGCAAAAGGGAGGACTCGCGCAAACCGCCTACTCGCGAGCCAAAGCAGCGTGGGGCCGCAACGGCAAGCAGCCTCAGACGGGCGATTCGTTTTGGTTCTGGTTAGCGAACCGGCTGGTCTTCCCCACGGTTCGCAAGAAAATGATGGGTGAACACTTGAAGGCTCTGATCTGTGGGTCCGCCCCGCTTACTCCCGAAACGCAGGACTACTTCAAAATGCTCGGCATTCCTGTACTCCAGGTCTATGGGCTGACCGAAACGACCGGCATCTGCACCATGGATGATCCTAAGAATCCCGTGCCCGGCCGCGTAGGTCCCGCGATACCGGGAATCGACATGCGGCTGGCTGACAACGACGAAATTATCGTGAAGGGCCCGAATGTATTCCAAGGCTATTGGAACCGCGCCCAGCAAACAGCCGAGGTGCTTCGTGGCGGATGGTTTCACACCGGCGATCAAGGTGAGCAAGACGGGACGGGAACGTGGAAGATTGTCGGCCGCATCAAGAATCTGATCGTCCTCGGTTCCGGCCACAAGATCGCGCCAGAGACGATCGAAGACGAAGTTGCGAAGCATTTGCTGGGCGCGCAGCAGATCGTCATCGTCGGAAACGGCCGTGGATATCTCTCCGCCATCGTGACCGGGAATGTAAACAGGGAAGAGGTGCAAGCCGCCCTCGATGCCGTTAATCCGGACCTCCCGCACTATAAACAGGTACGCGCATTCGTCACCCGAACAGAGCCATTTTCCATCGAAAACGGGATGTTGACGGCGAATGGCAAACTCAAGCGGGATCTGATATCTGCGCAAATGAAGAATGAAATCGACGACATGTACCAAACGGTGAAAACCGCATGAGCGCAGGCCTGAATCGCAAAGGCGAAGCGATGTCGGTCGCGTGCAAAGACGGTCTGATCGAACTCGCCCTGCACCGCAATCCCTGCAATGAAATTGGCTCCCAGTCGCTGGAAGAGATCGAATCGTTTTCCGAAAGCCTGCAGAGTCTGAAGCAGCCTGCCCATGCTCTGATCATCTACAGCGATCTGAAATGCGGATTCTGCGCCGGCGCCGACCTGCGCGAGTTGTACGAGCGCTCGCAAGCGATGGCGAAAGATGAAGCCGCCAAAGGTGTCCGCGATTTTCTGGAACGCATTCACCGCGCGCTCAACGTAATTGACGCTGCTCCGACGACCACAATCGCTGCGGTCCACGGCGTAACGTTTGGCGGAGGATTCGAACTGGCCCTCGCATGCGATCTCATCATCGCCGACAAAACGGCCCGCTTTGCCTTCCCGGAACTGCGCTTGGGCTTGATTCCCGGATTCGGTGGAATCCCTCGCCTGAAGCGCGATATCGGCAATGCAGTCGTGCGCGATCTGCTGCTCACCGGGCGCAGCTTCAATACGACGAAGGCCCAACAGATCGGTCTCGTGAGCCAGGTGGTCGCTGAGGGCGAGGCGTTGCGTGCCGCTCGTGCCACGGCCGCACAGTTGGCGAAATTCGACCATCAGACGGCCGCAACCGCGAAGCAATTCATCAAGCCGATTCCCTACGAGGAATTGAAGCGCGAGATCGACATCTTCTGCGACCTGTTCTCGCGCCCTGCGGTGCAGAACGCCCTGAAGAGGTTCGTGGAAAGCACCGACGCCCAACCCTATTTGCCTTAAGCCAAACTGAATTAGAATGACTCTTTATGCCAACCGCTGAAAAGACGCTAGACGAGATACTGACTCTCGCCGCGGCTCACTTCAAAGTGCCGCGCGAGAAACTCTCCCCTGACGACGATTTCTTCAAGACGCTCGGCATCGACAGCCTGCAGGCGCTCGACTTGCTCACGAAATTAGAGAACCACTTTCGTGTGGAGTTACCGGATTACGAACTGCAAGGCGTAACCGATTTTCGCACCCTGGCAGGCAAGATCCAGATTCGCCTTTAGAACTCAATCGTAGCTTGCAGCTTGTTGATCGGTAGGGAACACCGCCGCAAAGCCTGTCTGCGGATGGTTCGATTGGCAATCTACAATCTAAAGTCAGCAACTTCGTAATGCTCGATCTCCGTCAATACACATGCCTCGGCGCGGCTCTTCGTGACGCTCTCGACCGCTTCTCCAAAGAAGTATGTCTAGTCGAAGCCGAGCGCGATCGCGAAAAACTTCGTCTTACCTATTCCGATTTCAAAGAGGTTGCTCTGCCGCTTGCGCGGGCTCTTGAGGACGCCGACTTCGATCCGAACGACCGCGCCGCCATCATCATGACGAACCAGTCAAAGTGGCTGATTTCTGCGTACGCCATTTTCTTCTGTGGCGGCATTCTGGTTCCTCTCGACTACAAGCTCACAGCCGCCGAACACCTGCAACTGCTGGCTCACTCGAAAGCAAAAATCCTCGTCGTGGAGTACCACCTCTGGCGCGCGATCATGGCCGATCCCGGGTTTCAGAACATCGGAACCAAAATTGTTCTCGTCACCGAAGCCCCTCTGGGCACCGATCTCGCAGGCGCATTTCGCTGGGAGGATTTCAAGCGCAAGGGCGCACCTGATTTCGTCATGCGTCAGAAGGACGACGTGGCCTGTATTGTGTACTCCTCAGGAACAGGTGGCCGCCCCAAGGGTTGTGTCCTGACCCACGAGAACTATCTGGAGCAGTGCCGCTCGCTCACCGCTTGGTACCCCTTCTGGCCGGGCGTGCGCTATTTGAGCATTCTTCCCACGAATCATGCCATCGATTTCATGGTGGGCTTCATTGGCCCGTTCGTGTGTGGAGCATGTGTCGTGCATCTCCGGACTCTGCGCCCAGAGTTCGTCCGCGATGCCTTTGTCCGCTATCGCATCACCTACGTCTCCCTCGTTCCGATGATTCTGAAGAATTTGGAGCGCGGCCTCCGTGCCAAGTTCGACGAGCTTCCCTCATGGAAGCGGGTCTTGCTGAATTCGATGATCGCAGTGAATCGGACACTGACTCGTCGACGCCCCAATGTCAAGCTCAGCCGAATGCTGCTGCGTAATATTCATCGCGGATTTGGCGGCGAGTTGCTGGCCTTGATCACCGGCGGAGCTTTCATGGAGCCGACCAGCATGCAGTTCTTCTACGATCTCGGCCTTCCGGTGGTAAATGGCTACGGGCTCACCGAGGCGGGAACCGCGCTGACGCTCAATGATCTGAAGCCTTTCCGGGCCGATACCGTTGGCAAGCCGCTGCCGGGAGTCGAGTTGCGAATATTGAATCCCGACGCCGAGGGGATCGGTGAAGTTGCAGCCCGCAGCAAGACGGTGATGTCGCATTACCTCGACGATCCCGAATTGACGCTGGAAACGATCGTCGATGGCTGGCTCCTGACGGGCGACTTGGGCCGGTTCGACGGTCACGGACACTTGCAGCTATTCGGGCGCAAGAAGAACATGATCGTTACCGAAGGCGGAAAAAACATCTATCCCGAAGATATCGAAACCGTGTTCGATGGTCTGCCAGTGAAGGAATATACGGTTTTTGCCGCGAACTATATCTGGCCAAAAAAAGAGCTGGGCAAGGAATCGCTGATACTCATACTGCGCCTGGAGCAGAACCAAAGATTCGATAGCGGTTTGCAGGAAGATATAGAAACCCGCAACCACAAACTGCCCGACTTCAAGCGAGTGAGCGGCTATCTGGTCTGGGAAAAAGATTTCCCCCGTACCGCGTCGATGAAGATCAAGAGACAGGCTTTGGCCGAAGAGATCGGCAAAGCAGTAGAGAGAAGCGCCGTGAAGCAGTTGTAGAGCCGGCGTCCCGCCGGCTGTCGGTGCGGCATCTTGCCGCGCCCAAAGCTGAAAGGACTATGGTGTATTTGTTCTAAAAAGGGTTCAACAACTTGGGGCAAAGTTATCTAGCGATTGTGAATCCCGCCGCCGGAGGTGGCCGCGGTGCAAAACTGCTCGGCCCGGCGCTTAAACGCCTCCGCGATGCCGGCATCGAAGTGAAGGTCGCGACGACCCGCGCGCCCGGGCAAGCCTCCGACATTGCTCGAGATGCCTATGGACGGGGGACACGACATTTCATCGCCTTCGGCGGGGACGGCACGTCTTACGAGGTTATCAACGGTCTGTTTCCGCAAGCCATCGGCAACGAGCCGCCAACCCTGGGTCTCTTGCCGCTCGGGACAGGTAACTCCTTCTTACGTGACTTCACCGACCGCGGCCTTGATGCCGCAACTGAGTGGCTTCTTGCTGGGGAGAGCCAACCCGTTGATGTTATGCGCATGCGGCACCGGGGCGGTGAGCTCTATTACATCAATTTGCTCAGTATGGGGTTTTCCGCCGACGTAGCGGCTCTTCGCGCCCGCCGCTTCAGCGGTTGGGGCGAACTCGGATATTTCATTTCCATCTTCCTTACGTTGGCCCGATTCAACCGGCGTCCCTTTCCGACCAGGGTCGAAGGACAAGAACAGTTCGATGACCGCCGCTGCCTTTTCGTTACGTTCAACAACAGCAAGTTCACCGGCGGCACCATGATGATTGCTCCGAGGGCAAAGGTAGACGATGGCCTGGTGGAATACGTCCGGTGGGGACCGATCGGGAGGATTGGCTTAATCCGCAATCTTCCGGGGTTGTATGACGGCACACATATCCAGCATGCTCTGGCCGAGTGCAAGTCGGTGCAGCGCGTCGAATTCAAGCTGGATGCTCCCGTCGATGTCATGGTCGATGGCGAGGTGTTATCCCTGCAATGCGAGGAATTGAGTGTGCTTCCCGGCGCGCTGAACGTGGTCGCCCGCCTGCCGTGATATAAGGGAAAGTCATGTCCGAAGAGAGACGAAAGCGGCAACAGGCAGGCGAGAAAGACAGCAGCAAGACGAAGAAGGTGATCCTCTACGTCGTCGTTGCGGCCCTCTTCGTCGGAGCGTATCTTGCGGGCCGCTATTACAAGAGTCATAAGTACGATTCCTTCGCGAGGTGCCTTGCCACCAAGAACGCCAGGATGTATGGCCTCTACTGGTGTCCCCATTGCGCGGACCAGAAGCACGAGTTCGGTTCCTCATTTCGTTACGTGTCTTACATCGAGTGTGCAAGCGAGAATGATCCGCATGAGTTGACCCAGCCTGCAAGGCCGCCGGAGTCAAGTTGTTCCCCAGTTGGCAGTTTGGCGCGGATCCGCCGAAAGAAGGCGTGCTCACCTTGTCGGAGCTTAGTGAGAAGACCGGGTGCAGCCTGCCGTGAGCCATTTGGCGGCGCGTAATCGATTGTGGTTCGTCGTCATCGCAGTCCTATCATTCGCCGGCATGATCGTCTCGGCGGTTTCTCTTCAGCGCCACTATGCAAAGTCAGCCACCGAATTCTGCGATTTTAGCCAGAAGTTTAATTGCGACATCGTGAACCGCAGCGAATATTCCGAGGTACAAGGCATTCCAGTAGCCGCAATCGGCATACTCGGATACGCAACGCTATTCTTCTTGTCCACGTTCTGGAACTCCCGCGCCACGACGCCCAACCGCCTGCTGGCTGCCTCCATTGCGGGGTTAGGTTTTGCTTTGTACCTGACCTACGTCGAGGCCTACGCACTCAAAACCTGGTGCATCCTGTGCGTGGCCTCGCAGGTGATGATTTTTCTGATCACGGTTTTTGCCGCTATCGTGAAGCTTCGAAGCGCGGGGGCATGAAGCACTCTGCCGTTGTATTCTTAAGAAAGCGCCTTTTCCTCGATGGAAGAAACCCAGAAAACCGAAATCAGCGTTTCCGCTGCCGTTCCCGGCGTCATTCGCGTGGAGGCGGCGACGGGTGATCTGCGCTTGCACGAGTTCCGCAGCCGGTTCTTCCACAATACAAGATTCCTGCGCGTCTGGCTGCCTCCCGGATATGAACACAGCGAGAATTCCGCTAAGCGTTATCCCGTGCTGTACCTCAATGATGGGCAGAATCTTTTTGAGCCTTCCGCCTCGTTCACGGGCGTGGAGTGGGAGGTCGACGAAACCGCCGACCGGTTGATTCGCGAGGGGCAGGTGCCGTCGATGATCATCGTGGGCATCGATAACGCCGGCAGAGATCGCTTCCGTGAATACATGCCCCATCGCTCGCTCAGTCCGATGATGCTTCGCGTGCAAGGCAATCGCTACCCCAACTTCCTGATGAAGGAAGTCATGCCGTTTGTTGCGCGAAATTATCGAGTCGCCCCGGGCCCGGAGAACACTGGCCTCGGCGGATCATCCCTGGGCGCCTTAATCTCCCTCAATACCGTGGCTGTGCATCCAGGCTGGTTTGGCAGGCTGCTGGTCGAGAGTCCGTCCCTATGGGCATCGAATCGCCAAATGATCAAAGACAGCCGGAGCGTTAAGCAATGGCCCGAGCGTATCTTTCTGGCGACAGGAACCGCGGAAGCGGGCCGCGAGGATCGGGATCGAAGCGTGGTCGACGACGTCCGCGAACTCGCCGCCATTTTCCGCCGCGCCGGTTTGGACGATCGCCGGCTCCGACTGATGATCGACGAAGGCGCCACTCACCACGAATCAGCATGGGCCCGGCGTTTCCCGGATGCGCTGGCGTTTCTGTTCAGGAAGCGATAGTACCGTGCCAGTTGCCGGGAAGTTGCCTCAGGGTCGTCTTTGAAAGGGTGCGGCTTCAGTCGCACCGTCTGAGGCTGAGAGCTTGGGCTTTAAGTGCGTGCCTGAGGTCTCGCTTTGCAGATTCAGGGTGAAATAAGGCCAGCGGTTTCTATCCGCGAAGCGGCGAAAGAATACAGCCCACGGCGTAAGCCGTGGGTACAAGCGCGAAAAGATCCAGCCCCAACGGGGCGAAAGAGGAGTTCTCACGCACACTGTTTAGCCCCTAGGGCAAGTTCCCGTCAGCCCGATTCGTATTTCGTTGCCGTTCTCGTGTGCACGGCTTGGATGCAGGGAATCTCCACTCTCCCGCATACGCCATAGCAAGTACAGCAACGCTGCCATCACAATCACCGACAACTGAATATGAGTCCAGCGCGTGCAAGGCCCCACCAGCGGCAGTGCGCAGACCAGGTAAATAAGAATCCCGGTTCCTTGTGGGGCCGACGGATGAGAGATCAGCCAGTCAGTCAGCAAAAGAATCGCTGGCGCCAGAATCACCAGATCGTAAATCGTAAGGTGCGGCGAAACCAGCACCGTTGCCAGCAGCAACGCAGAGTACTTGAGCGACAACGATTCTTCGCATTTCCAGATGACAGCAGTCCCAGCGAGAGCGACGATCGCGCTCACAACGTAAAGGCCAAAAGCGGCTCCGCTCCACGGCACAAGCATCGACCAGAATGTCCGCAGGCAGTGTGTCTGATATGGTCTCGGTTCAAATGAAGGGAGCAGTGCAGGCACAGTCCCCAACATTCGCAGCCAGGAAAGAAATGGATCGACGCCGTAATACGCAATCCCTACCCCGATTTGTGCCGCCGCCGAAAGTGTAGCTCCTGCAATGACTCTCCATCTTCGACTGACGATGAACACGACAGCCGCCGCCAGTCCCAGCTGGGGCTTGAAAACCAGGCATCCAAGAGCGAGACCTGCGACGAACTTCCGTTTACCCCGAAGTAAAAGGAAGCCAGCAGTGAAGCACGCAAGAGCTAGTGCGCTCGTCTGACCCCACGCAATCAAATGAAAAAAAGCAGGGAAGGCGATTGCAACGAGAGCGACAGTTCCGCCGAAATCACGCAGGTTCGGAGATACCCGCCAAATCAGGTAGCAACAAGCTCCATAGATCACCGCCGTGCACAGCCACCACAACGCGAGCGCCCGGCCGTAAGAGAGATACGCCAGCGGAGCAAACATTAGCGAAACCTGTGGAGGATACAGCGGCAGGTAGCGGATGCCCGCAGCGTCAGGCATGCGTTGCGCTGCCATGGCCGCTTGAGCCTTCATGTTGTATAACTCGCCGCCTTGGCGCGCAATCGCCAGGGATCCCAGCGTGTAGAAATGCAGAAAATCCGTACCCTTCAGGTTCCCGTTCCGGTCGCGAAGAGTGGGAGTCGCGATCGTCCAGATGTAGAACGTCCAAAGGGTCAGCCCCAGCAGCAGTCCGTGTGCGCGCAAACGCTTCGATGTCAGCCAGCGATCCAGATTCATAATTGCGGCTTCATCATACCGCCGGCATTTCCGAGATGGGATGCAGCGATTCAGGCGCATGCTGCGAACGTTTGAACATCAGCCACAAGACCAGGAAAGGTGTCAGAGGCAATAATGCCGAAGGCAGTAGCGGAATTCGGCGCAAGGAATCCAACTGTGGCGGATACGCCAGCAGCGCCACCCATGCCACGAACGGCCAGGACAAGAATAGAGCAAACCCCATGCGGTCCCACCGAGGCAGGAGTCTCCAGTCGTGGATCAGAATCAAGAGTGGCAGCAGCAGCTGCACCTGATTGTAGGGCGTCAGTAGCGGAAGAACCAACGTCGCTGTTACAAAGAACAGGCTCAGCACCTGCGCAAACTCAGGTGATTCTGCTGCGGCACGTCGTCTGTTCCATGCATACACCAGCAAAACCATCACCGCTAATACGGAAAGGATCCCCCCGATCCAGTTGCCGAGGATTAGTCTCACGACCGATTTGGTGCCCAGCGGAAAATACTTTTGATAGGCTTCTGCCCCCTCGAGGAAGTAGCGCACCCAGCGTGGTACAAGAATGTCTCCACCGGCCGCAAGTAATCCCAGAGCCAAAGCAAATCCGCCAGCGAGCGGCCAGCGTTTCTTCCAATCTCCCAGGCTCCAGAGGAGGAACCATACCAGGCACAGCGACACCATCTGCGGTTTGATGGTCGCCACCGCCAGCAAAATGCCGGCGGCGAACAGCCGATTGCGCGTTACGCACCACGTCGCCAGCGCTAGGAGGAAGGCTGCGAGCAGTCCGATCTGTCGCAGCCGCAGTCCTTGCGCAACCTGTGGGCTGCTCCAAATAAAAATGATCAGCGCAAGCACAATAACCGGCGGTGGCTTCCACCTTAGCACTCCGAACCACAACCACACGCTGAGTGCAGTCAGCGCCGCCAGCACTACCGGTGCCCAGGCCTGCAGTTTAGCGAAGTCAGTGTGAATCGTGGGCGCGAGCAGGAATACGACGTACACCGGATACGCGAACCGCTGTTCATCGATGATTTCAGACGGAGGCTTGTCATAGCTCTGCTCGATCGCGTGCCCATAGAACCCGATCTGAATCTCATGGCTGACCTCGGCTCCATAGGGATTCAGGCCATGCAGCAGCAGTTCGCGAGTGCCGACCCAGCGCGGATACAGGTCGTCCATCTGCGCCTTCACCGGCCCTCGGACTACGTTTTTGTAGTGTTCCCAGGGCAGCAGGATGCGGTGCATGTAGGTCCAGCTGGTTACGCTTGCCACAATTCCAGCAAACAGCCATGCCCAAGGTTTCATCGATCAAATCCCACGTGTTCAGGCTAAAACAAAAATAGGCCTCCACCCGCTGAACGCGGGGGAGGCCCGATAACGAAACTTACTTGCTGGCCACCTTTGCACCGATCTCTTCAAACAGGCCGTCTGCGATCTCAATCATCTCATCATCCACAACGCGATTCTTCGAGATCGCTTCTTTCAGAGTGATCGAGACGATCTTATTCGACCGCAGTGCCGCCATGCAGCCAAACTCGCCACGATGCACCATGTCGATGGCACCCAACCCGTAGCGCGTCGCCAGGACGCGGTCAAAGGCCGTGGGAGAACCGCCGCGCTGAATGTGCCCCAACACCACAGCTCGGGTCTCGAACTTGGTACGGCTCTCAATTTCGCGCGCAAGAATGTTGGCGATGCCGCCCAGCTTGGCGTGCCCGAACTCATCCTTGCCCATGTCTTGCACCACGGGCGCACCCGCGCCAGTAGCGAACTTCGCGCCCTCAGCGACAACCACAATCGAGAAATACCGTCCCCGCTCGTGCCGCTGGCGAATCGATTCGGCGACTTTGTCGACATCAAACGGCCGTTCCGGAATAAGAATTACGTCAGCGCCGCCGGCGATCCCGCTGTACAGCGCGATCCATCCCGCATCGCGCCCCATCACTTCCACCACCATCACCCGGTTATGCGCTTCGGCGGTGGTGTGTACGCGGTCGATCGCCTCGCACACGATATTGCATGCAGTGTCGAATCCGAAGGTATAGTCAGTCCCACCCAGATCGTTGTCGATCGTTTTCGGCACTCCGACGACTTTGACTCCTTTTTCATGTAGCTTCTGCGCAACGGAAAGCGTGTCGTCCCCCCCGATGGCAACCAGTGCGTCAATCTTGTGCGCCGCGATCGTCGCCATGCAGCGGTCAAAGCCATCCGGACGCTTGGAAGGATTGGTCCGCGACGTTCGCAGAATCGTGCCACCGCGTGGCAAAATGCCGCTCACTGCATCAAGATCGAGCGGCATGCTCTGGTTCTCGATCAATCCACGCCAGCCCTCCATAAATCCCAGGAATTCATCGTCATAGTGGAAGATGCCCTTGCGAACCACCGCCCGGATCACCGCATTTAGGCCAGGGCAATCTCCGCCGCCTGTCAGAATGCCAATCTTCATCGTATGCTCCTCGTATGAGTTCGGGATGAGTCCGTTGAATGCACCCCGGGTGCAGGGGCGACGAAATGGCCCAAAACGCGGGATCGCAATCTTTCGGAACAGATAGAGTAACATTAAACGAACGGCTCTTAAACCGAAGAACACATCGAAGAAAATCGATCAGGCACGTCCTTTCGGCCTCCTCGCCGACATTGCCCGTTGCGCTCGGCTCCCAGATTCGACACAATGCTCGACGGTATGAATAGGCCTCTTTCGATTCTCGTGTGGGGCGCCGTGTCGTTGGTCGCCGCCGGAGCGACTGCTGTCGTAGCGGTTCACCGCTCTGAGCCGATCAACGCCCTCTGGCTGGTCGCCGCTGCCACCTGCTGTTACGCGTTGGGATATCGCTTCTACAGCAAGTTCATCGCCGCCAAGATTCTGGCCGTTGACGCCCTCCGGGCCACTCCCGCCGAACGACTGGAGAACGGCCGCGACTTCCTCGTCACGAACAAATGGGTCGTCTTCGGACACCACTTCGCAGCCATCGCAGGTCCCGGCCCGCTTGTGGGGCCTGTGCTCGCCGCCCAGTTCGGATACCTTCCCGGGACCCTGTGGGTGCTTGCCGGAGCCGTATTCGCCGGTTGCGTGCAGGATTTCGTGATTCTCCTGTTCTCCGTCCGCCGCGACGGCAAATCGCTGACCGAGATGGCCAAAGAAGAAACCGGGGCCGTAGGGGGCATCGTTGCCTATGCTGCGGTGATTGCCATCCTGATCATTCTTCTCGCCGTCGTCGCTCTGGTCGTGGTGAATGCTCTGAAAGATAGTCCCTGGGGAACTTTCACGATCGCAATGACCATTCCCATCGCACTGCTGATGGGAATTTACTTGCGCCGCATCCGCCCCGGCAAAGTGCTCGAGGTCTCGGTGCTCGGCTTCATCCTCGTGCTCCTCGCGATCTGGGGAGGCCAATGGATCTCGCTTCATCCGGCGCCAGCCCACGTATTTACGCTGAGTGCATCGACTCTTGCCATCTCGATCATCATCTACGCATTCGCCGCGTCGGTCGTACCCGTGTGGCTGTTACTTGCTCCCCGCGATTACCTCAGCACGTTCGTGAAGCTTGGGACCATCGGCCTCCTCGGTATCGGCATCGTCGCGATTCATCCCACGCTCCACATGCCGGCCATCACGCGCTTCGTGGATGGTACCGGTCCTGTTTTTGCCGGCAAAATCTTTCCTTTCGCCTTCATCACCATCGCCTGCGGAGCCATCAGCGGATTCCACTCCCTGATTTCCAGCGGGACGACTCCCAAACTCATCGCTCGCGAGACCGAGACCCGCATGGTCGGCTACGGCTCTATGCTGGCCGAGTCCGCCGTGGCCATAATGGCCATCATTGCCGCTTGCGTACTGCAGCCTGGCGTCTATTTTGCGATTAATAGTCCTGCCGGTATCGTCGGACAAACCGCAGTCGCTGCCACGACGACCATCAGCAACTGGGGATTCCCCGTCACCGCCGCCGACATGCAGGTCCTGGCTCACGCAGTCGGAGAGCAAACACTCTTCAATCGCACCGGCGGCGCCCCCGCATTCGCCGTGGGCATGGCCCACATCTTTTCCCAGACTTTAGGTGGCGGGACCGTGATGGCTCTCTGGTATCACTTCGCTGTGATGTTCGAAGCACTGTTCATCCTGACGATCCTCGACGCCGGCACCCGAGTCGCACGCTTCATGATCCAGGATGCCCTTGGCCACATCTACAAACCGCTGGGCCGCACCAGTTGGTACCCATCAATTATTTTTACGAGCGCCGTGATCGTCGCCGCGTGGGGATTCTTCCTTTGGCAAGGCGTGAAGGACCCGCTAGGCGGGATCAACTCGCTGTGGCCGCTATTCGGAATCGCCAATCAGTTGCTCGCGACAGTCGCAATGTGTGTGGCCACCACCATCATCATCAAAATGCATCGCGCGAAATACGCCGCGGTCACCCTGGTTCCGCTCCTCTGGCTCGTGGCCACCACGTTCACGGCATCCTGGCACAAAATATTTGATCTGAATCCCCGTGTCGGATTTCTCGCGCAAGCTGGATTCCTCGCCTCTGGGCCGGCAACGAATGCGACCGCCCGCCTGATTTTCAACAACCGTCTCGACGCCGCGGTGACCGGACTTCTCCTGGTGATGGTGACACTCGTGCTGATCGAATCCGCCCGCCAGTGGGTCGGGGTCATCAGCGGACGCAAGGAAGCCCGGGTCAAAGAGACTCCGTTTGTGATGACCCGCCTAAGCGAGGAGCGCGCATGACCCGTTTAAAGCAAGCAGCTCACATTCTGATTAGCACACTGCGTGAGATCTTTGACGAAGCCGCCTATACTCGCTTCCTCGAGCGCACCCATATGCGTTCCTCCCCCTCAGCCTATGCAGCCTTCTGGCGCGAGCGGGAAAACAAGGCGCCTAAACCCCGGTGCTGTTAAGGACTCTGACTTATGAAAAGCAATGGTTCGCTCATAGAACGTAGGGACAGCCGCCATCGGCAGTCCCGGCGCTTCAGCGCCGCGTCGGTAACCGTGATTCTACTGGCGTCTACTTTGCTGGCCCAAACCGACACTACGCAAACCATGCGCCCCGTCATTCGCGGACGACATGCCGCCGTTGCCTCCATGAAAGCGGAAGCCACGGAGGCCGCCCGCCGCATTCTTGATGCCGGAGGAAATGCCTTCGATGCGGCCGTCGCTGGCCAAGCCGCCTTGGGTGTAACCGACTTTTCGCTCAACGGTGTAGGCAGTGACGCGGTCTTGCTCGTCTACGACTCGCGCGAGAAGAAGGTCTATGCCATCAACGCCGAGCCCCGCGCTCCCAAGCTTGCGACGATTGAGTGGTATGAGAAGAACAATGGCGGCAAAATCCCGGAGAGCGATGGACTCCTCTCCGGAGGCATCCCCGGCGTTGTCGACGCCTGGTACATCCTGCTCGATCGCTGGGGCACGATGAACTTCGAGCAGGTGCTGCAGCCCGCCATTGATTTGGCCGAGAACGGATTCCCGCTGAGTGAACGCGGTGCCTCCTACATCGCCGAATCCAAAAAAATTCTGAAGTACCCCACGACGGTCAAGGTCTACCTGCCCAACGGACGTGCCCCAAAGGCGGGAGAGATTCTTAAGAACCCCGATCTCGCGCGCACCTTGAGGAAGCTGGTCGAAGCTGAAAAAGCTAGCTCATCCAAGGGGCGCCACGACGCTCTTAAAGCGGCCCGTGATCGCTTCTACAACGGCGACATCGCCCACGCCTTAGCGACCTTCTCCGAAGCCAACGGCGGACTCTTCCGCTACGAAGATTTCGCAGAATACACCGCCAAGGTCGAAACTCCAGTCTCGACCAACTATCGCGGATACCAGGTCTACAAGAATCCTTCGGCGAGCCAAGGGCCAACCGAACTAATAGCCCTCAATATTCTCGAAGGCTATGATCTGAAAGCTCTGGGACACAACAGCCCCGAGTTCCTCCACACCAGCGTCGAGGCCGTAAAGCTCGCCATGGGAGATCGCGAGAAATATCTCGGCGATATGGATTTCATTAAGATCCCCTACGACGGCCTGCTCTCGAAGGACTATGCCCGCGAACGCCGCAAGCTGATCGATCCCGCCAAGGCCTCGCTGGAACTACGTCCAGGCACCCCTACAACGAACACAGCCCATCTCGATCGTCCCGTACACAGGGTGCTCCAAGGCAACGCCAGCCACAACGGCGACACCAGCTACATCGCTGTCGTCGACAAAGATCACAACATGGTTAGCTTCGAGCCCAGCCTGCATGAACTGTTCGGCACTGGCGTCGTCATGGGCGATACTGGCATCCTCTTCAATTGCCGCGGCGACTATTACTCTCTAGTCCGCGGCGAAGCCAATGCCCTTGAGCCCGGCAAGCGCCCCCGCAGCACTTTGCAAAGCACGCTGGTCATGAAAGATGGTCAACCGTACGCAATCCTCGGAAGTCCCGGCGGCGACGATCAGGTGATGCGCACCATGCAGACCCTGATCAACATGGTCGACTTCGGCATGAACATCCAGCAGGCGATCGAAGCCCCGCGCTGGTCCTCGCGCAGCTTTCCGGCATCTCCGTTTCCGCACACAATGTATCCGGGAGACATGTCAGTAGAGTCGCGCATCCCGGAAGCCACACGCCAGACTCTCATCGGAAAGGGCCACAAACTCCGGGTCGCACCGCCATGGTCGCTAGGCTCAAACGGTGGAATCGTGATCGACGCGGCGACGGGCGTACTCAGTGCCGGAGCCGACCCGCGGGTGGATGCCTACGCATGGGCCTGGTAATTAGACTGCGAGGCTCCTGGGCTACTTCTCGCGCAGCCTAGCTTTCGTCGTGATCACTCCCCAATCGTCGATCACCACATCTTTCGGCGCAAGCGTACAAAGATCGCCTATCTTGCGTACACGAAACCCAACCCTATCTACCCAGCGCAACTTGCCCTCCCATGAGCAGGCCTGATCCTTCCCGTCGGCGGGAGATCCCTCTTGTGGCTGCACGCGAATCGTCGCAGCGTTCTCGTCGCTCATCCAATGGAAATTGACGGCGGTCGCGTCAGCCCCTTCAAATCCGCAGCTCATATAGGTTGTGCTCTCGCTGGCGAGCCGCACAGCATTCGTGACGAGGTTACCGTCTTTCGCCTGCAGCCCGATCAGGTAGATCACGTGGGTGCTAGTTCCCCCCGTAATCCGGACGTCCACAGCCTTCAGTAGATGGGCTCCATTGAATTGTGCGAATTCAGCAGCAGTGACACTGATGTTGTCGTCGCTCGGTGTGAACCCTTCTGGCGCAACCTTGTCATCGGACTCCTCACCACCGATGCTCCATTTCGGCACTGCGAGCATAGATATGGCGCCATCACGACTCATCGTCGCAACGGTGAATCGGGTATTGTCTTCGTCTCCCGCCGACGGGCTGGCGAGCAACAGCAGTCGTTTTCCCGGCAGAAGGGAATCGCTCTTCCAGATCAAGTCGACGGGCCCAACCCCGCGGACCAGTGCGCGGCCTTTCTCTTTGCTACGGAACATCGTGACAAACGCTTGCAGAGACGGAAGTGCATCCGCCGCCCACGCCAGCTTGGAGGGCTCTTTTCCCTGCAGCAGAAAGAATTCCCGCTTGGCGCTCACCGGGTTGTAACTCCCGCCCCACGGCCCAGTAGTAGTGCACAAAAAGTCCGATTCCTCCTTCTGCCAGGCGCAGCTGGTATTTTGGTAGTGAACTGCGGCAGTATCGGGCGCGGTGCAGGCACCGCCGCCTTCCCAGTGGATGCATTGTGCCGCAGCGCGCAGGGTCGGCTTACCCGATCGAAGATCGATCAGAAGATTGTTGCCGATCGTGCCACCCGCGTTTGCGCCGTGATCGCTGTATTGATCTGTGATAATAAACAGCGGAACGTCCGGCTCCGGAGTTGCCAACTGAAGAGCCATCCAATCATCTAGCGGATCCCGTTCAGGTGTTTTCTCGTCACCATCCGTTGCATCCTGTTCAGGTTCCGTTCTGGTCGGTTGAACAAAGAGCAGCCCATCTTCGCGAGGCTCCTCTCCGCTTTCGAGTAAGTACCATCTGTCCTTCCTTGCAGCCTTACTTGTCACATGCACATAGAGTTGCATGCCTGTGATCTTCGACGGTTCATCGCCCCAACTCCCGCTATACCCGGTTGTCGTCACCGGATTCAGAACGAACTCAACGCTTGAAAGCCCATACTCATGCTCATCAAAGCCTTCGAGCTTACGGTGCATCCACAATTGGCGATCAGCCGGCGGGGCCACAACCTTGAAGGCCCCGCCTGGTTTTTCATAGAAGTCCGTGCGGATCAGGTCGCTTGGTCCACCGCAACCAAACGTACTCACAGACGCAGATGGAGCACTTTCCTGTGCGAGCAACGCGGCCACAATCGCGAGCGGCAGAAACAGCATGGTCATTGGCTGATTTCATCATAGTGGACCACGCCTGCAAAGGTGCCGGCGGTGACTGTGCCTGGTAGACGGCTAGGACTTCCGTCCTTTCCGCGATAGACTGGAGATTCCCATGAGAGTCTTAGGCATCGACTGCGGCGGCGAGTACACCGGTTACGGTGTAGTCGAAATCCATTCCACTGGAAAGCTCTCCTGCCTGACCTGCGGCGCCATCAAGTTATCGCCGCGCGAG
>Ga0210402_10002546_pt1 | contig 17674 bp, 17 predicted proteins | sample IncBWC7MmetaG_FD_161055 | JGI IMG/M metagenome (GOLD analysis project Ga0210402, IMG submission 161055) | Forest soil microbial communities from Barre Woods Harvard Forest LTER site, Petersham, Massachusetts, United States - Inc-BW-C-7-M | ecosystem: Environmental > Terrestrial > Soil >... | reverse complement strand
CGGCTTGCGCAGTGCATTCTTGAAACTTGCACCAAACCCGGTCTCGTGAATCCCCCGCTCCCAGCCTTCGCGTTCGGCCTGGCCCTGATAGGCGTACCCGCGGAGGAAATGTTTTTCCTTGCTGGATACGTTGCGAAATCTCGGCACGTAAATGCCGTTCGGGCGCCTTCCGGTTTGCACGCGATCCAGAAACCCGGGAATGATTCCTTCTGCGCCGCCGCCCATGATGTGATCCATCAGGTTCTTGCCGAGCTCGCCGCTGCTGTTGGCCAGCCCGGTGGAAACTTCAGGTGTGGCAGAGTTGAGAAGAATCCGCGTAGACTCCAGCGCCGAAGCACAAAGAAAAACAATTCGCCCCTGGAATTCCAGCGCCTTGTGTGTTTGCCCGTCAATCACCCTTACTCCGCTCACGCGGCGCGTCTGCGAATCAAAAATCAGGCTGTGCACCACGCTGTACGGCCGGAGAGTCATCCGCCCCGTTTTCTCGGCGACCGGCAGCGTGGCGTTCACACTGCTGAAATAAGAACGTGTGATGCAGCCGCGATGGCACGGGCCGCAGTAATGGCAGGCGGCTCGCCCGTTGTGCGTCTGTGTGAGAATCGCCGCGCGTCCAATCGTTATCACCCGGTCTCGCCCAAACTGCCTGGCCATCGCTTCCTTCACGGCAATTTCCGCGCAATTCATTTCCATTGGCGGCAGGAAGTGGCCGTCAGGCAGTTGCGGCAATCCCTCCGCCTGCCCGGTAATCCCGGCAAACTCTTCCACGTAGTTGTACCAGGGCTCGATATCGGCATAGCGGATCGGCCAGTCGGTGCCAAATCCGTCGCGGGCGTTCGCTTCAAAGTCCAAATCGCTCCAGCGGTACGATTGCCGCGCCCACATGATGGATTTGCCGCCGACCTGTCGCCCGCGAATCCACGCGAATGGCTTGTCCGGATCCGTCGTGTAGGGATGCTCTGCGTCTTTCACAAAAAACTTGCTGGCCCACTCGTCGCATGCGTAACACGTCCGCTGGATTGGCTGATCCTTCAGTGTTTCCTTGCGGTCGTTCATCCCGCGGAACTTCATCTCGGTGATCGGAACGTGTTCGACGTAGTCGCGATCCGGCTCGATTGGGCGGCCCGCCTCAAGCACCAGCACCTTCAGCCCTTTTTCGGTCAGCTCTTTTGCCGCCCAGCCGCCGGTCATTCCGGAACCGATAATGATCGCGTCGTACGTTTCGGGCTTCTTCACGGTCATCATTGCTTCGCCTCCGGCTCCGCTGGCACACAACCGTGCAGCGCTCCGGGGATGATTTCCACTTTCAGTTCCTGATCCTGCCCGATGGTCGATGTGTAATAACCAGCGAGAGTGAGGCGGCGCATCTGCGCAAAAAACGGAAGCAGCAGCGTCACTTCCCAAGGCCGCACCTGCTTGGGCAGTTTTTCATTCCGCGAGGTCGCCAGTTCTTCATCGAACGCCAGGACAATCGCGGCTTGCTCTTTGGTCGATGCAGCGGCAAAGCCGCGGCCGAAAAGCGTATTTGTTTTGCGGTCGGCTTCCGCAAGCCCCTCGAGAAAAATCTTCCGCTCTTCTTCCGTGGCCCACTCGGTCAAAATTAGATCGATAAATTCGTTCACCTTCGCGGCCTTCGCGCCGGGCGTATCGGTGGCGGGAATCATCACGTCGCTCATCGCCACCACGATCTCATTCTGCGCCGCGGAAAGTGTACGCAGCGCGCCCTCACTGTTGGCCGCCAGCTGCGCCTGCAGAGTGGCCGCGAACAGATCCGACGACAACACGGAAAAAACACTCGCTGCTCCCATTAGCCGCAGCGCTTCACGACGTTCCATGCTCCCTCCCCAGGTTCGGCCCACAATTGCTCGTTGAAAGTTACGCCTGTATCCAAGCCGCCGCAACCTGCATTATGCGATTACCGCCCAAGGTAGCCAACGCGATCAGCGAATAATGAAAACGCCTTGCGCGGCAGCGTCTCGCTCAGCTCCAGCCACAACGGAGAAGACGAGCCTTCGGCAACGGCGCGTTCCAGCTTCGAGACGCGGCGAACTGCTACACTCTTTTCCTCGGTTCCGAGGGACAAACGGATTCGCTCGCCGTCAAGAGTTCCATCTACTTGATACGATTCGGTTCCGGTGAATTTGTCGTCGCCGTCGAATTGCCCACTGTTCGGGCAGCGAACTTTTACTCCTCGATAGCTGAGTTGGACTAGCATGCGAGCACCTCTCGGTGCCCGTCTTTGGAGGAGGGATCCCAACCGTGGCAATTGGATTTTAACATCAAGCGCCACTTCCGGCAGCCTACTCATTCGGCCTTTTTCAATTCGCTCGACCACCGAGGCAGGAATCCGCCAACAGTCGCGCACTGTGTTTTTTGCGGTCGGCGAGATTTAGGGCCTTGTACTTCGCATCGCGAAGGACGTTATAGACGGTGGCGCGAGAACATTTCCAGCGGTCGGCAAGTTGAGAGATGTTGTAGAAGGGCTTGGTGTATTCACCGCGATTCTTTTCGATGATCGCGACGAGTGGTTGGACGGGAAATCCAAGCATCCCGGAAAACTCCGAGACGGTGAACTTTTGGGGAGCAGACGTGCTACTGGACTTGCTGGGATCGACGTGATTTCTGGGCATAGAACAGCCCGACAGTTGAATCGGGTTCCCTCTCCGAAGGCGAGATGATCAGGCGGGAGATTTTCTCCGACCCAGGACCTCGCACAATCCGTGCAGGCGAACAAGAGTCGCATCCGCCAGTGTCTTCCTTTCATAGGAGTACGAAATCTCGACCAAGTTCGTCGATTTTGCCCTGGCTTAAACCCGCTGCCTTTGCGTGCTCCACCCAGTTGTCGAGGGCCGAACGAACATCTCCAAGCAATTCTTCCTTTCGCGGGACGCCAAATCGATCGGCTTCCGCAAGCAAGTCCGCCCTCGTAATTCCATCGAACTTCCCGTTGACGCTCATCAAGTGCTGGTACGTCCATTCACCTCTTGGATTGTGCGCGTGCGTTAGGTCGTATGCCGGGGCCAGTTCCCAATTCTGGCCCTGTTTGAGGAGAAAGCTGAAATTCTTCGTGTGGTCGTCGTAGTTCCGGGACATGACATTGAACGCCACGCGCAGAAAAGTCTGCCGTATGGCATCGTTACCTAGCCCCAGCTGCGACACGGTCATGAATAGCTGTGCATAGGCGTGGGTGCCCCGCTGCTTGTAGTCCAGATGGTTCATCGCGCAGAGCGTCTGCACGTGGTGCTTGATCGTCTTGCCTCGGACGACGTCCCGGTCGAAGCGCCGCGTCATGAAGTGAGCGCGATCGTTCTCTTCGAGCAGCCGGCACGGAGACATCACGATTCCCGCCTGCGTTGCCATTTTGTAGTACGCATATTCCGTGCGGCCGTAGTCGTCTCCGCCCGTTCCCAGCTCGAAATCCTTCCCGATTCCATCAAACTTGACAATCCACGGTTCGAACCCCGGGGCGATATCGAACTGACCGCTCCGAATCTGATTTGTCGCTGGATTCCAGGCCACGACTGCTTTAGCGCGCGCGCCGCCCGCCGATGTCCCAACTCGAATAATGTTTGCCAAAGCCGCTTTGGCATGGACGTCAGCGGACAGGTCGCCCTTTACGGCCTTCCTGGCCTCTTCGACAAGGGATTTCATCTTGAGCGGCGCGACGCTGTCGCGGTGCGAACCCACTGCCGGCTTGAATTCGAGAGCTCCCATGCCGCGTTTTCCCATGTAGGCCAAACGATCAAGCGTCGTTACTTCCGATTTCGTGGTTCCGTGCTCGGCCATCCACGCATCAATCAAGGCGTTGCCGAAATCGTCCGGTAGTGCGTCCGCAAACATTGCGGGCAGACGCCGAAACGTCGCCTCCGGTAGATTCGGGAAGATGAATGTTTCTCGGGAATCCGTCAAGGGCATCGTGACAGGAGCAAGTTCAATTCCCAGACGACGCCACGACTGGTGATAGGCAAATGCGTAGTAGCCGAGCTTCGGGTCTGGCGCCAAAGCGCCAACAAGCTCTCCCCAAGCACGAACTTCGATAACTCGAATGTTCAAGGATGTGCCTTCCTGGGCCGAGCCATGCGGGGGTGGCGCGCTCGCTGTGGCGGAGTCTTCGTTTTCAGAAGCGCGAGCGGATTGACGGTTGGTTGCGGAGCCAGTATCTCGATGCCTTCGAGGTAGTTCAGCGCCTTCAAAATGCGAAGCAGCGTCTGCACCGAAGAGCCACGGCCCGCTTCAAGATTTTGCAATGCCGCTCGCGTAACTCCGGCTTTTTCCGCGGCGGCTCGCTGATCAATATTGCGAGACAAACGTAGCTGTCGCATGCGGCGGCCTAGCTCGATCTGCAATTCCTGCGGAGATTTAAATTGCATGTCGCTCATAGCCTACAATTATAGGCTTTATGGCTATAAATTGCAATAACGCCCTAATTTCGAGGCTTTATTCATGTTAACCACATAATCGTATAAAGCCTATAATTCCAAGCTTTAAGCAAGTTATAACCATTAAAGCCTAGATGTATAGGCGTTTCTAATTTCATATACCAAATTCCCATGTTTCGGGGCTTCTGCTTCTTCGAGGCTGCCAGGGATGCAGGTAGGCGCAACTAAGGAGTGCCTTGGCGGCCTCGAGTTTAACCCGTAGGTGTCCACACCAAGCCCGGAAACGGAGGGGATGTTTGGAGTCAAAAGCTCAGTCGAGGCTCGCGGGAGAGATGTACAGGAAGAGTGAACGCGCCCCGGGGATATCGGCCCCGCTGCTTCTTAGGCGAGCGCGTTTCCGTTAGACAACCGGTAGACAACTCGTAAGTCATTGAAAAGATGGCGGGCGAGCCTATAAGCCGGATTCTGAAAATTGGTGTTGAGAATACGTAAGTTGTTGGTTTTCAGTGATTATTCGAAATGCATAACTCAAAAAAGTGTTATTCAAGTCGGGGCCTTGGTTAGTCCGTGGTTAGTCTGACCAATCGCCTATTCTGTTGGGACAAGTCTCGTTTGGAACCTCTTCAGAAGTGGGCGTCACTTTACGTGGTGTCTTTAAGGCTATAGAATTTACTTCGTGAACTTCCGTCGTCTCATCTTATTTGCCGTAGCAATTCTTTTAGCGACAGCCCCTCTGCTCAGTTGTCTCCCGACTCCTGCGATGACCGACGCTGAAATGGCTTGCTGTAAGAAGATGGCTGGCAACTGTGACATGGGCACGGGCAATCACTCGTGCTGCAAGACCACTGTAAGCACTCCCCAACTGGCGGCGATTGCACACAACCCTCAAATTCAACAGCCGGATGGTTTAGTTGCGATCTCAACTATTTTCACGGACGCTGACAATGGCCTGACGAGCGAAGTCGTTCGAGTCGTTCCTTCCTTCATCCCGATCTCGCCACCCGGTTCACAATCCATCCTTAGAATCTGAACTTCCGGTTATTCACGCGGAGGTATTCGTGTGTCTACTGGAGGAATTATGAAATGCATATGGGTAGTCATTGGCGTATTGGCTTTGCCTTTATCCGTCTTCGCAGATGGGCACGGCCCGGTGTTCGGGTTAGCGACACCGACCAATTCCAAGGGCGAGTGGAGTTTCGATAGCGGTGTCTTTGGTCGGAGCAACAATTTCGATACAGAGGCGTCTTTCCGTGAGCAAATTGGTTACGGATTCACTCCCCACCTCTCGCTGTTTTTCACGGCCCCGGTAGTCTTTGGGAATGCCGCGTTGACTCCGACCAGAATCCAACCCGGTGACGATTTTGACGCGAAATTGGCGTGGCGTTTCCAACATCGAGCGACCAAGGTTGGCACCCGGTTTGAAAGTACAGCGTTCGTAGGGATGGCGGTTCCGAGTCCGCAATCTGGATTCCCCCAGATAGCGAACACCACGAATGCACCCGGCATCATGTTCGGTGCGGTCACTGGCATGGCTTCACGCAGCCACTACATCTGGCTTGGAGCCACGTTCACAAGGTTTTTCGAGCATAGCGGGGACAGGCGTCCCAATGTGCTTGACTACAGTTTGGTGTATGGCTACCGCCCACCGAAGTGGCGTAGACCGCCCGACAAGTGGGACTGGCGCATCTTCGGTGAACTGGTCGGAGAACGTTCAAATCAGTTCGTCCAATCCAACATGTCCGTCCCACAATCGCAGGCTAGTCAGGTTTTCCTTGGGCCGTCCGTGCTGGGAATCCACCGCAACTACACCGTGAGTTTCGGAGCACAATTCCCGATCTACCAAAACGTCGGCTCGCTTTATTCGAGGGAGCACGTCCGATTCGGAATCAATTTCAGTTACCTGCTTTTTCAACATCACGCTCAATAGGAGAAGCCATGAAGAAATTTGGCGTTGTACTAGCTACGCTTGCATTGCTGGCCGCATCTGCCCGGGCCGAAATCCGGTCAATCGAAATCAAAATCTTCGGAATGGATTGAGAAGTTTGTGCCCACGCCGTGCGCGTGTCATTGAAGTCGGTTTCAGGAGTTGATTCTGTTGATGTCAGTCTCGAAAAGGGTCTGGCGAATGTGAAGATGAAACCGCGAAACACGGCAACGCTCAAACAGTTGCAAGAGGCGATCACGAAGAACGGATTCACGATGAAGCCGTCCAGCATCAGCGTGGCGGGAAACATCGTGATGCCAAACGGTCAGCCCAAGTTGCAGGTTTCAGGTTCAGATGAACTGGTGAATCTGGCTCCTGACGGTTCGCAGACCACGAACGTCAACGCAATGGCCGACAAGCGGGTGCTGGTGGAAGGAACGCTGGAGGAAGCGGCAAAAGGAAAGACGCCCGATTCAATTCGATACCGTTCTATCACGGAGGACAAATAACGTGAATGCAGTCGGCAGCGGCAAGGTGTCTTCATCCTTGCTCAGTTACTTCTCTCTGTTCACATCTGTTGGCACTTTACTTTGCTGTGCCCTTCCATCACTGCTCGTGCTGGCGGGGCTGGGCGCATCGGTTGCCTCCACACTGTCGGCGCTGCCGTGGCTCGTTTCTCTCTCAAGACACAAACAGTGGACATTTGCAGTTTCCGGCATCTTGATCGCACTGAGTTTTCTGAACATGTATTACATTGCGCCTCGACTAAGAGCGAATGCCTGTCCACCGGATAATCCATCGGTGTGCGTCGAAGCCAGCAAATTCAGCCGGGTTTTGCTCTGGGTTTCTGCCGCTATTTACGTCGTGGGATTCTTCTCCGCGTACATTCTCGGCCCGATTCTGACCAAACTCGACAACTGACAAGGAACAGTCGGCTTACCCTACAAATGGCGGCCAGTGAACACTATCCACGGATGCCCACGACCCCATGCGAGACCAGTGCACCAATCGGGTTAGTCTTACGGTTAGTCCGCGATTGAACCGTCCGTAAGTCATTGAAAAGATGGCGGGGAGCCTGTAAGCCGGATTCGTCGGCCAATTCGTTGTTTTCAATAAGTTACGGAGAATCAACAAACGCACATCGTCAATGAAGTCAGTTGTGACAGTGAAAAAAGGTTTTGTGTCACAGTTATGGCACAGTTCTTGTGAGCGACGCAGCGCATGATCTTGCCCCGAGATTCCCGCGATGAGCAAGGACAGAGTAGCTGAATCTAGCCAGCCGCTCAGAGCTTGCCTAAGCGACCTGAACTCACCAATCATTTCACGGCTATTCATCCGAAGGAAGCAGCCCCGCTTGGGCACCTTCCTCATCTCTCATTGCGGTCAGGAATGCACCTCCTATAGCCGGGTCGATCCTATCGGCTTCTGACAACGCCCATTGGCTCCACCGTTCTAACTCCTCAGGTGAGCAAGCCTCACTGCTTGACAGCGTCAATCGGATTGCTTCGACGTACTTCCTTATTGCCCCGGCTTGCTGAAATGCTTCAGCAGCCTTAAGCAGGCGTTCGATCCGTGCTCGTTCGAGACGTTTCCGTCGTTCGCGTTCCGCTCGCTCGGCTTTGAGCTTCCGTTCCCTTTCTTCCTCTTCAAGTTGGGCCTTCCGTTCCACACGCCATTGATACCGACGTATAGCGCTCTCACGGTGCTGGAGCTCAGCAGTCAGAATAAGTTGAATCGCAATCTCCGCGAGACGACTTTCAAGCCTACTGCCCTCGTCATCCTGCCAACTGACTCGCTCCTTATCCGAGCCGAGACTCTCGAGAATCGATAAGCACAGCTTTGTATTGCTGGGCTCTGCCCCCTGGTCTGTACGACCGCGATGGCCAGGCCGCTTTGGCCGATCGAGTCGAATCCCGACATGTTGTTGGTAAAAGGTGAGATGAACGCTGTGTGCTTCTCGCCCGCTTATCGTCGGTTTGCCGTTCATTCTCGCCGTGGCCAGGAGTAAGGTATTCAAAATGCGCAGCCTTCTGCGTTCGATTGGCGCATCGAAAATCGGATTGTCCCACGATATTGGGTAGCGAGCAGCAAGTTGCTTTTCTCGGCGTTTGTCATCTTCCTTGAGAAGCTGGTCGATCGCAGGATGCCAGATCCGCGGACAGAGTCTTCATCGGTTCTGACCACACTAGGGCGTAAAGTTCCGCCCTAGAAAGCTGCTTAGCCATCTTCGCCTCTCAAAATCTGCTTGGGAATTTCCGAATCCGCGCAGGGCCTTCAACTCACACATTCGGGAAGTGCGCTACGGACCCCACACTGATAGCCCGCGTTCAACACGGCAACTAGTAGTCGGATCAAACCCGGTTAAAGAGGATGAGTTCCGGGTGCTGCCCCCCGCCCTTCAAGCCATATATTATGGTGGTAGCTACGCAGCAGCGAGTTTGGACGCATGGCGGTATCATCGACGAGGAACCATTGTCCAGGCAGGTTCGTAATGAAGCGTGGCGTCAGGCGCTCAGATTTGTCAGCGAAGAATCAATCAGCTGGCGAGACAATTGCGAGTAAGGTTCCTCCGGTCGTTTGTACTTTTCGAGCCAGCGCAACTCCTCCTTGAGCCAATCATCAAATCGTTCGCGCAAGGCATTGTCTTTCGCCTCGTCGAGCTCTTTGGCGAGGCGTTCTACATTCTTCAGGTGAAACGCAATTTCGAGGAATCTGCGCTCGCGCTCTTTGATCAAAGGCTCGCGATTGAGAGCGTAAACTTCGATGGAAATCACCGCCTTCAGATGGGGCTCCCCAGTTTGGTCCAGACGCGTCTGCACAAGACCGCGGCGGTCGGCATCGAGCGGAAATGTGAGAAAGTCTTCTGGGCGATCGCGGCAGGGGTCAAGAAGGAGCGGTTCTTCGTGTATCTCGTCTCCTGGTTTTCGAGCTCGCTTCGACTCATCACGGAGCGGGAAGCGATTCTCTTTCCCCAGCTTCACGGGCTTCTTCAGGTCGGGCGGGATAACGTGATAGCTCGCGCGATTGCAATGGATACACGAAGGGAGGAGATTGTTCCAATCCGTCGCCAGCCAATAGTAGCCCGGTTTGATCTTTTTTCCTTTGACTGTTTCTACGGCTAATTTGGGGCGCCAGTGTTCGACATCCATGGGTTGTGTCTTCGCATAAAAGCTTTCGCAGTATGCGCATTTGCCATGGAACAGATCTTGAAGGGCCTTCTTAACCGAAGGATCCTTGTAAACGTCAAATTCGAACGCTTTGCGTTTCCTTTTTGACTTTTTGCCATAGTACGCAATGGCTTTTTGTTTCTCCTCCAGCCCTCGTCCATCAATGGAGATAAGAACAGCCGGAGCGGGAATGTCGTTGCGATTCACGAAGATCATCGCCGCAGCCCCGAAGAATCCGACACTTCGGCGAGAAGCGCCGAAATTCTGCGCTTTGTCGCGAGCTTCAGGTCAATTCGCGCCTCTTTCGAGGTCAAGAGCGGCTCCTTCGCAAGATACTCGTCGATCGCTTCATACACGATCTGATCTCGCCGGGTGTGACCAAGAATTCCTACACCTGAGAGTTCCTTCTTTAGCTCTCCCAGGCGGTTGCGTTGCGACTCAGAAAGCTCCGTGTCGTGTTTCGCCAGGAGTGCGTAGTACTCGACGAACTTGCTGTCGAGCTCCGGGTCGATGGTGCTGTGGAGGCCGAAGAGCGAGGAAGTAAGAAGCTGGTCAACACGCAGCCCCACGGGCGAAGGCAAGTCATCTTCGACGACGATATCCCTGCCCTCACGACGCATGAGGGCGATCTCATTGTCCTCAAGACCGCGCAGACAGAGCGGCTCATGCGTGGTGACAACGAATTGGATGTTAGGAAAACAGCGCCTTAACGCAGGAACGATTTCCATCTTCCAACGCGGATGGAGGTGTGCATCGATTTCATCCAAGAGAACAATGCCGGCGGTCAGGCTCATGTCGTACTGTGTGCCGTGAACAGCTGACATAACGTCGACAGCCAGGACGAGAATGGACTCATAACCCGCGCTCAACTCGTCGAGCATGACCTTCACTCCATTGAGGGGAACGACCACCCTACCCCGATCTCGGTGGAGCCAAACGTCCTTCGGAATGCGCAATAAATCCTTCAAGGAAAGGGCGGCGCTGGCGAAGGCTTCTTTCGTTTTCAGGTTCGCGAGCCAGGCATTGGCGTCGCAGACCGGCGTGAAGGGATTAAACAAGTTTGCCGCACGGCTGATGGCTGGATCTTTTGAGCTGGGGCGCCTTCTCTGGCGCGGGAGCAGGCGTGTTGCACCGTAGGCCCGAAAGAGCAGGTCTGTAGGATGGTGGGAACCCTCAGGGTAACTGTAACCTTTCGCATTGAACTTTAGTTCGATCGGATGAGGTGCCTTGCTGAGCTGGACGCGGATGACACCTTCGTCGGCTCGTTTGTCTCGGCCGGGCAATCTATGGAGCATCTTGTCGGGACGGAGCAAGCGTTTAGAGACGTGCGGTCCAACCAGCGCCAGCGCGATCGCCTGTAGAATCGAGCTTTTTCCGGCTCCGTTCTCGCCGAGAAGAACTTTCCAGCCCATGCGCTCCGCAGTTCCATGGGGAAAGTTGATCCGCAACTCGCTGATCGCTTTGAAGTTCCTGATCTCGACCCACTCGATGTAGCCGCCGCGGCCAATCACAGGTTCAGCCGCCTGCGGCGGACGCTCCCCTGTCCCTTTTCTCTCAGCGGCCGAAGCGCCGGCTGAGAGAGAAGCGAATGCCTCCCTTGGCGTCTGTATTCCGCCGAGTTCCGGGAATGTACGGAAGGTCTTGATCAAGTCGTGTTTCCCGGGACCGCGCAACTCTGTGTATGTCCTCAACGTCCAATCGCGAACGACGTCGCGCCGGACAGCAAGGAAGGGGCGCAAGGAACGGGTCAACTCCAACACCTCGGAGAAGGTCTTTTCAAGTTCAGGACCGGGAATCTGAGACGACTCGAGAACTCGTAGCACCTCGGTCGCCGCTTCTTTGCGCTGTTCAATAAGAGCGCTCCGATTGAGCCCCAGGATCTCAATGGTGGCTTTCGCCCGTGTTACTTCCTCCAGACTTCTCCGCGAGACTTTTCTGGGGATGACGGTGCCGTCCGACTGAAAATGCAAAAACCTTTCCGGATGATCCATACATGGGTCCAGGAGAAGCGGCTGCTCGGAGGCCAGGGAAGGCCCGAACTGGCTCGGTTTAGCGCGCGGGCCCTTTATCGGGAAGGTGTTGCCTTTATTTCTGATACAAGGCGAGCACATCAGATAGAGATTTTCCCAGGCATAGGCCAGCCACCAGTAGCCGTCCGATAGCGCTTCCCCGGATATTCTGGATTGTTTTCTTGGACTCCAACGCTGCCCGCCAGCCGAGAGCTTCGGACGGAAGTGCTCGACGTTCATATTCATGACTTCAATAATCGGCGTCTCACAAAAGGCACATTTCCGGGCGAACAGATCGGCAAGCACGGAACGAGTCTCCATCCAGACCGAGGAGTCAAAAGAAAACCGCTCCTGCAGGCGGTTCTTTTGGGGGGCGGAAAAATACGCCTCGGCAGCTGCGCGAGCTTCTTTGGCACGGGCCGATGAGAGAACCTCGGGCACTCGATCGCTGGGTCGTTCTACGAAGATCATGGAGGTCTCCCCTATGCTTCAACGTCGGAAGAACCGACCGAAGGTAAATAGGTGCTTACGCGTATGGCGTCCTCAGGTAGTCGCCGCGCATAGTTCCCGGCTCGAAGAAACGCAGACTCGTGTACGAGAGAATTCGGTGGGATCGTCCGGCGCTTGTAGAGATTCATACGGCGTACGACTTTCCGTTGCTTCCAATCGTAGTGCTTCTTCCAAACAAACTCCGCGAGGTGCCACGCCCCTTTGAGGGATTCGTGGGCCATCGCATTCGGGTCCGGACGAGAATAATGGGGGACTCCGGTCTTCCCCAAGATCTCCGCCTTCTTGGCAGCATCGGTTAATAAACCGGCTCCCTCTGCTTCCACGAACATCCATTCCAGCGCAATCTTTGCCAGTCCGCTTTCCGACTCGGGATACCCGCCGCCCACGTCGCTATGTACGCCCGGGAACCACACCTGCTTGAGGTCTTTCGGCCCGCACGGAGCCGCCGCGTCGTCGGGCTTCCTCCAGAGGTGAGTTCGGAAAAATGCCCTGGCTTCGTCGATCGAGACCGCGTGCCGGCCTATTTGTATGGCCGGGTTATTCGCAACATACGGTAACTTGAGAGGGTTTTCGATCCAACCGACGGAACTAACGGTATCCCACACTCCCACAAACCATGGGCAGCAATTGGTCCAGGACAATGTTGATTTGAATTCTTTGGCTAGCTCGAAATAGCTCAGTTTGGCTGTCTGTTCCTTAGCGGTTTTCTCGTCCACACGATTTATGCCTGTTAGCATGCGGATGGCGTACGGGACAAGTGGTTCATTTCCGCGGCGAATCAGGCCGTACATGTGAAGTAGAGACGCGACCGAGCGGACGGTATAGGCTCCTCGGCTAAAGCCAAAAAGAAAGACTTTGTCGTCGGTCTCAAAATTCTCCATAAGAAATTCATAGGCGTCCTGAATATCCTTCGCCAAGCCGTAACCCAAGGCCATTCCAAGTAATTTGGTGATCTTGCGGGAAAAGGTAGTCAATGCGCCCGCCGGCTCCATCGTACCGAGACCAGGATGGTAGTAGGTTACCTGTCTCGCAGGATTGTGGTCGAGAGCGGCGTACAATTTCAAAACATTCGTATTGCTCTCGCTAAACTCGTTTGCTGTTCCGTCACAACAAAGAACAATATTTTTCGTCATCGGCAACCGCTCCCGAAGGATCCAATCGTCAAACGCAGGGTCGCTGCAGATTGGGTGCGCGCGGACTTGCGGGTCTTTTAACCACGGAGAAGTGAAGCAGTCTGTATATCACAAACTCGGACTCGCAGTTCTCCAAAATCTTTTCGTGAGTGATGATTTGAGGAACTTTGGCAGCAAAGACGAAATCTGGTGGAGTTTTCTCGTACCAACCCGTGACCGTTGAAGCGGACGGAGTGCGGTAATAAGTTGAGTCGATCTCGACAGTTTGGAATTCGCGGCGTAGTACTTCAGATAATCAGCGGGTTTCATGCCAACCGGGTAGAACGAACCGGGCCATCCGGCAGCAGTGAAGGCCGACGTTCCGAGAAAGAGCCCCGGCTCAGAGTAAGGTCTTTCGACTTTAAGTGCATTGGCGAGGGTTCCAGCCTCTTCAAGCTTGCCCATTTCGAAGAGCGTCGGGTCTTTTATTCGCGTAACTCGTGATCGCTTCTTTGGTGGCATGTGAACGCGCAGGTGCCGACATGGATTTCTGGCATCACGGGATTCTATAGAATCACGACTGGAAAATGAATGGCGTACTTCCGACGCAACGGATCACACGATTGTCGGGTCATCCAGCACACGGTACAGGCGCCGAATCCGTGAGGTGAAGTAGTGAGGTAGCCGTGAGGAGGCCCGTAACTCATTGAAAATATGGCGGGGAGCCTGTAAGCCGGATTCTGTTCGGTGCACCACTTTGCAAGCGGTGCGCCGCGACGATCATTCCTCTAGGCCGCACCTCGCGATGCGGCTCCAGCAACCTACCCGAGGGTTCTCACATTCAGACCGGCTTGCGCCAATCGGAACGGAGCGCATTCCCTTGCGGAAACGCAAACTCAGCGGGCCGGGCCAGCCCTCCCCTCCTATTTGGTCTTGCACCACGCGGGGTTTGCAATGCCAGCGCCATTACTGACGCCGCGGTGGGCTCTTACCCCACCTTTTCACCCTTACCTGCGCGCGAACCATGAAGACATCCCGAAGGTTTTCCTCCGGGCTATCACCGGGTGTCGCACCGCCGGCGGTATATTTTCTGTGGCACTGTCCGTGAACCGTAGCACAGGCTTTAGTCTGTGATTTCGTCGTTGCCGGCACGAAACGGAAATTCGTACCGCCGAAGAGGCACAGACTGAAGTCTGTGCTACAGCTCCCCTGGCGTTACCAGGCGCGTTGCCCACACCGCTTGCGCGGTTTCGGTGTCCGGACTTTCCTCCCGCCCAGCCCGCTTGCGCGAACCAGGCCAGCGATCCTCCGGCTCACCCGCCACACCCATTATACAGTGACACAAGTTGAATTAAATGGCGGATGCGGGGTCGGGTGCTGACAAACCAGTCTCCACGGGTTGCGCTTGTGCCAGAGGCCAGAATCGGAACAAGAGGAATGCTACAGCTCCCCAAAGAGCAATGAGGATTTGGTAGTTCCATGGAACCTCTCCGGTGGCACGAGACACTATAAGAATATCGGAGACGGTATAGGTGATGCCGGCCGGGATTGTCGAATGCCAGCGGAGCGTCATCCATGAGGATTCTAAAAACCCAAAAGAGGAGCACGCCCGCAACGGAATCGTCAGGGTACCGATCGTTTCGGAAATGGATAGCGGCCCAGACCATTCCATTCATGAAGATTCCGCGATGGAACCCGTAACGGTTCATCAATTTCGGCAGGAGCAGTCCGCGAAAAACGATTTCTTCTGAGAATGCACCGAAAACCAGCAAAAGAAGCCAAGAGTCATAGCGCTTTCTGTTCCTTGGGCCCTGGGGAAAAAGGCAGCACGTAATTCCCTCCAGTTGCCCGAGCCGCGTTACGCCGTCTTTGCGTTCCTGCTCCCGCAGACTTCGGCGTCATCCAGGCGACCCTCTATCACAATGGGCGATACATAATGAGTGCGTCCACGAATCCTTGTGTAGGGTGCTCAAAGGCGACCGGCAGGCGACCGACAATCTTGAAGCCGAGGCTGGTCCACAATTTGATGGCGCGCTCGTTGGTGCTAATGACAAAGTTAAATTGCATAGCGCGAAAGCCGCGTTCCCTGGCTCGGTCGAGCGAATGCAGGCACATCTGCCGGGCGATGCCGCGGCCTTGCGCGGCTGGCGCGGTTACGTAGCCGCAATTTGCCACGTGAGCGCCCCCGCCCTGCTGGTTCGCTTTCAGAAAATACGTCCCCAGCACCGCGCCGTTTTCTTTCCAGACGAAGGATTCTTTCTCCGCGGCAAACCAGTATTCGAGCACCTGTTGTTTGCTCAGGTCGCGCGGAAGCGTGTAAGTCTCGCCGCAACGAACCATGGGTTCGAGAATTTCCCAAATTGCGTCGCGATCGTTGTCAGTGGCGGAGTGAATGGCCAAGCATGCGTCCTTACTTAAGGCCGATGAGCTTCTCGAATTCGGATTCGGGTAGTATCGTCACGCCGAGCTCTCTGGCTTTGTCGTACTTGGAGCCGGGATCGGCGCCGACGACGACATAGTCAGTTTTCTTGCTGACCGAGCCGCTGAGCTTGCCGCCGTGCTGCTGGACGAGCTCGCCGGCTTCTTCACGGCTGCGGTGCTCGAGAGTGCCGGTGAAGACGAACGATTTCCCTGCGAATTTCTGGCTCTTGATTTCGCGCTTTTCGGCGGTGGGGCGAACTCCAGCAGCGTGCAGTTTCTTGATCAGTTTGCGGTTGGCGGGTTCGCTGAAAAATTCCACGATGCTTTCGCTGACCTTCGGGCCGACTTCGGTGACTTTTTCCAGGTCTTCGGCCTTGGCTTCTTCCAGTTCTTCCAGCGAGCCGAACTTTTCGGCGAGCAACTGGCCCGTGCGCTCGCCAACAAAGCGCATCCCCAGCGCGTAGATCACCCGTGAAACAGGCTGTTTCCTGCTAGCGGCGATTTCGTCTAGCAGGTTTTGCGCAGATTTTTCCGCCATACGCTCAAGATTCGCCACTTGGTCGAGTCTCAGCGAATAGAGATCGGCGACGTCATTCACCAGGCCTTTGTCCACCAGTTGATCCACGATTTTGTCGCCGAGGCCGTCAATATCCATGGCGTGGCGGCCCGCAAAATGCAGTAGTGATTCCTTGCGCTTCGCGGGGCACGCGGCGTTCACACAACGATAAGCGACCTCGCCCTCAGCTCTGTGAACCGCAGTGCCGCACTCCGGGCATTTCGCCGGCATTTTGAAAGCGCGACGATTCTTCCCTTCCTTCACAACTTTCAGCACGTGAGGAATCACTTCGCCGGCGCGCTCGATCAAAACGGTGTCGCCGATGTACAGACCCAGGCGCGCGATTTCGTCCATGTTGTGCAACGTGGATCGGCTGACGGTAACGCCGCCGACCTGCACCGGCTTCAGCACTGCAACGGGTGTAAGCGTTCCCGTGCGGCCCACCTGGACGATAATGTCGTTTACCACCGTGGTTTCCTGGCGCGCAGGATATTTAAACGCGATGGCCCATCGCGGCGCCTTCGCCGTGAAGCCAAGTTCGTTCTGCAGCGCCGTGGAATTCACCTTGATGACCACGCCGTCAATTTCGTAGGCGAGTTTTTCGCGCTTGGCGTCCCACGATTCGCAATACTTGATTACTGCATCGATTCCGCCGCAGCACTTCCAGTCATCGCTGGCACGGAAATGCAGTTTCTTCAGCGCTCCGAGCGAGTCCGAGTGCTTCGCAAACGGCACTTTGCCGTCCACATAAAGGTAATACGAAAAAAAATCCAGCTTGCGTTGCGCGGTGATGGAGGGATCCAGCACGCGGAGCGATCCGGCCGCCGAATTCCGCGCATTCACAAAAATCTTCCCACCGGCCTCTTCCTGCTGGCGGTTCAAAGCCTCGAATGCCTTGCGGGTCATCAGGATCTCGCCGCGCACCTCGAAGCTTTTCGGCAGCTTCAGCTTCTTTACCGCAGCATCGTCCATGCGCAGCGGAATCGAACGCACCGTCTTAACGTTAGGCGTACGTCTTCGCCGGTGGTGCCGTCGCCGCGGGTAACGCCGCGCACCAGCACACCGTCTTCGTATTGCAGCGAAATGCTAAGTCCGTCGAACTTGTGCTCGGCGATGTACTCGATGTCTTCCCTGCCTGTGCCCTCGCGAACACGGCGATCCCAATCCTTCAATGCGTCGTAGGAAAACGCGTTGTCCAGGCTGAGCATCGCCCGAGCGTGGCGAACGGTTGTAAATCCCTCGCGCGGAGTGCCTCCGACGCGGACGGTAGGTGAATCGGACGTGCGGAGTTCCGGATGCGCTGCTTCGATCTCTTTCAGGCGATTCATCAGCCGGTCGAACGCGGCATCTGTAATTTCGGGGTCATCTTCAACGTAATAGAGATACTCGTGGCGGCGGAGTTTTTCGCGGAGTTCTTCCGCTTCTTTCCGCAGGGCCGAAATCGATGTTTTCGCCATTTCCGCCTTTGCCATAAGAACCTCGCCGGGTGGAAACCGAGCGATTCGTATTATATAAGCAGGTGGCGGCAGGGCTAAAGCACGCTGACAGCTCGACGAGGGATATGCCGGCTCATGGAACAATGGCTCGCAACGGCGTGAA